>Ga0189283_10157_pt1 | contig 77966 bp, 80 predicted proteins | sample N26C4minimetaG_FD_130320 | JGI IMG/M metagenome (GOLD analysis project Ga0189283, IMG submission 130320) | Marine microbial communities from the Costa Rica Dome - N26 C4 mini metaG | ecosystem: Environmental > Aquatic > Marine > Oceanic > Photic zone | place: Costa Rica: the Eastern Pacific...
AGCACCCAGTGATCGCCCGCGACCTCTTCGGCCGGGCGGCCGCCGATCCGGGTGATGATGCCCCGCAGCATGGGCGCATTCTCCACCCGCGACACGTCGGGATCGGCGTCCAGGCGCCCCAGGAACCCGTCGAGCTGTCCGGGCTGGATATCGACCACGAAGAACGAGGGCGCGATGTCGGGCAGGTCCTGCGCGATGGCCCGGCGCAGATTGGCATCGACCTGTCCCACCGCCGCCAGCACCGTCAGACCCAGACCGAGGGACAGGACCACCGATGCCGCCTCGCCTCCCGGCCCGCCGACCGAGGCCAGGGCCAACCGCCAGGCCGGCCGGCCGGCTGCCGTCCGCCCCCGCGCCGCCCGCCGCGCCAGGCGCCGCAAGGCTGCCCCGACCAGCAGAAGCGCCGTGAAGGCGCCGATGAGACCCGCCGCCGACCACAGCGCCAGGCGCGGCAGGCCGGACAGCAGGACCGCCGCCAGGACCAGCGACGCCGCCAGCAGGAACGTGACGGCAAGATAGGGCGGGCGCGGCCAGATGCGCGCGCGCCCGGCCGTGTCGCGAAACAGCGTCGCGGCCCGGATACGCTCGGTCCGCGCCAGGGGCCACAGCGTGAACAGCGCGGCGCCCAGGACGCCATAGAGCGCGGCCTCGGCCAGCGGGCGCGGATGCAGCCCGAACTCGGCCGGGACCGGCAGGCGCGCCTGGATCAGCGGCGCGAGGGCCAGCGGCGCCAAGCCGCCGAGGATCAGGCCGAGCGCGATCCCCAGCCCCGCCAGCACCCCGATCTGGATCAGGTAGATGCGAAAGATCGTGCCGCCGGTCGCGCCGAGCGTCTTCAGCGTCGCAATGGTGGCGACCTTCTCGTCAAGATGCGCCCGGACCGCGGCGGCCACGCCCACGCCGCCGACGGTCAGCCCCGCGAGCCCGACAAGCACCAGGAAAGCCGACAGCCGGTCGACGAACTGCGACAGGCCGGGCGCGCCGTCGCGGGTGTCGCGCCAGCGGAACCCCCCGCCGCTCAGCGCCGCCTCCGCGCGGCTGCGGGTCGCATCCAGATCGGTGCCGGGCGGCAGGCGCAGGTAATATTCGGTTTCGTAGAGCGTGCCCTCGCCCAACAGGCCGGTCCCGTCCAGATCCACCGTCCGCAGCAGCGTCCGCGGTCCAAGATCGAAGCCGGTGCCGGTATCGTCCGGCTCGCGGGTCAGGGCCGCCATCAGAACGAATTCCTTCGTCCCCAGCCAGACGGGATCGCCCGGCGCCAGGCCCAGACGGTCGATCAGCAGCGGCGCCATCACCAGCCCCGGCCTGCCGTCGCGCCCGGCCAGCGCCGTCGGCAACGGCATCGCCGGGTCCAGCCGCACCTCGCCATACAGGGGATAGGCGCCGTCCACGCCCTTGATCTCGGTCAGGGCGCGCGGCGCGTCGGCCCCGCGGCCAGCCGCGACCATCGAGCGGAAATCGACGATCTCGGCCATCTCCTGCGCCAGCAGCCGCAGCCCGCCGCGCTCGGCCGGCGTGGCGAAGCGATAGCTCAACTCGACCGTGGCGTCGCCGCCCAGCAGCGTCGCGGCCTCGCGCGTCAGGCCCGCCTCGATTGAATCGCGCACGCTGCCCACCGCGGCGATGGCGGCGATGCCGAGGGCCAGACAGGCCAGAAAGACGCGGAAGCCGCGCAAACCGCCGCGCAGCTCGCGCCGGGCGATCCGCAGGGACAGCGGCGCCCTCATGGCCGCGACGGGAGGGGCGCCGGCCGCATCATTCGGCCGCGGCCGCCAGATCGGCCGCGGCGATGCGGCCGTCTTCCAGATGCACGACGCGATCGCAGCGGGCGGCCAGGTCGGGATCGTGGGTGACCAGGATCAGCGTGGCGCCGTGCCGGTCGTGCAGGCCGAACAGCAGATCGACGATGGCCTGGCCCGTCGCGCTGTCGAGGTTGCCGGTCGGTTCGTCCGCCAGCAGGATGCCCGGCCGGGGCGCCGCGGCCCGGGCCAGCGCCACGCGCTGCTGTTCGCCGCCAGACAATTGCGCGGGGTAGTGCCCCGCCCGATGGCCCAGCCCCACCGCCTCCAGCTCGCGCGCCGCGCGCTCCGCGGCATCGGGCAGGCCGGCCAGTTCCAGCGGCGTCGCGACGTTTTCCAGCGCCGTCATGGTCGGGATGAGGTGGAACGACTGGAAGACCACGCCCATATGGTCCCTGCGGAACCGGGCCAGCGCGTCTTCGTCCATGGCGGTGAAGTCCTGGCCCAGGACCCGCACCTCGCCGCCAGTGGCCCGTTCGAGCCCGCCCATGAGCATCAGGAGTGACGATTTGCCAGACCCGCTTGGCCCGACCAGCCCCACCGTTTCGCCCTGCTCCACCCTCAGCGTGATCCCCTTGAGGATATCGACCCGCCCGGCATTGCCGTCCAGCGACAGGCGCGCGTCGTTCAGGGTCAGGATCGGATCGGCCATGGGCAATCTCGCGCGGTTGCGGCCTCTGGCATATGGGATGCGGCGGGCATTGCGCAACCTCGCCCTGGCCGGGCTTCTGGCGGCGCCCCTGCCCGTCTGGGCGGAATCGCTCACCGTCGCGGCGCTCGGCGACAGCCTGACCCAAGGCTACGGCCTGCCGCCCGAGGACGGGTTCGTCCCCCAGCTTCAGGCCTGGCTGCGCGCGCAGGGCGAGGATGTGACCGTGGTGAATGCCGGCGTCTCGGGAGACACGACCGCCGGCGGTCTGTCGCGCGTGGACTGGACGCTTGGCGGCGATCCCGACGGCATGATCGTCGCGCTCGGCGGGAACGACCTGCTGCGGGGCATCGACCCGGCCGAGAGCCGCCGCAACCTGCAAGGAATCCTGGCGGCCGCCGACCGCGCCGGCGTGCCGGTCCTGCTGGTCGGCATGCGGGCGCCCGGCAATTACGGCCCGGATTACAAGGCCGCGTTCGACGCGATGTATCCCGAGCTCGCGCAGGCGCATGACACGGTCTATGCCGAAAGCTTCCTGGCCCCACTGGAAGAGATTGAGGACCGCGCCCGCGCGCGCAGGGACCTGATCCAGCCCGACGGGATCCACCCCAATGCCGCCGGCGTTGCGCTGATCGTCGCGGAGCTGGGCCCGAAGGTGCAGGAACTGCTCGCCCGCATCCGCGCCGGGGAAAGCTGATTTTCCGCTGGCGCAGCGCCGCCCCCTGACCCAGAAAAGGCGCGGCAGCAGGGAGGGGGCGAATGGATCTGATCGGCAGACTGCGCGACGAGCTGGGCGAGGCCAACGTTCTGACGGGCGCGGATTGCGCCGCCTATGCCCGTGACTGGACGCATAGCTATGAAGGGCACCCCCTGGCCGTGGTGCGGCCCGGGGCGACGGCCGAGGTCGCCGCAGTAGTGCGGCTCGCCGCCCAGGCCGGGGTTCCGGTCGTGCCCGTCTCGGGCAATACCGGCCTGATGGGCGGCGCCATCGCCGAGGACGGTCAGATCCTCGTCTCGCTGGAACGGATGACGGCGATCCGCGACATTCGGCGCGATGCGCGGGTCGCGGTGGTCGAGGCGGGGGCGGTGCTCCAGTCGATCCACGAGGCGGTCGAGGCCGAGGATCTGGTCTTCCCCCTGACATTCGGCGCAAGGGGGCAGGCCCGCATCGGCGGCGCGTTGTCGACCAATGCCGGCGGGTCGAACGTGCTGCGCCACGGCAATGCCCGCGCCCTGTGCCTGGGGATCGAGGTGGTCCTGCCCACGGGCGAGGTCCTCGACATGATGGGCGCGCTGCACAAGGACAATTCCGGCTACGATCTGCGGGATCTGTTCATCGGCGCCGAGGGCACGCTCGGCATCGTCACCGCTGCCGTGCTGAAGCTGAAGCCGAAGCCGCGTGCCTATGCCACGGCCATGGTCGCGGTGCCGGCGCTGACCGACGCGCTGGCGCTGCTCAACCGGCTGCAAGAGGAAACGGGCGGCGCGGTCGAGGCGTTCGAATACATGCCCGGCTTCTATATCGAGCAGCATCTGAAGCATGTGGCCGGCGCCCGCCCCCCGTTCGAGCGGATGCACGACATCAACGTCATGGTCGAGATCGCGGCGACCGCACCCCGCGATGCGGTGCCCGATGCGACCGGCGAGGTTCCCGTTGCCGCCCGGCTCGAGGAATTGCTGGCAGAGATGCTGGAAGAGGGGCGCCTACTGGATGCAGTGGTCGCCCGGTCCGAGGCGCAGAGGCGCGAAATGTGGGAGCGTCGCGAACGGGCCGCCGAACTGTCGCTCCTCCACCATCCGCTGATCATCGCCGATGTCGCGGTGCCGCTGGACCTGGTGGCGACCTTTCTGGACGAGGCGACGCGGCGCATCGCCGGGATCGATGCGGGGGCGCGCGACCTGACGGTTGCCCATCTGGGCGACGGCAACATCCACTACGTCGTGTGGCCCACCGAAAGCGGCAAGGACCATCAGGACCGGATCATGCAGATCGTCGAGGATCTGGTGGTCGAGTTGCGCGGCAGCTTCTCGGCCGAACACGGCGTCGGACTGGGCAAGCTCAATTCGATGCAGCGGCGCAAGGATCCGCTGGCGCTGGACGTGATGCGGCGGATCAAGACGGCGCTGGACCCGCAGGGCATCATGAATCCGGGCAAGGTCCTGCCGGCACCCGCGCCGCGCTGATCAGCGCCAGTCGAAAAAGCCCGGCCCGGCCCGGTCGAGCAGCCCCGCCGCCATGCGGCGGCCCATCTCGGGGCCGTCCTCGACGGGGCCCGACATCTCGTCGCTCGGCGCCTCGGACCCGTCCGTGCGCAGGATCTGGCCGCGCAGACGCAATCCGCCGTCCCGAAGCTCGGCCAGCCCGGCGATGGGCGTCTGGCACGACCCGTCCAGCGCCGCCAGAAACGCGCGCTCGGCCGCCAGCCTCTGCCCGGTCGGCACGTCGTGGATCGCCGCCAGCAGATCGGCGGTGGCGCCGTCGTCGCCACGCCTCTCGATGCCGATCGCGCCCTGGGCGACCGCCGGCAGCATCTCGTCGGGGTCGATGGGGCTGTGCGGGACCGCCTGCGCATTGCCCAGACGGTTCAGCCCCGCCATCGCCAGGAAGGTCGCGCCGGCCACGCCATCCGCCAGTTTGCGCAGACGGGTCTGCACGTTGCCGCGGAACTCCACGACCGTCAGGTCGGGACGGCGGTGCAGAAGCTGCGCCCGCCGCCGCAGGCTGGATGTTCCGACGACCGCCCCCTGCGGCAAATCCGCCAGCCCGCCGCCGGTCAGCGCGACGAAGGCGTCGCGCACGTCCTCGCGCGGAAGATAGCAATCCAGGACCAGCCCGTCGGGCTGCGCGACCGGCATGTCCTTCATCGAATGGACCGCCACGTCGATCGAACCGTCCAGCAGCGCGTCCTCGATCTCTTTCGTGAACAGCCCCTTGCCGCCGATTTCCTTCAACGGACGGTCCAGCACCCGGTCGCCCGTCGTCTTGATGACGACGATCCGGAAGGCGTCGTGCGGCAGGTCCCAGGCGGCGGCCAGCCGGCGGCGCGTCTCTTCCGCCTGCGCAAGCGCCAGGGGCGAGCCGCGGGTGCCAAGCTTCAGCGGGGTCGATGGTGTCGGGCGTGTCATGGCCCGTGGAATATCGGGCGCAGCCGGGTGTGACAATGGCCGCGCGCCTGCTAAGTGGACGTCACCGGAAGCGAAGGGAACGATACATGGCGAAAAAGCTGCTGCGGGCACTGGCGGGCGAAACCCAGGCGGTGCCGCCGGTCTGGCTGATGCGTCAGGCCGGGCGCTATCTGCCGGAATACCGCGCGACGCGGGCGCAGGCCGGCGATTTCCTGTCGCTGTGCTACAACCCGGATCTGGCCGCCGAGGTCACGCTGCAACCGATCCGCCGCTACGGTTTCGACGCCGCCATCCTGTTCGCCGACATCCTTCTGGTGCCGCAGGCGCTCGGTGCCGATCTGTGGTTCGTCACGGGCGAAGGGCCGCGCCTGTCCACGATCTCCGGGCCCGAGGATTTCGCGGCGCTCCGTCCCGCCGAGGAGGTGCACGAGACGCTGGCGCCGGTCTATCGGACGCTGCGCATCCTGACGGGCGAACTGCCGGAAGAGACGACGCTGATCGGCTTCGCCGGCGCGCCCTGGACCGTCGCGACCTACATGATCGCCGGGCGCGGCACCCCCGATCAGGGCCCCGCCCATGCGTTGAAGGCCGAGAACCCGGCCCTTTTCCGCGCGCTGATCGACCGGCTGACCGATGCCACGATCGAGTATCTCTCGGCCCAGATCGATGCCGGGGCCGAGGTGGTAAAGCTGTTCGACAGTTGGGCCGGATCGCTCACCGGTGCCGATTTCGACGATTACGCGCTGGCGCCGGCCCGCCGGATCATCGAGGCGCTGAAGGCGCGGCACCCGGACATCCCCGTCATCGCCTTCCCGCGTGAGGCGGGCGCGCGTTACGAGGGTTTCGCCCGTGCGACGGGCGCCGATTGCGTGGCGCTCGATTCCGCCGTCGATGCCGCCTGGGCCGCCCGCGCCGTGCAGCGTGACGGCTGCGTGCAGGGCAATCTGGATCCCCGGCTGATGGTCGAGGGCGGCCAGCGGCTGATCGACGAGACGCGCCGCATCCGCGACGCCTTCGCCGGCGGGCCGCACATCTTCAATCTCGGCCACGGCATCACGCCCGACGCGGACCCCGAGAACGTGCAGGTGATGCTCGACGCCCTGCGCGGCGACTGACCCGCCCGCCTGGCGGCGGGCCGGTCAGGCCCGCGTCTCCCAGGCGAACCACAGCGCGACCAGCGCCAGCCCGGCCGACAGGATGCGCCGCAGCCGCCGTTCGCGGACGGGGTCCTCCAGCCAGCGGCGAAAGCTGCCGGCCATCGCGACGATGGCGGCATGGATCGCCGTGGCGATGGCCACGTAGAGCGCCGTCAGGAACAGGACCTGCGGCATCACCGGTCCACCGGGCACCACGAAACCGGGCAGGACCGCGATATAGAAGAGCGCGGCCTTCGGGTTCAGCAGATTCGCGACCAGGCCGCGCCTGAAGCGGCTGAGAAGGGGCGCGGCCGGTGTCATCGGACCCGCCTCGCCCATCCCGGCCGCGCGCCAGCCGTCCCAGGCGAGCCAGAGCAGGAACGCGACGCCGCCCCATCGCAGCGCCCAACGCAACAGCGGAACCGCCGTGATCGCCGCCGCCAGCCCATAGGCGGCCGCGACGCCCACCAGCCCCAGCCCCAGAGCGACACCGGCGACGGTCGCCATCCCCGCGCGCCGGCCGTCGGTCGCCGCCACGATGGCGAGATACAGCATGTTGGGGCCCGGCGTCAGTTCGATCAGGACCGAGGCGATGACGAATCCCGCGATGACCCCCGCCGGAAGCTCCGGCAGGGTCATGTCAGATCCACTTGGCCAGTGGCGGCAGGCTCATCAGCACGGCATCGGCATCGTGCCCGGTTTCGAGCCCGAACTTGGTGCCCCGGTCGTAGACCAGGTTGTACTCCGCATAGAGGCCGCGATGGACGAGCTGCGCCTCGCGATCCGCATCGGACCAATCCTGCCCGCGGCGCTTGTCGACCAGCGGCAGATAGGCCGGAAGGAACGCCCGCCCCACATCCCGGGTCAGGGCGAAATCGCCCTCCCAATCGCCGGTATTGCGGTCGTCGTAGAAGATGCCGCCCACCCCCCGCGCCCGGCCCCGATGCGGGATGTAGAAGTATTCGTCCGCCCAGTCCCGATAGCGTGGATAGACATCGGCGCCGTGCGGGTCGCAATGGGCCTTGAGCGTGTCGTGGAAATGACGCGTGTCCTCGTCGTATTCGATGCACGGGTTCAGGTCGGCCCCGCCGCCGAACCACCAGCTATGGGGGGTCCAGAACATGCGGGTATTCATGTGCACTGCGGGGACGTGAGGATTGCGCATATGCGCCACCAGGCTGATCCCGCTGGCCCAGAAGCGCGGATCCTCGGCCATGCCCGGGATGCCCTTGCGCGCGGCCATCGCGGCCTGCGCCCGCGGCCCGAGGGTTCCGTAGACGGTCGAGACGTTGACGCCGACCTTCTCGAACACCCGGCCGCCGCGCATCACGCTCATCAGCCCGCCGCCGGCATCGGAGCCGTCTTCGGACGACCGGCGCGTGGGCGTCACCTCGAACCTGCCGGCGGACAGGTCGGCGGCCGGGCCGTCATGGCGCGCCTCCACATCCTCGAAGGCGGCGACGATCGCGTCGCGCAATTCGCGAAACCAGGCCGCCGCGCGTGCCTTCTGCTCATCCATCTCGGTCGTCCGGTCCAGTGTGTCGGTCATGTCGTCGCCTCCTGTCGCCGCCAGTATCGGCCCCGCCGGTCCCGCTGTCCCGCGGCGAAGGGTCGCCCGCCGCTAATGCGCCGGCGCGTCCACCACGTCGAGCAGGGTGCGCCCCCCATCGATGGTCAGGATCTGCCCTGTCATGAACCCCGCCCCGTCGGAGGCCAGGAACTGCACCGCCTCGGCCACCTCGGACGGTGAGGCGATCCGCGACAACGGGGTATTCTCGATGATCTCGGCGCGGAAATCGGCATTCTCGCGGATCGCGCCGCGCAGGCTGGCCGACATCACCGAACCGAAGGCCACCGAGTTCACGCGGATGCGCTGCGGCGCCAGCGCCACGGCGAGGGAGCGGGTCGCCTGATCCAGCGCGGCCGTTGACACCGAATAGGCCAGAAGATCGGGATGCGTCCGCCGCGCCGCGATCGAGGACAGGTTGATGATCGACCCGACCGGTCCCTCGGTCTGCTCGGCCTCGCGCGCCTGCTTGATCATGCGCCGCGCGAAGACCTGGCTCAGCCGCAGCGCGGTCATCAGGTTCTGCTGCAACAGCGTCTCGACCGTGTCGTCATCGGCATCCAGCGGGTCCGAGGGCAGCATCTGGCGCGACGCGTTCACCAGGATATCGACCCTGTCGAAGGCGTCGATGGTCGCCGACAGCAGGTTGGCGACCGTCAGCTTCTGCCGAAGATCGCCGGCGAACGAGCGCGAGCGCCCGTCATCGTCCTGTATCTCGCCGCATTCGTCGCACAGGCGCTGTTCGTCGATATCGGCGAACATCACGTTCGCGCCGTTTTCAAGGAAGTGCCGGGCGATGGCGAGCCCGACACCGTTCGCGGCCCCGGTGACGACGGCGGTCTTGCCTGCGATGGAAAATGACAATGCTACCTCCAGGGGCGCGGCGGCCCGGTCTTGTCAGCGGCCGGTGCGCGGCTTCGAACAGCACAGCACCTTGAACCCGGCATCTCCGCCGATCTCCTCGGTCCGGGCGAAGCATTCCGAGAGCGCCTGCTCATACGGCAGATGACGATTCGCAACCAGCCACAGCCGTCCCGACGGGCGCAGCGACCGGGCGGCCGTGACCAGAAAGGCGCGGCCCAGATCCGGATCGGCAGTCCGCCCCGCATGGAAGGGGGGGTTGGTCACGACATGGTCCAGCGCGTCGGCCGGGCGCCAGCGGGTCGCGTCGGCCCAGTGGAACCGGGCGCGGGAATCGGCGACATTGCGCCGCGCGCATTCCAGCGCATCGTGATCCGCCTCGACCAGATGGCAGACGGTGACGCTGTCGCGCTCCAGCACCCGGCGCGACAGATAGCCCCAGCCCGCGCCAAGATCGGCGACACTGCCCTTCAGCATCGGCAGCGCGTCGCCCAGCAAGGCCGAGCCGTGATCGATTCCGTCGGCCGAGAAGCTGCCCGGTGAGGTGACATAGCCGCCGGGGATCCGCCCCTCGCCCTGACGCCAATCGTCGAACCGCCCGCCGGTCACGCGCAGAAGCTTTCCATGCGCCTTGGCCAGCGGCGCATCGACCTGGGCGCGGGCGCGTATCTCGCGCTGCAGGCTGTCGATGCCGTCGGTCTTCTGGCCGTCGACGAACACCACCGGGGCCAGTTCCGCGGCCTGCGCAATCCGGTGCCGCGCCAGCAGCTTCGACCGCGGCAGAACCACCAGGGCGGCGGCGAACGCCCCCTCGGGTGTCAGCCGCACATCGTAGCCCGCGGCGGTCAGAGCATCGAAATCCGGCTTGTGGCGCTGCACGATCTGGAGGTCCGGACCGAGCGCCGAAAGGTCGGCCCCGGCACGGGCGCCCAATACGCATATCCGGCCCGGCAGGTTGAACCAGCCGTCGCGTGCCGCCAGTTCAAGTCGTGCCTCCAGCATGGCGGGGGCCCCCTTCGGATACGCCGACGCGGCGGTGCGTTGCTGCAACCGGGTGTAGCGCAGCGGTGCGGCGGCGACAACGCCGCGCCTCCGCTCGGCTTGTATCCGGCCGTCAGGCGGGGTCGCGATCCTTTCGCCGCGCCGCCTCGGCCAATTGGTGGCGCAGGGCGATCGTCTTGTTCACCATCAGGCGGCGCTGTTTCAGATAGCCGTAATTCCATGTGCGCCCGCCGATCTTGCGCCGGGTCGTGGCGCCGTCGATATCGCTGGCGGCACCGCTCTGCCAGGCCAGCGGCGGCCAGACGGCATAGCCGCGCCCCGACCGGGTCATCCCCTCGCGCAGGGCGTTGTCCACCGGCATGCGGATCCGCGACCATCCGGCCACGAATCGCGCGGCCCCCGCCCGCGACCACAGCAGCGCCGAGGTGGTCATGGGGAAATAATGCGCCGCCACCAGATCGTGCGCCGCCACGCCCGGCCCGAAGGCGGACAGACGATGAAGCGGCGTGAAATACTTCATCTTGTTGGCGCCCAGATGCACCATGTCCCAGTCGCGCGCCGAGCGCTCCAGCCAGCGCAGCACCTCGGCGACCGCCTGTGCCGATCCGGGGGCCGCGGCGACGTCGTCCTCGAAGACCAGACCGAACGGGGCACGGTCCTGCGCGATGCGGCGCGCGGCCTCGAGATGGCTGAGATAGCACCCGACCTCGCCGCCCCGCAGGGACCGGCCCATATAGCCCCGCGCGCCGGAATCGTCGTAATCGGCGGCAGCCGTCGGGGGGCGGCCCCGCATGTCCGCGGCCGGCAGACGCTCCAGCTCGAACCCCGCCGCCGCGAGGCTCGCCCGCGCCGCCGCCAGACGTTCGGTGCTGTCGTCGAGATTGATGACCAGGGCCCGCAGGGTCATGCGGCAACCACCCGGTGCAGGTAGCTTCCCGCCGGTATCCGCCCGCCGCAGCGATTGCGCAGATGGGCCCGCAACTTGTTGGCCCACAGATGCACGCCATAGGCTTCGCCGGGCAATTCGTCGGGGTCGAAGCCGCCCGGTTCGGCGAAGCGGCCGCATTGGCCGACCGGCACCGCGTAGAACGCAGCTTGTGGAAGCGCGTGCCCGATCTCGCCCGTCTCGGCCAGCACGTTCGACAGATAGCGCGGCCCGACCGCCCCCCATGGCCAGCGTGCCAGAGGCAGCCCGCCGGCAAGGAAGCTTCGCAGCGCGTATTTCCGGCGGCGGAACCCCGTCAGGTACGGGGGAACGCCGCGGGTATCCGGCGTGATCGCAAGCAGCTTGGCCAGTGCCGGCGAGTCCGGCGGAAGCCGCAGCACCGCCCCGTTCACGTAATCCGGCGCCTCGAGCCCGAAGACATGGGCCGCGGGAAACGCAAACGGCCGCAGCGCGATGATGTCCAGATCGACCCAGATCGTGCCCGGGTCGCGCAGCAGCGCGTAACGAAAGAGGTCGGAGTGGAGCGCCGGGCTGCCGGTCTTGGCGTGCCGCAGGATGACATCGCCGGGCATCACCTCGCGCGCGTCGCGCACGGCCACGCCCGCGGGCACGTTCCCGAGCCGGCCATAGGCATAGATCGTCAGCCGGTCGCCCATGCGCAGAAAGGACCGCGCGCTTGCCGCCTCGATCTCGCCCAACGCGTCGCCGATCCACAGGCTTGCCAGTTCCGCCAAATTCCGATGCCCCTCAGGCGCCGGGCGTCAGGCCGGTGCCGCGCCCCTGCCCGCCATGGCGGTGCGCGTGCGGGCCGGAGAACGCCGCCGCGCTATTCCTTCTCCATCGTGCATTGCAGCGGGTGCTGATGCCGCCGGGCGAAGTCCATCACCTGGGCGACCTTGGTCTCGGCCACCTCGAACGAAAACACCCCGACCACGGCCAGGCCCTTCTTGTGGACCGTCAGCATCAGCTCGAACGCCTGGGCATGGGTCATTCCGAAGAACCGTTCGAGCACGTGAACCACGAACTCCATCGGCGTGTAGTCGTCGTTCAGGATCAGCACCTTGTAGAGCGGCGGGCGCTGCGTCTTCCGACGGGTCTGCAGGACGACACCGCCCTCGCCGTCGCGCTGGTCGTCGTCCTCGCCAGACATGAAGAAGGGGTGCGCCAAAGCGAGCCTCCGAAGATCCCGTCTCGTGTAAATCGCCTGCGCCGACTATATAAGGGAGCCGTCCAAAGTGAAAAGGGGGCGGGCCGCGCTGCGGCGCGCAGGCGGACCGATGACCGAACTTACGACGATCGCCTTCGATGCCGACGATACGCTCTGGCACAACGAATGCTTCTTCCGCCTCACGCAGGAGCGGTTCGTCCGGCTTCTGGCCGACCACGCAGAGCCGGCGCATCTGGAGGATCGCCTTCTTGCGGCCGAGCGTCGCAACCTCGGCCGCTACGGGTTCGGCATCAAGGGATTCGTGCTGTCGATGATCGAAACGGCGGTCGAGGTCACCGACGACCGCGTCCCCGCCAGCGTCATCCGCCAGATCATCGAGGCCGGGCACGAGATGCTGGCCCACCCGATCGAACTGCTTCCGCAGGCGCGCGAGACGGTCGAGGCCCTGACCGACGACTTCACCATCCTGCTGATCACCAAGGGCGACCTGCTGGATCAGGAGCGCAAGCTGGCCCAGTCGGGCCTGGGCGACCTGTTCGACGGGGTCGAGATCGTGTCCGACAAGACAGCCCGAGTGTATTCGCGCATCTTCGACCGCCATGGCGGCGGCGCCGACCGGGCCATGATGGTGGGCAATTCCCTGAAATCCGACGTGGTCCCGGTCATCGAGGCCGGTGGCTGGGGCGTTCACGTGCCGCACGGGCTGGTCTGGGCGCTGGAACATGCCGACCCGCCCGAGGGGCATCCCCGCTTTCGCGAGATCGAGTCGCTTGGCGCGCTGCCGCAGGTGATCCGCACGCTTCCCGCCTCGTGCATCGGCGGGGTTGCCTGAGCGCCCCACGGCTATCTGGCGGATTGCATCGGCGGCTCCACGACATGTGGGATTCGCTGAAACTTCGCGCCGGAAACCGCTGAGAAGAACATGTTTCCGTGTGCTGTGGCCTGTGCTACGCTCACGCCGAAGCGAGCCGGACGGGCACTTGATAGCCGTCGAAGATCCGGCCGTGAGGCAGATAAAGGGCAGTGCAATGGAGCGTCTTCGATCCTCCCTCCCCCCGGGCATGAAAATCGTGTTTCTGGTCGCGGCTTTGGCGATGGGTGCGGCCGGCGCCGTCGCCGCGCCCTTCGCGGCCTATGTCGTCGACGCCCGCAGCGGTCAGGAGCTGTATTCCGAGAACGCGGATACGCGGCTCCACCCAGCATCGCTGACCAAGATGATGACGCTCTACATCGTCTTTCAGGCGATCGAGCATGGCGAAATCACCCTGGACACGCCGGTAACGATCTCGCGCAATGCGGCGGCCGAGCCGCCGTCTAAGCTGGGTCTGCGGCCGGGCCAGAGGATCAAGCTGCGCTACCTGATCCGGGCGGCGGCGGTGAAATCGGCCAACGATGCCGCCACCGCCATCGGTGAGGCGCTGGAAGGATCGGAAGAGGCCTTTGCCCGCCGGATGAACCGGACCGCGGCCGCACTGGGCATGAGCCGCACCACATTTCGCAACGCCAACGGCCTGACCCGCAAAGGACATCTGTCGACGGCCAGGGACATGACGACCCTGGGGCGGCACCTGTTCTACGACTTCCCGCAATACTACAACCTGTTCTCGCGCACGACGGCCGATGCCGGCATGCGCAAGGTGTCGAACACCAACCGCCGTCTGCTGTCGGCCTATCGCGGTGCCGACGGGATCAAGACCGGCTATACCAGCGCCGCCGGCTTCAACCTTGTCGCCTCGGCCGAGCGCGGGGGCGAGCGGATCATCGCGACCGTCTTCGGGGGCAAGTCCACCGCGCAGCGCAACGCCAAGGTGGCACAACTTCTGGACCTGGGGTTCAAGAAGGCGCCCACCCGGGTGGCGGTGGTCAAGCCCGTGCCGCCGGTCTACAGCCGCGCGCCCGAGATCTACGCCAAGACGATCCGCGTGATGCTGGCCGTGCCGAAATCGATCCGCCCCCAGGCCCGGCCGACACCGGATCTGACGATCCCCGAGACCGTGATCGCCCAGCTCGAGGCCGGCGTCGACACCGCCGTGGCCGCGGCGGTCGAGGGCGAGGGCGACGGGGTCGAGGTCGCGCGTCTGGCTTCCACACCCCTGCCCCGGCCACGCCCGGGCGAGACGGATGTGGCGCGCGAGGTGGCGCGCGAGGTCGTGACGCGGATGTCCACATCCGGCGGCCGGCACTGGGGCATCAATCTGGGGCGCTACGGGTCGCGCTACGCCGCGGAACGCATGCTGCTGAAGACCGCGCTGACCGAGATCGGGATGCTGGACGAGGCGCTGCGCAAGGTCGTCCCGTCGAACAAGGGCGGCTATGAGGCCAATTTCGTCGGGCTGACCGAGGAATCGGCGGCGCTGGCCTGCCGCCGGCTGGCGGCCCGGAACCTCGATTGCACGCCGCTCGGGCCCAGCAGCTAGAAGGCCGCACATCGCTAACCGGAACACGGGCCGCTCTGCGGCCCGTTTTCGTTCGGATATGTCAGGCGGCGTCGTGCTCGGCCCGGAGATCGAACGCCGCCGCCATGAGGGCGCGGGTATAGTCGGTGCGCGGCGCGCCGAACACCTCGTCGGCCGTGCCGGCTTCGACCACGTCTCCGCGCTTCATCACCATCACCTTGTGGCTCAGCGCGCGGACGACCTTCAGGTCGTGACTGATGAACAGATAGGCCAGTCCGTGCCGCTTCTGAAGATCGCGCAGCAGCTCGACGATCTGCACCTGCACGGTCATGTCCAGCGCGCTGGTCGGTTCGTCCAGAACCACCAGCCGGGGGCGCAGGATCATGGCGCGGGCGATGGCGATCCGCTGCCGCTGCCCACCGGAGAATTCGTGCGGATAACGATGCATCGTTGCCGGGTCCAACCCGACCTCGGCCATGATCTCGGCCACCATCTCGCGCCGGTCCAGCCCCTTCTCGACGCCGTGCACCGTCAGCCCCTCGGCGATGATCTCCTCGACCGTCATGCGCGGGCTCAGCGACCCGTAGGGGTCCTGGAACACGATCTGCATCGAGGACCGCAACGGCCGCAGCGCCCGGCTTTTCCAGCCCTGTATGTCGTCGCCCATGAAGACGATCGGCCCTTCGGACGAGATCAGCCGCATGATCGCCAGGGCCAGGGTCGTCTTGCCCGATCCGCTTTCGCCGACGATGCCCACCGTCTCACCGGCCCGGACCGACAGGGTGGCGGCGTTCACCGCCTTGACGAAGCCGACCGTGCGCCGCAGCAGCCCCCGCTGGATCGGGAACCAGATGCGCAGATCCTCGGTGCGGACGATTTCGGGCGCGTCGGCGGCCACCGGGTCCGGTGTGCCGGTGGACTGCGCGCCCAGAAGCATCTGCGTATAGGGGTGCTGCGGATTGGCGAATATCTCGGCCGTCTCGCCGCGCTCGACGATCTCGCCGTCCTTCATCACGCAGACCCTGTCGGCGAAGGCCTTCACGATCCCCAGATCGTGGGTGATGAACAGCATCGACATCCCTTCGCTGGCCTTCAGCTCGGCCAGCAATTCGAGGATCTGCGCCTGGATCGTCACGTCCAGCGCCGTCGTCGGCTCGTCGGCGATCAGAAGATCGGGACCGTTCGCCAGCGCCATGGCGATCATCACGCGCTGGCGCTGCCCCCCCGAGAGCTGGTGGGGATAGGCGCCCAGGCGGCTTTCGGGATCCTGTATGCCCACCTTGTGCAGCAGTTCCAGAATGCGGTCGCGCGCCGGCTGCCCGGTCAGCCCCTGATGCAGGGCCAGGCTTTCGCCCAACTGCTTTTCCAGCGTGTGCAGCGGGTTCAGCGACGTCATCGGCTCTTGGAAGATGAAGCTGATATCGTTGCCGCGGACCTTGCGCAGCAGCTTTTCCGACGCACCGACCATCTGCTGCCCGTCATAGGTGATCGACCCGGCGATGCGCGCGCTGTCGGGCAGCAGATCCACCGTCGACAGCGCAGTGACGGACTTGCCCGACCCGCTTTCGCCCACCAGTGCCACCGTTTCCCCGCGGCGCACGTCGAAGGACACGCCGCGCACGGCGGGCACCGTGCGCCCCTCCTGCCGAAAGGCGATGGTCAGGTCGCGGTCGTCCAGTACGGCACTCATTGAAAGGTTTTCCTCGGGTCGAAGGCATCGCGCACGCCCTCGAAGATGAACACCAGCAGCGACAGCATGATCGCGAAGGTGAAGAAGGCGGTGAAGGCCAGCCAGGGCGCCTGAAGGTTCTGCTTGGCCTGGAGCGTCAGTTCGCCCAGGGACGGCGCCGAAGACGGCAGGCCGAAGCCGAGGAAATCGAGCGAGGCCAGGGTCGAGATCGTCCCGGTGATGAGGAACGGCAGCAGGGTCACGGTCGCGACCATGGCATTGGGCAGCATGTGCCGCATCATGATCGTCCAGTTGCCCACGCCAAGGGCGCGCGCCGCCCGCACGTATTCGAAATTGCGCGCCCGCAGGAATTCCGCCCGCACCACGCCCACCAGTGCCGGCCAGCCGAACAGCACGGTCACGAAGACCAGCAGCCAGAAACTTCGCCCCAGGATCGCGAACAGGATGATGATGATGTAGAGCGAGGGCGTCGACACCCAGATCTCGATCACCCGCTGGAAGACCAGATCCAGCCAACCGCCGAAAAAGCCCTGCACCGCGCCGGCCAGGATACCGATGATCGAGGTCAGGACGGTGACGATCAGCGTGAACAGGATCGACAGCCGAAACCCGTAGATCACCCGCGCCGCCACGTCCCGGGCGGTGTCGTCGGTGCCCAGGATGTGCTGGGCGTCCGGCGCCGACGGGGCGGCCCCGCCGATATCGTTGATCGTGTCGTAGCTGTAGGGGATCGGCGGCCAGAGCAGCCAGCCCGCCTGCACCGCGGTGCCGTCGACGCTGCCGGTGCGGGCCTGCGCGATCACGCCCTCCGGATCGTCGAAACAGGATTCCAGCCCCCCCGAAACGATCAGGCACTGGACCTCGATATCGGTATAGACGGCCTCGGTCTTGAAGTCGCCGCCGAACCGGGTCTCGGGGTAAAAGTTGAAGATCGGCGTATAGATCTCGCCCCGATAGCTGACGAGGATCGGCTTGTCGTTGGCGATGAATTCGGCAAACAGCGACAGCCCGAACAGCAGCGCGAAGATCCACAGGCTCCACAACGCGCGGCGGTTGCGCTTGAAGTTACGCCAGCGCCGCTGGTTCAGCGGGCTCAGCCACAGCCGGCGCCGACCGGGAATGACCGGGGGCGGGGCGTCCATGCCGCCCGCCGCCGGATGGGGCGGCGGCGTGACGATGCCGGATTCGGTCGGTTCGGCGGGGTCGCCCTTGGGCCGGAAATCGGGATTGGCCATATCAGGTCTCCCGCGTCTCGAAGTCGATGCGGGGATCGACCAGCACATAGGTCAGGTCCGAGATGATGCCGACCACAAGGCCGATCAGCCCGAAGAAGAACAGCGTCCCGAAGATCACCGGATAATCCCGCGCGACCGCGGCCTCGAAGCCCAGGCGGCCCAGCCCGTCCAGCGAAAAGATCGTCTCGATGATCAGGCTGCCGCCGAAGAACACCCCGATGAACACCGACGGGAAGCCGGCGATGACGATCAGCATCGCGTTGCGGAAGACGTGGCCGTAGAGCACCCGCCCCTCGCGCAGGCCCTTGGCCTTGGCGGTCACCACATACTGCTTCTTGATCTCGTCCAGAAAGCTGTTCTTGGTCAGCAGGGTCAGCGTGGCAAAGGCCGAAATCGTCGATGCCAGCACGGGCAGCGCGATGTGCCACAGATAATCGCCGATCTTTCCCAGAAGCGAAAGCTGGCTCCAGTTGTCCGAGGTCAACCCGCGCAGCGGGAACCACTGGAAATACGACCCGCCGGCGAACAGCACCAGCAGAAGGATCGCGAACAGAAAGCCCGGGATGGCATAGGCGACGATGATCAGCGCCGACGTCCAGGTGTCGAAACCCGATCCGTCGCGCACGGCCTTGCGGATGCCCAGGGGGATCGAGACGACATATGCGATGAGCGTGGACCACAGGCCGAGCGTGATCGAGACGGGCATCTTCTCGAGCACGAGTTCGATCACGCTGATCGACCGGAAATAGCTGTCGCCGAAATCGAACCGCACGTAGTTCCACATCATCGACAGGAATCGCTCCAGCGGCGGCTTGTCGAAGCCGAATTCCTGCTCCAGCTCGGCGATGAATTCGGGCGGCAGGCCCCGGGCGCCGGCATATTGCTCGTTCGCGCCGGTGCCCATCGTCTCGGATCCGCCGCCCGAGATGCCCTGGAACACGTCGCCCTGCCCTTCCATCTGGGCGATGATCTGTTCGATCGGTCCGCCCGGCACGAACTGGGTCAGGATGAAGTTCACCACCATGATCCCCAGCAGCGTGGGAATCACCAGCAGCAGACGCCGCAGGATGTAGGCACCCATCCGGCCGGCCTCAGCGCTTGTCGGTCTGCGCGGCGGCGGCCCGATCGGCGTCGTACCACCAGAAATCCAGCTCGCCCAACGCGTAGGGCGGCAGCGGGTCGGGATGCCCGAACACGTCGTAATAGGCGACGGTGTGCACGTTCTTGAACCATTGCGGCACCCAGAACCGCTTGGCCCGCAGCACCCGGTCCAGCGCATGGACGGCCACGGTGAGGTCTTCGCGTGTATCGGCGGCCATGACCGTCTGGATCAGGCTGTCGACCGCCGGATCGCACAGGCCCATCGAGTTGAACACGTCGTCCACGCCCTCGCAGCCGAAATACTGCATCAGCCCGGCCCCCGGCTCGTATCCGGTCGGGAACTGGTCGACGATGATGTCGAACTGATGGCTGCGGGTCAGGTCGGTGTACTGTGCCGGATCGACACGGTTATAGCCGGCATCGATCCCCAGGGCGCGCAGATTGGCGATGAAGGGCTGATGCACCCGGTCGAAGGTGGGGCTGTCCTCGAGGATCTCGACCTTCAGCGTCTGCCCGTCCTTGCGGCGCAGCCCGTCGTCTCCGACGATCCAGCCCGCCTCCTCCAGCAGCTTGGACGCCTTGCGCAGATTGCCCCGGTCGAGCTGCCGCGCGCCGCTTTCCGGCGCCGGCGTGGCGGGTTCGGTCAGGATGGCGGCGTCCAGCAGCCCCTCGTCGACCAGCGGCTTCAGCAGCGCGATCTCGGCCTCCGAGGGGGTGCCGACCGCTTCGAGATCGGAATTCTCCCAGAAGCTGTCGATGCGGTCGTAGATGCCGTAGAACAACGTCTCGTTCGACCATTCGAAGTTGAACATCAGGCCGATCGCTTCGCGCACCCGCGGGTCCTGAAACTTTTCGCGGCGCAGGTTCATCACGTAGGACTGGCCCGTGGCGATGGTGCCGTCGGGCAGTTCCGCCTTGACGACACTGCCGTCCTGCACGCCCGGAAAATCGTAGCCCGTCGCCCAGGTCTTCGAGCTGTTCTCGTTCCGGAAGGTATAGGCACCGGCCTTGAACGCCTCGAAGGCCGCGTTGGAATCGCCGAAATACTCGATCCGGATCGTATCGAAGTTGGATCGCCCCCTGTTGATGGGCAGATCACGGCCCCAGTATTCGGGGTTCCGGCGATAGACGATCCTCTGGTTCACGTCGTAACGGTCCAGCACATAGGGGCCGGAGCCCACGCCCGGGTCCAGCCGGCTTTCGTCCAGCTTCGCGCCCGTCTTGTCGAACCAGGCCTTGGACATGACGGGCAGGCCGCCGGCCATCTGCACCCTGTCGCGCGGCGGCGTATCGGTCTTGAACGTGTATTTGATCCGGTTCGGCCCCAGAACCTCGACGCTGTCGATATACTTCGCCAGCACCGTCCGGAACGAGATCAGCCCCTCCTTCAGGAACATCTCGTAGGTGAACTTCACGTCCTCGGCGGTCAGCGGCGTGCCGTCGGAAAACCGGGCCTCGGGGCGCATGTTGAAGATGGCCCAGGACTTGTCGGCGGGATATTCGACCGTCTCGCAGAGCAGGCAGTAAAGCGCACCGATCTCGTCGGCGGTGGCGGTCATCATGTCCTCGAACTGGGCCGAGGACAGCGCGCCGGCACGGCCCTTCTGGGTGAACGGGTTCATGCTGTCGAAGGTGCCGAGCGCGGCTTCGGAGATCTCGCCGCCCTTGGGCGCGTCGGGATTGACGTAATCGAGATGTGCGAAATCCGCGGGATATTTCAGGTCGCCGAAGGTCGAGATGCCGTGGCTGACCGTCACGTCGCCACCCGCCTGCGCCCCTGCCTCTTGCGACGATACGGGCCCGCCCAGCCCGGCCGCCAGGAACATGGCGCAGAAGGCGAGGCGGCCGGTTCTGGCAGAGATGGCGCGGGGCGTCTTCATGGGCGGTTCTCCATCTTCGCGGGGTGCGCGCCAAGGCGCAAAATCACGCTAAGCTAGGTGGGCGATCCGCAAAGTTTCAAGACGAAACTCCGTGAGCGGGGCGCGGGTCCGCGACAGATTGCGCGGCCTGCCGATACGAAAACGCCCGGACCGTTCGGTCCGGGCGTGTCCTGCATCATCGCGGCGCCGCGACGGCGATCATCCGCCGAGGCTTTCGAGATAGGCGATCAGGTTGGCGCGATCCTCGATCTTCGGCAGGCCGGAAAAGCCCATCTTGGTGCCCGGGGCGTAGCCGCGCGGGTTCTCGAGGAAGGCCTGGAGATGCTCGGGCGTCCAGACATCGACGACCTCTTCCAGAGCGCCCGAATAGGCGTAGCCCTCGACCGCGTCGACCGGGCGGCCGACCACGCCGTTGAGGTAGGGCCCCGTGGCGTTGGTTCCGTCGACCTTGTGGCAGGCCTTGCACTTGGTGAAGACGCGTTCGCCCTTGGACGGATCGGCGCTGGCCATGATCGCCTGGAAATCGACCTGCTCGGCCCCGCCATCGCCGGCGGTCTCGGTCGCGCCGGTATCGATCAGATACGCCTGCTCGACCTCTTCTCCGTGACTTTCGGGACCCGCATAGATCAGCTCGGCCGCCCAGTTGCCCAGAAGGAAGACCAGCAGAGCACCGCAGAAGCCGCCCACCACCTTGGTCAGAGTCATTGTGTCGAACATGTCGCGATCCGTCCCGTCAGGAATTTGCGGCTATGTATCCGCTTCCGCGCCCGGCTTTCAAGCGATATGCCCGCGATGAATACGCGCACCGCCTGCCAGCGATGCGCAATCGGCACGGCGGGCCGCGGGCTGCCGCGCCGCTCGACGGGGGGAGATCGATGACCGGACGGATCGCGTTCCAGGGCGAACTCGGCGCCTATTCCCATCAGGCGTGCCGCGAGACGCGCCCCGAGATGGAGGCTGTCCCCTGCCGCACCTTCGAGGACGCCATCGAGATGGTGCGCAAGGGCGAGGCCGATCTGGCGATGCTGCCGGTCGAGAATTCCACCTATGGCCGGGTCGCCGACATTCACCGGCTGCTGCCATCCTCGGGGCTGCACATCGTCGACGAGGCGTTCGTGCGGGTCCACATCAACCTTCTGACAGTTCCGGGCACGCGGCTGGAAGACGTCGAGACGGCCCACAGCCACACCGTGCTTCTGGGGCAATGCCGCGACTTCCTGCGCCTGAACGGCATCCAGCCGGTCACCGCCGCCGACACGGCGGGCTCGGCGCAGATGGTGGCGGGGCTGGGCGATCCGAAACAGGCGGCGCTGGCCTCGGAACTGGCGGGCGAGATCTACGGGCTGACCGTGCTGGCCCGGCATATCGAGGATCAGGAACACAACACCACCCGGTTTCTGGTGATGTCGCGCGAGGCGGATTTCAAACGCCGCGGCAGCGCGGGGATGATCACCTCGTTCGTGTTCCGGGTGCGCAACATCCCGGCCGCGCTCTACAAGGCGATGGGCGGCTTCGCGACGAACGGCGTCAACATGACCAAGCTGGAAAGCTACATGGTCGGCGGCACCTTCTCGGCCACGCAGTTCTACGCCGATATCGAGGGCCACCCCGACGACCGAAACGTCCGGCTGGCCATGGACGAGCTGGATTACTTCACGTCCGAGATCCGCATCCTCGGCGTCTATCCCGCCGATCCGCGACGGCGCTAGGGGCGCCGGCCGGCCGCGCCGTTTGCGCCCCGTCGCGCCGGCGTATAGAGCGTTCGGCACCACGAGTTGCACCTTTCCCCCGGAGAGACCCGATGACCGACCGATCCAACGCGATGTGGGGCGGACGCTTTGCCAGCGGCCCGGACGCGATCATGGAGGCGATCAACGCCTCGATCGGCTTCGACCGACGGCTGGCCGCGCAGGACATCGCCGGATCGCGCGCCCATGCCGCGATGCTGGCGGCGCAGGGCATCATCGGAAGCGACGACGCCGAAGCCATCCGGGCCGGGCTGCTGACGGTCCTGTCCGAGATCGAGAGCGGCGAATTCGCGTTCTCGACGGCGCTGGAAGACATCCACATGAATGTCGAGGCGCGCCTGAAAGAGGTGGTGGGTCCGGCGGCGGGCCGGCTACACACGGCCCGGTCGCGCAACGATCAGGTGGCGACCGATTTCCGCCTGTGGGTGCGCGACCAGACGGATGCCGCGATTGCGGGGCTCGACGCGCTGAGCCTGGCGCTGCTGGACCAGGCCGAGGCGGGCGCCGGTTGGGCGATGCCCGGCTTTACCCATCTGCAGACGGCGCAGCCCGTGACCTGGGGCCACCACATGATGGCCTATGTCGAGATGTTCCAGCGCGATGCGGGCCGTTTCCGCGACGCCCGGACGCGCATGAACGAATCGCCTCTGGGCGCAGCGGCCCTGGCGGGCACATCCTTTCCGATAGACCGGCACATGACGGCCGGCGCATTGGGCTTCGACCGGCCTTGCGCCAACTCGCTCGACGCGGTCAGCGACCGGGATTTCGCGCTGGAATTCCTCGCCGCGGCCTCGATCTGCGCGATGCACCTGTCGCGGCTCGCCGAAGAGCTGGTGATCTGGTCCTCGGCGCAGTTCCGCTTCGTCACGCTCAGCGACCGTTTCTCGACCGGCTCGTCGATCATGCCGCAGAAGAAGAACCCGGACGCGGCCGAACTGATCCGCGCCAAGATCGGGCGCATCTTCGGCGCCAATGTCGCGCTGATGACGGTGATGAAGGGGCTGCCGCTGGCCTATTCCAAGGACATGCAGGAGGACAAGGAACAGGTCTTCGACGCGGCCGACAACCTGATGCTGGCGCTGGCCGCGATGACCGGAATGATCGGCGACATGAGTGCGAACCGCGAGGCCTTGCGCGCCGCCGCCGCCAGCGGCTTCTCCACCGCCACCGACCTGGCCGACTGGCTGGTGCGCGAGGCGGGCCTGCCCTTCCGCGAGGCGCACCATGTCACCGGGGCGCTGGTGGCGCTGGCCGAGCGGCAGGGACGCGACCTGCCCGAACTGTCCCTGGACGAGATGCGCGGCGTGCACGACGCCATCACCGACGGCGTCTACGACGTGCTGACGGTCGAGGCCTCGGTGGCCAGTCGCACGTCCTACGGCGGCACGGCGCCCGAGCGGGTGCGCGAGCAGATCGCGCGCTGGCGGGACAGGCTGGGATGATCCGCGCGGCCCTGCTGGTCCTGACGCTCGCGGCCTGCCAGCCGCCGGACCTGGCCGTCCGGGCCGAGGCGCGCGAGGGCGATATCGACCTGCGCCCGACCCTGGCCTTTCCCGGCCCGGTGACGGTGGTTCTGCGGCCCTGAAGCCGCGCCGCGCCTTGGCTGCGAAAGACTGCGCTAGAACGACCGCCGCGCCCTGAGCGCGGCACCGATCGTGCCGTCGTCGAGGTAATCCAGCTCGCCCCCGATCGGCACCCCCTGTGCCAGCGACGTCACCCGCACCCCGCTGCCCGACAGCTCGTCGGAGATGTAATGGGCCGTGGTCTGACCGTCGATGGTCGCGTTCAGCGCCAGGATCACCTCGCTCACCCCTTCGGCCGCCACCCGTTCCACGAGGCGCGGTATGCGCAGATCCTCGGGCCCGACATTGTCCAGCGCCGACAACGTGCCGCCCAGAACGTGATAGCGGCCCCGGAAGACCTGCGCGCGCTCCATCGCCCAGAGATCCGCCACATCCTCGACCACGCAGATCTCGCCCGTGGCGCGCCGGTCGCTCTGGCAGATGGCGCACAGATCGGATGTGCCCACATTGCCGCAATTGACGCATTCGCGCGCCGCGGCGCCGACGGCCTGCATCGCCTCGGCCAGGGGCAGCAGCAACTGGCCGCGCTTCTTGATCAGATGCAAAACCGCGCGCCGGGCCGACCGCGGCCCCAGCCCCGGCAGCCGCGCCATCAGCGCGATCAGCGCCTCGATCTCCTGCGGCGTGTCCTCGGCCACGGTCGCGTCAGAACGGCAGGTTCATGCCCGGCGGCAGGCCCAGCCCCTCGGCCATCTTGCGCATCTCCTCCTGCCCGCGATCCGAGGCCTTCTGCTGCGCATCCTTGATCGCGGCGAGAATCAGATCCTCGACGACCTCCTTCTCGTCGGGGTTGAAGATCGACGGGTCGATGTCCAGCGCGGTCAGTTCGCCCTTGGCGGTGGCGGTCGCCTTGACCAGACCGGCGCCGGATTCTCCGGTGACGGTGATGCGGGACAATTCCTCCTGCATCTCGGCCATCTTGCCCTGCATCTCCTGCGCGGCCTTCATCATCTTGCCCATGTCGCCGAGCCCGCCCAATCCCTTGAACATCGCCATCTCCTGTCTGAATTCGCGGCAGCCATACCTGCCATATGGGTCGCATCGCCGGATGTTGAACCACATCCCCCCGCGGGTGGCGAGGCGTCATTCCTCCTCGAAGGGATCCCATTCGTCCTCGACCTCGGGAAGCGCCTCGACGGCCGCGCCGGCGGCCAGCTCTTCGGGGGTGCGGACCTCGGCGATGCGCGCGGCGGGAAAGGCCGCGAGGGCCGCCTGCACCAGCGGATGCTCGGCCGCCCGGGCGTGCAGCGCCCGCGTCTCGGCGTCCCGCTCCTCGGCGATGGTCGGCGCCCCGCCCGAGCCGGTGACGCTGACGCCCCAGCGCACCCCGGTCCAGGCCTGCAGGCGCTGCGCCAGGCGCGCGGCCAGATCGCGGGGGGCATCGTCGGTCGGCTCGAACTCGATCCGTCCGGGCGCATAGGATACCAGCCGCAGGCAGGTCTCGACCTCGATCAACAGCTTCGCGTCGCGATGGGTCCGGATCAGTTCGACCACCTGGGGAAAGCTGGCATAGCGGGCCAGCGCTGTGTTGTCGGGCGCCTGCGCCAGCGCGGCCGATGCCCCGCCGCCACCGCCATGCGCCCCCGCCCCCCGGTGCTGCGGGACCGTACCGGCCGGGGCCCGGCCCGCCGGCGCCTGCGGCTGCCCCCCGCCACCCGGCGGCAGCGGGGTCGGCGGCTGCTGTTGCAGCTTGCGGACCAGATCCTCGGGCGGGGGCAGGTCGGCGACATGGGTCAGGCGGATGACGGCCATCTCGGCCGCCATCATGGCGTTCGGGGCCTGCGCCACCTCTTCCAGCGCCTTGAGCAGCATCTGCCACATCCGTGTCAGGACGCGCATCGGCAGCTTTTCCGCCATGGCCAGACCCCGGGCCCGCTCGTCCGGGCCGACGGTGGGATCCTCGGCCGCGTCGGGGGTGATCTTGATCACGCTGACCCAATGGGTGATCTCCGCCAGATCGCGCAGCACGGCCAGCGGATCGGCGCCGTCGGCATATTGCGCCGAAAGCTCCGCCAGGGCGCCGGCCGCATCGCCGGCCATCACCATGTCGAACAGGTCCAGCACCCGGCCGCGATCGGCCAGCCCCAGCATCGCGCGCACCTGATCCGCCGTGGTCTCGCCCGCGCCATGGCTGATCGCCTGATCCAGAAGCGAGGTGGCGTCGCGCGCCGATCCTTCGGCCGCGCGGGTGATCAGGGCCAGCGCATCCTCGGCGATGGCCGCACCTTCGGCCTGGGCGATGCGGCGCAGAAGGCCCAGCATGACATCGGGTTCGATCCGGCGCAGATCGAATCGCTGGCACCGCGACAGGACCGTCACCGGCACCTTGCGGATCTCGGTGGTGGCGAAGATGAACTTCACATGGGCGGGCGGTTCCTCGAGCGTCTTGAGCAGCGCGTTGAACGCGCTGGTCGAGAGCATGTGAACCTCGTCGATGATGTAGATCTTGTAGCGCGCGCTGGCGGCCCGGTAGTGGACGCTGTCGATGATCTCGCGGATGTCGTTGACCGAGGTGTTCGAGGCCGCGTCCATCTCGAGCACATCGACATGGCGGCCCTCCATGATCGCCCGGCAATGATCGCAGCGGCCGCAGGGCTCGGTCGTCGGGCCGCCCGTGCCGTCTTCGCCGATGCAGTTCATGCCCTTGGCGATGATCCGCGCCGTCGTCGTCTTACCCGTGCCGCGGATGCCCGTCATGATGAACGCCTGGGCGATGCGGTCCGCGGCAAAGGCGTTCTTCAGGGTCCGCACCATCGCATCCTGCCCCACCAGATCGGCGAAGGTCTCGGGGCGGTATTTGCGGGCGAGGACCTGATAGGCGGGTGCGTCTGACATGCGGCCTGCAAGCTGGGGATTCGGAACCCGGCCAATCTAGGGGCCAGCGGGCGCGAGATCCACAGGCCGCGCTCCGGGGGTGGAGCGGAGAGGAAGCCGCCCCCGGAACGCGGCGCCGTCCCGGACCATCGCAGGGATGGCCCGGGCCAAGGCGCTGCGGTCAGGCAGCTTCCTTGTTCAGCGTGCTTTCCGCCAGCTTGGTCAGCTTGTCGTCGGCGGCATATTCCTGATCCAGGTTCTGCTGCAGCAGCTTGGCCGCGTCCTGTTCGCCAAGCGTCTTGGCCCAAGAGACCAGCGTGCCGTAGCGGGTGATCTCGTAATGCTCGACGGCCTGGGCGGCGGCGATCATGCCGGCATCGCGGACATCGGCATCCTCGGCCTCGTCCATGATCTCCTTGCCTTCCTCGATGATGCCGTTGATCGCCTCGCAGGTCACGCCGCGCGCCTTCAGGCCGAGCGTCTCGAACACCTTCTCGAGGTTCTCCACATGCGTCTCGGTCTCTTCGCGGTGATGTTCGAACGCCTCGCGCAGGTCCTGGGAATCGGCGTTGCGGGCCATCTTGGGCAGGGTCTTCAGGATCTGCTTCTCGGCATAGTAGATGTCGCGCAGGAAATGCACGAACAGCGCGTTCAGGTCCTTCATGTCTCGTCTCCTGTGAAAGTCGGCATAGCCGTTGCACTGTCAATCGCGACGGCGCCCGGACGTTCCAAGGAGGGGAAGAATGTGATGGGATATCGGGTGAGAGGCTGACAACGACCCAGACGGGGCTCGTTACGGCTGCTTCCTTCCGGACCTGACCGGGTTGGCGAGGCGCCTGCCCGCGCCAACCTCTCGCGTCGTCAGATAAGGAAATCGGCGCCCGGGTTCAAGCCCGCCCGTCAGGCCGCATCGGGCCGAAGCCCGGCCAGCCGCGCGCCCTCGGCCAGGCTGCGGGCGGTGTAATGCGCGCGCCGGGTGCGGCTTTCCACCAGATCGGGAACCTGCACCACCGTCATGCCGGCCGCCAGCGCCGCGGCGGCACCGGTATCGGAATCCTCGAAGGCCAGGGCCAGGTCAGGCCGGATGCCGAGCCGCCGCGCCGCTTCCAGATACACGTCGGGGGCCGGCTTGCCGGCGACGACCAGGTCGAAGCCCACGACCGTGCCCACCCGGCCGGCAAGTTCCGAATGGTCCAGCTTGTGGCAGGCGCGGGCCGTGCGGCTGTTCGTGGCGACGGCGAAGGGCACCCCGCGGCCGGCCAGCCAGTCGATCAGCGCCGCCGCGCCCGGTCTGGTGGGGACGCCCGTCAGAAGCATCCGGTCCATCGCGTCGTCCCACCGGCGGCGCAGCACCTCGGCATCCAGCGTGGCGCCGAGCTCGCCCCGAAGCCGGGCGATGGCCGCGGGCAGGTCGAGCCCGATCAGCGAGCGCATCAGCCGTTCCTCGACGCCGGGATGCCCGAGATCGGCCAGCGCCTCGATCCCCGACGCCACGGCCAGCCGCTCGGTATCGAGCAGCAGGCCGTCCAGATCGAAGATCACACCCTGATATCGCATCGCATGCCGCACCTTTCCCGCCCCCGCGCGGATACCCGAGCCGGGCCGCAATTGCCAGCCGCTGCGGGGGCGGAACCCGTCACAGGGCGATGCGGAACCGCGCGAAGCCGTCCGGCCCCTCGCCCGCCGGCTCGATCTTCACGCCGGGCACCTTGTCGGCATAGGCCGACGCCTTGGGGCCGGTATCGAACAGAACCGTGGTGCCGGGCATGGGCTTGAAGCTCCAGTTCCCGTCGGCCTTGGGATCGATGGTGCCCTCTTCGACGATGTAGCGCACGATCACGTCGCGGTTGGTGTCGGGCCCCTCGAACACCGTGGTGTCGCCGCTGGCGCCGGGGAAACTCCCGCCGCCGCCGGCGCGGTAATTGTTCGTCGCGACGATGAATTCCTGATCCGGCGTCACCGGCTGCCCCTGGTATTGCAGGTCCACGATCCGGCTGGCCTCGGGCGCCACGACCTCGCCGTCGCGGTCGTATTTCGATGGCTGGCTCAGGTCGATCCTGTAGGTGACGCCGTCCATCACGTCGAAATTGTAGCTGGGGAAATCCGGGTTCAGCAGCACCGCATCGCTGGCCCCCGGCGCGACCTGGTTGAACATGCCCGCCGACCGTTCCAGCCAGTCCTTGAGCTGGGCGCCGTCGATCTTCACCGCCCGCACCGTGTTGGGGTAGAGATACAGGTCCGCTACGTTCTTGATCGCCACGTCGCCCACTGGCACGTCCGTGTAATAGTCCGGGCCGCCGCGGCCGCCGGCCTTGAACGGCGCCGCCGCCGACAGGATCGGCAGCCCCTCGTATTCCGTCCCCTGCATCATCTGGCGGATGTACCATTCCTGCGCCTGGCTCACGATCTGAACCGACGGATCGTCGGCGACCAGGGCGAAATAGGAATGCAGCGGCGCGTCGGTCTTGCCCACGGCGCGGCGGACATAGGCCAGCGTCTGCTCGTGCTCGTCGCGCACCGAATCCAGCACCTCCTCCTGGCTGTCCACCAGCGCGACGATGCTGCGATCTTCCTTCCGCTCGTAGATCGGCCGCGTCTCGACCGAATGATCGACCACGCGCCAGGCATTGCCGTCGCGTTCGAGAAGCAGATCCATCACCCCCAGATGCGACCCCCAGAAACCCGCCATCACGGCAGGCGTGCCGTGCAGGGTGGACCGGCCGACATCGACGCCGGCGAAATCGGCGTAGGTGTCCGAGGGAAAGACCAGATGGCTGTGCCCCGTGAGGATCGCGTCGATCCCGTCGACGGTGCCGAGCGCGGTCGAGGCGTTTTCCATCATCTCCTGCGGCTCCGGCGCGCCGATCCCCGAATGGCTGAGCGCGATGACGATATCGGCGCCTTCCTCGCGCATCTGCGGCACATAGGCCCGCGCCGTCGCCACGATATCGCGGGCGGTCACCTTGCCCTCGAGATGCTTGCGGTCCCAGTTCATGATCTGCGGCGGCACAAAGCCGATCAGGCCGATGCGGATCGGATGCTCCTGCCCCGCGCCGTCCTTCAGCGTCCGGTCCAGGATCACGTAGGGCTTGACCAGCGTCTTGTCCTGCGTCGGGTCGGAGCCGGCTTCGGTGGTCACATTCGCCGTGACCACCGGAAACTCGGCCCCGGCCAGCGACTTCATCAGAAAATCCAGCCCGTAGTTGAATTCGTGATTGCCGAGCGTGGCCGCGTCGATCCCGACCGCGTTGAGCGCCGAGATGACCGGGTGCATGTCGCCCTCCTTCATCCCGCGCTCATAGGCGATATAGTCACCCATCGGGTTGCCCTGGAGGAAGTCGCCATTGTCGAACAGGACCGAGTTCGTCGCCTCGGCGCGAATGTCGGCGATATGGGCGGCGGTGCGGGCCAGCCCGACCGTATCGACCTCCTTGTCGGCGTAATAGTCGTAGGGGAAGACATGGACATGGATGTCCGTGGTCTCCATGACCCGCAGATGCGCCTGATTGGCGGCGGCGCGGGCCGAATAGGGATGCAGCATCACAAGGGCGGTTCCGGCGGCCGTGCTGGTCAGGAACCGGCGGCGGCTGATGCCTGTGGCGGATATCGTGGACATGGCGAACTCCCTGAAGATGTCGGGCGCGGTCTAGCCGCGTCATGTGACAAGAGTTCTGCAAAACGGGCCGCGCGGCAACAGCGACGCGCCGCCACCGGCAACCGTGTTCAGGAGATGCGGCTGACCACGTAATCCGCCAGATCGGTCAGCATGTCGCGCATCTCGCCGTCCGGCGCGGCCCGCAGCGCGGTCTTGGCGCGTTCCGCCCAGTCCCGCGCCTCGTGTGCGACCGCCTGCAACGCGCCATGCCGGTCCAGCAGGTCGCGGGCCCGGTCCAGGTCGTCGTCGCGCTGATTGCCCTGGGCGATGGTGCGGGCCCAGAAGGCGCGTTCCTCGGCGTCGGCGGCGGCGATGGCCCGGATCAGCGGCAGCGTCAGCTTGCGCTCGCGGAAATCGTCGCCGACATTCTTGCCGATCGTCTCGGCGTCCGACCAGTCCAGCAGGTCGTCGGCCATCTGGAAGGCGATGCCGAGCGCGTCGCCGTAATCGCGCAGCCCCGCGACCGTGTCGGCATCGGCCCCGGCCAGGACCGCGCCCGATTCCGTGGCGGCCGAGAACAGCGCCGCCGTCTTGCCCCGCACGATCCGCAGATAGGTCTCGGGCGTGGTGCCCAGATCGCGGGCGGCGGTGAGTTGCAGCACCTCGCCCTCGGCGATGGTCGCCGCGGCGTTGGACAGGATGGAAAGCACCGGAAGCGATCCGGGTTCGACCATCAACTGGAACGCCCGGGCGAAGAGGTAATCGCCCACCAGCACGCTGGACTTGTTGTCCCACAGAAGGTTCGCGGTCGGGCGGCCCCGGCGCCGGTCGCTTTCGTCGACGACGTCGTCATGAAGAAGCGTGGCGGTATGGATGAACTCGACCGTTGCCGCCAGATGGATGTGGAACGGGCCGCCGTAGCCACACAGCCTGGCGGCGGCCAGCGTCAGCATCGGACGGATGCGCTTGCCCCCCGCCTCGATCAGATGGGCGGTGATCTCGGGAATGCGCGGCGCGTATTCCGACACCATCCTGTCGCGGATCAGGGCATCCACCGACCGAAGCTCGTCGGACAAGGCGGCACTCAGCCGTTCATGCGGCTTGGCTGTGATCGCATCCAATCCCATCGGCCCTCCGGTGAACAGGCTCGACAAGGCGGGCGCCCTGCCGTTAGCTCCGTGGCATGAGAGAGTTGATCCGCACCAACGACCCCACCCTCGTCGCCTATGCCACGGCGCTGCTTCGCGGCGAGGGTATAGATTGCTTCGAGATGGACGTCCATATGAGCGTCCTGGAAGGATCGATCGGGGTCCTGCCGCGCCGCCTGATGGTGGCAGAGCGCGATCTTTTCCGGGCCCGCGCCGTGCTGCGCGACAACGACATCCCCCTGCCCGAGTGACCGGCGAGACGACGTCCGACGCGTTTCTCGGCGGCCGGATCACGCTGGTGCAGCCGCGCCGCGGCTACAGGGCGGGGATCGACCCGGTGCTGCTGGCGGCCGCCATTCCCGCCCGGCCCGGCCAGGCGGTGCTGGATCTGGGCTGCGGCGTGGGGGCGGCGTTGTTCTGTCTGGGCGCGCGTGTTCCCGGCCTCGATCTCTGGGGCCTGGAACTTCAGCCCGAATATGCCCAGCTTGCCCGCACCAATGCCCGGCTTGCGGGCCTGACGGCGCGGATCGAAACCGGGGATATCGCCGCCCCGCCCGACACGATCCGTCAGCGCCGTTTTGATCACGTCATGGCCAACCCCCCTTATTTCGCGGCCGGAACGGGCCCCGACGCGGCCGATCGGGGCCGGGCCGCGGGCCGGGCGGAACAGGCGCCACTGGGCGCCTGGGTGGCGGCCGGCCTGCGGCGCCTGATGCCCGGGGGAACGCTGACAATCGTCCAGCGCGCCGACCGCCTGCCCGACCTTCTGGCGGCGGGACCGGTGCTGGGGGGAACGGTCCGCCCGGTCGCGCCGCGGGCCGGGCGCGCCGCCACCCTGGTTCTGGCGCAATGGCGCAAGTCGGGCCGCGGCGCGTTCCACCTTGCGGCGCCGCTGATTCTGCACGAGGGCGACCGGCACGAGCGCGACGGCAACGACTATCGCCGCGAGGTTGAGGCGATCCTCCGCGCAGCCGCGCCGCTTCCCTTGGGTAACTGACGGTTTGTTGCGGGATTTACCTTCCTACATGACAGAGAGGTGACAAAGCGCACCGTCTGTGCTGCACTAATGTTTCGCAAAGAGAGGAGACTCGCGATGAACCTGAGTTCGCATCTGTCGCAACTGAGGAAGAAACATCAGACTCTCTCGGAGAGGGTCGAGGTCGCTCAACGAAACCCCGGCGCCGACGCTCTCCACATCAAGGACCTGAAGAAACAGAAGCTTCGCCTGAAGGAGCAGATCGAGCGGTTGGCCAGCCACTAGCCCCGCCGCGCGCTGGCGCCCGCCGCCAGCGCAGCCCCGCCTGCGATCAGCAGCGCGGCCAGAAGCAGGGGCCAGTCGGCCGGTGTGACCCCGGCTAGGATCAATGCCAGCGTGGACAGAAGCGGCGCCGCGTAGGATGCGACGCCCAGCAACTGGATGTCGCCCTTCTTGACGCCGATGTCCCAGACATAGAAGGCCAGTCCGACCGGACCCAGCCCCAGACCCACGGTCGCGGCCCAACCCGTCGCGTCCGTGGGCCATTGGGTCTCTTCCCAGGCGAGATGTGCCGCCAGCGACAGCACCGACGTGGCGATGCAGAAGACCGCCACGCTGTCGGTGGGCACCGATCCCAGGCGCCGGGACAGCACGGAATACCCGCTCCAGGTCAGCGCGCCGAGCAGGGCCAGACCATAGCCCGGCAAGGCGCTGCCATCGAAATCCAGCCCCGTCCGCCCCAGGATCACGGCCGCGCCGGCGAAGCCCACCAGTCCGCCCAGGACATGCCCGCGCCGCAGCCGTTCGCCGGGCAGCAGCCCCGAGAACAGGACGATCAGCAACGGCCAGAGATAGGCGATAAGTCCCGCCTCGGCCGGCGGCGCCAGGCGCAGGGCCGAGAAATAGAACAAATGGTAGCCGAACAGGCCGGCAGTGCCGAACAGATAGACCCGGAGGGGAACGGCCGACAATCGCCGCAGACCGCCCCCCGCCCCGACCCAGATCAGGCCGATGGCGCCGCCGATGGCAAAGGTCATGGCGTTCAACTGCAATGGCGGCACGGGGGCGGAGCCGACTGTCAACAGCGCCAGCAGCGCCCAGAGCAGCACGGCGACGAAGCCGATGGCGGTCGCCCGGGTCCCGCGCATGCCGGTCAGGCGCCCCGCGCCCGGCCCAGAAAGGCGCGGCCGTCGCGCTCACCCAGTTCCCACGTCCTCTCGATCTTCTTGGGGTCCGAGAAATCTATCTTGTCCGCCGGAGTCTCGCGGCTTGGCGACACGAAGACGCGGTCGCCCGTCTCGGCCTCGGGCAGGTCGCGATACTCGCGGGTCAGCATGACCAGCGTCCTGCCGCGATCGGGCTCGGGCATCGGGATCTGGCTGATCATCCCGCCGTCGATGACGGGATCTCCGTCCCACAGGGGGCACTCGAAGATCGGCGGAATGGTTGCGGCGGCGATCACAAGCTCGTCCAGCCGCCCGTCCCGCGCCACCGCCCGCGCATCGATGAGCGAGGACCCGACCCCGGCCATCCGCGGCCATGAAAAATCGGGGCTGCTCTTCAGGTGAAGCTCGATCTCGTAGAGCATCGCGGCCAGGGTGCCGGCCGTGGCGGCACCCGAGGTCGTGGGGGGATGGGCGACCAGGATCTGGAATTGCGGCCCTTGGGCCACCCGGTCCTGCGCCTCGGCATCCAGGACCTCTTCCACCACCTGGCGGTAGATGCGCTGATGCGGCGTCAGCCCGTCGCCCTCGCGCGCGTGAAACGGCGTGTTTCCGTCCTGATCGGCGAAGGCGCGGGTCATGACGCGCAGCAGCGCGCGTTCCCGGCCGGCCAGCCAACAGGCGCCGGCCAGCGCACCGCCGCTGACGCCGGTCACCCGCTCCGGGCGCAGCGGGCGGTCGGCCTCCAGCGCCTCGACGAACCCGCCCTGCCAGAAGCAGCGCAGGCCGCCGCCCGAAAAGACGAGCTGTTCGTAGGGATGCGCCGGTCCGGCCATGGCAGGGGGGCGGCCGCCGGCCGCCCCGTCCCCTTCAGCGTTCGACGCAGAGTGCGACACCCATGCCGCCGCCGATGCACAGCGTCGCCAGCCCGCGCTTGGCATCGCGGCGCTTCATCTCGAACAGCAGGGTGTTGAGCACGCGGCAGCCCGAGGCGCCGATGGGATGGCCGATGGCGATGGCACCGCCATTGACGTTCACGATCGCCGGATCCCAACCCATATCCTTGTTCACCGCGCAGGCCTGGGCGGCGAACGCCTCGTTGGCCTCGACCAGGTCCAGATCCTCGACCTTCCAGCCCGCCTTTTGCAGCGCCTTGCGGCTGGCATGGGTGGGGCCCATCCCCATGATCGCCGGGTCGAGCCCCGCCGTCGCATAGGACGCGATGCGCGCCAGCGGCTCGATCCCGCGCCGCTCGGCCTCGTCCTCGGACATCAGCAGCACGCCCGCCGCCCCGTCGTTGATGCCGCTGGCATTGCCGGCGGTCACGGTGCCGTCGCGGGTAAAGGCGGGACGCAGCTTCTGCACGCTTTCCAGGCTGGCGCCGTGACGGATGTATTCGTCCTTGTCGACGACGATGTCGCCTTTGCGGGTGCGGATCGTGTAGGCGATCACCTCGTCATCGAACCGCCCGGCCTTCTGCGCCGCCTCGGCCTTGTTCTGGCTGGCCACGGCGAATTCGTCCTGCGCCTCGCGCCCGATCTGGAACTGCTCGGCCACATTCTCGGCCGTCTGGCCCATGTGGTAGCCGTTGAAGGCGTCCCACAGCCCGTCCTTGATCATGGAATCGATGAAGCTCACATCGCCCATCTTGTGGCCCTGGCGCAGATTGGCGACATGGGGCGACATCGACATGTTCTCCTGCCCGCCGGCCGCCACGATGCCCGCATCGCCCAGAAGGATATGCTGCGCCCCGAGCGCCACGGCACGCAGGCCCGAGCCGCAGACCTGGTTGATCCCCCAGGCCGCGCTTTCCTTGGGAAGACCGGCGTTGATATGCGCCTGCCGGGCGGGGTTCTGCCCCTGACCCGCGGTCAGGACCTGGCCCAGGATGGTCTCGCTGACCTCGCCCTTGTCGACCCCGGCCCGTTCGACCAGCGCTTCGAGCACCGCGGCGCCCAGATCATGCGCCGGAGTATTGGCGAACGCGCCGCCGAAGCTGCCGACAGCGGTGCGCGCGGCCGACGCGATAACTACCTTCGTCATGGGAAGACCCCTCCAATCCGTCAGTGACGACAGGCGCAGGGGATCGAGCCGCGACAGGCGCCCGGCGCCCCCCGCCGGTTCACCTTTCTGCTTAGGCAAGCCAGCCGCGACTTACAACTGGCGTCGCGTCAGCCGATCGGCATCACCCGGTCCGGCGCCCAACGCGGGCGGATCGTCGGCGCGCCGAACAGATAGCCCTGCAGGCAGTCGACGCCCATCCGCTGCAGGCAACCGGCATCCTCGGCCGTTTCCACCGACTCGGCCACCGTGATCATCTCGAAATGGCGCGCCAGCGACAGCATCGCGCGGATCAGCACCTGGTTTTCCGGCGACTGCGCGATCTGCCGCGACAGCGAGCCGTCGATCTTCATGATGTCGAAATACATGTCGCTGAGATGCCGGAGCGAAACGGTGCCGGTGCCGAAATCGTCGATCGCGAAGGTGACGCCGCGTTCCTGCATCTCGGTCATGAAGACCTGGACGATGTCCGGCATCAGCATGGCCGAAGCTTCGCTGATCTCGAGAATCAGCCGTTCTCCCAATCCGCCGGGTTCCGACAGGCCCGATTCCAGCAACCGCTGCCATCGGGGATAGCCGATCGACCGGGCGGACATGTTCAGCGACAGGCGCAGGTTCGGCTGGTCGCGCAGCACGCGCAGACCGTGTTCCAGCGTCAGGCAATCGACCCGGCGACCCAGTTCGCGGGTCTCGACCGCCCCCATGAATTCCCCGGCCGGGATGATCCGTCCGTTCAGATCGAGGATCCGGATCAACCCTTCGTAGAACGCGGGCGCGCCCGGCCGGCCGGCCGCCACGACGGGCTGGTACGCCAACAGGGCATCGCCCGCCGAAACCGCGCGTTCGACCATGGCGATCACGTCGCGGTCGCGGCTGGCCACGGCGACCGACAGGGGGCTGTCGACGCCGGGGTCGCGGGGCCGGTTGGGCTTGGGTCGCTTCGGGTGCACGGAATGCTCCAGCAGGATGCGCGTCTGCGAAAGGCAAAGACGGAACGACCATCGGCCGAAGGTCTGAACAATCGGTAAAGCCTCGCCATGACCGGGCCCCGGCGCTATGACGGGGCATGGATCAGACGGGCCGTTGCGGCTGGTGCGGGACCGACCCGCTCTATGTCGCCTATCACGACACGGAATGGGGCGTGCCCGAGCGGGACGGTCGCGCCCTGTGGGAAAAGCTTGTCCTCGACGGTTTCCAGGCGGGGCTGAGCTGGATCACCATCCTGCGCAAGCGCGATGCCTTCCGCGCCGCCTTCGACGGGTTCGATCCCGCGCGCATCGCCGAATGGGACGAGGCCGAGGTGGCGCGCTGCCTGGCCGATCCGGGCATCGTTCGCCACCGCGGCAAGATCGAGGCCACGATCGGCAATGCCCGCGCCTATCAGCAGATCGAGGCGCGCGTGGGGTTCGCCGATTTCCTGTGGGCCTATGTAGACGGCACGCCGCTGCAGAACCGCCCGGTCACCATGGCCGACGTGCCCGCCCAGACGCCCCTGTCGCGGCGCATCTCGCAGGATCTGCGGGCCGAAGGGTTCCGGTTCTGCGGGCCGACCATCGTCTATGCCTTCATGCAGGCGACCGGAATGGTGAACGATCACCTGATCGGCTGCCCCCGCCACGCCGCCTTGGCCGGCCGCGGCGCGGGGGCGGCGGGCTAGGGGCGCGCGGTTTCCAGCCCGGCGGCGTATTCGCCCACCCGCCGGTCGAAGCGCCGCGCCAGGTTGGTCTTGGCCAGTTTCAGCGACTGGACCAGCAGCCGCGCCGCAACGGTCTGCGGCCGCAGATCCAGCGACACGAACAGCCGCGTGCGCGACCGGGCCAGCGCCATCGTCTCGACCGACAGATCTAGCTCCAGCCCCCCGGTCGTGGCAGCGATCGTATAGCCGGTGGGTGCATCGAAACCGGTGACACGCGCCTCCATCTCGCGCGGGCGGCCGCGATAGTCGAACCGCAGCGTCCATGCCGCCCCCAGCCCGACGGTATCCGTGCCGTCGGCGCGGACGACCTCGACGCCGCGCCGCAGGGCCTGACGCTCGAACGCCGGAAAGTCCGAGACGGCGGCAAAGACCCTCTCCTGCGGCAGCGCGATGTCCTTGCGCGTGGAAAACTTCATCGCTCCCCCTTCGACCCGGTTTCCGTTCTTCCCGTCAATCCAGCCGGTCCGCAAGCCAGTCGCGCAGCAGGTGGTGCGCGATGGCCCCCATACGCGGGGCGCGTATGCTCGGATCGGACCCGGCGAACACGTCGACCGCCCGCTCGCGGGTCAGCCACAGCGCGTCGTCCAGTTCGACCGGATCGAGGGCGATTTCGCCCTCCGCCGCCTCGGCCCGGCAACCCAGCATCAGCGATGCCGGGAACGGCCAGGGCTGCGAGGCGAGATAGCGGACCGGCCCGATCTCCAGCCCCGTCTCCTCGCGCACCTCGCGGGCCACGGCGGCTTCGACCGTCTCGCCGGGCTCGGCGAACCCGGCAAGCAGCGAATACATGCCGTCGGGCCAGCCATGCGACCGGCCCAGCAAAACGGCGTTGCCGCGCGTGATCAGCATGATGACGACCGGATCGGTCCGGGGGAAATGGTGCGCGCCGCAGGCGGGGCAATCGCGCTGCCACCCCGCCATCGCGGCCAGGCTTTCCGCCCCGCAGCGCGCGCAATAGCCGTGGGCGGCGTGCCAGCCGGTCAGGGCCTTGGCGGTGGCGGCCAGTTCCGCGGCGAGGGGCGACAGGGCGGTCATTCGCGCCCGCAGCTCGGCGAACCGGTGGCTTGGCGGCAGGTCCGGATGGCGCTGTTCGGACGGATCGACGAAGGCGCCGAGCGTATCGGGTATCTCCTCGGGCTCCCAGGACGAGAGGTCCCGCGCGAAGAGCGCCGTCCCGTCCTCGAGCCCAAGGAACACCTCGGCCCCGGCCCCGGCCAGTGCGGGATGATCGGTCGGGATCAGCCCCGGCGCCAGCCTGTCCCCGGCAACCGCCAGAAGCGGCTTTCCCCGCCAGACCGGCAGAACGCGCGCCCGCCCCTCGGCCCGGAACCGCGCCAGCACCTCGGGCGAGCGGCGCAGATGCGCGGCCCGGTCCAGCCCTCCGCCCGCGAAGGTCAGCATCCTGTCGTCGGCCATCCCGGTTCTCCGCTGCCGTCCACCGGCCGCACCCTTGCCCGTCCGCGCGTCAGGGACAAGCGGCCAGCGCCGCGGGCGCCGACAGATCCGTGGCCCGGACCCACCACCCCGGATGCGCCCGCGCCAGCGCGCCGGCCGCCGCCTCGGCCTCGACACGGCTGGCATACAGGCCGAAACAGGTGGCGCCCGAGCCGGACATCCGCGCCAGCAGGCATCCCTCGGTCGCCGACAGCCGCGCCAGCGCCACGCCGATGGCCGGGGCAATTTCCCGGGCCGCATCCTCGAGATCGTTGCGCTGCCCCGCCAGCCAGGCGGCCAGGGCGGCGGCGTCGCGCCAGTTCGGCAGCTCGGCCGGCATCGGCGCGTTGTCCCGCCGCGTCAGCGTGGAAAAGACCTGCGGCGTGGCCACCGCCGCGCCGGGATTGACGAGGACCAGATATGCGGGGGGCAGATCGGGAACCGGGGCCAGATCCTCGCCGATCCCCCGCATCCGGGCGGGACGGGATGGCAGGCATACCGGCAGGTCGGCCCCGAGGCTCGCGGCATCGGCCGGAACCGGCCGCCCGTCCAGCGCCGACAGCGCCCGCAGAACCGCCGCCGCGTCGGCCGACCCGCCGCCGAGGCCGGAAGCGACGGGCAGCCGCTTGTCCAGCGTGATCGCCGCCGGCGCCCCGCCGGCCAGCCGTGCCGCCCGCAGGACCAGATTGTCCGCGCCGCGCGGCACCCGGTCCGCGAACGGCCCCGTCACCGCCAGTTCCCAGTCCGGGGCGGGCGTCACGCGCAGCCGGTCGCCTTCGCCGGCGAAGACGACGAGCGAATCGAGCAGGTGATACCCGTCGGCGCGGCGGCCGGTCACATGCAGCGTCAGGTTGACCTTGGCGGGTGCCGGTTCGTCAACCGTCATGGGCCAGGGCGAGCGGTGCCTTGCCTTCCTCGCTCAGCACCCGGTCAAGCCCGACTTCCAGCTTGCGGCGGATGCGATCGGGATCGGCCTCGCCATCGCCGTTCGGGACGAAGGACAGCGCCCGCTTCCACTGGAACTCGGCCTCGAGCTTGCGGCCGACCGCCCAGTAGACATCGCCGAGATGGTCGTTGACCACGGGGTCGACCGGCATCAGCTCGGCCGCCTTCTCCATCGGCGCCACCGCCTCCTGGTAGCGGCCCAGACGATAGAGGGCCCAGCCAAGCGAATCGGTGATGTAGCCGGAATCGGGCCTGGCGGCGACGGCCTCTTCGATCATCGACAGCGCCTCGTCCAGGTTCTGGCCCTTTTCGAGATAGGAGTAGCCGAGATAGTTCAGCACCTGCGGCTGGCCGGGATTGAGCCCGAGCGCCTTGCGGAAATCGGCTTCGGCCTCGTCCCAACGGTCCAGCCGCTCCCGGGCGATGCCCCGGGCGAAATAGACGATCCACTGCCCTTCCTGGTCCTGATCGAACAGCTCGACGGCCTGGCTATACGCGGTATCGGCCTCGGCATAGCGGTCCAGCCCCCGCAGCGTGTCGCCAAGCTGGACGTGAAAGACCTCGCTCTGCGGGTTCCGCTCGATCAATTGCTGCATCACCTCGATGGCGGCATCGACCTTGCCCGACCGGCGCAGAGCCTCGGCGCGACCGAGCTCGGCCGCGTCGAAGGCGGGATCCTCGCGCGGGATCTTGCGGTATTCGGCGATCGCCAGATCGTACCGCTCCATCTCCTCCAGCAGGCCCGCGGTCATCAGCGTCGCCTCGACATGGGCGGGCCGCAGGTATTCGGTCAGACGGGCATACAGGATGGTATAGCTCGGGCTCGCCTCGCCGTTCAGGGCGGTGGCGATGGAATGCAGCGTCTCGGCCACCCCGTCGGCCGCTCCGCGCACCGCTTCGAAGGCGACCGTCTCTCCTGCGGAAAGCCGCGCCCTGAGCGCGGCGAGGGACGCATCGGGATCGCTGCCGAAACTGGCATCGAGCAGCGCCACGGCATCGGGGTTCCGGTCGAGCTGGCTGAGGATCTGCGCATGGGCGACCACGCCGCGCCGGGTCAGGCGCAGGCCGCCATTCTCGTCGCTGGACAGGATCGCGTCCGCGCCCTCGTAATCGCCGACCGAGGCCAGGGCCAATGCCTTGTGATACAGGCCGAACGCCATCACGCCCTGGGTCGCCGCGACCGCGTCGAATTTCGTCAGCGCCTCGGAAACGTCGCCTTCGCCGATCAGGGCCCAGCCAGCGACCAGCCCGTCGAACAGCGGGCCCACCGTGGCCCCGCCATCCAGCTCGGCGCGGATGGCGGCCCAGTCGCCGGCCTTGGCATCGGCCGCGATGCGCACCATCGTGCCGATCTGGCTGCCTGCCCCGACCTCGGCCAGCCGCCGCGCCATCTGCGCCGCCGCATCGACATCGCCCAGCCCCACCAGCGCCGTCACCGAATCGTCCATCAGCGCCGTGTTCCCCGGATCGGCGGCCAGCGCCTGCCGGTAGTACTCCGCCGCCTTCCCGTAATCGCTGAAGATCGCCGCATGGCGGGCGGCCAGATAGGCGCCGCTATTCGGCTCCGCCCGGACGGCCGCACCCGCGGCTGCGAAAAGCGCGGCGATGGCGGCGGTTCGGAGGAGGATGCGCTGCATGTAGTCGGACCTTTGCTGGGGGACCTCGTTCACCGGACGGTAACGGTTCCCCCGGGACGAGGCAACGCGGCACCCTGCACCGGAAGCCTGACGAAACCGTTACGGCGCCTCCTTGCCGATCACATGTTCGGGTAGTTCGGCCCGTCCCCGCCCTGCGGCACCGTCCATTCGATGTTCTGGAGCGGATCCTTGATGTCGCAGGTCTTGCAATGCACGCAGTTCTGGAAGTTGATGACAAATCGCGGCGCCTGCCCGTCCTCGGTCACGAATTCGTAGACGCCCGCCGGACAATAGCGCGCCGAGGGGCCGGCATATTCGGGCAGGTTCACCCGAACCGGAAGGTCGGGGTCCTTCAGCTTCAGATGCGCCGGCTGGCTTTCCTCGTGGTTGGTCATCGAGAAGCTGACATTGGTCAGCCGGTCGAAGCTGAGCCGGCCGTCGGGCCTGGGATAGTCGATCGGCGGGTGATCGGCGGCCTTGCCGGTGCTTTCCGCATCGGTCTTGCCGTGCTTCAGGGTCCCGAACAGCGATCCGCCGAACAGCCGGTTCGTCCACATGTCCAGCCCGCCCAACGCCATCGAGGCCGTCAGCCCGTACCGCGACCACAGCGGCTTCACGTTGCGCACCGGGCGCAGATCGCGGCCCACGGGTCCGTCGCGCAGCTCGGTGTCGTAACCCTCCAGGACATCGCCGGCGCGCCCCGCGGCAAGCGCGACATGCGCGGCGTCGGCCGCCGCCTTGCCCGACAACATCGCGTTGTGGTTGCCCTTGATGCGCGGCACGTTCACCAGCCCCACCGAGCAGCCCAGCAACACCCCGCCCGGGAACGCCGCCTTCGGCATCGACTGCCAGCCGCCCTCGCTGATCGCGCGGGCGCCGTAGGCCACGCGCTTGCCGCCCTCCAGCAGCGCCGCGATCATCGGGTGATGCTTGTAACGCTGGAACTCCATGTAGGGGTAAAGATGCGGGTTCGCGTAGTTCAGGTGCACGACGAAGCCCAGATAGATCTGGTTGTTCTCGGCATGGTAGACGAAGCCGCCGCCGCCCGCCTCGCGCCCCAGGGGCCAGCCCATCGTGTGCAGCACCGAGCCTTCGCGGTGCCGCTCGGGGGCGATCTCCCAGATCTCCTTCATGCCCAGCCCGTATTTCGGCACGTCGCGGCCCTCGGACAGGGCGAACCGGGCGATGACCTGCTTGGACAGCGATCCGCGCACGCCTTCGGCCAGCATCACGTATTTGCCAAGCAGCTCCATCCCCGGCTCGTAGGACGGCCCGGGCGTACCGTCGGCCTGCCGCCCGAATTCGCCCGCCACCACGCCGGCGACGCGCCCGTCCTCCCCCCAGACGATTTCGGAACAGGACATGCCGGGAAAGATCTCGACCCCGAGCGCCTCGGCCTGTTCGGCCATCCAGCGGCAGACATTGCCCATCGACACGATGTAATTGCCGTGGTTGTCCATCATCGGCGGCATGGCCCAGTTCGGAAGCCGGAGACCCCCGCCCTCGCCCAGCAGATGGAACGCATCCTCGCGCACCGGCACGGTCACGGGCGCGCCCCGGTCCCGCCAATCCGGCAGAAGCGCGTCCAGCCCGCAGGGATCCAGCACCGCGCCCGACAGGATATGCGCGCCGACCTCGGATCCCTTCTCGAGCACGACGACCGATCGTTCGGGATCGAGTTGCTTCAGCCGGATCGCGGCCGACAGGCCCGCCGGCCCCGCCCCGACGATGACCACGTCGTATTCCATCGACTCGCGTTCGATATCGGGCATCGGTCCCTCCTGTCGCTGCCGGTCCGCCCCCCGGGCGCGGATTGCGCTTCGACGGGTGTTGCAAAGCCCCGCAGCAAGGTCAATCATTGCCGCATCCGGCGGCGCGATGCGGCCTTGACTCCGATGCCTCGGTATCGGCTACACCTGCTTGCCGACCCTTCCCAACAGCGTTAGCGATCTGAACATGGACAAGATACCTTTGACCCGCGCGGGCCACGCGGCCCTGAACGACGAACTCAAGACGCTGAAAAGCGTCGAAAGGCCGGCGATCATCCGCGCCATCGCCGAAGCGCGCGAGCATGGCGATCTGAGCGAGAACGCCGAATACCACTCGGCGCGCGAAAAGCAGTCCTTCATCGAGGGTCGCATCAAGGAGCTGGAGGGGATCCTGTCGCTGGCCGAGGTGATCGAGGTCACGAAACTGTCGGGGCCGATCAAGTTCGGCGCCACCGTCACCCTGGTGGACGAGGATACCGACGAGGAACGGCGCTATCAGATCGTGGGCGAGCCCGAGGCGGATATCGAGGCGGGCAAGCTGAACATCAAGTCGCCCCTGGCCCGCGCCCTGATCGGCAAGGACGAAGGCGACAGCGTCGAGGTCCGCACGCCGGGCGGCGAGAAGAGCTACGAAATCCTCAAGGTCGCCTATATCTGACGCAAACACCGCCCCCGAGGAGGCGACGCGCATGTCGGAACCGGAAAAGTCGCCCACGGCGGGTCTGTCGGCGCTCGGCCTCTACCACCGGACATCGGACCGGCAGCGGTTTTCGGTCGCCGATCTGGTCGCGCTGGCGCTGTCGGTCTTCTGGCTTGGCCTGATGGCGCTGACCTTCATCGTCCTTGGCCGCGGCACGGGCCAGGGCGGATGGGATCCGCTGCGATTCGTCATGACCCTGCTGTCGGTGTTCCTGCCCGTCGCCATGGTCTGGGTCGCGGCCACCGCGGCCCGCAGCGCGGCGGTGATGCGCGAGGAGGGCGCGCGCATCGCGGCCGAGCTCGAAAAGCTGCGCCAAAGCCAGCTTGCGGCGCAAAAGACGCTCGGGGTCCAGGAGCTCGACCGGCGTCTGCAAGAGATCGCGGCGGCAGCCCGCAAGACCGAGAGCGCCCTGGCCACGTTCAGTTCGATCCGCGGCGCTCCGCCACCCGACCCGGTCCCGGCGCCCGCCGCCCCGCCGGCCGAGGCGCCGCGCGACGAACAGCCGTCCCTCGCCCTGGGCAGCCCCGACGCCCCGTCCCCGGCCGAACCGCTCGGCAGCGCCGATCTGATCGCCGCGCTGCAGTTCCCCGAGACGGCCGAGGATCGCGAGGGGTTTCGCGCGCTCCGGCGTGCGCTTCAGGACCGGCAGGCCGCGCAATTGATCCAGTCGGCCCAGGACGTTCTGACCCTGCTGAGCGAAGACGGGATCTACATGGACGATCTGAGCCCCGACCGGTCGCGGCCCGAATTGTGGCGGCGCTTCGCCCGGGGTGAACGGGGCCGGCCGATCGCGGCGCTCGGCGGGATCCGGGACCGGTCGTCCCTGGCGCTCACCGGGGCGCGGATGCGCAACGACACGATCTTCCGCGACGCGGCCCACCACTTCCTGCGCAAGTTCGACCGGTTCCTGACCGGCTTCGAACCGACCGCGAGCGATGCCGAGATCGTGGCCCTGACCGATACCCGCACGGCCCGCGCCTTCATGCTGCTCGGGCGCGTCACCGGCACCTTCGACTGACGCCACGCCCGGCCGGCCGGGCGGAACCGCTCAATCCAGGCGGGGCGGCAGGGACAGGCCGCGCAGCACCTCGCCGGCCGCCATCGGCTTTCGCCCCTCGCGCTGCGCCTGCGTCACCTCGACGGCGCCATCGCCGCAGGCGACGGTGAACCCCTCCAGCACCTGACCGGGCGCGCCATGACCCTCGACCGGCCGCGCGCGCAACAGCTTGACCCGCTCGCCCCCGATCAGGCACCAGGCGCCGGGAAACGGCGACAGGCCGCGGATCTGCCGGTCGATCTCGGCCGCCGGCCGCGTCCAGTCCACCCGCGCCTCGGCCTTGTCGATCTTGTCGGCATAGGTCACGCCCTGATCGGGCTGCGGTTCGGGCTCCAGCCGGTCCAGCTCGTCGAGCGCCCGGACGATCAGGCGCCCGCCCATCGCCGACAGCCGGTCATGCAGATCGCCCGCCGTGTCGCCGGGGCCGATATCGGTCGCCTCGCGCAGCAGGACCGGCCCGGTATCCAGCCCCGCCTCCATCTGCATGATGCAGACCCCGGTCCGGGCGTCGCCCGCCATGACCGCGCGCTGGATCGGCGCGGCGCCCCGCCACCGCGGCAGCAGCGAGGCATGGATGTTGAGGCAGCCGCGACGCGGCGCCTCCAGCACCGGCACCGGCAGGATCAGCCCGTAGGCTACAACCACGGCCAGATCGAGGTCGAGCGCCGCGAAATCTGCCTGCGCCTCGGCCCCGCGCAGCGTCGCCGGATGCCGCACGGGCAGGCCGCGTTCCTCCGCCCGCGCCTGAACCGGCGACGGCCGCGGGCGCTTGCCCCGTCCGGCGGGGCGGGGCGGCTGCGTGTAGACGCAGGCGATCTCGTGCCCGGCATCGTGCAGCGCATCCAGCGCCGGAACCGCGAAATCGGGCGTCCCCATGAAGGCGATGCGCATCGGCTGTCCCCCTTATCGTCCCGCCTTGGCGGCCTTGCGCAGCAGCATCTGCCGCCTGGTCCGGCTCAGCCGGTCGAAATACATCCGTCCGGCCAGGTGATCGATCTGGTGCTGCACGCTGGTGGCCCAGAGCAGCACGAAATCGCGTTCCACCTCGTCGCCCCGCTCGTCCAGGAACGCCACCGTCACCGCGCGCGGTCGCGCTACGACGGCCGACACGCCCGGAAGGTTGGGCGAGGCCTCGTCATGCTCGCGCAGTTCCATGCTGGCATGCAGGACACGCGGATTGGCCATGCGCACCGCCTGCCCGCGCGCCTCCGAGGCATCGACGACGGCGAGCTGACGCATGACGCCGATCTGCGGCGCCGCCAGACCGACGCCGGGCATCGCCTCCATCGTCTCGATCATGTCGTCCCAGATGGCTCGGATCCCGTCGGTGATCGCGTCGACCGGGGCGGCGGGCTGGCGAAGCCGCCGGTCCGGCCAGAGCACGAAGGGGCGGATCACGCCGCGCCCGCGCGATAGGCGGCCTCAAGCCCCGGCCGCAGTTCCGGCGCCACCCGGTCAAGCGTCACCACCCCGTCCAGATGGTCGGCCTCGTGCTGCACGATCATCGCCTCGCTACCCTCGATCCGCGCCGCGTGCCGCCGCCCGTCAGGATCCTGCCAGGCCATCTCGACCCAGAGCGGCCGGGCGACCGGGACCAGCAGACCCGGGATCGACAGGCAGCCCTCGTCTCCGGTCGCGGTTTCGCCGGCCGTGCGCAGGATCGTCGGGTTGACGAAGACCCTGGGGCTGCGGGCCCCGTCCTTCCACGTGGCATCGGTCACGAAAACGCGCCGCAGCACGCCGATCTGCGGCGCGGCCAGCCCGCGGCCCGGGGCCGCATACATCGTCTCGAACATCTCGGCGACCAGCGCCGACAGATCCGCATCGAAGGCCCTGACCTCTTCGGCGCGGCGCGACAGGACAGGATCGGGCCAGAACAGGATCGGACGTCGTGACATGGAACCTCTCCAGAGCCGCGATCAGGCGCGCGCCCGCTCGCGCTTCAGCTTGACCATCTTGCGGGTGATCATCTGCCGGCGCAGCGGCTTGAGGTAATCGATGAAAAGGCGCCCGTTCAGATGGTCGATCTCGTGCTGCACGCAGGTCGCCCACAGCCCGCCGAAGCGTTCGCTCTGCTGCGACCCGTCGGGGGCTGTCCAGCGCACCTCGACTTCGGCCGGCCGCTCGACCTCGCCGTACTGGTCCGGGATCGACAGACAGCCTTCCTCATAGACCGACCGGTCGTCCGAGCTCCAGGTGATCTCGGGATTGATCAGGATCATCGGACGCGCCGGCGTGTCGTCGTCCTTGACGCAATCCATGACCAGAAGCCGGCTCATCACGCCGACCTGCGGCGCGGCCAGGCCGATCCCCGGCGCGGCATACATCGTCTCGAGCATGTCTTCGCCCAGGCGCCGCACCTCGTCCGTGATCTCGGAAACGGGGCGTGCCACGGTCTTCAGGCGCGGGTCGGGATGGATGATGATGTCTCGTATGGCCATGCCGCTCAGATAGGCCAGCATCGGCAGCCGCGCAATCGCCTTGCGCTTCGGCCGCTGCCGGCTAGCCTGCGCCGCGGATCGGGAGGGAATGGCATGAATTTCGACGAGATCATCGACCGGCGCGGCACCCATTGTTCGAAATGGGACGGGATGGAAAGCTTCTCCGGCGTCTCGCCGCGGGACGGGATCCCGATGTGGGTCGCCGACATGGATTTCCGCCCGCCCCGCGCGGTGCAGGCGGCGGTCGAGGCGATGGCCGCCCACGGGATCTACGGCTATTTCGGCGACGAACGGGACTATCGCGCCGCGATCGCCTGGTGGATGGCCGAGCGGCACGGATGGGACATTCCGCTGGACGGGGTGTTCACGGCCAACGGATTGGTCAACGGCACGGCGATGTGCGTCGACGCCTTCACCGATCCGGGCGACGGCGTCATCCTGTTCACCCCCGTCTATCACGCCTTCCACCGCATCCTGAAGGCAGCCGGGCGCGAGATCGTCGAGATGCCGCTGGCGCAGGACGACGGGCGCTATGTCATGGACTGGGACAGCTACGAGGCGCGGCTTACCGGGCGCGAAAGGATGCTGATCCTGTGTTCGCCCCACAATCCCGGCGGGCGGGTCTGGCGGCGCGACGAGCTCGAACAGGTCGCCGATTTCGCCCGGCGGCACGACCTGATCCTGGTCTCGGACGAAATCCATCACGATCTGGTCTTCGATGGCGCCATCCATACGCCGATGGCCCGGCTGGAGGGCATCGCCGACCGGCTGGTGATGCTGACCGCCGCGACCAAGACGTTCAACATCGCCGGCGCCCATGTGGGCAACGTCACCGTTCCCGATCCGGCCCTGCGCGCCCGCTTCGCCGCGCGGATGACGGCCCTGGGCCAGTCGCCGAACGCCTTCGGCCTGCACATGGTCACCGCCGCCTACTCGCCCGACGGCGCCGCCTGGCTCGACCAGGCGATCGCCTATCTGGACGAGAACCGCCGCCAGTTCGACGCGGCTGTCGCGGCGATCCCCGGCTTTCGGTCGATGCCGCTGGAAGCGACCTATCTGGCCTGGGTCGACATCTCCGGCACGGGCATGCCGCTGGATCAGGCGCTCGCCCGCCTGCGGGACGACGCGCGGATCGCCGTCAGCCCCGGCCCGAATTTCGGCACCGGCGGCGAAAGCTTCCTGCGCTTCAACCTCGCGACCCCCCGCAGCCGGCTGGCCGAGGCGACAGGGCGTCTGCAGGCGGCATTCTCCGACCTGCAATAGCCGCGGCGCGCGCAAGCGGGGAACCGGGGCGGCATCCGCGACCTTCTGTGACAGGAGGACCGCAAGATGACCGACACCGCCCCGGGCCGCCACGCCGATGCCCCACAGGAAATTCCCCGCGCCGGCTGGATCGAGATCCTCAAGCGCGTCGGCAGCGAGATCAGCGCCGATCACGTCTCGGTCGTCTCGGCCGGCACCGCCTTCTTCGGGCTTCTGGCGCTGTTCCCGGCCGTCACGGCGCTGATCTCGATCGCCGGGCTCATCTTCGATCCGGCGACGATCCAGAACCAGATCGCCAGCATGACGGCGATGCTGCCGCAGAACGCGTCCGAGATCATCGTCGGCCAGGCGCAGAAGGTTGCCGGCAGCGGCCAGACCGGGATCGGACTGGCGGCGATATTCGGGATCCTGCTGGCACTCTACGGCGCCTCGGCCGGGATGCGCACCCTGATGGAAGGGATGAACATCGCCTATGACGAGACCGAGTCGCGCGGGACGATAAAGCTCTATATCGTATCGCTGATCCTGACCGTGGTGCTGACCGTCGGGCTGCTCCTGGCCCTGGGCGTGTCGCTGGCGCTGCCCGCCATCGTCGCGGCCCTGCGCCTGCCCTCCTGGATCGAGACGCTGATGCAATGGCTCAGCTGGCCGATCCTGTTCGTCTTCGCCATCTTCGGGCTGAACGTGATCTACCGGTGGGGCCCATCGCGTGAGGATGCGCGCTGGCGCTGGATCTCCCCCGGCGCGGTTCTGGCGACGGTGATCTGGCTGATCGGAACCGGGCTCTTCACCATCTACGCCACCAATTTCGGCAGCTACAACCAGACCTACGGCGCGCTCGGCGGGGTCATCATCCTGCTGACATGGCTGTGGCTGTCGGCGTTCATCGTGCTGCTCGGGGCCGAGTTCAACTCCGAGATGGAGCACCAGACCGCGAAGGACACCACCACCGGCCCGGCCGAACCGATGGGCGACCGGGGCGCGGTAAAGGCCGACTCGACCGCGGGCAGCTAGGGCGGCTCAGTCGCGCGGCAGGCGGGGCAGCAACTCGGCCTCGTCGCGCGCGTAATCCCGGGGCGCCGTCGGGTGCGGCGGCGTGCGGCGCTTGAACTCGTATCGCCGCTCTCCCTCTTCCTCGGCCGAGGCGACGATCAGGAACCGCCCCTCATGGGACGGCCCGTCATACAGGTCGACAAGCCCCCGCAGACGGGGCGCCAGGGTCGCATCCAGCGCGAAACCCTCCTCCCAGTACCGCAGCACGGCAAAGCTCTCGCCCCCGACCTCGACACGCAGGCGCCGTGCCGGCCGGCGGGCCGCACGCCGCGCCTGATCCAGCCCTTCGCGAACCTCTCTCGGCAGAAAATCGGTCATGTCTGTCCCCCCTTCGCCCCAGAATGACGGTCGGCCGCCGCCGGTCAAGGGCGCAGAGGGCGACACGGCGTTGCCGCGGCATGGCCCGTCATCCGCGCCGGCGCGGCCGCAGCACATGCGGCTGCGCGGGATCGTATAGGGCCGAATCGGAAAAGTCCGTGACATCCAGGGCGGGCCCCACGAGGATCAGCGCGGTGCGCGTGATCTTGTGCTGGCGCACCGCCTCGCGCAGCGTGGCCAGGGTACCGCGGATCACGATCTGATCGGGCCAGCCGACGCGGTAGGCGGCGACGGCCGGGCACTCCGCCCCGTAATGGGGGATGAGCTGGCGTTCGATCTCGCGCAGCGCGCGCACGCCCAGATGGATGGCCAGCGTCGCCCCCGACCGCGCGAAGTTTTCCAGCGTCTCGCCCGGAGGCATGGCGGTGGATTTCATGGCCATCCGCGTCAGCACGACCGATTGCGCAACGCCGGGCACGGTCAGTTCCTGCCCCAGGGCGGCCGCCGCGGCGGCATAGGCGGGAACGCCGGGAACGATATCATAGGAGATGCCGTCGGCGCGCAGCCGCCGGATCTGCTCGGCGATGGCGCCGTATAGCGACGGATCGCCCGAATGCACCCGCGCCACGTCCTGCCCCCGCTCATGGGCGGCGCGGATCTCGGCATGGGTCTCGTCCAGCGTCATCGACGCCGTGTCCAGCACCAGCGCCCCGTCCGGCGCCCCGGCCACCACCTCGGGCGGGACCAGCGAGCCGGCATACAGGCAGACGGGACAGGCCGCGATCAGCCGCTGCGCCTTCAGCGTCAGCAATTCGGGGTCCCCGGGCCCCGCGCCGATGAAGTGAACCGTCATCGCCCGCTCCCGCGCATCAAGGGGACGGGCCGGGTCAAGGATCGCCGCAGGCGACGGGCGCATGCCCGCCCGTCCTTGACGCGGCCCGGCCCCGCCTCATCGTCGAACGGGCCTGTTTGCGGCAGACCTGCCGCAAACGGCCTCATGGCAGAATCCGTGCCCGCCCCGCCCCGCGCGCCGCGGCCCGGGTAACGGGGTCGGCGGATCACGCGATTCCTTCCCCCGGACCGGGGGAAGGCCAGGATGGGGGCCGATGCACCGGATGCAGGCGCAGCCTGCGCCGAAAGATCAGGCATCGCGCAGATCCCCGTCGATCCGTCGGGCATAGCCGCGGGGGGTGTACATGCGCGGCCCCTCTCCCAGCCGGGCCAGCCGCGATTGCGACGATCCGACCAGCACCACGGTCAGCATGTCCACCTCGTCTACCTCCAGCGCGTCCAGACGCCGATAGCGCAGCGCCTCGTCCGGCCGGCCGAGCGAGGCGGCCAGCAGGACCGGGCAATCCGCCGGCCGGTGCGCCAGCAGGATGTCGCGCGCCTCGGCCAGCAGGGTGCGGCGCCGGCGCGAGACGGGGTTGTAGAAGGCGACCACGAAATCGCCCTCGGCCGCCGCCCGGATGCGCCGCAGGATGTCCGCGCGCGGGGTCAGCAGATCCGACAGGGAGATGGCGCAGAAATCGTGACCCAGAGGCGCACCGGCCCGGGCCGCCGCCGCCTGCAGCGCCGAGACCCCGGGCGCCGACACGACCTCGACCCGCCGTGCCGCATCGCCCACGCCCCCCGCTTCGGCCGGGCGGTCCAGCAATTCGAAGACCAGCGCGCCCATGGCATAGATGCCCGCATCGCCGGAACAGATCAGCGCCACGTCATGCCCCGCGCCCGCGCGTTCCAGCGCATGGCGGCAGCGGGCCTCCTCTCCGCCCAGGGGGAACTCCGCGCGCGGCTTGCCCGCGGCCAGCGGCCCGAGCAGATCGATATAGAGCCCGTAGCCCACCAGCTCGTCCGCCTCGGCGATCAGGCGGCTGGCCTCGGGGGTGCGCCAGGCGGCCTGGCCGGGCCCGATGCCCACAAGGCTCAGCCGGCCGCGCCGGCGACCGGGCAGGACGGGCGGGGCCTCGGATGCACGGGCCAGGGCGCAGGTCGCGCGCCCGGTCTTGGCCTTCGGACGCACCAGCACCCCGTCGCCCCCCGCCGCGGCAAGGGCCGCGGCCTCGGACACGCCGTGGCAGCCCACCTCGGCATAGACGATATCGGACGGGGCCGTCAGGCGCGGCGTCTGCGCCTCCAGCGTCGCGGCATCGAACAGCCGCAACGGCACCCCCAGATCGGCGGACAGCGCCAGGATCGCCGGCTCGTCGGCCTTCAGCTCGATCGTGAACAGACCGGCCAGAGCGCCCGGCGCCACACCCGCCGCGGCCAGTTCGCCGCGCACCAGATCCGCCAGCTCGTCAACGGGGCAGCCGCGTGCGCAGCCCACGCCCAGCATGTGGCGCTGCGGATGGAAGGCGGCGATGCCGGCCGCGACCGGCGCCTCGGATGCCGCGATCGTCACCGGCGCGCCGGTGCCGCCGCGCGCGGACAGGGGCGCCAGCCAGTCCGCCCGGTCCGCGGCGTCGCCCGTCAGCCGCGCCGGGCGCCCCGCCAGAAGATCGGCCATCGCCCGGGAGACCGGCGCCGCCGCACCCGCGCGCCAGCCCGGGGGCGGGGCGTCCAGCGCCAGGCCCAGTTGCAGATCGCCGGCCGTGGTCACCGCCGCCTGCCCGCCGAGGGCCCCGGCGATCCGCCGCGCCAGATCGTTGGCGCCGCGATGGCCGCCGAGCAGCGGCACCGCCGCGCTGCCGTCATCGGCCACCGCCACCACCGGCGGCTCGGTCCGCTTCTCGGCCAGAAGCGGCGCCACGGCCCGGATCAGGATCCCGGCGGCGCAGACGCCGATGACGGGGATACCCGCGGCGAAGAGATCCCGGATATGGGCCACCCCGTCGGGGAAACTGGCATCGGCGTCGGCCACGCGGCCGTCGCGCCCATGCACCGCGCCGCCGACGGCCTCCGCCACCCGCCGCGCCACCTCGGCGCCCGAGGCGGACAGGACCACGACAACCGGAGTCACAGCCATGGATCGGCCCCTTTCGCGAGAAGTATCATCGAGAAGTAAGGCGCCGCCGCGGGCGCCTCGGAGAGCGGGCAGACCCGTTCGCCGGGCATCGTCGCCCGTTCGACATAGACGGCGCGCTCGGTCAGCCCCAGCCCGTCGATCACCGCCCGGATCTTTGGCAGGTGGCGCCCGACCTTCATCACCGCGACGGTTTCCGCCCCGGCGATCCGGCTGCGCAACTCGTCTTCCGGCAGCGGGCCCGGCAGAACCGTGACCCGTTCGTTCCGCGCCGCCAGCGGCCGGCCGGCACGGGCGGCGCAGGCGGTCAGGCTGGTCACCCCGGGCACGACCTCGACCGCGAAGCGCGGCGAGAGCCGCGCCTGCAGATACATGAAAGAGCCGTAGAACAGCGGATCCCCCTCGCACAGGACGACCACGTTCCGCCCCGCCCCGAGTTCGGCGGCGATGCGGGCCGCCCCGGCGTCGTAGGCGGTCTGGGCCGGGGCGCGATCCGTCGTCATCGGCACCTCGATGGCGATCTCGCGGCATCCCGCCGGGATCAGGTCCGCCACGATCCCGCGCGCCAGGCTCTCGGCCCCCGCCAGGGCGGGATAGGCGAGGACCTCGGCCGCTCCGATCAGCCGGGCGGCGCGGAGCGTGACCAGATCGGGCGCGCCCGGGCCGACACCCACGCCGAACAGGATGCCGGTTCCGGTCATCGCTTGATCAGGCTCCACTGGGTGACGGGCATCAGCGGGCGCCACCCGGTGACGCCGCCCAGGGGCTCGGCCCGGTGCACCGACAGCTTCACCAGCTGGCCGCCGTGACGCTTGTGCAGGTCGAGCAGCAGCGCCTCGCTTTCCAGCGTCACGGCGTTCGCGACCAGACGCCCGAGGGGTTTCAGCGCCGTCCAGGCCGCGTCGAACGTGGCCGCACCCAGACCGCCGCCGATGAAGATCGCATCCGGCGCCGGCAATCCGTCAAGCGCATCGGGCGCGGCGCCCTCGACCAGTTCCAGCCGCGGCGCCCCCAGAGCCAGCGCATTGGCGGCGGCCATCGCCCGGCGGTCGGCCCGGGGTTCGATCCCGATGGCGCGGGCATAGCGCGCGCCGCGCATCCACTCGATCGAGACCGATCCGCAACCGCTGCCGATATCCCACAGAAGCGCCCCGCGCATCGGCATGAGCCTGGCCAGGGTCGCGGCGCGCACCTCCTGCTTGGTCATCGTGCCGTCATGGCGAAACAATTCGTCCGCCAGCCCCGGCACCCGGGGCAGCAGCGCGGCATCGGGCGCGGCCAGGCATTCCACCGCCAAAGTGTTGAACGCCGGCACCTGATGGGACCAGCCGGCCGCCCTGCCGTCGAAACGCGCCTCCTGCGGGCCGCCCATCGCCGCCAGCACCGTCATGCGGCTTTCCCCGAAGCCGCGTTCGACCAGAAACCGGGCGATGCGGGCCGGCGTGTCGGCACCGGTGGTCAGGATCAGCAACCGCGCATCGGGCTGGATGAAGGCGATCATCTGTTCCACGGGGCGGCCGTGGACCGTCAGCGTCTCGACATCGGCCAGCGACCAGCCCATCCGCGCGGCGGCAAGCTGGAACGCCGAAAGCTGCGGGTGATAGACGATCTCGGCCGCGGGGATGCCGCGCGCCAGCCGCGCCCCGACCGAGAACCACAGCGGATCGCCCGTCACCAGGACCACCGCCCGCCGCCCGCGCAGGCCGCGGATCGTGTCGATCATGGCATCGAAGGGCGACGGCCAGGCGATCCGCTCGGCCGTCACCGCATCTGACAGGTCGTGGTGCCGGTCGCCGCCGACGATGACCTCGGCCGCCTCGACCACCGCGCGGGTCGCGGGCGTCAGCCCCTCCATCCCGTCCTCGCCGATGCCGACGACGTGCAGCCAGGGTTCAGCCATCGCCGCGATCCTTCTGTGGCGCCTCGCCGGGCAGGCCGCGGGCCAGCGCATTGACCGCGGCCGCGGCCATGGCCGACCCGCCGCGCCGCCCGCGCAGGGCGATGTAGTCGCAGCCGCGCGAATCGCGCACAAGCTCGGCCTTGCTTTCCGCCGCGCCGACGAACCCCACCGGGAATCCCAGGATCACCGAGGGGCGCGGCCAGCCCGCATCCAGCCGTTCCAGCAGATGGAACAGCGCGGTGGGCGCGTTGCCGATGGCGACGACCGCGCCTTCGATCCGGTCGCGCCACAGCTCGACCGCGGCGGCCGAGCGGGTGGTGCCCAGTTCCCGCGCCAGATCGGGCACCGCGGCGTCGTTCAGCATGACCGCCACATCGTTGCGCGCCGGCATCCGGTCGGCCTGGATGCCGGCGGCGACCATCGTGCAATCGCACAAAACCGGCGCCCCGGCCGCCAGCGCGGCGCGCCCCATCTCGGCCGCGCGGGCAGAGAATGCGAGCCGATCGGCGACCTCGACCATGCCGCATGAATGGATCAGCCGGATCGCCACCGACTGCATCGACTGCGGAAACCGGTCGAGCCGCGCCTCGCGCCGGACGGTCGCGAAGCTTTCGGCATAGATGCGGGCGGGGTCCTTTTCGTAAGGGCGCATCAGGGCCGCCCGCCCATGTCGCGGCCGGTCATCGCGGCGCCCGTTTCCGCGCGCTTTCCGGCCCGTGCGGATGATCGGCATGGGGATAGGGCGCATGATGGTGGTGATGGTGATCGCCGTCCCCGTGCGAATGCCCGTGGTCGTGGTGGTGGTGGTGGTCGTGGTGATGGTGATGCCCGTCCCCCGCCCCGTGGTGATGGGCATGGCCCTGCGCCCCGTCCAGCCGGCATTCCCCGGTGCAGAACGTGTCGCACAGCGTGCAATCGGCCACGTTCGATCCCGGAGCGGTCGCACCCTGCCCCTCGACGTGGTGGTGGTGGCTTTCCTGCACGGCGCCGACCTCGGCCTCGAAGCCCAGCACCTGCGTGCGATACTTGCACATGGCGCAATTCGGCGGCGGCACCTCGCCCACCAGTTCGCTCACCCGCTCGGCAAAGGTCGCCAGGACCTGCGGATGGTCGTTCAGATAGCCGGCCTTGACGAAGTCGATTTCGGGATGGGCGGCCGCGACGCGGTCGGTGAAGCCGTAGATGCGATCCACCAGAATGCCGGTGAACAGGAAATACGGAAAGACGATGGCCCGCCGGTAGCCGAGGCGCGCCACATGCTCCAGGCAGGGTTGGACCAGCGGGAAGGTGACGCCGGAATAACCGACTTCGCACCAGCCAAAGCCCATCCCCTCCCACAGCATCCGCGCCACCTTCGACACGTTCGCGTTGGCGTCGGGGTCGGAGGCGCCGCGGCCGATCACCACCAGGCAGGTTTCGTGCAGCGGCACGTCCTCGCGCAGATTGGCCTCGGCGACCGCTTCGCCGATCCGGTCGGCGGCCGCGGCGATCATCTTGGGGTCGACGCCCAGTTCGCGGCCATAGCGGATGTCGATCCCGTGCCGCGCCGCATAGGTGGACAGGACGGTGGGGATGTCGTTTTTCGCGTGCATCGCGGCGAACAGCATTCCGGGAACGGCCAGGATACGCGTGCAGCCCTGGTCGCGCAGATTGTCCAGCCCGTCGCGGATCACCGGGTTCGCGAATTCCAGATAGCCGTATTCCAGCGGCCAGTCGGGCGGCAGCAGCCCCGGCAGCCGGCGTCCGAGCGCGGCGAATTCGTCCACGGCGGCCTGAGACCGCGACCCGTGGCCGCAGAGCATGACGCCGGTGCGTTCGGTCGGAGCGGAAGTGTCGGTCACGGGCAGCCCTTTCGCCTGTCGCCCATGGCTGCCGGACGGACGGCGCACGTCCGTGACGACGCCGCACCCGATCCCCTGTCTGGGTCGATCCGGCGACGGCCACCTGTCCGGCCCCTGAGGGCTTCGTCGCCCGCCGGTATAGGCCGCGGCTCGCGGTCGACGCAATCGCGAATGCCGCCGTTCGCCGATGCGGCACGTTCTGTGCCCGGATGCGCATTTCCCACATCGTGCCGAAGCCCTAGCTTTCGGGGATGATGTTCGGGAGGGCGCGCGATGGGCCGGTTGATCGACGGCGAATGGAGCGAGGGCTGGCTGGACACGGCCCGGCATGGCGGGCGCTTCGTCCGGTCGCAGACCAAGTTCCGCAACTGGATCACCCCCGACGGCGCCCCCGGCCCCACGGGCGAAGGCGGCTTTCCCGCCCGGGCGGACCGCTACCACCTGTATGTCTCCTATGCCTGCCCCTGGGCAAGTCGCGCGCTGTTCTTCCGCAGCCTCAAGGGGCTGGACGACCTGATCGACGTCTCCGTCGTGCACCCCGAGATGCTGGCCGAGGGATGGGAGTTTCGCACCGACTTTCCCGGCGCCACCGGCGACCGGCTGTTCGGGCTGCCCTATCTGCGCGACGTCTATACCCGGGCCGCCCCCGACATTTCCGGCCGCGTGACGGTGCCCGTCCTGTGGGACAAGGAGCGCGGGACGATCGTGTCGAACGAAAGCGCCGAGATCATCCGCATGTTCAATTCCGCCTTCGACTCCCTGACCGGCAACACGGCCGATTACTGCCCGCCGGATCTGCGCGACGAGATCGAGAAGATGAACACGCGCGTCTACGACGCGGTCAATAACGGCGTCTACAAGGCCGGTTTCGCCACCGGCCAGGACGCTTACGACGAGGCGGCGACAGCCCTGTTCGACACGCTCGACTGGCTGGACGACCTGCTGGCCACCCGCCGCTACTTGCTGGGCGAACGCATCACCGAGGCCGATTGGCGGCTGTTCTCGACCCTGGTGCGCTTCGATCTGGCCTACCACACGCACTTCAAGTGCAACCGGCGGCGCATCGTCGACTATCCCAACCTGTGGGGTCACACGCTGGAACTGTATCAATGGCCGGGGATCGCCGGGACGGTGCGTTTCGACCATATCGCGCGCCACTACTACTACAGTCACGAATCCATTAATCCGCACCGGATCGTGCCGATCGGGCCGCAGATCGACTGGTCCGCGCCGCACGGGCGCGACCGGCTGCCCGCCGCCGCCTGACCTGCCCCTTGCGGCGGCGGCGCGGATCGGGTTCATGGGGCGGATGACGACCTGGATAACGATCTGCGACACCTGCAAGCGCGAGGGCTGGGAAGCCGGCCCCACGGACGGAGAGAGGCTGGCCGAGAAGATCGAGGCGCTGGCGCCGCTCAGCGTCAAGACCCGGCGCGTGTCGTGCCTGATGGGGTGCAGCCATGGCTGCAATGTCGCGGTGCAGGCGCAGGGCAAGCTCAGCTACACGCTCGGCCGCTTCGCGCCCGACGACGACGCGGCACAGGCCATCGTGGACTGGGCGCTGCTGCACGCGGACAGCGACAGCGGCCAGGTTCCCTATCGGCAGTGGCCCGAGGGCGTGAAGGGGCATTTCGTCACCCGCCACCCGCCCCTGCCGGAATGACCGGCGCCGGGACCGGGCAGGACATGCGCCGGGACCACGGCGGCGGAGTGGACGACGCGGCGGCGCGGTGGGGCGGCGACCGGGGCGACTGGATCGACCTGTCGACCGGGATCAATCCCCAGCCTTACCCGCTGCCACAGCTGGCACCCGATATCTGGACCGCGCTGCCGGACGCCGGCCTCACGCGATCCTGCATCGCCGCCGCCCGCCGGTTTTGGTCCGTGCCGCAAGCCGCCGCGATCCTGCCGGTGCCGGGGCTTTCGGCCGCCATCGCCCGGATGCCCGCGCTGACCGACGCGCCGGCGGTCGCCATCCCCGGCCCGACCTATAACGAACATGCGGCCGCGTTCCGGACCGCCGGTCGAACCGTGCTTGCGCAGCCCGGGGCCTTGGCGCCGGCGCAGGTGGTCGTGCATCCCAACAACCCCGACGGGCGCCGAAGCGATGCCGGCTCCGTCCTCGCCGCCCATTCCCGGCTGACGGTGATCGACGAAAGCTTCTGCGATACCTGTCCCGACGACAGCCTGACCGGGCTCGCGGATCGGCCGGGTATCGTGGTGCTGAAAAGCTTCGGCAAGTTCTGGGGGCTGGCGGGGCTGCGTCTGGGCTTCGTCATCGGCCTGCCGCAGACGCTGGCGGCGCTGGCCGATCTCCTGGGGCCCTGGCCGGTCTCGGGGCCCGCTCTGGCCATCGGCGCCGCCGCGCTGGACGATGCCGCCTGGGCGCGGGCGACGCGCGCCCGGCTGGACCGGGACGCCCGCCGGCTGGACGCCCTCGCCCTGGCCGCCGGGGCGCGGTCCGTCGGCGGCACCACGCTGTTCCGGCTGTACGAGGTCGGCGATGCCCCCGCCTGGCAGGACCGCCTGGCCCGTCGCCGGATCTGGAGCCGCGCCTTTCCCTATGCGCCGGGCTGGCTGCGCCTGGGCCTGCCGCCCGGCGATGGCTGGGACCGGCTGGAAACGGCCCTGTCCGGGCGATGACGCCGGGCCTGCTGTTCGTGGCGCTGCTGCTGGACGCCGTGCTGGGCGAACCCCGCTGGCTGTGGTCGCGCCTGCCCCATCCGGCAGTCCTGATGGGGCGCGGCGTGGATGCCGCGGACCGGCGGTGGAACCGGGGCGGCCGGCTGCGGCTGAAAGGCGCCCTGGCGCTGGCCGCGTTGGCGGCCGCGACGGCGGCGGCGGCGGCGCTGGTCGCCGCCCTGCCGCTCGGCTGGCTGTGGCAGACCCTGGGCGCCGCGGTTCTGCTGGCGCAGCGGTCTCTGGTCGATCACGTCCGGGCCGTCGCCGCCGCGCTGGACATGTCCCTGTCCGAAGGACGCGGCGCCGTGGCCCAGATCGTCGGGCGCGACACTGCGCGGATGGACCGCCCGGACGTGGCCCGCGCCGCCATCGAATCGGCGGCCGAGAACTTCTCGGACGGGGTGGTCGCCCCCACCTTCTGGTTCCTGGTGGCGGGCCTGCCGGGCATCGCGGTCTACAAGCTGGTCAACACCGCCGACAGCATGATCGGCCACCGCACCCCGCGGCATGCGCAATTCGGCTGGGCGGCGGCGCGGCTGGACGATCTGCTGAACCTGGTTCCGGCGCGCCTGGCGGCGCTGCTGATCGCGCTGGCGACCCGCCGCCCGGCGCTGCTGCGCAGGATCGGGGCCGAGGCGCGCCTGCACCGCTCGCCCAATGCCGGCTGGCCCGAGGCGGCGATGGCGGCCGGGCTGGGCGTGGCGCTGTCCGGCCCGCGCAGTTACGACGGCAGGCTCAGCCGCGATCCCTTCGTCAATCCGGCCGGCCGGCGCGATACCGGCCCGGCCGACATCCGGGCGGCGGTGCGGCTGCTCTGGCGCGCCTGGGCCGCGCTTCTGGCGCTGGCGGGTGTGCTCGCCCTGCTGTGAAGGACCGGCCCTTGGCCATCCGGCCGCGAAATTGCTAGCGTCCCCGCCGACAAGCAGAGGACGAGCAGATGAAAGCAGCAGGGATAGCGGCGATCCTGATCGCGGCCGCCGGTGCGGCGCAGGGCCAGGTCGCCTGCGGCGGCGATTTCGGCGACTTCACCCGCGCCATGCGGGCCGAGGCGGTGGCGCGCGGCCACGACCCGGCCGTGGCGGACCGGTTCTTCGCCAATGTGCGGCAGGACCCCGAGACCATCCGCGCCGACCGGCGGCAGGGCGTGTTCCAGTTGCCCTTCATCGAATTCTCGCGCCGTCTGATCAGCGCCGACCGGATCCGCCGGGGCAAGGACATGTCGGCCCGCTACGACGGCGTCTTCGACGTGATCGAGCGCGATTACGGCGTCAGCCGCGGGGTGCTGCTGGCCTTCTGGGCGTTCGAGACCGATTACGGCGCCGTCCAGGGCGATTTCAACACCGTCAACAGCCTGATGACCCTGGCACACGATTGCCGCCGGCCGGATCTGTTCCGGCCGCAGGTCTTCGCCGCGCTGGAATTGTACCAGAAGGGTGCGCTCGACCCGGCCACGACCACCGGCGCCTGGGCGGGCGAGATCGGCATGGTCCAGATGCTGCCCGAGGACATCCTGACCAACGGCACCGACGGGGACGGCGACGGCAGCGTCTCGCTCAAGACCTCGGCGCCCGATGCTTTGATGTCGGGCGGGTCGATGCTGCGCGGGCTGGGCTGGCGCGCGAACGAGCCGTGGCTGCAAGAGGTGCGCCTGCCCGCCGGTTTCGACTGGCGGGTGACGGGGCTGGATCACGCCCGTCCGGTGGCCGAGTGGCAGGCCATGGGGGTCGCCCCCCGCACCGGCGCGCTGACCGAGGGGCTGGACGCGGCGATCCTGCTGCCCCAGGGCCGCAACGGCCCGGCCTTCCTCGCCTATCCGAATTTCAACGTCTTCTTCGAATGGAACCAGAGCTTCGTCTATGTCACCACCGCCGCCTATTTCGCCACGCGGCTGGAAGGGGCGCCGGTCTATGACGCCGGCAATCCCGATCCCGGCCTCGATGACGGGCAGATGAAGCGCCTTCAGGAGAAGCTGGTCGCCCGCGGCCACGACGTGGGCGGGGTGGACGGGATCCTGGGCGAAAAGACCCGCGAGGCCGTGCAGAAAGAGCAGGAAAGGCTGGGGCTGCCCGCAGATGCCTGGCCCACGCCCGAGCTTCTGTCGCGGCTCTGACCGTGGGCCACCGCGCCGGCCAGCGCCGCTGCGCTGGCTGCCGCGGATTCGCCGGACCGGCGGCGAACCCTGTGGGCGCCGATACGGCGCCCGCCCGGCAGCCGGATGCAAGATCGCAGCACATGCCCCGGCCCCTAATCGTCGAGATTCGGCTGCGCCGGCGTGCCGGCTTCGGCCTTCGGAGGTTCGAACGGGAGGAGGGGGCAGCGCCCCTTGCCCGGCCGTTGATTGTCGTTTCTTTCCTGAAGCTTGCGATGTAGGTAGCATTGGATGTGCAAAGGGCCACGCCGAATGGTGTGGCCCTTCTTGAATGAACCGTCATGGCGCCGCGAGGCATGGCGTCATGACATACCGGCAGCGCTGCGCAGAGCCGCGAGGTCGGTGGCGACCGCGACATCAAGGCCATCCTCCGCCTCCGGGTCCGGAGTCAGCATGACGCTGCCGATCAGCATGGAGAGATATTCGCTCGCCTGAGCAACGGTGTCGGGACTGCCAAGCAGCGCCTCCAGCTCATCGATCGCTTGCGCAAAGATGGCTGGAATGTCCGGGGCCGGTCGCCCCTTGGCTGCCTGACGCGACTTCAGCCCGCCAATCTGCGCTTCCAGCGCCTCCTCCTCGGCCTTCAGCTCCTTGTCACGGGCGCTGTAGGCGGCGAAGTCGGCCCCGGCCTCGATCGCTTGCATGATGCCGGCCCGCGATTTGCGAACCCGGGCGAGCTTGCGTCCCGCAACCTTCAGGCCGCCTGCGGTATCCTCGCCTTCCAGCTGCCGCATCTCGGCCTGAAAGGCCCTCTCGAACTCGCGGATCAGGCTGTCGCTGCGCAGAATGCCGCGGAGCCCGCCGAAGACCCGCGCTTCGATCCGATCCTGCGCAATGGTGATGCGGTTGCGGCAAGCCTCCTTGCGCGCCTCGCGGCAGCCGAAGCGCGTCCGGCCGACCTTGACGTAGGTTTGCCCGCAGCAGCCGCAGATCATCAACCCGCTCAGCAGATGCTTTGGGCGGCGCGCATTGTGCGGGTTGCCGGCCGCCACGGCTTTCTGAGCGCGCTTCGCCACTTCCTTCTGTGCCGCGTCCCAAAGGTCCTCCGGAACGATGCGTAGCTCCTCGAAGGTTTTCACCTCGGCGTCGGCCTCGGTGGCGAAGACGGCCTTCTCGCCGGTATCCGGGTGGTATCGGCGACCGATCTTACAGACCGAAGCCTCGCCGATGTAGAGGCGGTTGTTCAGTATGCCTTCGTGCCGCGCCTTGTTGCCGCGGATCGTCGAGGCGTCCCAGGTGCCGCCGCGCGGAGCCGGGATGCCGTCGGCATTGAGCCCTGCGGCGATGGTCTTCGCCGAACGTCCCTCCGCGGCTTCGCGAAAGATGCGGCGCACGATCTCCGCCTCGCCGGCGTCGACGCCCCGGTTCAGCCCTTTCTCGGTATCGAGCTTGCAATAGCCGTAGGCGCTGGTGTGCAACCGGCCGCGGGTGACGGCGCCCTGCATCCCGCGCCGTGTGTGCTGCGCGATCATCTCGGAGAACTGCTGGGCGGCGTAGCCGCGCAGCAGGATGTTGATGAAGTCCTGCGGACCTTCGTCCAGCGAGTGGAGCTTTACGCCGCTGAAGCTGGCGAGATCGAAGAAGTTCAGCGAGTCCGCGACACGCCGCCCGAGGCGGTCGACCGCCTCGACGATGATGATGTCGATCTCCCGCTGGTTCAGCGCCTCCTTCAGCGCGATGAGACCGGGGCGGCGCATGTTGCGCCCGGTCATCTCGCTGTCGGAGAAGATGGCCACGACCTCGTAGCCCGCCTTCTCGCAGAACTTGCGGGCCTTGGTGATCTGGTCCGCAATGGAGGTCGCTTGCTGGAGCGACGACGAATAGCGGGCGTAGATGGCGGCGCGCATCAGGGCTGCGCCTTCCGGGAGGTGGGCGCCCTCGCGGCGTTGGCGGGCACGCTCGCCCGCGCCAAACGGCGGGCCTGGCTGCGCGCGAGGAGCGCGACGATGCCGGTGATGGCGACGGTGGTCTGGTGGGCGCTGCCGCTATCGTTCGCAGCGGTGAGGGTGAGGGTCCGGACTTTCATGCACATGACTTTCTTTGTGACGCCACCCGTCGGGCGGTGGCGATCAGGAGTTCGGTTCAATGGCGGGGATCGGGAAATTCAGCCGCGGCGGAGACGAGGAAGGTCGCGAAGGTCCGCCACGCTGAGCAGCAACTGCCGCAGGTCGGCGGCCGAGAGGCGCCGGCCGTCAGCGGTCCAGACGACCGCCCCGCGCGCCTCGATCATCTTCACCCCCTGGATGAGCATGGGGAGGCTGCGGGCGATGCGGGTGGCGTCGTCGACGATGACGGCCGCGATGTGCCCCCGCCGCAGACAGACCAGAAGCCCGGCGAAGCCCGTGCGCTGACACAGCGGCGTAGACGACGCAATGCCGTGGTCAATGAAGGTCGCGCCGATGGCGATGCCGTTGCGCTCGCAGTAGTCGCGGCAGGCAGACTGCTGCGTCATGCAGGACGATTGCGCCGCGGTCCGGCCGTAGACGATGCCGACCTCTTGAGCGTCTGCGGAAACATCGACGGCGGCGGTCTCGGCGGTCGGGATCTCGAAGTGCATTTTCAGGTCCTTTCGTGTCTGCCACTCCAATCGGTGGCAGACGGGAAATCGGACCGGGGTCGCGCACACGGTTGCAGTTTCCCGATGGGGTGCAGTCCCTGTGAATCTGGCTGCCCGCGCCGCTTCCGGCGGAAACAGGGAAAGGTGGCGCGCCGGCCTCTTCGTAGCAGCGAAGGAGGTTGTCGTCGCCGGCGCGCCGGCCGGGGGATCCAGTCCCGGCCTCGGGGCCTGTCGGCCCCTCAAGGGACGGCGCCGGTGCGGGCGCCGTCTTAATCAGTGGAGGTTGAGCATCTCGATGCTCAGCCGGACGGCCTCGGCGAAGTCGATGGCCGCCTTGACCGCAGCGGCCAGCTCCGCGAGGGGCGGCAGGGCAGCCGTCAGCGCCTCGGCCTCTGGGCTGACGACCCTGCGAACAGGCGCTGTTGCACATCTGGGTGAGGGGGATTCACCGAACGCGTTCTGACGGTTAGCTCGGGGGCATGCCGAAGCCTTCCCCGACCCGTTACCGCACGACGAGCTGGGCTGACTACAACGCGGCGCTGCGCAAGCGCAGCTCGCTGTCGGTCTGGTTCGATCCCGAGATGGTCTGGCAGGTAGTGTCCCTGATCGCCAGACCGCCGAAATCCAAATCCGCATAGCCATCATGAACCGCTTCTCAGCCCTCGGCAGGGCCGAGATCGAAGCCGTCCGCTGAAGAATGGCGGGAAAGGATGCAGTCATGCTCGAGGCTGTTTTGCGCAACATCGCCCTTCCCGACCGACGAGGCCGCGACCAAGCTGATCTACCTGGCCATCCGCAACTTCGAGAAGGACGGCCGAAACGTCCGGGAATGGCTTGCAGCCCGCAATCAGTTCGCAATAATGTTCGGCGAGCGCTTCGACGCTTGAGTATCCCAAACCGCGTGGGCCGGACCGGATACACAAAGTTCAAGACACTCCCCCGCCGGACCGGCCTGCTGGTTGCGAATTTGCCACGACCGCCTCTGGAGTGTCGCCGTCATCGGCGGTGCGGCGCAGCGCGCTTTCTCTCTTCGCGTCATCTTCGGCAGCACCGGTGAGCGTCCAGTGCTCTGGCTGCGCCGATACCGGCTGCGTCTCCGGCAAAGACGCGGGAACTACTTCAGCGGAGGAGATCGGCCTGCACAGATAGCTCGACTCCTCGCACTGCCCTCGGAGCTGGATCTGGCGAATTTCATCATTGAGGCTTTAGCCAATCCAGATAAGCCCGGACGCCGCCATTACGCACTGCCGCCTCGGCGGTTCCGGCTCCATCTGAAAGCTCAACCCCGCGCTTCAGCTCTTCGACCAGCGCCTCGGCCACCATAGGTGCCTGACCCGGCGCAAGATTGCATGGATCAAGCTGGAAGTAGCCGAGTTCCACTTCATGATCGCGTACAATGATCGCCGGGTTCCGGCGGCCCAAGGCACGCGCAAAGCTGGCCGCATCGGTCCCTGCGACGTCCGCGTCGATCTCCACCTGCAGGCGTTCGAGCGGATTGCCGGTCGGATCGGGTACACGGCGCGCGTTTACACCGGGCAAGGTTGCAATGGCCTTCTTCCACATCTCCAGCGCCTCGCTCTCACGGGCTCGGACGGCTGCATGGTCTCGCTGCATCCAAAGTTTCATCGCGGCGATTGCACCGCAGATGCTCTCCTTGCCGACCTTCATGCCGCGCCCGATGCCAACGTTCTGAAGGTAAGCCGCCCGGATCAGATCGCGGCGACCGGCGACTATTCCGGCGGTGGGGCCGCCCATGAACTTGTGGGCCGAGTAAATGACCAAGTCCGCGCCTGCTTTGACAAAACCCTGCAGGTCATATTCCGAAGCAGCGTCCACAATGACCGGGACGCCCTTGTCGTGGGCGATCTCGACGAACCGCTCGAACGGGATCTGACCGTAATGCACAACGTGATGGGACACGACGTAGAGCGTGGCGGCGGCCCTTTCGTCGAGAGCATGTGCGAGCTGGTGATCCATCACCAGAGTAGACTGGCCCACGGGGCGAACGGAAGCGCCGGTGAGTTCCACCGCCAGCGAAACCGGAGCGCCGTATCCGCAAAGGTGCCCGAGCTGGACCGCCACCTGGTCCTTCGCCCCCGGCTCTCTGGGCAGAGCCTCGGCGCGCGCAGGATCAAGACCCGTAAGACAGGCTGCAACCGCCAAGGTAATTCCGGCGCTTGCCGAGGCGGTGATGAAGCCCGCTTCGGCTCCCGTCAACTCGCTGATAACATCACTTGCGCGCGCTTGGAGCTCGTGGATGCGCACGAAGTGGCTCATCGCGGATGATGTCGCCTCCGCGACGTCCGGAGCCGTGATGGAGCCCCCGAGGGCGGTCATCGTACCTGATACGTTGATCAGGCGACCAACCTGCATCTCGTCGTGCCAGCTCCAATCCGGAGACGATGTCATTGGCATTCCGTTACCTTTCCGAGTTGTTCAAACTTCCATAATTAGGTAATCCCCGTAGAGCAGGGGAGGGGCAGATGAACCAGATCAAGCCGACGCGCACGCGAACCAGTGGCATCGACCGCAGCCTGCAGGTGATGGACCTCCTGACCGAGCGGCAAGTGCCGATGAGCGCCTACGAGCTGGCGAAGGCAGCGGGCGCTCCGGCGTCCACGATCTACAGGCTGATAGACGAGCTCGTTGAGCGGTCGATGCTTTCGCGCGTCGATGAAGGCAGGATCTGGCTGGGTCCGCGCCTCATGCGCTACGGCCTCGCGTACCGAGGCCGCATCGACATGTTCGTCGAGGCGGAGCGCGAGATGCATGCCTTGAGCCGTCGAACTGGCGAGATGATCCAGATCTGCACGCGCGACGAGGGCATGATGGTGGTGATGGGAATGGCCGAAGGAGAGGGCCATTTCCGGGTGACGTCGGATGTAGGCACCCGGGTGCCCCTGAATTGGACCGCATCGGGTCGTCTGCTCCTCGGGCACCTCAGCGAAAGCGAGCGACTGGAAGCGTTTCGCTCTAGTGCTCGCCCGTCCCGCACCGGCCTTGCGGAAACGAATCCCGAGACGCTGTCCCGGCAGTCGAGGGAGGACTACCTGAACGGGCTGGCCGTTCAGATCGACAGTTCCGAGGAGTCGGTTGCCTGCATCGCCGCACCGGTGCGAGCCGAGGCCGGCGCGTGCATGATGACGCTCTCCGTTGTCATGCCCAAGCACCGCGTCTCCGACAAATTCGACTGGCTTGCCGAACAGGTTCGTTCCGCGGCGGCGGCGGTGGAGCGGGCAATGGGGCACCACAAAGGCCTCTGAGTTTTCAGGCTGCAGGGTCGGCAAGCTCGAAGATCGCTTCGATCTCGACCGTGATCCGGTTTGGCAGAGAGCCGACACCAAAAGCACTTCGGGAATGCACGCCGTTCTCACCGAACACGTTACGGAGCAGCTCCGAGGCGCCGTCGATCACGAACGGGTGACGCTCGAAATCCGGCGTTGCGTTCACCAGGCCGAGCAGCTTGACGGCTCCGCCGACCTTGTCGAGAGAACCGCAGTGGCTGCGTAGAGCCGTCAGGATGTTCACCGCCACAAGTTCCGAATGCCCCCGCGCCTCTTCGGCCGTGACGTCGTCTCCGACCTTCCCGCGCAGGAGCGTTCCATCCGACTGAACCGGCCCCTGACCGGAGACGAAAAGCAGGTTGCCCGTTTGCCGGACATTACGGAACGCTCCGATCGGCTCGGGCGCGCTCTTCGGCAAATGGATCGCTTGCGCCCGCAGGCGCGCCTCGGGACTGCTCTCGGAGCGGTTGTCTCTCATCCAGGGCCTCTATTCTCTTGCAATAGCTTATGTGATCATTCCCGGCCACTTCGGGCGGGGGAGGAGTCGTGGCGCACAGGTCGCGCGCCATGGGGCAACGGGTGCGGAAAACACAGCCCGACGGCGGATCGAGCGGGCTGGGAATGTCGCCCTGCAGCAGTTCGCGCTTTCCCGTGGCACCGGGCTGCGGCAGCGGGATCGCTGAGTTGAGGGCGCGCGTGTAGGGGTGCCGCGGAGACGAGCTGACGGCTTCGGTCGGACCGACCTCCATGATCCGGCCCAGATACATCACCGCGATCTGGTCGCACAGGTACTCCACGACCGAGAGGTCGTGCGCGACGAAGAGCATGGTCAGGTTGCGGCGCTCGCGGAGGTCGAGAAGCAGGTTGAGAACCTGTGCCTGCACCGAGACGTCGAGCGCGGATACGCTTTCGTCCGCGACGATGAACTCCGGTTCCAGGGCGAGCGCTCGCGCGATGCCGATCCGCTGGCGCTGACCCCCGGAGAACTCGTGCGGGAAGCGGCGCATGTGATCCGGCTGCAATCCGACCTCCTCCAGCAGGGAGGCCACTCGATCGCGCCGCTCCGACCTGGAGCCGATGCCATGCGCGGCGAGACCTTCGGAGATCACCGCTTCGACGCGTAAACGCGGGTTGAGGGAGGCGACCGGGTCCTGAAAGATGATCTGCATGCGGCGGCGCATGAGGCGCATCGCGCGCGCATCCAGCGAGTTCAGATCCTGTCCGTCGAAGATGGTCTGGCCCGCGGTCGGTTCGACGAGACGCAGGAGCGTCCGGCCGAGGGTGGTCTTACCGGAGCCGCTCTCACCGACGAGGCCGGTGATCGAGCCCCGGGGGATATCGAAGCTCACGTCGTCAAGGGCGAAGACCGGCCCCGAAGGCGTGTCGAAGCGCTTAGACAGATTCTGAATCTTGATGAGAGGCTCGGTCATGCGGGCACCGGACGATCAAGGATGCAGGCTGACCAGTGTTCACTTGCCTTCTCCGTCAGCACGACCGAATCCTCGCAGCGCGCCTCTGCGTAAGGACATCGTGGTGCGAAGGCGCAGCCCTGCGGCAGAGCGTGCAAGGGAGGAACGGTCCCAGGGATTGGGACCAGGCGGTTGCTCTTGCTCCGGCCGGGCTGCGGGATGGAGCGCAGCAGCCCTTCCGTGTAGGGGTGACGCGTGTCGGCGAAGAGATCGCGCGCCGTGGCCTGCTCGACGACCGCACCCGCGTACATCACCGCAACCTCGTCCGCCATCTCTGCGACCACTCCCATGTCGTGGGTGATGAACAGGATCGACATCCCCAACTCGTTCTGAAGGCGGCGCATGAGGTCGAGAATCTGCGCCTGGATCGTCACGTCGAGTGCTGTGGTGGGCTCGTCGGCGATCAGCAGTGCCGGGTTGCAGATCATCGCCATTGCGATCAGCACGCGCTGACGCATGCCACCGGACAATTCATGCGGATAGGCATCCGTCCGGGACGCGGCGGCGGGAATCTCCACGAGGTCGAGCATCTCGACAACGCGCTTTCGCCGGGCTTTCTCGTCCAGATCCTGGTGCAGCCACAGCATTTCTCCCACCTGATCCCCTACAGTGAAAAGCGGGTTCAGAGACGACATCGGTTCCTGGAAGATCATCGAGATCTCGGCTCCGCGGATCTTTCGGTAGCCGGCGGCGTCAAGTGCCGAGAGCTCCATCTCGCGCCCGTCACGGCCGCGGTACTGGAGGCGGCCTGCGGAAACCCGTCCGTTAGGGGGCAAGAGACCCATCAAAGCGAGAGAAGTGACAGACTTTCCCGACCCGCTTTCGCCGACGAGAGCGAGCGTTCTTCCGCGCTCGAGCGTGAAGCTGACGTCCCGCAGAGCCGTCAACTCGCCGCCGCGGCTTCGGAACGCCACGCGCAGGTTCGAGACGTCGAGGATCCGATCCCTCATGCGCCTCTCCGGGCCGCGTCCTGCACGTCGTTGCCCAGGACCGTCATGCGCGGCTCGAAAAGCCGGTCGAGCGTCATCCGGTTGCCTTGGCTGTCTGTCACTTCCACTTCGCCGTCGACCAGATCGAAGACCGTAAAGTCGGCGCGCTCCCCGGGCATAAGCCCCAGTTCCGCCTCCAGCCCCAGGACCGACCGCGGCGCCTGGGTAATGGCCCGCACGCAATCCTCGAACGGGAGCCCGACCGCCAGGAGCTTTGACACGGTCGTCGCCATGTCGTGCACTGGTCCCGAGATGTTGCGCAGGTGCAGGTCCGTAGAGACGGAGAAAGGCCTGAGGCCATCGCCGATTGCGCGGCGGGCGACTCCGAAATCGAAAGAGGCCTGCCCGTGTCCGACGTCCATCCGCACACCTCGCGCGGAAAGCTCCTTCGCCTGCTCCCACAGCGCGCCCGTATCGGCGATCGAGCCGGCTTTCTTGCCATTGAAGCAGTGGGTGACGATGTCGCCCTCGGTGAGGATGTCGAACACCTCATCGATCAGCGGTGGCGGCTCGCCGACGTGCACCATCAGGGGCAACTCGGTGATCTCGGCCACGCGCTTGGCGATTTTGGCCGGAGTGATGCCCCAGGAGCCGACGATGACGCCCGAGGCCCGCACCTTGATGCCGCAGATGACGTCGCGGTTCGCTTCCACCACCTCCAGCGTTCGATCTATGTCGATCGAGCGCAGATCGATGAGTTCCGGCACCCGGTTGCATGCGACCAGGCCGATCGAGCCGATATTGAGGAAGGCGCGGATCGTCTCTGACTGCGGTTCGATGACGTATTCGCGGAGGCCGTGGAACGTGGCTTCCCCCGCCGATCCGGCATCGGCCATGGCAGTAACGCCGGTGGGACGACCCGCCTGGCTAGGCCGCACCGAGATATCGGTCCCGCCGTGCCAGACGTGTACGTGAAGATCGCACCAGCCCGGCGACAACCAGCCGCCGCCGCAGTCGACTTGGCGCGCATCCGAGGGCGCTTCGGCCGTGACGCGGCCTTCGTCGTTCACGTGCACCGTGGCGGAGGTGTCGCGGAAACCGACGGCGCGGAAGTTTCTCAAGGTCAGGGACACGTCAGGTCTCCTTGGCGAGTTTGGGATCAAGTGCATCGCGCAGTCCGTCGCCGACGAGTTGCAGTGAAAGGACCGAGATCGAGATCGCGAAGCCCGGGATGAGAATGAGGAAGATCGCCTGGTCGATGTACTGCCGCCCCTCGTTGACCATCGTGCCCCACGTGGGCGTTTCCGGGTCAACGCCGACGCCCAGGAAGGACAGGCCGGCTTCCGCGAGCATCGCGTACGCGAAGATGAATGTCGCCTGCACGAGGATCGGAGAGACGATGTTGCGCAGCACATGGGTCAGCATGATGGTCGGCGTCCGTGTCCCCAGGGCGCGGGCGGCTTCGACATAGGGCAGCTCGCGGATGACGAGGGTGGAGGCCCGTACGATCCGCGCGATGCGCGGTGCGTAGACGATCGACAGCGCGAGGATGACGTTGATCATCGTGCCGCCGAATATCGCGACGAGCGACAGTGCCAGCAGAATGTCGGGAAACGCCATCGTTGCGTCGACCAGCCGTGAGAGAGGCGCGTCCAGTCGGCGGAAGAAGCCGGCGACCAGACCGATCGCGATGCCGAAGATCGACGACAGGACCGCCACGCCGAGACCGATCGTCAGAGAGACCCGACCGGCAAAGAGAAGCCGAGAGAAAACGTCGCGTCCGAACGCATCTGCGCCCAGCAGGTAGTCGGCCCCCGGTGACGTCAGACGCGCCCGCACCGACATGGCATCCGCGTCCAGCGGCGCCACGAGCGGCGCGAGGAAGCTCAGGCCGGCGATGCCGACGAAGACGACCAGGGCGATCAGCACGGAGCGCCGGGCGAACAGCGACTCCAGGAACCGCGGTTCGGGAGCGGTGGAAGAGAGTGCCATGGTCAGACTTTCACGCGCTTGTCGACGGCGAGGTAAAGCAGGTCTGTCGCGAGGTTCACCAGAACGTAGAGCGCGGCCACGACGATCAGCGTCCCCTGGATCACCGTATAGTCTCGTCGCAGCACGGCGTTGACCACGAGGTTCCCGAGGCCGGGCAGGTTGAAGACCCGTTCGGTGACGACCGCGCCCGAGACAAGGAGTGCAAAGGTCAGACCGACGACGGTGATGATCGGGATGCCCGCATTTTTCAGGGCATGGCGCAGCACCACACGCCGTTCGGTCATTCCCTTTGCTCGAGCGGTTCGGACATAGTCCTCCCCGAGAATGTCGAGCATGGAGGCCCTGGTGAATCTCAGGATCAATGCGGAGTTTACGATGCCGAGGACAATGGACGGAAGAAGCAGGTGGCGCATCCGCTCGAAGAAACCGGCATCGGGACCGCCGTAGCCGGAAACCGGGAACCAGCCCAACTCGGTCGCAAGGTAGCGCTGGAATATCAGGCCGGTCAGGAAACTCGGGACCGATGCCGCAAGCATGGCCGACGTGATCGAGGTCTGGTCAAGCGTGGACCCTCGGCGATAGGCAGCGTAGATCCCGATCGGCGTCGCAATCACAAGTGCGAAGAGCAGAGAAAACAAGGCGAGGAAGATCGTCGGTTCCGCCCGTGCGGCCAACACCGCTGTGACGGGCGCGTTGAAGAACAGCGACTCTCCGAGGTTTCCCTGCACGGCGCCGGCAACGAAGGTGACGTACTGCACGAATATCGGCCGATCGAGCCCGAGACGCTCGCGCAACTGCTGCACATCTTGCGGCGTGGCGTCGGGTCCGAGCATGAGAGCGGCAGGATCGCCAGGCGCCAGGCGCACGATCACGAAGGCTATCGTCAGGACCAGAAAGATCACGACGATCATGCCGATGAAGCGGCGCAGCAGGTAACGCGGCATGGAATGGCTCCGGAGGGGCTGGCGTGCGACGGCCTTCGCCGCATGCCAGGTTGGATTATTGCTGAACTTCGGCGTTCCAGAACGACGGCCAGGCTGAGGCGGTGACGCCCTCGAGGCCCGCAGCCTTGCCTTGCAGGGCGTTGAACCCGCCGATCTTGATGAAGCCTACGTCGTCGAAGAGCACGCGCTGAATTTCCGAGAAGAGTTCCTGGCGCTTCGCCGGGTCGGTTTCGGTGGTGAACTCCTGCATCAAGGCGTCCTTCTCCTCGTTCGACCAGCCGAGGCGCGAGTCGGCGAAATAGAGGCTGGTGAGGGCAGGCTCGGGCAGGAACGGCGAGTGCGTGATGTAGATATCCCACGCCGACGGATCGTCCCGCTGTTGCCCGAGGGTGGCCCAGTCGACAACCATCATGTCGACGTTGAAGCCCGCTGCCTCGAGCGCCATTTTGGCGACCTCCGCCATCTTGAAGTGGAACTCGTACTGCCGGGACGTCAGGATACGAAGCGGCGTCCCATCGTAGCCCGCCTCCTGAAGAAGGCTGGCGGCCTTCTCGGTGTCGTTCTGGTTGTAGTTCTCGGTCCCCGCCTCCGAGCGCCAGGCCCAGCCCTCCGGGTACATCGGCCCGTCGACAAGGAAGAACTTGTCGTCGCCGAAGGCCGCGAAGAGCATGTCGTCGATCGGCAGCGCAGCTTGGACTGCCTGTCGGATCGTCTTGTCGGTCAGCAGGCCGTCCTTGTGGTTGATCGCGAAAACGGGCCAGCCGAACGGCTCGAGAAGGAGCGGCTCCGCGGCGCTGCTTTCGGCGATGCGCTCGTAGGACTCGGCTGGCAGGCCATCGGCGAAGTCGAACTGTCCCGACAGCAATCCTTCCACGCGGGTATTAGGATCGGGCACCGGCACGAAGCGGATCTCGTCGGGCGATTGCTCCCGCTCCTCCGCGCCGCCGACCGGCTGGGTGTAGCCGTCGAAGCGCACAAGTTGAAGATACTGGTCTGGGGCGTGCTCCTCGATCTTGTACGGGCCCGTCCCCACGACCTGTTCGATCTCGTCATCGAGAATCTCTTCAGGGTAGATGGCCGCCGCAGAGTTCGAGAAGGCGAGTAGGGACATCAGCGGAGAATAAGCCTCGCTGAGGGTGATCGTCACCTCGTGGGGGCCGGTGGCCTCGACGGACTCGATTTTGTCCGCCACGGAACGACCGCGCGTAGCGACGTCCAGCCACCGCTGGACCGAGGCAACCACGTCGGCGCTGTCCATGGAGGAGCCATCGTGAAAGGTAACGCCCTCGCGCAGCGGGATCGTGTAGACGGTCCCGTCCTCGCTGATCTGGGGCATGTCGGCCGCGAGCAACGGAACAACCGACCAAGAATCGTCGAAGGTGTACAGCGTCTCGACGAAGTGCTGCGTCACGATGCTTACGACATCCTTCGTCGACATCATCGGATCGAACGTGTCCGGCTCGCCGACAATCGCGACGTCGACAGTGGTCTGAGCCGCCAGCGGCGACGCCAGAGCCGAGGCAATCGCGAGCGCGGAGAGACCCAGAGCTCGGGAACTGGAGAAGCGGGGCATGGAACCTCCCTTATAATGTCATATGTTCCGTAATAGGAAGCGTAGGCGGAGCGGACGACGCAAGTCAATGGCGCCGGCGACCCACCGTGAGACGTGATGGACGGCGGATCGTTCCTACGCGCAAGGCGGCAGGCAGGTCGGTCGACCGGCCTGTGTGGAGGCGGGCCATTGAACCGGCCTGTGTGGAGGCGGGCCATTGAACTGATGCGGTGGATGCCCCCGCCTCTGGAGCCGGACCGCATCTTGTATGCCATGACGGTTCTATAGAACCATGTGGAGGGCACACCGATGACGAAGACGAAGATCAGCATGCTGGCGATCGACCTCGCGAAGGGTAGCATCCAAGTCTGCGCCGTTGGGTCAAACGGGGCGGTCCTGTCCAACCGGGCAATGTCGAGGACGCGGCTGGCGTCGCTGCTCGCCGAGCAGCCAGTGTGCGTGGTGGCGATGGAAGCCTGCGCGACCTCGCATCACTGGGGGCGGATCGCGCAAGCGCATGGCCACGAGGTTCGGATCGTGCCGGCGGCTACGTAAAGCCATTCGTAAAGCGGCAGAAGAACGATCGCGCTGACGCGGAGGCGGCCATGCGCCCGACGATGCGGTTTGTGGCGGTGAAAAGCGCAGAGACGCAGGCTCGGGCGGTAGCGTTCCGCACCCACCAGTGTCTGGTCCGGCAGCGCACGCAGTTGATCAACGCGTTGCGGGGGCACTTGGCGGAGTTCGGCCTCGTGGCGCCCAAGGGACCGGCGAGCCTGAAGCTGCTGGAGAACGCCCTCGACGACGAGACCACGGACCTGCCCGATCCGGTCCGCAAGATGGGGACGGTCTACCTTGAGCAGATCGCGAACCTCTCGGAGGTGATCGAGCGGCTCGCGGCCGAACTGGAGGCGGCGACGAAGACCGATGAGGAGTTGCGCCGGCTGTGCACCATTCCTGGGATCGGGCCGGTGACCGCGGGCGCCGTCGCGGCCTTTGCGCCAGATCTCGACACCTTCGACACCGGGCGCAACTTCGCGGCCTGGCTGGGCCTCGTGCCGCGACAGAGATCGACAGGCGGGAAGACAAAGCTCGGATCGGTCAGCAAGATGGGCCAGACAGACATCCGGCGACTTCTCATCGTCGGCGCGATGAGCGTGATCCGCTGGGTGGCCAGGAAGGGCGGCAGCCCCAACCGTTGGCTCGCCGCCCTCGTGGCCAGGAAGCCGAAGATGGTCGCGGCCGTCGCGATGGCCAACAAGATGGCGCGGATGATCTGGGCCGTGACCACGAAGCGGGAGGATTACAGAATGGCGTGACCGAAGCCAGACCGGGCAACGGCACGACATGGCCGAAAGGCCGGGGCAAGCGATCGACGAGGAGTAGGCGACGACATTCAGACCCGGGGCTCGAGCGCTTGCAGCTCTCTGAACCGATGTGAACCCAGCCATCCGAACAGCATACCGGCCCGTGGCGTCATCGAAGGCCACACTCAGAGGCCTGACACACGTCCGATCGAAGACCCCGCCGACCCGCGAAGATCAAGCTTGCCAAACAGGGGGCATCCACACACGCTTCTCAGCCCTCGGCAGGGCCGAGATCGAAGCCGTCCGCTGAAGAATGGCGGGAAAGGGTGCAGTCATGCTCGAGGCTGTTTTGCGCAACATCGCCTGAGCCGGGGTTTGTTTTGACAAACTGAGCACCATATGGTAGAAGAAATAACCTCATATGGAGTTATCGATGAACGCTCAATTCGCCACCGATACGGGCATCCAGCCCCTCAGTGATCGCGACAAGGTCGCGACACTGGTCAAGGCCGTGGTCCGGGCCACCAGCTCCTGGGGTCTCACCAGCGCCCAATCGGCGGCGCTCTTCGATGTGCCGGCTGCCACCTGGGCCCGCATGAAGTCGGCCACCTATAACGGGACGCTTGATCGCGACAAGGTCACCCGCGCCAGCCTGATCATCGGCATTTACAAGGGGCTGAGGCTTCTCTTCAACGGACCGCTGACCACCGACTGGCCAACGCTTCCAAACAAGGGGCCTTTCTACGAAGGGCGTCGTCCGATCGACCTGATGATTGCCCAGGGCATTCCCGGCATGGCTGGCGTGCGTCAGCATATTGACGCGATGCGCGGGGGCGTCTGACCCTTGAAGGATGCCATTCCGACCGCCGATGTCGTCGAGCCCGCAACCATTCGGCTGATCAGCACCGCCTACATCACCGAGCCGGCGATGGCGCCTCTTGCCGATGACGCGGCCGAGCTCGATTTTCTCGCGGAGATCGAGCGCCAGACCTCCATGCGCCAGGATGCCGAAATGCCGCTCCCGACCGGGGTGCGGCGCTCGGAGCTCCTCACCGACGCCCATGGCTATGGCTGGAGCTACGTGAATGCCGCCTTCTGCTACACCCGACCCGAAGGCAGTCGCTTCAACGGCCCCGAGCGTGGCGCTTGGTATGCCACTTTCGGTGAAGATGCCGTCCGGGCGGCGCAAGTGGAAGTTGCCTTTCACCTTTCTCGCGAGCTCGAAAATGTCGGCGTTTTCGACAACATCACCGATTACCGGGAACTCCTCGCCGGCTTTCTCGGATCGTTCGCGGACCTGCGGAGCGCGGCCGAGGCTGATTATCTCGACCCCGACATCTCGGTCGGTCACCCCGCCGGCCAGAAGCTGGCGCGCCGGCTGCGCGATGACGGATTTCCGGGCCTGGTCTATCCTTCCGTGCGTCATCCCGGAGGGCAATGCCTTGCGGCGTTCCGCCCCAATCTCGTCCAGAACATACGCCAGGGCGATACCTGGCGCTTCACCTGGAGTGGCAGCCCCGCTCCGGAGATCAGCCAGGTCGCGTCCTGACGAGGCCTTGCAGATGGCCGTGACCGGCGGCAGGCGGAGGTTTCCGCCCGCATCCCTATATATTGATTTTGAAGATTTCCGAGACATCTTGGCTTCCGAAAATATCCTCGGCGCCAAACGAAAAAGTGGGCAACGGGTAAACCGTTGCCAACTAAAATTTTTTGTCCACTGTTCCAGATTCGCTCTTGTTTTACCCACTATCCAGTGAACGACTGGGGTCCCAGACCGGCCTGTTTCCAGGCCCGAGCGGTCGGGCCCGGGCACTTCTCATGCGCCTGCCAGGAGGCGGCGGGCCGCACGAAGACCGGCAGGCTTACGTGAACCTTGATTTTCGGGTAGCATTTTGCTACCTTAGACGCAGGAGGTGATCATGGCGCAATCCGTGAAGCTTGCCGATGACATCATGGCGCTGGTCCGCCGCGAGGCGGAGTTGCATAGCCGGTCGGTCGCCGGACAGATCTCGCACTGGCTGAAAATCGGTCGGGCCATCGAACATTCCGGACGGTTCGATCATGCCCGCATCACCGCCGCGCTGGAAGGCAAGCTCGACACGACGCAATTGGAGGAGGCCGAGGAAGCCGCCTGGCTCGACGCCTTCACCGAGAAGATGGGGCACCCTTCGGAGGCTGAGGAAGCCCTTCACGCCCGGCGCCAGGCGCTCGGCCGGGGCGTCGGCCTCGATGCTGGCGGCAATCTCGTCTACGCCCCGAAAGACAATGCCGCTTGAGGCCCAGCCTTGTCCTGCTGGCTGGACCGAATGGTGCAGGTAAATCCACCCTTTACGAGACCCGCGTCGCTCCCGCCTTCGCGGGTCTGTTCATCAATGCGGACATCATCCAGCGCGACGAGCTTCAGGACCTGTCGATGGAGGCATCCTACCAGGCGGCCAGGA
>Ga0189283_10159_pt1 | contig 77317 bp, 72 predicted proteins | sample N26C4minimetaG_FD_130320 | JGI IMG/M metagenome (GOLD analysis project Ga0189283, IMG submission 130320) | Marine microbial communities from the Costa Rica Dome - N26 C4 mini metaG | ecosystem: Environmental > Aquatic > Marine > Oceanic > Photic zone | place: Costa Rica: the Eastern Pacific...
CTGCCGCAGGAACTGGTCAAGGCGCTCGGCGCCTCGCCCACGCCGATCCCCTGGCCCGAATTGTTCACCTCGCTCCAGACCGGCGTGGTCGAGGGGTCGAAGAACGGGATCACCGACATCATGTCGATGAAGTTTCCCGATGCGGGCCTGCAATACGTCACGCTGGACGGTCACGCCTATATGGGCGCGCTGTGGTTCATGAACAATCAGAAGTTCATGGAGATGCCCGAGGATCTGCGCCGGGTGGTGGTCGATGGCTTCTACCAGCTTCAGCAGGCGACCTTCGCCAGTCCGAAGCGCAAGTCGATCCAGGCATACGAGGATTTCCAGGCCGGAGGCGGCGACCTCTATGTGCCCAGCCCCGACGAGAAAGAGGCGTTCCGCGCCGCGGCGGAACCCGTCTATGACTGGTTCAAGACCAATGTCGATGGCGGGGAGCAGATCTTCTCGGCCCTGACCAACGCGGTCGCGCAGGCGGAGGAGGAGCTTGACGCCATCCGCCAGGGCGACATGCAGTAACCCGGCGAAAAGGGGGCGGGAAAGTCCCGCCCCCAGTCGGTCGCAGAAATCGTCCGGATCAGAAGCCGACGATGAGCGAGACGCCCAGCTTGTTGTCGGTGCTGTCCAGGCCCGGCAGCGGATCCGAGTTGTACTCGGTGCGGTAGCTGACGCGGGTCGAGAGGTTGTTGGTCATCCGGTAGTTGATGCCGAAATCGTTGGTGACGACGGTGTTCACGTCCGAACCGAGAACGTCGGTGTCGTTGGTCAGCGACATCGTGTCGGTCAGCCCGTAGAAGAACCGCGACGAGGCGATATAGCCGGTTTCGGTGTCATCGGCGCCGGTCTGGTCCTCGATATAGCGGACGCCGACACCTGCCTGCACCCGCCACGCCATGTCCGGAGTGTTGATGATGCGGTAACCGGGTCCGAAGCCGATGAAGGCGTCGCGGCGGTTGGTGTCGAAGGCGTCGTATTCGAAACGGCCCACGCCGAAGACGTAGAATTCGGGCGTGAAGTAGCGGCTGCCTTCGTAGATCGCGAAGAACTCTTCTTCGTCCTTCACGCCGTTCGCCTCGCCGTATTCGGCGGCAAAGCCGAACGTGTTGTTAAAGGAGCCCACGCCGTAGGTCATCCGGCCGGCCAGTGACACATCGCCGGTATCGGTGTTGCCCGACGCGATGGAGCCCGACAGCGCCAGCGAACCGCGCAGCCCCTGGGGCACGCCGTTCTCGCCGAAACGGGCGGCGTCGACGCCGCGATCCAGGTCGCGCTGCGCGTCCCGTTCGATGTCCGAAATGCGGTTGTCCAGCTCGGTGTTGCCGATGATGTCGGCCTGGGCAAAGACCGGCGCCGCCAGAGCGGTGGCGATGGCCGAAGCCGAGGCGATCTGCAGAAATTTCTTCATTGGAAGCGTCCTTTCCAGAGTTGCGGGGCGGGTTCCGGGCCTGCCTCCTTGCACTGCGCGAGGATTTAGAGAGGCTGAGGGCGATGTCATCGGGCCCGGATCTGGAAAAAATATTTTCGAGCGTCGCGAACATTTCCGGATGTGCCCGGACCGTTTGACGACGCCGCATATCGGGCAAGTTTCATTGGGTTTTTCCCGCGAGCCGCCTGCCGACAGGTCCCGCACCGGGGATTCCAGCTTCTGGACCCTTCAGGAGCCGGGATGGAAGGTCGCGCTACTGTAGCGCAATCGCCATGTCTATGTTGCGCTTTTGTCGCACCGAAACTAGCGCAAACCGGTCTGCTTCAGCAGGCCGCGGCGCTTGGCTTCGTAATAGTAGCCTCTGGAATACCATCCGACGGCCCGGTCGTAACTGCCATCCGCCACCATCCAAGCGCCGCGCAGATACTTCACGGCGAATTGCAGATTGGTCTCGGCATCCAGCAGATCGGCCGGCGCACCGCGAAACCCCATGGTGCGCGCCGTCTGGGGATGGATCTGCATCAGCCCCATATAGGGGCCGTTCCGGGCGGCGGGGTTGTAGTTGCTTTCGCGTTTCACCACCCGGTGCACCAGCGCGGGCGGCACGTCATAGACCCGCGCCCATTTCTCGATCAGCGACCGGGTCCGGGACGAGCCCGCCTCCACCGGCAGCGCCCGCGTCACATCGGCCTCGGGCCGGCGGGCACATGCGGCCAGACCGCCAGCGAGAAGGACGAGTGCAGCGCGGCGGCTATGGGCGGGCATCTGGGGCTCCGGGATTGCTGACGGGGCCGAAGGCTAGTCGCCCGCCCGCCGGCCGCATAGCGCCGTCGCGCGGCAGGGCCGCGTCATCGGCAGAAGGCCGCCGATCCCCGCCTAGCGGAACGGATACATCCAGACCTTGTAATCCCGCACGAGCCGATGCGCCTGGTCGATCTGGTCGCGGGTCATCTTCTTGACCACCTCTTCCTGGCTGATCGCCGCATCGGGATCGCCGCCGATGGCGCTGAGGGCATACCACATATAGGCGCGCACCAGATCGGGGGCCGGCAGGCCCAGCCCCAGCTCGTAATACCAGCCGACGCCGGATTGGGCCCCGGGATGACCCTTCATCGCCGCACGCAGATACCATTCGAAGGCCCGCACCGGATCCTTCGCGACCCCCAGCCCCATCGCATACATGACGCCGATCAGCTCCTCGGCCTCGGCATTTCCCGACCGGGCCGCCGGCCACAATTCCTGCCGGGCCTCGTCGAAGCGGCCCGCCTCCATCAGGTCGCGCGCCGCCTCGATGTCTGCTAGACCGGGCGTGGCAACCAGGATCAGCAGCGGGACCGGCAGGTGTTTCAGCATTGGCGCCCTCTCCTCGTCTCGTTCGCGGCGGGCCTCGCCGCCCCCGCAGCCGTGGCGGGCCCCCTGCCCGATCCGGTCCGGCCGGCGGATTTCGCGCCGGCCGACCCGCGCAAGGCCGAACTGGGCCGGCTTCTATTCTTCGACCCGATCCTGTCGGGCAATCGCAACATATCCTGCGCCACCTGTCACCAGCCCGCGCGCGGCGGCGGCGACGGGCTGAGCCTGGGCATCGGCGAGGGCGGGCGCGGACTGGGCCCCGACCGCAGCGGCGGCAGCGGCGCCGACCGGATCGGCAAGCGCGTGCCGCGGAACGCACCCGGCCTGTGGAATCTGGGCCACCGCTCGGTGCGCGCCCTGTTCGCCGACGGACGGCTGGAGACCTCCGACCTCTACGGCAACGGCTTCGCCTCGCCGGCCGAGGAATGGCTCCCCGCCGGGCTGGACGGCATCCTGGCGGCACAGGCGCTGTTCCCGATGGCCGCCGAATTCGAGATGGCGGGAAACCCGGGCGAAAACGACGTGGCGGGCGCCGTCTATGACAGGATCGACGCGCCATGGCCGATCATAGCCCGGCGCGTCAAGGCCGTTCCGGGCTACGGCGACCGCTTCGTCGCCGCCTTCGACGAGGTGGCGCGACCGGCGGACGTGACCATCGTGCAGATCGCCAATGCCCTGGGCGCGTTCCTGAACGCCGCCTGGCGCAGCTACGATTCGCCTTTCGACGACTTCCTCTCCGGTCGCGCCGATGCGCTGGATGCGGCGCAGCTTCGCGGAATGCGGCTGTTCTACGGACGGGCCGGCTGCGATTCCTGCCATTCCGGGCCGCTTCTGTCCGATCAGGGATTCCACGCCCTGGCCCTGCCCCCGTTCGGGCCCGGCCGCACCCGGCCCTTCGATCCGGCGGCCCGCGATCTGGGGCGCGTGGCCGAGACCGACCGGCTGGAGGACGCCTACCGCTTTCGCACCCCCAGCCTGCGCAATGTCGCCCTGACCGCCCCCTACGGCCATAACGGGGCCTATCCCGATCTGGCGGGCACCATCGCCCATCACGCCGACCCGCTGACGGCGCTCGACCGCTGGCGCCCGGAGATGGCCGCCCTGCCAGACCTGCCCTGGCTCGCCGCCACGGATTTCGTGGTGATGCAGGATCGGCGCGAGATGGCGCGCCACCGCCGCGCCCTCGACATCCGGCCCGTGGCGCTGAGCGCGGCCGAAATCGCCGATCTCGTCGCCTTCATGGGGGCGCTGACCGGCCGCGCGGCCCGAAACGCGCCGCCGGCGCCGCCGGCCGCCGTGCCCTCGGGGCTGCCGGTGGAATGACGGAACTGTCCCCCTGCCGCTGTCACGCTAGGTTGCGCCGCACCGGGGCGGAGGGCGGCGGCGAGTGCTGACGGTCGAGGACGTGCGCAAGAGCTATGTGTCGGGCGGTGCCCCGGTCGAGGTGTTGCGCGGCATCGACATGACGCTCGCGGCAGGCCAGACGCTGGCCCTGACCGGCGAAAGCGGATCGGGCAAGAGCACGCTTCTGCACCTGATCGCCGGGCTGGACGCGGTCGATGGCGGGCGGATCGTCGTTCAGGGGCAGGATCTGACCCGGATGGACGACCGGCGGCGCGCCCGGCTGCGCCGCGGCACGGTCGGCATCGTCTTTCAGCAGTTCAACCTGATCCCGTCGCTGACCGTCGCGCAGAACATCGCCTTTCAGGCCCGGCTGGCCGGGCGCCACGATCCCGAATGGAGCGCGGCCCTGACCCACCGTCTGGGCCTGCACGACCACGCGGCCAAATACCCCGAACAATTGTCCGGCGGCCAGCAGCAGAGGGTCGCGGTCGGGCGCACCCTGGCCGCGCGTCCCGATCTGGTGCTGGCCGACGAACCGACGGGCAACCTGGACGAGGCGACGGGAGAGGCGGTGCTGGATCTGATGCTGGACCTGGCCGGTCAGAGCGGCGCCGCCCTGTTGATGGTCACCCATTCCACCCGGCTGGCGGCGCGGATGGGCCGGCGGCTGCACCTGGAACGCGGGCGGATCGTGCCGTGATGGGCGCCGGGCTCTGGGCGCTGCTGTCGCATTGGCGCCGGGCGCCGCTGCAACTGGCGGCGCTGCTGGTGGGGCTGGCGACGGCGACGGCGCTGTGGTCGGGGGTGCAGGCCATCAATGCCGAGGCGCGCGCCAGCTACGACCGGGCGGCGGCCGCCCTGGGGGCGACCCCGCGGCCGCGCCTGACGGCCGCCCCCGGCACAGCGGATCCCGGTCTGGCCGATTTCGTCCGGCTCAGGCGCGCCGGCTGGCTGGTCACGCCGGTGATCGAGGGGTCGCTGGACACCGGCGCCGGGGCGCTGCGCCTGATCGGGATCGACCCGTTCACCCTGCCGCTGGATGACCTGCCGCCCGGGGCCGGGGCCCTGGGCCTGGGAGCCGACTTTCTCGAGGCGCCGGGACAACTGATCGTCTCGGGCGCCACGGCCGCGCGGCTGCGCGGAGCCGACCACCTGCCGCCGCGCGTGACGGCCGAGGGGGTCGCCCCCGGCATCGCCTATGCCGATATCCGCGTCGCCGCGCGCCTGCTGGACCGGCCCGGCCAGCTCGACGCGCTGATCCTGCTCGACGGGCAGCCTCGGACGCGTCCGCCGCTGGACGAGGTCGCGCCGGACCTGCAGCAGGTTCCGGCCGCCCAGGGCGGCGACAACGACATGGCGCGACTGACCGACAGCTTCCATCTGAACCTGACGGCCTTCGGCCTGCTGGCCTTCGCCGTGGGGCTGTTCATCGTGCGCGGCGCGGTCGGCCTGGCCTTCGAGCAGCGCCGCCCGGTCTTCCGCACCCTGCGCGCGCTCGGCCTGTCGAACCGGGCCCTGCTGGCGCTGCTGCTGACCGAGCTTCTGATCCTCGCGCTGGTCGCCGGGGCGATGGGCATCGTGCTGGGGCGGGCGATCGCGGCGCTGCTGCTTCCGAATGTGGCGGCCACCCTGCGCGGCCTCTACGGCGCCGCGGTCGAGGGCACGCTGACCCTGCCGGCCGGCTGGTGGCTGTGGGGGCTTGCCATCGCGGTGGGCGGCACGCTGCTGGCGGCGGGCGCGTCTCTGTGGCAGGTGGCTCGGCTCCCGCTGCTGGCTCCGGCGCAGCCACGGGCCTGGGCGCGCGCCTCGGCCGCGACGCTGCGGGGTCAGGCGGTCGCGGCGGCGGCGCTGGTCGCGGCGGCGCTTGTGCTGGGGCTGTGGGGACCGGGGCTGGTGGCCGGCTTCGCGGCGCTCGGGGCGGTTCTGCTGGCGGCGGCGCTGCTGCTGCCGCTGGTGCTGCACGGGGCGTTGGCGCTCGGCGCGCGCACCGCACGCGGCCCGCTGTCGGAATGGTTCTGGGCCGATACGCGCCAGCAGGTACCCGGCCTGTCGCTGGCGATGATGGCGCTGCTTCTGGCACTGGCGGCGAATATCGGCGTGGGCACGATGGTGCAGAGCTTCCGCCTGACCTTTACCGGCTGGCTGGACCAGCGGCTCGCGGCCGAGCTTTACGTGACCGCCCCCGACGACCCCACGGCCCGGCAGATCCGCCCAGTGCTGGAGAGGCGCGCCCAGGCGGTCCTGCCGATCTGGCATGCCGAGGCACGGGCGGCGGGGCAGACGGTGCAGGTCTACGGCGTGGCCGATCACCCGACCTATCGCGACAACTGGCCGATCCTGACGGCCCTGCCGGCAGCGTGGGACGCCCTGGCCCGGGGCGAGGGCGTGCTGATCAACGAACAACTGTCGCGACGCGCCAGGGCGGGACCGGGCGACGAGATCGAGCTGGCCGGCCGGGCCGAGCGGGTGCTGGGCGTCTACAGCGATTACGGCAACACGATGGGACAGGTGCTGATGAACCAGCCGCGGTTCGACCGCGCCTTTCCGCAGGCCGAGCGGCGTCGCTTCGCCCTGCGCGTGCCCCCCGGCGCCGCGCCCGAGATCGCGGCCGCCATCGCCGCCGAGACCGGCCTGGCCCCCGATCAGATCACCGATCAGGCCGCGATCAAGGCATTCTCGCTGCGCATCTTCGAACGCACCTTCGCGGTGACGGGGGCGCTGAACGTCCTGACCCTGGGCGTGGCGGGCATCGCGATGCTGACCAGCCTGATGACCCTGGCCGCCATGCGCCTGCCGCAGCTCGCGCCCGCCTGGGCGCTCGGCCTGACGCGGCGACGCCTGGCGCGGCTGGAACTGGCGCGGGCGGTCCTTCTGGCCGCCATCACCTTCGTCGCCGCCCTGCCGGTCGGGCTGGTGCTGGCCTGGATGCTGCTGGCGGTGGTGAATGTCCGGGCCTTCGGCTGGCGGCTGCCGATGCATGTCTTTCCCGCCGACTGGCTGTGGCTGGCGGCGCTCTCGCTTCTGGCGGCGGGGCTGGCGGCGCTGTGGCCCGCCCGGCGGATCGCGCGTATCGCGCCGAGCGAATTGCTGAAGGTCTTCGCCCATGAACGTTGACCGCCGCCGCTTCCTGTCGCGGGTCCTGGCGCTGTGGCCGGCGCTGGCACTGCCGGGGGCGGCGGCCCGGGCGCAGGGCTTTGCCGGACTTGCGGAAACGGCCCGGGGCTTCGCCCTGCCCGACCCCGCCGGCGGGTTCCGGTTCCCGCGCGATCACGGCCCGCATCCCGATTTCCGCATCGAATGGTGGTACGTGACCGCCAATCTGCGATCCGCCGACGGCACCGATTACGGCGTGCAATGGACGCTGTTCCGGTCCTCGCTGCGCCCGCCGGATCGCGGCGGGGACGCGCCGCCCCAGGGTTGGATGGGCCATGCGGCGATCAGCACGCCCCAAATGCATCTGACGACCGAGCGTCTGGCCCGGGGCGGCATCGGCCAGGCCGGCGTCACGGCCAGCCCCTTCGCCGCCTGGATCGACGAATGGCAGCTGGCCGGCCCCTCTCCGGCCGAGATGCGGATGCGGGCTTCGGGGCCGGATTTCGCCGTCGACCTGCGGCTGGCGACGGACCGGCCCTTCGTGCCCCAGGGACGCAACGGCTATTCCGTGAAATCCGCCGCGGGCCTGGCCAGCATGTATTACTCGCAGCCCTTCCTGCGGGCCGAGGGCCGGCTGACACTGCCATCGGGACCCGTGGCGGTGACCGGACTGGGATGGATGGACCGGGAATGGTCCAGCCAGCCGCTGAGCCCCGAGCAGACCGGGTGGGACTGGTTCTCGCTCCATCTCGACGGGGGGGCGAAGCTGATGGGCTACCGGCTGCGCGACGCGGGGGGCGGCGCCTATGTGGCCGCGACCTGGATTTCCCCCGATGGCAGCCCCACCCCCTATGACGACGGCGCGCTCGGCGCCGAGCCGCTGGAGCGCGCCCGCGTCGCCGGCCGCCGCATTCCGGTGGTCTGGCGGCTGCGCCTGCCCGACCGGGGGCTGGACGTGACCGTGCGCGCCCTGCGGCCCGACAGCTGGATGCCGCTGTCGGTCCCCTATTGGGAGGGGCCCGTCGCGGTCTCGGGCAGCCATGACGGGATCGGATTTCTGGAGATGACCGGCTACTGAGCGCCCCGGCCGCCGCCCGGCTGGCCTTCCGCGCCGCCGCCTTCTATGGGTTGGGTCCGGAGACGCGCCGCCCATGCAACAGACCCTTCCCCTGACCCGCGACCTCGTGCTGATCGGCGGCGGCCACGCCCACGCCCTGGTGCTGCGGATGTGGGGAATGCGGCCGCTGCCGGGCGCCCGGCTGACGCTGATCGACCCCGGCCCGGTGACCGCCTATACCGGAATGCTGCCCGGCCATATCGCCGGCCACTATTCCCGCGCGGCGCTCGAGATCGACCTGGTGCGTCTGGCCCGCTTCGCCGGGGCGCGGTTGGTCATGGGCCGGGCCGATGCGCTGGATCCGGCGGACCGCCGGGTGCATGTGGCCGGGCGCGGCTGGATCGATTTCGACGTCTGCTCGATCGATATCGGCATCCATGGCCGCCTGCCCGAACTGCCCGGCTTTGCCGAACACGGCGTCGCGGCAAAGCCGCTGGACGACTTCGCCGATGCCTGGGCGCGGCATCTGGACGCCCTGCGCGCGAATCCGGCCCTGGCGCATTCCGGCGCGGCAGTGATCGGCGGCGGCGTGGCCGGTGCCGAACTGGCTATGGCCGTCGCCCATGGCGGCGCCCGGGCGGCCGGCCGGAAGCCGGCCGTCACGCTGATCGAGCGGTCGCGGGCGCTGGCGGGGCTGGCGCCCGGGGCCGACCGGGCGCTGCGCCGGGCGCTGGCTGCCGCCGGGATCGCGCTGGTCGAGCATCGGCAGGTCACGCATATCGCCGCCGATGGGGTGCAGCTCGACGACGGCCGGCACATTCCGTCGGCCTTTACCGTCGGGGCGGCGGGGGCGCGCCCCTGGGACTGGCTGGCGCAGACGGGTCTGGCGCTGCACGAGGGCTATGTCGCGGTCGATGCGCATCTCGCCTCGACCAGCCATCCCGGCATCTTCGCAGCGGGCGATTGCGCCTATCTGACCCACGCCCCCCGCCCCAAGGCGGGGGTCTTCGCCGTGCGGGCCGCCCCGGTCCTGTTCGCCAACCTTCGCGCCGCCCTGTCGGGCGACCGGCCCCGGCGGTTCCGGCCGCAGCGGCAGTATCTGAAGCTCGTATCGCTTGGCGGCACCGCCGCCGTGGCCGAGCGGGGCCGGTTGTCGGCCGGCGGCTCCGGGCCGGTCGGGCGGGCGCTGTGGCAGCTCAAGGACCGGATCGACCGGCGCTTCATGGCCCGGCTCGGCGATCTTCCGGCCATGCCGGCCCCGCGCCTTCCCGCGCAGGTCGCGGCCGGGCTGAGCGACGAGATCGGCACCGGCGCCCCGCCCTGCGGCGGCTGCGGCGCCAAGGTGGGACAGGGGGCGCTCAGCCGCGCCCTGTCCGATCTGGCCCGCCGTCGCGACGACATCGAGACCGGGGCCGGAGACGACGCGGCGGTGCTGCGGATCGGCGGCGCCCGGCAGGTGATCACGGTCGACCATCTGCGCGCGGTCACCGAGGACCCGCGGGCGATGGCCCGTATCGCGGCGCTTCATGCGCTCGGCGATGTCTGGGCGATGGGCGCGCGGCCGCAGGCCGCCCTGCCGGCCCTGACCCTGCCGCGCCTGTCGCCGCGCCTTCAGGCCCGCACCCTGGCCGAGATCATGGAGGCGGCGCAGCAGGTCTTTGCCGCGGCCGGCGCCGAGATCGTGGGCGGCCATACGGCCACGGGCGCCGAATTGTCCATCGGCTTCACCGTCACGGGTCTGCTGGACCGGCCCGCAATCACCCTGTCGGGCGCCCGCCCCGGCGACCGGCTGATCCTGACCAAGCCCATCGGCTCGGGCACCGTGATGGCGGGCGAGATGGCGCTGGCGGCCGCCGGACGCGACGTGGCCCGCGCCCTCGATCTGATGCAGCAGGACCAGGGTGCGGCGGCGCGGATCCTCGGCGCCGCCCGTGCGATGACCGACGTGACCGGCTTCGGGCTGGCCGGGCATCTGCTCGGCCTGCTCGACGCCTCGGGGCTGGGAGCCGAGATCGATCTGGCGGCGGTGCCGCTGATGCCCGGCGCCGCGGATCTGGCGCGCAGGGGGTTCCGGTCCACGCTGTTTCCCGCCAATGCCGAGGCGGCGGCGCGGATGACCCTGCCCGGGCGTCCCGAGGCCGCGCTGCTGTTCGACCCGCAGACCGCCGGGGGGCTGCTGGCCGCGCTGGCGCCCCCGGCGGCGGCCGACGCGCTGGACCGGCTGCGCGCGGCAGGCTATCAGGCGGCGCTGATCGGCACCCTGTCCGACGGCCCGCCCCTGCTGCGCGTCACCTGAACCCCAAGCCGAAAGAGCCGCCGATGCCGACCCTGCCAAACCTGCGCGACCGGTTCGACCTGCCCGAAGGGGTCGTCTATCTCGACGGGAATTCGCTCGGTCCGATGATGCGCAACGTGCCCGACCGGATGGCCCATGTCCTGCGCGAGGAATGGGCGAAAGAGCTGATCCGCGGCTGGAACAGCGCCGGCTGGTATACGCAGCCCGGCCGGACGGGCGACCGGATCGCCCGCCTGATCGGCGCGGCGCCGGGCACGGTCACCATGGGGGACACCCTGTCGATCAAGGTGCACCAGGCCCTGGCCGCCGCGCTGGCGCTGCGCCCGGACCGGCGCGTCATCCTGTCGGACAGCGGCAATTTCCCTTCGGACCTGTATATCGCGCAGGGTCTGACGGCGATGCTGGGGCGCGGGCACGAGGTGCGCGTCGTCGCCCCGGACGCGGTCGAGGCCGCCATTGATAGCGATGTCGCGGCGCTGCTGCTGACCGAGGTCGATTACCGCACCGGCCGACGCCACGACATGGCACGCCTGACCCGACGCGCCCATGATGCGGGGGCGCTGGCGATCTGGGATCTGGCCCATTCCGCCGGGGCCTTTCCGGTCGACCTGGCGGGGGCCGGGGCCGACTTCGCCGTGGGCTGCACCTACAAGTTCCTCAATGGCGGTCCGGGCGCGCCGGCCTTCATCTATGTGGCGCCCGAGCATCTCGACCCGGCGACCGCGGTGCTGTCGGGCTGGATGGGGCATCGCGACCCCTTCGCCTTTGCGCCCGATTACGATCCCGGCCCCGGCATCGCCCGCATGCGGATCGGCACCCCGCCGGTTCTGGCCCTGGCTGCACTGGATGCCGCGCTGGATGTCTGGGACATGGTGGACATGACGGCCCTGCGCGGTCGGTCGGTCGCGCTGTCCGAACTGCTGATCGCCGAGATGGCCGCCCGCTGCCCCGACCTGGCGCTGGCCAGCCCGCGCGACCCGGACGAACGCGGATCGCAGGTCAGCTTCCGGCACCCGCAGGGCTACGCGATCATGCAGGCCCTGATCGACCGGGGCGTGATCGGCGATTTCCGCGCCCCGGACATCCTGCGCTTCGGCATCACGCCGCTGTATCTGGGCGAGGCCGACATCCGCGCCGCCGCCGAGACCCTCGAGATCGTGCTGAAGAACCGGCTGTGGGACCGCCCCGAATTCCTGGCGCGCAAGGCGGTGACGTGACTCGCCGATGCACAGGGCGGCATCGCGGCGGATGCAAGCGTCTCCTCGCGGCAACAGATCGGGTGCCATGGCGGAAGCGCCCGAAACTCGGCGGAAACCCGCCGAAAGCGGCGGCATTCCGCCATCCGAGGCCGCTATCGGCCCGAAATCGTTGCGATACCGGCACCCGCTCCGTAAGGACGGTTTAACCGGCAGGGCGTCCCGCGCGCCACACCGGGCGTAACGACGTGAAGAACGGGGACCTCGCAATGGTGAAGAAACGCAACTTTCTGAATCCGGGTGCGATCGTCGCAAGGGCCTTTCCCGAGAAGCGGCTTTACCTGCGGACCGACGATTCCACGAAATACGCCCGGCTGTCCCCCGGCACGCAGGCCCTGGCCGCCGGCGGTGGCGCGCTGGTCCTGGGCTGGACCCTGGTCGCCAGCGCGATGCTGATGATGGACACGGTCGCGTCGGGAGATCTGCGCGAACAATCCAGCCGCGAACAGACCATGTATCAGGAGCGGATGAACACGCTGGCCGCCGAACGCGATGCCCGCGCCGAAGAGGCGCGGCAGGCGGTCGAGCGGTTCAAGCTGGCGATGTCCCAGGTCTCGCAGATGCAATCGTCGCTCCTCGCGCTGGAAACCCGCCGCAGCGAGTTGGAGGCCGGCATCGCGCTGACCCAGGACAAGCTGCGCAGCACCCTTGAGGAACGGGACGGCGCGCGCGCGCAACTCGCCGCGCTGACCGCCGAGGCCGAGGGGGACGAGACGGCGCAGGACAAGCAGCGCCTGGCCGACATGGAAACGACGCTGGACCGCGTGACCGCCGCCCTGGGCGAGACGGCGCGCCAGCGCGACGAGATGGTGGTCGAGGCGCGGGAGGCCGAGAAGTTCGCCGAGGACGTCATCCGCGACTCGAAGCTCCAGGCCGAGAAGACCGACCGCATCTTCGCGCAGCTCGAAGACGCGCTGACCGTCTCGGTCGAGCCTCTGGACAAGATGTTCGGCTCGGCCGGTCTTTCGGCGAACAAGCTGCTCGACTCGGTCCGCCGCGGCTATTCCGGCCAGGGCGGCCCCCTGACCCCGATCAGCTTTTCGACCAAGGGCAGCGGGCCCGACGACGACGAATTGCGCGCCAACTCGATCCTGTCGAAGCTCGACGAGATGAACCTCTACCGGATCGCCGCGCAGAAGGCGCCCTTCGCCATCCCGGTCAAGGATGCGTTCCGCTATACCAGCGGCTTCGGCGAACGGTGGGGCCGGATGCATTACGGCACCGACTTCGCCGCCAGCCGCGGCACGCCGATCTATGCCACCGCCGACGGGGTCGTGACCCATGCCGGCTGGATGAACGGCTACGGCAAACTGGTGATCATCCAGCACGAATTCGGCATCGAAACCCGCTATGCCCACCAGTCCAAGATTCGGGTGAAGGTCGGGCAAAGGGTCTCGCGCGGGGACCGGATCGGTGATATGGGAAATTCCGGCAACAGCACCGGGAACCACCTCCACTATGAGGTGCGGGTGAACGGCAAGGCTGTTAATCCGATGACCTATATCAAGGCTGCGAAAGATGTTTTCTAAAAGCAAGATCAACGAGCCCGGACCCAAACAGGGCGGCGAGGGTCAGCCGCTGCGCGCGCCCGAATCCGCCCAGCCCGCCGCGGCGCCGAAGACATCGGGCGATTTCGCACCCTCCGCGCCCAAGGCCAAGCCGCCGGCATCGGTTCTGTCCTCGGACCTGACGATCAAGGGCAACATCAAGACCACGGGCGACATCCAGATCGAAGGCACGATCGAGGGCGATATCCGCGCCCATCTGCTGACCGTCGGCGAAGGCGCCACGATCAAGGGCGAGGTCATGGCCGACGACGTGGTCGTGAACGGCCGGGTCGTGGGGCGTGTGCGCGGGCTGAAGGTGCGCCTGACCTCGACCGCCCGAGTCGAGGGCGACATCATCCACAAGACCATCGCCATCGAAAGCGGCGCCCATTTCGAAGGGTCCGTGCAACGGCGCGACGACCCGCTGAACGCGTCGCAGCAGGGCCAGCAGCAGCGCAACGGCGCCGCGGCCGCCGAGATGAAGAAGGCCTAAAGGCCGGGCGACACCGCCGCAGCATTTCATGAATCGACGGGAAACGCCCGCAGAGCGGCCTCTGCGGGCGTTTTCCTTCGACGTTCTTGCGCCGACCGCCTCCACCTGCGACTGCGGCGCGAGAGCCTGCGCCCCGGGCATCTTCGCGGCCCCCGATCGGGGCAGACAGAGCGGGCGGGACCGCGCGGTGCCTGCCGACCGATCCGGGGTGGAAGCGCGCTGCCGGCCGCGATGCGCCGGTCATGCATCATGCTCCCGGCCGCTCCCCGACCCGGCGCCGGCCAGCGTCGGGCCAGAGGCCGCGTCACCCGCGCATCCCTGACCGCAACGGTCCGTTCCTGCGCTAGCCGATCCGATGCAACCGCCGCCCGCGCCATTCCGCGGGCGGGGCGGACCGGCCCGGGGTTCAGCGGACGCCCGCCTGCAACGCCGCCGAGAGCGGCGCCAGCGCCACGCTGTCCGCCCGGGTGCCGGTGCGCCAATCGGCCAGGGCGGCGATGGTCTCGGGGCGGTTCTGCGCCACGACCACCACGGGCCGGTCCAGCCGCGCGCGAAAGGCCGCGTCGTCCAGGAACCGCTTGACCGCCCGCAGATTGCGGCCGGCGGCATCGACCTCGCGGTAGATCGACCCGGTGGCCAGCCCCTGCCCCGCCGCCAGTTGCCCCAGGCCCGTCGCATCGGCGCGCCAGGTCAGCAGGCCGTGACCGCTGCGCGCCAGATGGGCGACGACCTGACTTGCGGTCGCACGGTTCGCCGTCAGCGCCGCCCCCTGGGGCGCCAGCACGGCGGCGGCCTGCGGCACCAGCGACAGGCTGGCGCTCAGCGCGACCTCGGCATCGGCCGGCGTCGCGCCCTCGGGCAGCGCGGGGATCAGCGCGACCTCCAGCCCTGCCCGGCGATAGGCCGAAGCCCGCGCCGCCGCATCTTCCATCTCGGCCGGCAGGGCGATCGTGACCGGGAAGGGCAGATCGACCAGCGGACCGCCGCGATCCTCGATCACGATCGACAGAAGCGGCAGCCGCGCCGGGTTCGAGAAAGCCGCGGCATTCCGGGCAAGGGCGCCGGTCGCACCCGTCCCCTGCTCCGCCCCGGGCGGCGTGTCCTCCGCGGCCTCTGCCGCGCCGGTATCGGCGGGATGGGCGCGGCCGATCTGCGGCATGCGGCTGCTTTCGCCGCGGCCGGGGCGGAGGATACGGACCGTGGCCGCCGCTTCGCCGTCTTCCCCGGCGGGGACGGCGGGAGCGTCGGCATCGCCCGTCTTGCCCTTTGGCGGCTGGACCGGCGCCGCCTCGTCATCGTCCAGCGCCGCGCCCTCGTCGTAATCCGGGCCGGATGCCGGGGGCGGCAGGGGCGACAGGGGCGCGGCCGGCCGGCTGAACCGCCCGGATGCCCCGCCCGAGTCGGGCGGAGGCCCCAGAAGCGGCGCATCGGGGGCGCCCGGTGCGCGACCGGGGAGATCGGGCCGGATCGCCGCGGGGGCCGGCGCCGCCTCGGCCGGGACGGCAGGCGGCTCGGCCCGTGCCGGCAGCGGATCGGCGGCCCGCCGGGGGCCGAGCGCGAAGCGTTCGATATCCGGCGCCACCGGCGTCGCCGGCATGGCGCCCAGATCGGGTGTCGCCGCGCGGGGCAGCGACAGTTCCAGCGCCGGCAGCGCCTCGCCCATCGGCTCTTCGGGCGCTCCGCCCCGGGCGGCAGGCCGGGTCAGCGCCGCCATGCCGGCGGGCGGCACCGGGCCCGCCGCAGGCGCGCCGGGCGCGTCAGGCCGCAGCGGAACGACGGCGGCGGCGGGTTGCACCACCTCTTCGGGCGCGGGCGGCGCGGCCTCGATCGTCGGAACGCCCGGCTCGGCCCTCTGCGGCCTGGCGGCGGGACCCTGATCGGCCGGTCCGGCAGCGGGCGCGCGCGGCGACGAGGTCGGACCCGGCGCGCCGGGCTGCCGCGGCGCGGGCTCCGCCCCGGCCAGCGGGCCCAGCCCGGCGGGCGCGCCCCCGCGCGCGGGAAGCGCATCGCCCGCCTCGGGCGGCAGCGCGGCGGCCGACGGCGCCACCAGGGCGAGGTCCTCGGGCGCCGGGCCATCGGCGGCCGGCGCGTCCGGCGCCGGTTCCGTGTCGCCCCGGGGTTCCGGCAACGCGGCAAGGCGGGTTTCGGCGCGGGCTTCCTCCGGAGCGGCACCGATCGGCGCGGCGGGTTCGGGACTGGCGCCCGCCCCGGACCGGGCCGGCCCGTCCGGCACGCCCCGCGCCAAATCCGACAGGCCCGGCGCCTCGGCGCCCGTGCGCAGATCGGCACCGGCTTCCTCGGCCGCCGCCACAGGCTGGTCGGGCGCGGCCTGACCGGCATCGGCCGGCGCGGTGCCGCCGGGGTCGGCCGGGCGGAGCGGGCCGCTCGTTTCGGCCAGCGGCGGGGCACCGGGTCGCGCGTCGGCGGCGGCGGGGCCGGCATCGCCGCTCGGACCCTCGGGCCGTGACGGCGCGACCAGGGAGACGGGCGCGTCACCGGAGGGGGGGCCGGCGCCCGCCCCACCGGCCGTGCCGCCGAGATCGGGCGCGGGCAATTCCAGGCCGGGCGCCGTCAGCCCGGGCGCGGCAATGGTCGGCGGGGCCGGCGCGGCAATGTCGGGGCCCGTGTCGCCGGGCGCGACGCCTGCCTCGGCCTCGGTGTCGGTTTCGGTCCCGGCCCCGGGCGACGGGACACTCGCCCCCGCACCCGCTGCGGCACCGACGCTCGGCGGCGCATCCGCATCGGCCAGCGGCTGCGCCGGCACGCCTCCGCCAACCTCGACCGGCGCCTCGCCGGCGGGGGGCTCTGCCTCTGCCCGATCCTGCGCGGGAAGATCCAGGTCCGATCCGGGCGCAGCCAGACGCGGCGCACCGGCGGGGCGGGTATCGGCATCGGGCGGGGCCGAGGCCGCATCGGGGGCCGGCGGCGCGGGGCGCGGCGCCGCCTCTTCGGCGATGCGCGGATCGGTTCCGGGCAAGGTGGGGCGGCGATCGGGGCGCGCGCGGTCGAACTCGGTCCCCGGCGGCAGATCCACCCCCGCGGCCCGGGGGATGGCGCCAAGGGTCTGGCGCCCGCCCAGGCTGCCCGCGACCACGACCATGACCGCCGACAGGACAAGCCCCCAGACCAGGCCAGCAAGGATGCCACGCGCCACTGCTCGTCTCCGCTCGTTGTCGCCGGGCCTCGCCTTGACGCTGGCGGGCCGCTCTGGGCATGTATATCCCGAGCCCGAGCGGGGTTCACCCCCTTTGCGCCATCCGAGGACCGCGATGCTTCTGCTGATCGACAACTACGACAGCTTCACCTACAATCTCGTGCACTATCTGGGCGAGTTGGGGGCCGATGTGGTCGTTCGGCGCAACGATGCGCTGGATGTGCAGGGGGCCATGGCCATGCGGCCCGCGGGGATCGTGCTATCCCCCGGGCCCTGCGATCCGGACCGGGCGGGAATCTGCCTGCCGCTGACCCGCGCGGCGGCGGAAACGCGCACGCCGCTTCTGGGGGTCTGTCTGGGGCACCAGACGATCGGCCAGGCCTTTGGCGGCCGGGTCGTGCAGGCGCCCGAGATCGTGCACGGCAAGATGGGCGAGGTGCATCACGCCGGCCGCGGCGTCTTTCGCGGCCTGCCCTCGCCGTTTCAGGCGACCCGCTATCATTCGCTGGTCGTGGACCGGCCCAGCCTGCCCGCCGCGCTCGACGTCACGGCCGAATTGTCGGACGGCACGATCATGGGCCTGTCCCACCGCGACCTGCCCATCCACGGCGTGCAGTTCCACCCCGAGAGCATCGCGTCGGAACACGGACACGCGCTGTTGAAGACGTTCCTCGACGAAATGGCGGTGCCGGCATGAGCGACGCGATCAAGCCGCTGATCGCCGCCGCCGTCGACCGCCCCCTGACCCGGGCCGAGGCCGAGACCGCGTTTTCCGTCCTGTTCGAGGGTCAGGCCACGCCCAGCCAGATCGGCGGTTTCCTGATGACGCTGCGCACCCGGGGCGAGGCGGTCTCGGAATACGCCGCGGCCGCGTCGGTCATGCGCGCCAAGTGCCGCCGCGTCGCCGCGCCCGAGGGGGCGATCGACATCGTGGGGACCGGCGGCGACGGCAAGGGCACGCTGAACATCTCGACCGCCGCCGCCTTCGTGGTGGCGGGTGCGGGCGTGCCCGTCGCCAAGCACGGCAACCGCAATCTCAGCTCGAAATCCGGGTCGGCGGACGCGCTCGGGCAGATGGGGATCGACGTGATGGTCGGCCCCGACGTGGTGGAACGGGCCCTGGCCGAGATCGGTATCGCCTTCATGATGGCGCCGATGCATCATCCGGCCATGGCCCATGTCGGGCCCAGCCGGGTGGAGCTGGGCACGCGCACGATCTTCAACATCCTCGGGCCGCTGACCAACCCGGCCGGCGTGCGCCGCCAGTTGACCGGCGCATTCTCGGAGCAGGTCATCGGCCCCATGGCCGAGACCTTGGCCGAACTGGGATCGGAGGCCGCCTGGATCGTGCACGGATCGGACGGGACCGACGAGATCTCGATCGCCGGCCCCACCGCATTGGCCGAATTGCGCGACGGCGCGGTGACGATGCGCGAGGTCGCGCCCGAGGATGCGGGGCTGCCGGTCCACCCGTTCGAGGCGATCCTGGGCGGCACGCCCGAGGAGAACGGCCGCGCCTTTCGCGCGCTGCTGGACGGAGCGCCGGGCGCCTATCGCGATGCGGTGCTTCTGAACGCGGCGGGCGCCCTGGTCGTGGCCGGACGGGCGGCCGATCTGCGCGAGGGGGTCGAGATGGCCCGCGACAGCATCGACAGCGGCGCGGCGCGCGGCAAGGTGCAGGCGCTGGCCCAGCTCACCTCGAAAGGCTGACCCGCCGCCCCTGCCGATCGTCCCGCGCCCGTCATCCCTCTGCGGGCGGCTCGGCGCGCAGCGCGCGGCGCATGATCTTGCCCGTCGCGGTCATGGGAAGAGAGGTCACCCAGACCACCCGGCGCGGCGCCAGGTGGGGGCTCACACGCTCGGCCACCCGACGGATCAGCCGGTCGGCCAGAGCATCCCCCGCCGTCCCGTCCCGCGCCACGACGAAGGCGGTGACGATCTCGGTCCGCACGGGATCGGGCAGCCCGACCGCGGCGGCCATGACGACATCGGGATCGCCGGTCAGGCAATTCTCGATCTCGGTCGGCCCGATCCGGTAACCCGCCGAAGTGATGACGTCGTCGTCCCGTGCCACATAGGTGACGTAGCCGTCGGCATCGGCCACGCCCAGATCTCCGGTGCGCATCCAGTCGCCCGCGAATCTGGCGGCGGTCTTCTCGGGCTGGTTCCAGTAGCCCAGGAACATCGCGGGATCGGGGCGGCGCACGGCGATCTCGCCCGTGCGGCCGGGCGGCAGGGCCCGGCCCGCATCGTCGATCACCGCCACGTCATGCCCCGGCACCGCGCGGCCGATTGTCCCCGGCCGCAAGACCCCGCGCGCCTGGGACGAGCACAGGACCAGATTGCATTCGGTCTGCCCGTAGAACTCGTTGATCTCGGCGCCCAGCCTGTCCTGCCCCCAGGCCAGCAGATCGGCGCCCAGGCTTTCGCCGCCCGATCCGATCGCCCTGATATCCACCCCGTCGGGCACCCGCGCCTGCCGCATCAGCTTCAGCGCCGTGGGCGGCAGGAACAGCGCCCGGACCCGGTGCCGGCCGATCAGGTCGAAGGCGGCATCGGGATCGAATTTCCGCATCCGGTGCGACACGAGGGGGACGCCGTAATAGAGACACGGCAAGGCCAGATCCATCAGCCCGCCGATCCAGGCCCAATCCGCCGGGGTCCAGCCGATATCGCCGGGCTGCGGAAAGCCGCCGAAGGCCAGTTCCACGACCGGCAGATGCCCCAGCAAAAAGCGTTGCGCATGCAGCGCGCCCTTGGGGTCGCCGGTGGTGCCCGAGGTATAGATCAGCATGGCCGGGTCCTCGGCGGCGGTCTCCGCCGCCACGTGCCGGTCGCCGGCCCGACCGATCTCGTCCCAGAACGACAGGATCGGCGCCCGCGCGGGACCCGTGGACAGGACAACCCGCAAGTCCGGCAGATCCAGCCCCGACAGCTTGTCGAGCGATCCGGGTTCGACGATCGCCGCCCGCGCCCCGCTGTCGGACAGGCGAAAGGCCAGAGCATCGGGGCCGAACAGGCTGAACAGCGGCAGGGCCACGGCGCCCAGCTTGCCGATGGCGAAATGCGCGATCAGCACGTCGGGCCCCTGGGGCAGCAGCAGCGCCACCCGGTCGCCGCGGCCGATGCCCCGCGCCCCAAGCGCCAGGGCAAGCCGGTTCGCCGCGCGCTCCAGCTCCCCGTAACTCCAGTTCCGGATCTGCCCGTCCCCGGCGACGTCGATCAGCGCGGTTCTGTCAGGGGCCGCCTGCGCCCAGCTGGAACAGCAGCGTTCGGCGATGTTGAACCGGTCCGGCACGCGCCAGACGAAGCTGTCGCGCAGATCCTGCCATGACGCACCGGCCGCGAAGAGCCGGCGCGCCTCGGTGTCAGCGGGCATAGACCGTCAGGGTCGGCAATTCGATCAGCGGCGCGCCAAGGATCCGGAACGCGGAAAGCGACACTTCGCTGCCCGCCCCGTCGGCCGCGTCCAGCGGCCGCAACTCGACCAGCGCGCTCTTGCCGGTGGCCGGATTCTCGATCCGCCCGGTGCCGGTCGATGTCACGAGCGGCGTCTTGATCCACAGACCCGTCTCGGCCGGATCGCCGAGGGACGCGACGGTGGTTCCCAGCCGCTCCTCGCCCTCTTGCGGGCCCGCGGCGGCGGCGGCGCGTTCCTCGGGCGTGGTCGTATCGAGCTGCGCCGGCGTCTGCGCCCCGTCGTCATGCGGCAGGGTCGTCTGCGACACGCGCGGCGGCGGCGCGGGCCGGGCGGGCGCAGCCGCGGGCGCTGCGGCGACCGCCACGGGCGCGGGCGCGGGTGCCGTGACGGTAGGGCTGGTGGTTTCGACGCAGCCGGCGACGATCGCGGCAAGCGCCAATGCGGCGGGGAGGGCAAGGGTCTGGCTCATGGCGCGAAATCTAGCGCGCGTGCCGGGCGGCGGCAATGTCGGCGGGCCCCTTGCGGCGGCCCGGCGCGCCCCCTAGTCTCTTGCCCATGACCCAGCCTCTTATCGATCCGTATCTGCGGCCCATTTCGTATCTGCGCGTCTCGGTGACGGATCGCTGCGATTTCCGCTGCGTCTATTGCATGTCCGAGAACATGACCTTCCTGCCGAAGAAAGAGCTTCTGACGCTGGAAGAGCTTGACCGGATGTGCAGCGCCTTCATCGGCCTCGGCGTCAAGAAGCTGCGCATCACCGGCGGCGAGCCGCTGGTCCGCCGCGATATCATGACCTTCTTCCGCGGCATGACCCGGCATCTGGAAAGCGGCGGGCTGGACGAGCTGACCCTGACGACGAACGGGTCGCAACTGTCCCGCTTCGCCGAGGATCTGGCGGCGGCCGGCGTGCGGCGGATCAACGTGTCGCTCGATACGCTGGACGAGGACAAGTTCGCCCAGATTACCCGTTGGGGCCGTCTGCCCCAGGTGATGAAGGGGCTGGACGCCGCGCAGAAGGCCGGGCTGCGGATCAAGCTGAACGCCGTCGCGCTGAAGGGGTTCAACGAGGACGAACTGTATTCCATGACGGCGTTCTGCGCCGAGCGCGACATGGACATGACCTGGATCGAGGTCATGCCCATGGGCGATATCGGCAACGAGAACCGCCTGGGCCAGTACTGGTCGCTCAAGGACGTGCGCGCCCGGCTGGCCGAACGCTACACCGTCACCGATCTGCGCGAACGCTCGGGCGGTCCGGCCCGGTATGTCCGGCTCGAGGAGACGGGCCAGAAGATCGGCTTCATCACCCCGCTGTCGCACAATTTCTGCGAAAGCTGCAACCGGGTGCGGCTGACCTGCACTGGCGAGCTGTTCATGTGCCTGGGACAAGAGGACCGGGCCGATCTGCGCCAGCCGCTGCGCGAGTTTCCCGGCGACGACCGGGCGCTGGAAAACGCCATCAGGGCGGCGATCGCGCTGAAGCCGAAGGGGCACGATTTCGACTATTCCCGCCAGAGCCTGGGCGGGCAGATGTCGCGCCACATGAGCCATACCGGCGGCTAGGGCCGCGCTGCCGACACTTCCGTCTGGATCTCGTCTCCTGCCACCGCGTGTCGCGGCACGCGGCCATGCGTGCTCTGCGCGGCCGCGGCGGAAGCCACCGCGGATGCGACGCGTTCAGGGGCCGCCCTGTCCTGCGGAGCCGGGCAAGCCCAGGCAGATTTCTCCTCCGCCGCCTCGCCTGGGCCCGAAGCGGCGCCCGCGCAAGGGCCGGCGCGGCGTGACAACGGCACCGGGTCGGCAGGGTCTGGCCGAGGACGGTCTTGCGATGCCGGCACAAGGTGGCGGGATGCCGGGCATCCCTGTGATCGGCGCACTTCAGCAGCACGCGGCCCGGCGCCGCAGGGCGCGCGACCTGCGGCGATGGCGCCCGCACCGTCCCCTGCCCGGCCCATCGGCCCGCCTACCGGCGACGGGCCAGGGCCGTCGGGCTGGCGGGGCGCCCACAGGGGGCGGCTCGCCCGCCGCGCAGGTCAGGCGGCCGGCATCCGCCGCTCGACGATCTCGGCCCACCACGAACAGCCCGCCGGAATCGCCTCGTCGTTGAAGTTGTATTCCGGGTGATGCACCGATGCGGTGTCGCCGTTGCCCACCAGGATATAGGCGCCGGGCCGGGCGTTCAGCATGAAGGCGAAATCCTCGCCCCCCATCACCAGCGGCGCCTCGGCGCAATCGCCGGACACGGCGCGCGCCACCTCGGCCGCGAATTCGGTCTGCTCGTCCGAATTCACCATCACGGGATAGTTGCGGGTGTAATCCACCCGCGCCACGGCGCCATAGGCGGCGGCGGTGCCCTCGGCCAGCGCCTTGAGCCGCGCCTCGGTCAGGTCCTGCACGTCGGGGTTCAGGGTGCGCACCGTGCCCTTCAGCAGAACCCGCTGCGGGATGACGTTGAACGCCTTGGACGACGATTCGATGGAGGTAACCGAAACCACCACCTGCTCGACCGGATCGACGTTCCGGCTGGCGATGGATTGCAGGGCCAGCACCACGTGACTGGCCGTCACCGTCGGGTCGATCGTCTCTTGCGGCTTCGCCCCGTGGCCGCCCTTGCCCTCGATCTCGATCTCGAAGATGTCGGTCGCCGCGAAGAAGGCGCCGGGCCGGATGGCGAAGCTGCCCACCGGCCGGCCGGGCCAGTTATGCATGCCGTAGACTTCCTGGATGCCGAACCGCTCCATCATGCCGTCATCCACCATCTCGCGGCCGCCGCCGCCGCCCTCCTCGGCGGGCTGGAAGATCACGGCGACGGTGCCGTCGAAATTGCGGGTCTCGGCCAGATACTTGGCCGCGCCGAGCAGCATCGCGGTATGCCCGTCATGGCCGCAGGCATGCATGGCGCCGGGCGTCTTCGACGCATAGTCCAGCCCCGTCGCCTCGTCGATGGGCAGGGCGTCCATGTCGGCGCGCAGGCCGATCACCTTGCCCGAGGCGTCGCTCTTGCCGCGGATCAGGCCGACCACGCCGGTACGGCCCAGCCCCTCGACTACCTCGTCGCAGCCGAAGGCGCGCAGCTTCTCGGCCACCAGTCCGGCGGTGCGATGGGTGTCGAACAGGATCTCGGGATGCTGGTGCAGATCGCGGCGCCATTCCGTGATCTCGGGATGAAGCTCGGCCAGGCGGTTCTTGACGGGCATTTTCGGTTCCTCTCTGCTGGCGGGCGCGCGGCCCCGGCCCGGCTTCCGGGCGCGATGACATGTTCGTGGCCCCGTTCGGTGGCCGGTGCAAGGCCCTGCGCCGCCGGCCGTCAGGCCGCCAGCCGGTCGACCAGGCGCTGCATGAACCGCCAGCCGGCCTCGAACTGGGCGATCTCTATATATTCGTCGGGCTGATGGGCCTGGGCGATGTCGCCGGGGCCGCAGACCACCGCCGAATAGCCGGCCGCCTGGAAATGCCCGGCCTCGGTCCCGTAGCTCACCACATGGCGGCCATTGTCGCCGGTCAGGGCCCGTACCAGGGTTTCGGCGGCTCCGCCCTCTTCCGGTGTCAGGGCCGGGACGGCGAAGGCCTGTTCGATCTCGATCCGCGCCTCGGGCCGGATACGGCGCATGCCGGCCTCGACCTCGGCCGCGGCGGCACGATAGGCACGCGCCCAGTCCTGCGGATCCTCGCCCGCCACACAGCGAAAGCCCATGTCGAACGCGCAGTCCGCCGCGGTGATGTTATGGGCCGTTCCCCCCGCGATGCGTCCCACATGGACGGTGGTCCAGGGCGGTTCGAACATCGCGGCCAGGGGCGTCGGTTCGCGCGCCTGCCCCTCGGCGTTGCGGGCATTGGCCCATTCGATCAGCCGCGCGGCCTCCATGATCGCGCTGACGCCGGTATGCATGAGCGAGGAATGCACCTCGTAGCCGCGGATCCGGGTGCTGAACGAGATGCCGCCCTTGTGCCCGGTCACCGCCTGCATCATCGAGGGCTCGCCGATGATGGCGGCCGCCGCCCTGGGCAGGCGCGCGGCCATTTCGGCCACCATCGGCGCGGCACCGGTGCAGCCCACCTCTTCGTCATAGCTCAGCGCGATCTGGATCGGCCGCTTGACGCCCGCCTCAAGCGCCAGGGGAAGGGCCGCCAGCGCCAGCGCATCGAAGCCCTTCATGTCGCAGGTGCCGCGACCGTAGAGCCGCCCGCCCCTTTCAGCGACGGCGAAGGGGTCGCTGGTCCAGTCCTGCCCGTCCACCGGCACGACATCGGTATGCCCCGACAGGATCACCCCGCCCGGCATGTCGGGCCCCGCCTGCGCATAGAGCGCGGCCTTGGTCCCGTCGGCATTCGGCACCCGGGTCGCCGCGATGCCGTGCCCGGCCAGATACTCCTCGACCCAGTCGATCAGATCCAGGTTGCTGTCGCGGCTGACCGTCGGAAAGGCCACCAGCCGATCCAGTATCTCGCGCGGGGTCAGGGTCTTCGCCATGCTCGTCTCGCAGCTGCCGCGCCGACCGTGGCGCGCGGCGGGGGCGAAGGTCAAGCCGTTCCGCCCCTCCGCTGACCGGACGGCCAGCCTTTGCCCGACGTCACCGGAAAATCTGTTGCCGCAGCATCGTTTCTCGGACAGACTTCGCCGCAACGGGAGGGTGTGGGCCCGCGACGGCCGCATCGAAGAACAATAACGATTGGGAGAGTCGCCCATGCCGGAAGGGGCCGCGCCCGTCCTTGACGTCAGGGACCTCAAGACCGTTTTCCGGACCCGCTCGGGCGAAGTGCACGCCGTCAACTCGGTCAGCTTCTCGCTGAAGAAGGGCGAGCTTCTGGGCGTGGTCGGCGAAAGCGGATCGGGCAAGTCGGTCACGATGATGTCGCTGATCCGGCTTCTGCCGCAGCCGCCGGCAGACATACGCGCGGGCTCGGCCATGTTCGACGGGCGCGACCTGCTGAAGATCGCCGAGGACGAGTTGCGCGCGATCCGCGGCGCGCGGGTCGGGTTCGTCTTTCAGGACCCGATGACCTCGCTCAACCCCGTCTTCACCGTCGGCTACCAGATCATGGAGCCGCTCAGGAAACACATGAAGATGGACAAGGCCGCCGCCCGCCGGCGCGCGGTCGAGCTGCTGGAACTGGTCGGCATTCCCGATGCCGAACGGCGGCTGAAGGATTATCCCCATCAATTCTCGGGCGGGATGCGCCAGCGGGTGATGATCGCCATCGCCCTGGCCTGCGACCCGGAGGTGCTGATCGCGGACGAGCCGACCACCGCGCTCGACGTCACCATCCAGGCGCAGATCCTGGAACTGGTGAAGGACCTGCGCCAGAAGCTGGGGATGGCGATCATCTGGATCACCCACGATCTGGGGGTGATCGCCGGCATCGCCGACCGGGTGATGGTGATGTATGGCGGCCAGGTCGTGGAACATGCCCCGGTGCGCGAATTGTTCGGCAATCCGCAGCACCCCTATACGCGCGCGCTGCTGCAGACCGTGCCCAGCCTGCGCGGCGACCGGGCGGCCCGGCTGCGCGTGATCGAGGGGCAGCCGCCGATCCTGCACGAGGCGCCGCGCGCCTGCCCGTTCCGGTTCCGCTGCACCCACCGTTTCGACCTGTGCGACCGGCGCAATCCGCCCCGGTTCGATCTTGGCGCGCAACACGATGCCGCCTGTTTCTGGGATCCCGCCACCAACGCGCCGCGGGCCGAAATTCGGGAAGACGCCGCCCTTGCTTGACGACATGCCGCCCCGCCGGAAACTGGTCGAGGTCCGCGACCTGAAGATGCATTTCCCGATCTTCGCCGGGGTGCTTCAGCGCCGCGCCGGCGAGGTCAAGGCCGTCGACGGGGTCAGCTTCGACATCTACGAGGGCGAGACACTGGGCCTGGTCGGGGAATCGGGCTGCGGCAAGTCCACCTGCGGCCGCGCGGTGCTGCGGCTCTACGACATCACCGGCGGGTCCATCCGCATCGACGGGGCCGAGATCGGCGACGTGCCCCAGGCCAAGCTGCGCCGGATGCGCCCGACGATGCAGATGGTCTTTCAGGATCCGCAGGCCAGCCTGAACCCGCGCATGACCGTGGCCGGGATCATCGGCGAGCCGCTGGACGAACATGGCCGGCTGTCGCGCAAGGACCGGCTGGACCGTATCTACGAGTTGATGGACGCGGTCGGGCTGAACCGCAATTTCGCCAACCGCTATCCGCACGAATTCTCGGGCGGCCAGCGCCAGCGGATCGGCATCGCCCGGGCGCTGGCGCTGAACCCGAAATTCATCGTCTGCGACGAGCCGATCGCCGCGCTGGACGTGTCGATCCAGGCCCAGGTGGTGAACCTGCTGGAGGATCTGCAGGACAGGCTGGGCCTGACCTATCTGTTCATCAGCCACGACCTGTCGATGGTGCGCCATATCGCCGACCGGGTGGCGGTGATGTATCTGGGCAAGGTGGCCGAGCTTTCGCCCCGCGAGGGTCTGTATGACCGCCCGCTGCACCCGTATACGCAGGCGCTGCTTTCGGCCGTGCCCGAACCCGATCCCGCGCTCGAGGAGCGGGTGGAACGCATCATCCTGACAGGCGACGTGCCCTCGCCCGCCAACCCGCCGCAGGGCTGCAATTTCTGCACCCGCTGCCCCAGGGCGATGGAGATCTGCCGCAGGATCGACCCCGATTTCCTTGAGATCGAGCCCGGCCGCTTCGTGGCCTGCCATCTCTATTACGACCATCAAGAACGGCATGCCGGAGCAACCGGCGGCACCGAGGCAACGAGCGACCAACAAGGGAGACATCCATGAAAACGAGAAACGTCCTACTCGGCGCGGCCGCCGCACTGGCGCTCGCCCCGATGGCTCTGGCCCAGGAGACGGGCGAGCGCGGACGCGACGGACAGGTCAGCATCATCTACTGGCAGGCCCCGTCGATCCTGAACCCCTACCTGTCCGGCGGCACGAAGGACATGGAAAGCGCCAGCCTGGTTCTGGAACCGCTCGGCCGCTACGACCAGGACGGCAACCTTGTGCCCTATCTGGCCGAAGAGATCCCGACGCTGGAAAATGGCGGCGTCAGCGAGGATCTGACCCAGATCACCTGGAAGCTGAAGGAAGGGCTGAAATGGTCCGACGGCTCGCCCGTCACCTCGGAAGACGTGGCCTTTACCGCGCAATACTGCATGGATCCCGAAGGCGGCTGTGCGCAGCGGGCCAAGTTCGACGGCGTCAAGTCGGTCGAAACCCCCGATGAGCGCACCGCCGTCGTCACCTTCGAGACGCCGAAGCCGAACCCCTATGGTCCCTTCATGGGCGCGCAATCGCCGATCATCCAGAAGGCCCAGTTCGAGAACTGCACCGGCGCCAGGGCCCCGGAATGCACCGAGGCGAACTTCAACCCCATCGGCACCGGCCCCTTCCGCGTGACCGATTTCCGCCCCAACGACGTGATCCAGATGGAGGCGAATCCCGAATACCGCGACCCGTCCAAGCCCGCCTTCGCGACGCTGACCTTCAAGGGCGGCGGCGATGCGGCCGCGGCCGGCCGCGCGGTTCTGGAAACCGGCGAGTTCGATTATGCCTGGAACCTGCAACTGGCGCCCGACGTGCTGGAACAGATGCAGGCGGCCGGCAAGGGCAAGCTCGTCACCGGCTTCGGCACGCTGGTCGAGCGGCTGGAGATGAACCTGACCGATCCCTCGCCGTCGCTGCCCGAGGGCGAGCGGTCGACCGTGGCCCACCCGCATCCGTTCCTGAGCGAAGAGCCGGTGCGCCGGGCGCTGTCCATGGCCATCGACCGCGAGCTTCTGACCGAGATCGGCTATGGTCAGGCGGGCCGCGCGACCTGCAACCTGGTCCCGGCACCGGAGATGTATGCCAGCGACAACACCGAATGTCTGACCCAGGACATCGAGGGCGCGAAGAAGATGCTCGAGGATGCGGGCTGGAAGGACACCAACGGCAACGGCATCCGCGACAAGGACGGGGTCGAGCTGAAGATCCTCTATCAGACCTCGACCAACGCCGTGCGCCAGGACTTCCAGGCGCTGATCAAGCAGTGGTGGAGCGAGATCGGGGTCGAGACCGAACTGCGCAACCTCGATGGCAGCGTCTTCTTCGGCGGCGATCCGGGCAGCCCGGACACGTTCCAGAAGTTCTATGCCGATGTCGAGATGTACGCGAACAACTTCGACGGCACCGATCCGCAAGCCTACCTCTCGATGTATCGCTGCGGGAACGAGCCGAAACCGTCGAGCCAGTGGCAGGGCGAGAACATCAACCGCTTCTGCAACGAGGAATACGACGCGCTGCTCGACGAGCTGGCCCAGACCGGCGACATGGAAAAGCGCGGCGAGATCGCCAAGAAGCTGAACGACATCATCACCAAGGAAACGATGACCATCGTTCCGCTGGTCGATCGCGGCCGCGTCTCGGCCCATTCGAACACGCTTGGCGGCGTGATCCTGAACACCTGGGACAGCGAGCTGTGGAACGCGGCCGACTGGCACCGGGTCGACGGCTGACATGACATCGGGGGGATCCGGCGGCCTGCCGGGTCCCTCCCCCCGCGCGGAAGGCAGGACATGCTGACCTATACGATCCGGCGTCTGCTGATCTCGATCCCGACGCTGCTGTTCATCTCGCTGGTGATCTTCCTGCTGCTCGACATGGCGCCGGGCGATCCGATGGCCCAGGTCCCCCTGACCGTTCCGCCCGAGGTGAAGGAGAAGATGCGCGAGGCGCTCGGCCTGGGCGAGCCGGTGTATATCCGCTTCTGGAAATGGCTGATCCAGTTCTTCGTCATCGAACCGGGCCACCTGATCGACAGCATGTTCGGCACCGCGCTGGCCGAGGGGCAGCAGCGCGTCATCTCGTGGCAGACACGCTCGCCGGTGATGGACATCGTGGCGCAGCGCATGCCGCAGACGCTGTGGGTGGTCGGGCTGTCCTATGTGATCGGCACGCTGATCGCGCTGCCCATCGGCATCGTCTCGGCCTATCGCCAATACTCGATCATCGACCAGATCGGCACCTTCATCTCGATGATCGGCTTCTCGGTGCCCACCTTCTTCACCGGCGTGCTGCTGATCGTGATCTTCTCGGTCCAGCTCGGCTGGTTCCCGTCGATCTACGACACCACCCATGTGGTGAACGACTGGCCCAGCTTCGTCTTTCAGGTCAAGCAGATGGCCATGCCGGTCTTCGTTCTCGCGCTGTACAACGCCGCGCAGATCAGCCGCTTCATGCGCGCCTCGATGCTCGACAACCTGAACCAGGATTACGTGCGCACGGCGCGTGCCAAGGGACTGACCGAAAAGGTGGTGGTCCTGGTCCATGTGCTGCGCAACTCGATGATCCCCGTCGTGACGGTGATCGCGCTCGGCGTGCCCACCGTCTTCGGCGGCGCCATCATCACCGAGCAGGTGTTCAAGGTGAACGGGCTGGGCCAGCTTCTGATCACGGCGATCCAGGCCAACGACCTGCCCATGGTGCAGACGCTGACCTTCATCTTCGCGATCCTGATCGTGCTGTTCAACCTGATCGCCGACGTGCTTTACGGCATCCTCGACCCGCGGATCCGCTATGACTGACGAAACCACCCCGGCCCGCGCCGCCGAACACGCCCCCCGGACCGCGCACATGGTGCCCGCCGGGGCGGTTCCCGCCGGCGCCGCCATGGAAGGCATCATCGAAACGCCGCCCCGCAGCCAGTGGTGGGACGTCTGGGATCAGTTCAAGACCCACAAGGGCGCGGTCCTGGGCGCGGCGTTCTTCATCTTCGTGCTGCTGGCGGTGACATTGGGGCCGTATATCTGGACCATCGACCCGCAATTCATCGACATCCGGGCGCGCAACCAGGGCCCGAGCTTCGCCCATCCCTTCGGCACCGACCAGTTGGGGCGCGACACGCTCTCGCGCATGATCGCGGGCGGTCAGACATCCGTCGCGGTGGGGGTGACCGCGATGCTGCTCAGCCTGGTCGTCGGCACGGCGATCGGGGTCGTGGCCGGATATTTCCGCCGCCTGGACGGGATCCTGATGCGACTGACCGACCTGTTCCTGGCCCTGCCGCTGCTTCCGCTTCTTCTGGTGATCATCCTGCTGTTCCGCGATCCGCTGCGCGCGGCGTTCGGGCCGGAATCGGGCATCTTCATCCTGATCGTCTTCGTGATCGGCATCACCTCGTGGATGCAGACCGCGCGGATCGTGCGCGGCGATGTGCTGGCCATCAAGGAACGGGAATTCGTGCTGGCGGCCAAATCCATCGGCACGCCGTCGCGCCGGATGATCCTGCGGCATATCCTGCCCAACGTGCTGAGCCCGATCATGGTCTCGGCCACGCTCGGGATCGCCACGGCGATCATCACCGAAAGCGCGCTGAGCTTTCTGGGGCTGGGCTTTCCGTCGGATTATCCGACCTGGGGGCGGCTTCTGTACGATTCGACCGACTATCTTCAGCAATACCCCGAACGGGTCATCTGGCCCGGCCTCGCCATCTCGCTCACCGTGCTGAGCGTGAACTATATCGGCGACGGGCTGCGCGACGCGCTGGACCCGCGCATCCGCGGGCGCTGAGCGCCGCGGATGCGGTCCCGGCTGAAGGGGCGGGTTCGGACGGCGGCAAGCCGCGGTCACGGCCGTCGCCGCCGGGTTCGTAGTGTCGGCTGTCGCCCTGCTGTGGCTTCGCCGCGCCTGAACGTGGCCGCGCGGTAAAAAAGAAGATCGCCCGCCGGGCCGCCCGCCGCCGCGGACGCATGTGCCGCCGCCTGCCCGATGCGGATGCCGATGTTCGGCAGGACGGCCCGTCTCCGGAACGACGTTCTGCACACCCCCGGCGGACACCGCAATGACCCGCTTGATCTTCCCGATAATGCGCCGCATCTGGGGACGACGTTCCTTGCAGCTATGGAAGCAATGCCATGTTCGCATCCCTTGGCTTCGATTCTCTGACCGCCCCGCAGGCGGCGGTCTATCTCGGCCTGATCCTGGGGCTGGCCTTCGGCGGCCTGGCCGAGGTGACGCGCTTCTGCTTCCGCCGTGCCGTCGCGGGGCCGCTGGCCGAGCGCCGGCCGGCCGCCGGGGTCTGGCTGGCCGCGCTGGCCGCGGCGCTGATCGGCACGCAGGCGGCCGTCTTTTCCGGCTGGATCAGCTTCGACGAACACCGGTTCATGGCCGCGGAGATGCCGGTCGCCGCCATCGTCGCGGGCGGGCTGCTGTTCGGAACGGGGATGGTCCTGACCCGCGGCTGCATCTCGCGGCTGACCGTTCTGATGGGTTCGGGCAACCTGCGGGCGCTGACCGTGCTTCTGGTCTTCGCTCTGGCGGCCCATGCGACGATCAGGGGCGTCCTGACGCCGCTGCGCACCGGGCTGGGGTCGTTCACCGTCCCGCTCGACACGGTGTCGCTGGCCGGGCTGCCCGGCGGTCCGCTGCTGTATACGGCGCTGCTGGCCGGCGCGGCGCTGATCTATGCCTGGCGGTCGGGGGCGCCGAGATGGGCGCTGGCGCTGGCGCTGCTTCTGGGCCTTCTGGTTCCGGCCGGATGGGTCGGCACGGGTTTCGTCCTCTATGACGACTTCGATCCGATCGCGATGGAAAGCCTGTCCTTCACCTCGCCCTCCGCCGACACGCTGTTCTGGACCGTGGCCTCGACCTCGATCTCGGCCACGTTCGGGGTGGGCCTGGTCGGCGGCACGGTGGCGGGCGCGCTGGTCCTGTCACTGATCTCGGGGCGGTTCCGCTGGCAGAGCTTCGAAAGTCCGGCCCAGACCGGCCGCTACATCGCCGGCGGCGCATTGATGGGCGTGGGCGGCGTCCTGGCGGGCGGCTGCACGTTGGGCGCCGGTCTGTCGGGGGTGCCCACGCTGTCCTTCGCGGCGATCCTGGCGATCCTGTCGATCGCCGCGGGCGGGGTCCTGACCGACCGCGCCCTTGGCCGGCGGCCCCGTCGGGACGAAGGCGTGGGCGCCGCCCTGCCCGCCGAGTGACGCGGCGGGCGGCCGCCCCCGGACGGCAGGCCGCCGCAAGCTTCGCGATCCGGTCCCGCCCGGGCCGGATCGCGCCGGTCACTCCACCTCGCGCCGGATCCGCCGCAGCGTCAGCCAGACGCCGAGCACGACCAGCGGCGTGAGCACCGCCGTGCCGATCCCCTTGGATATGTCCAGCGCCGCCATGGCGGGATAGGCCAGATAGGCGGCGAGATTGACCGCGTAATAGCTGATCGCCACCACCGACAGCCCCTCGACCGTGCGCTGCAGGCGCAGTTGCAGATCGGCCCGCCGGTCCATGCTCGCCAGCAGCTTCTGGTTCTGGGCCGAACGTTCGACATCGACCCGGGTGCGCAAAAGCTCGCCCGCACGGATCGCCCGGTCGGACATCTCCTTCAGCCGCTTCTCGGTCGCCTTGACCGTGCGCATCGCCGGATCGAAACGCCGCATCATGAATTCGGCAAAGGTCTGCCGCCCTTCCCACCGCTCTTCGCGCAGCACGCCGATCCGCTGCGTGACCAGCGCCTCGTAGGCGCCGGTCGCGCCGAAGCGGAACGAACTCTGCGCGAGGATCGTCTCGATCTCGGCCGAGACGCCGAGCAGCGCCTTCAGCGTCGCGTCCGCGCGGCTGCCCTCGCCCGTCATCTCGTCCATCAGCGCGCCCAGTTCCTGATCCATCGCGGCCAGGCGCGGACCCAGTTCCTGCACCCGCGCCAGGCCCAGCATCGACATGGTCTTGTAGGTCTCGATCTCGCACAGGCGCTGAACCACCCGGCCCAGGCGACGCGGACCGGCATCGGTCGAGAACACGGCCATCCGGACATGGCCGGCAGTGTCGATGCGAAAGTCGCTGGCGATGATCGCGGTATCGTCCAGCACCCGGCTGACGGCGACGCTTTCGGGCACGAACCATTCGTCGATCTTCTGCTTCATCGCCGCGGTTTCCGGCGCCGGTTCGATCCGGAACAGGGCCGAGGTGACGCGCAGCCCCGGCGCCTGCGCCAGCCAATCGGCGGGAAAGGCATGAAAGATGGCGCGGTCGAAGGGCCGGTCGCTCATCTGTTCGCCGAAGATCGTGTAGGTCACGAATTCGGCGTGCTGCTCCCATTTCAGCCGGTAGCGGCCCAGTTCGCCGTACCAATGGGTGGCGCCGGGCTGCGGATGCGGCGCGCCGAACCGGTCCAGAAGCGCGATCAGATGGGCCCGGTCGACGGCGCGGTCCCGTGGCGCCGCCTCGTCCCGCCGGGCGATGGCCAGGAAGGCGGCAAAGCTGGGGGCGCCGAGCGACGGAAAGGGCCGGGCATGCAGCTCGTTCGCGAGCTGGTAGCGCAGGGGGTGGTCGTCGAGCGAGGTCATGGCGCACGGTCTCCGTAGCTGCGGGCGAAGCTAGTCGGTTTGGGGCCGAGGTAAACAGGAATTCCCCAGGAATACCGGCCAGTTGCGGAATACAGTGGTGCACAATGGCGCATCTGCCGCAGGCTGTGCCGCTACCCACCCGCGGCGCGCATCAGCGACGGGAAACGCAGCGCCAGCGTGGCGCCCCGGGCGATGAAGGATACGATCAGCGCGGCCCAGAGGCCGTGATTGCCCAGGACCGGCATCAGCACCGCCAGCGCCAGCGCATAGACCGCGACCGAGATCGCCATCATGTTGCGCATGTCGCGGGTGCGGGTGGCGCCGATGAAGATGCCGTCCAACATCCAGGCCGCGACCCCGGCGACCGGCGCCAGCACCATCCAGGGCAGATAGGCGCGCGCCGCATCGCGCACCTCGGGCGCGGTGGTCATCACGTCGATGATCGGGGCGCCGAGAAGCGCGAAGGCCGCGGCCAGGCCCAGACCGGCGCCCGTGCCCCAGACGGCGCTCAGCCCCGCCGCGCGCCGCAGCCGGTCGGGCGCCCGGCGTCCCACCGCCTGGCCGACCAGACTTTCGGCCGCGAAGGCGAAACCGTCGAGCGCATAGGCCGTCACCTGCAGGAATTGCAGCAGGATCTGGTTCGCGGCCAAAGGAACGTCGCCCAGCCTTGCCCCGTAGAACAGGAACGACACGAAGATGGCCTGTGCCAGGATCGTCCGGATCAGGATGTCGCCGTTGACCTGCGCCATCCGCCGCAGCCGCACCCGGTCCAGCACCCGCGGCCAGTCGCGCCAGTGCCCGCCGGCGAAGGCATCGCGGCAGAACCACAGCCCAAGGGCCAGCCCGGTCCATTCGGCCAGGAAGGTGGCGACCGCCACGCCGCCCACGCCCCAGCCCAGGCCCAGCACGAAGACGAGGTCGAGGACGATGTTCAGCCCGTTGGTCCAGATTTGGACGGCCAGGATCGCCCGCCCGCGCTCGGCCGCGATCAGCCAGCCGGTGATACCGTAGAGCGAGATCGCCGCCGGGGCCGACCAGACGCGGATGCGCATGTAATCGCGGGCCAGCGCCTCGACCTCGGCGCTGGCGGGCGACAGGCGGAAGGCGCCGGCGAATAGCGGCATCTGCAGTGCGATGATCGCGGCACCGGCGCCCAGGCCTACGATCAGCGCGCGCGACAGAAGCGCGTCGGCCTCGGGCCGGTCGTCGGCGCCCAGGGCCTGGCTGGTCAGCCCCGTGGTGCCCATGCGCAAAAAACCGAAGATCCAGTAGATCGCGGTCAGGATGATCGCGCCTATTCCCACCGCGCCGATGGGGGCCGCCGTGCCAAGTTGACCGACCACGCCGGTATCGACGGCGCCGAGGATCGGCACGGTGGCGTTCGACAGCACGATCGGACCGGCGATCGCCAGCACGCGGCGATGCGTCAGGGGCCGGGCTGCCCCCGAGACCGCGACGTCAGCCATCCTTGGACGGCATAAGGAAATGCCCGGTGGCCTGCGCGAACAGCCGGCTGCGATTGTCCTGCCAGGCCTCGACATGGACCGAGGCATAGCGCCGGCCCGACCGGTTCACCCGGGCGCGGGCATAGGCATCGCGCGGCAGGCCCGGGCGCAGGTAATCGACGGTGAAATCGATGGTCTTGGGCAGGCGCGGCATCGCCTCGGGCGTCAGCGCCGCGGGGTCCAGACGGCCGGCCTCCATATCCTCCCAGACCAGCACCCATCCCAGTTCGATCAGGGCGGCGACCTCGAGAAACGCGGCCGTCACACCGCCATGAAGCGCCGGCAGGAACGGGTTGCCGATCAGCGCCTCGTCGAATGGCAGCACCGCCGTCAGCTCGTCCCCGCGCCGGTCGAAGCGGACGCCGAGCCGGCGCAGATAGGGCAGCCCGGCAACCATCGCCGCCAGCACCGCGTCGCGCCGCTGCTTGACGACCTGCACCGGCTCGGGCCGGCCCCGCGGCGTCACGACGCCGCCCCTTCCAGGGTAAATGTCCCGGTCGCCGCGGCCACGGGGTTCTCGGCATCGTCGTCATGGGCGACGGCCCTGACGAAGGCGACCGTGCGGGTGACGTGGTAGCATTCGGCGCGGGCGCGGACCGGCTGGCCGGGCGTGGCGGCGCGCATATAGTCGATCCGCAGGCTCAGCGTGGCGGTTCCCCCCGCCCCGGCCGGGTGCGACAGGACCGCGGCGCCGCCGCAAGTATCCATCAGCGTCGAAACGGCGCCGCCATGGATCACGCCGGTGGCCGGATCGCCCACCAGGGACGGGTCGTAGGGCATCTCGATCTCGGCGCGCCCCGCCGCCATCGACAGGATACGCATGCCGAGGGCGCGGGCCTGAGGGATGGCCCGGATGAATTGTCGTGCGCGCTCGGCCCCGGCCTCGTCCATCTCCGTCTCCGCGACTTCTGCCCGCCGCACGTTATCCGGGCTTGCGAAGGACGCCACAAGTGCTAACTTCCGAAACTGATAGTCATTCTCAATAGCAGAAAACATGTCCGATCTCACCGAACCTCTCGCCGGCGGCGGCGCCGCTGCCGCCGCCCCGCGCGCGGACACGACCGGCCCCGCCCTACGCCCGCGGCGCCTGCTGGTCGCCGCCGGGCTGGTGCTTCTGGCCGCCGCGCCAGGAGAGCTGGGCCGCCTGACCCGCGAATTGATGGTCGACGCCTATGTGCAGGTCAGCGTCTTCGTCGCGGCGACGCTGCTGCTGTTCTATGGCGCCGAGCGCCTGTTCCGGTTCGACATCGGCCAGCTGCTCAGCGCGTCGCGGGTATTTCAGGTGCCGCTGGCGGCGCTGATGGGGGCGACGCCCGGATGCGGCGGCGCCGTGGTGGTGGTGGCCGCCTATTCGTCGGGCCATGTAAGCTTTGGCGCGGTGGTCGCCACCCTGACCGCCACGATGGGCGACGCGGCCTTCCTGCTGATCGCCACCAGACCCGACGCGGCGGCCGTGGTGCTGCCCATGTCCTTCGCCGTGGGCATCCTGTCGGGCTGGATCATCGATCTGGTGCAGCGGGTGGAATATCGCGCCGCCGCCCCCGCCCATTGCGATCTTGTGCCGCTGATCGGCCGGCTGCGGGCGCAGGACCTCGCCTTCGCCGCCGTGGCGCTGCCGGGGCTGATCGTGGGCGGGGCCCAGATCGGGCAGGTCGAACTGACGCATGTGCTGGGTATTCCGGCGGCATGGATCGGACTGACCGGCACCGCGCTTGTCCTGGCGATCTGGGCGCGTTCGCCCCTGTCGGCGATGAGCAATCCCGCCGATGCGCCGCTGACCCGCATGGCCGAGGAGACCAGCTTCATCTCGATCTGGGTGATCGGCGCCTATCTGGCCTACGACTATGCCGCCCAATTCCTGGGCCTGGACCTGCAGGCCGCCTTTGCCACGATCGCGCCCCTGCTGCCGCTGATCGCCATCCTGGTGGGCTTCGTGCCGGGATGCGGGCCGCAGGTGCTGGTCTGCACGCTGTATCTGAACGGCACGGTCCCCTTCTCGGCCCTGATCGGCAACGCGATCTCGAATGACGGCGACGCGCTGTTCCCGGCCATCGCGCTGAACCCGCGCGCGGCCGTCATGGCGACCGTCTATTCCGCGGTGCCCGCCCTGATCGTCGCATACGGCTTCTATCTGTTCGCGCCGAACTTCCTGAACTAAGGAACGCCGATGCGTTCCGGATGTTGACGGGGTGGAACCTGGTCATCGCGGCGGAGTGGCACATGAAATTCGCGGTCTTCGGAGCCGCCGGCGCAACGGGACGCGAAATCGTGATGCAGGCGGCAGCACGGGGCCACGCGGTCTGCGCGATCGATCGCCAATTGCCGCGCAACACCTTTGCCGGCGATGTCGAGTGCCACGAGGCCGATCTGCTGAGCGGCGCGCTGGAGCCGGCGATCGCACGGTGCGACGCGGTCCTGAACGCGGCCGGCCTGCCGCTGTCGCTGTCGACCGCGCTGGCGCCGCCACCGCTATACACCGAGGGTACGATCCGGCTGATCCACGCGATGCGGCAGGCGGGCGTGTCGCGCCTTGTCGCGATCTCGGCCAGCTTCGTGGCATCGCGCGACCGCGGGCCGTTATGGTTCCGCGCCGCCGCCGGGCTGGCGCTGGATCGCATCTTCGCGCAGATGGCGGAAATGGAACGGCTGCTCGCCGTTGCCGAAGACGTAGACTGGACCTCGGTTCGCCCCGGATGGCTGATGCACGGCCCCCTGACCAACGATTACACGGTCACGCCGAACGTGATCCCGCGCGGGATGCTGCGCACCCGCCATACCGATCTGGCGCGCTTCATGCTGGACTGCGCCGAACTGGGCGACTGGACCAAGGGCACGCCGGCCATTGCGCGGCATGAACCGGCCGCCGCCGCCTCGCCTGCCGCGGCCTTGCAGGAACTTCTCGGATGAGCGCGGCGGTTCCGATTGATTGCCCCCCGCGTCGGCTCTAACCTCGCGCGCGAAGCAGCAGCGAGGGGCCGATGCGGGAAAGCCGCCTATCTTTCAAGGAGATGTGCGCGCGATTCGAAGTAACGCCGCGCACCCTGCGCTACTATGAATATATCGAGCTGCTGAACCCCGAGCGCGACGGGCGGACCCGGTTCTACGGCCCGCGCGAAGTGGCGCGCATGACCCTGATCCTGCGCGGCCGGCGGTTCGGCTTCAGCCTCGAAGAGATTCGCCAGTGGCTGCTGCTCTATGACAAGAAGGGCACGCGCGCCCAGCTTGAGGAATGGGTCCGCATGGCGGACCGGCAGATCGCGAATCTGACGGCCGAGCACGAGCAGCTTGGCCAGACCATCGACGAACTGCGCAGCCTGCGCGACGAAACGGTATCCACCCTGGATTGAGACCGTTGCGCCCGTGGCGACAATGCCGCCTGGGCATGTTCGCCATAGGCCGGTACCAGCCTCAGGATCTTGCACCTGCAATCGGTTACAGATTTGCAATGTTTTACGCCGCGTCCGATGACGTAGCGTCGCGGTTACGTTCGCGTAAACCGGGCTTGTAGTGTGATGTCCGGACGCGCATTTCGAGGCCCTTCACGCAAGAATAGATCCGTCAAATAAGGACTGCGATGAGCGACGACTTCATGACCATTCGCCAGATGTGCGATGCGTTCGAGGTGACACCGCGCACCTTGCGCTTCTACGAGGCGAAAGAGCTTCTCTTCCCGCGGCGCGAGGGCCAGCGGCGGCTGTTCACCCGGCGGGACCGGGCCCGGCTGAAGCTGATCCTTCGTGGCAAGCGCTTTGGCTTCAGCCTCGAGGATATTCGCCAGCTTCTGGATCTGTACGATCTGGGCGACGATCAGGCCACGCAGATCACCCGCACCTACGAGGTGGCGCAGCAACGCCTGGCCGAGATGGAGCGCGAGCGCGACCAACTCGATGCCGCCATTTCCGAGCTGAAGGAAGAACTGCGCAAGGGCGAGCAGATGATCGCCCGGCTCGACCGCCCCCAGGCCGCCGAATAAGAGGACGCAGATGCCGCACTACGCCGCCCCCGTCAAAGACCTGCAATTCGTACTGCACGATCTTCTGGGGGTGGCCGAGGCGGACATCCCCGGCCATTCCGACCTGGATCGCGACTTCACCGGCGCGGTGCTGGAGGAGGCGGGGCGTCTGGCGGCCGGGGTGCTGGCCCCCCTCAACCCCGTCGGCGACCGCGAGGGCTGCCGGATCGAGAACGGCATCGTGCGAACGCCCACCGGCTTTCGCGCGGCATTCGACCAGATCCGCGACGGGGGCTGGACGGCCCTGGATTGCGACGAGGCGTATGGCGGTCAGGGCCTGCCCTATCTGATGCATACCGCGGTGGGCGAGATACTCGTGTCGTCCAACATGGCGTTCAACATGTATCAGGGCCTGACGCACGGCGCCTATTCGGCGATCCGGGCGCACGGGACCGACGCGCAGAAGGACCTGTATCTGCCCAAGCTGGCCAGTTGCGAATGGACCGGCACGATGAACCTGACCGAACCGCATGCCGGGACGGATCTGGGCCTGATGCGCAGCCGGGCGGAACCGCGCGACGACGGCAGCTACGCGATCACGGGCCAGAAGATCTTCATCTCGGCCGGCGATCACGACATGGCCGACAACATCGTGCACCTGGTGCTGGCCAAGGCGCCCGGCGGCGGCGAGGGCACCCGGGGCGTGTCGCTGTTCATCGTTCCGAAATTCCTGCCCGACGAAGCCGGGCGCCCGGGCGCCCGGAACGCCGTCACCTGCGGCAAGCTCGAAGAGAAGATGGGCATCCACGGAAACGCCACCTGCGTGATGGATTACGACGGCGCGACCGGCTGGCTTCTGGGCGATCTCCACAAGGGGATGCGCGCGATGTTCACCATGATGAACGAAGCGCGTCTGGGCGTGGGGCTGCAGGGATATGCCCAGGCGGAAGCGGCCTATCAGAATGCCGTCGCCTATGCGCGCGACCGGCTTCAGGGCCGCGACGTGACGGGCGCGCAGAACCCCGACGGGCCGGCCGACCCGATCATCGTGCATCCGGACGTGCGGCGCAGCCTGATGGACCAACGCTCTTTCGTCGAAGGGGCGCGGGCGCTGACGCTGTGGGGCGCGCATCTGATCGACCGGTCGCACCGGTGCGGCGACGCGCAGGCCGAGGCGATGATCTCGCTCCTCACCCCCGTGATCAAGGGGTTCCAGACCGATCAGGGCTTCGACATGTGCGTCGCGGCGCAGCAGGTCTTCGGCGGCCACGGATACATCGAGGAATGGGGCATGTCGCAATTCGCGCGCGACGCCCGGATCGCCATGATCTACGAGGGCGCGAACGGCATCCAGGCGCTGGATCTGGTCGGCCGCAAGCTGGCCCAGGACGGCGGCAAGCCGATCATGGCCTTCTTCGAGATGGTCAAGTCCTTCATCAAGGAGAACGGCGACGACCTGCGGCTGAAGGACGATTTCCTGGACCCGCTCAAGGCGGCGTCGAAGGATTTGCAGGCGGCGGGACTGTTCTTCATGCAGAACGGGATGAAGTCGCCCCAGGCCGCATTGTCGGGGTCGACCGATTTCATGCATCTGTTCGGCCATGTCTGCCTGGGGCTGATGTGGGCGAAAATGGCGCGCGCGTCGCAGGCGGCGCTGGATGCCGGCACCGGGGATCAGGATTTCTACCGTGCGAAGCTGGCGACGGGGCGTTACTATATGGCGCGGCGGCTGCCGGCGACGGCGATGCATCTGAAGCGGATCGAAAGCGGCGCCGATCCCGTCATGGCCCTGCCGGCCGACGCGTTCTGAGCGGCGCGCCCGCCACGCGCCGAGAAAGGGGAGCGCCGCTTGCCGAAACGGTTCCGCCTGACCCGCCGGGTGCCCATGGCCCTGACCGAGGACGCCTGGCGCAAGCTGCGCAGCTTTGCCCGGGAGGCCGGGCTGGACGAGGGCGAGGCCCTGTCGTTCCTGTTCGAGAATTTCGACAGCGTCACCGACCATGAGCGGCTGACCCACCGGCTGCGCCTGTTCAACTCGGAACTCGACGCCCGCCGACGCTGACGCGCCCGGCCTGGCGCGCGCCATCGCCTTTCCGCCGCCCGCGTTCCGTGATGGAATGGACGCAGCGGAACGATGGACGCCCCCGGCTGGCTCCGCATCATGGCGTCCAAGCGGAACCGCGGATCTCGACAATGCGGGAGGGCGAGCAGGTGACGAAGATCAAGCTGTACTGTTTCGGTGAAAGCGGCAACGCCTACAAGGCGGCGCTGCCGCTGGAGTTCTCGGGACTGGAATGGGAACCGGTCTTCGTCGATTTCTTCAACGGCGGCGCGCGGACGCCGGAATTCCGCCAGATCAACGAGATGGGCGAAGTCCCGGTCATGGTCGTGCCGACCGACCCCGACGACCCCGATTGCGAGACGACCGAGACGCTTACGCAATCGGGGGTCATGCAATACTGGATCACCGACACGACCGGCCGTTTCGGCGGGGCCGACAAGGCCGAGGATCGCGAGATCCTGCGTTGGGTCCTGTGGGACAACCACAAGCTCAGCTCGGTCGCCGGCCCCACGCGGTTCCTGATGAATTTCCTGCCCGAGGAAAAGCGCCCGCAGCAGGCGGTCGCCTGGCTCCAGGGCCGGCTGAAGGCGGCGTATCACGTGCTCGATTCCCATCTGGCCGAACGCGAATGGATCGTGGGCGAGGCGCCGAGCAACGCCGATTTCTCGTGCTGCGGATACCTCTACTATCCCGAGCCCTTCGGTTTCGACCGCGCCGACTGGCCGAATATCGACCGCTGGCTGGACCGCATCTCGGCCCTGCCCGGCTGGAAACATCCCTATGATCTGATGCCCGGCAACCCGTCCGACCGGGCGTGAAGGAGGTCCCATGACCGACGCATATGTCTATGACGCGATCCGCTCGCCCCGCGGCAAGGGCCGCCCGGACGGCGCGCTGCACGAGGTGACGAGCGTGCGGCTGTCGGCCGAGATGCTGAATGCCATCCGCTCGCGCAACGGGCTGGAGGGGGCCGCGGTCGAGGACGTGATCTGGGGCAACGTCACCCAGATCGGCGAACAGGGCGGCTGTCTGGCCCGAACCGCGGTGCTGGCCTCGGATCTGGACCAGGCCATTCCCGGCCTGTCGATCAATCGCTTCTGCGCCAGCGGGCTGGAAGCCGTCAACCTTGCCGCGAACCAGGTGCGCGGTGGGGCGGGCGCCGCCTATATCGCCGGCGGGGTCGAGATGATGAGCCGGGTGCCGATGATGTCGGACGGGGCCGCCATCGCCGCCGATCCCGATGTGGCGATGAAGACCTATTTCGTGCCGCAGGGGATCAGCGCGGACCTGATCGCCACCGAGCACGGATTCACCCGGGACGAGGCCGATGCGCTGGCGGTGGAATCGCAGCGCCGGGCGGCCCGGGCCTGGGACGAGGGGCGCTTTGCCCGATCGGTCGTCGAGGTGCGCGACCGCAGCGGGCTCCCGATCCTGTCGCATGACGAATACATGCGCCCCAACACGGACATGCAGAGCCTGGGCGCCCTGAAACCGTCCTTCAAGGACATGGGCGAGACGATGCCGGGCTTCGACCAGGTCGCGCTGATGCGCTATCCGCATCTGGAGCGGGTCAACCACATCCATCATGCCGGCAATTCCTCGGGCATCGTCGACGGGGCCGCCGCGGTGCTGATCGGATCGAAGGAGTTCGGCGAGATCTGGGGCCTGAAGCCCCGCGCCCGCATCCGGGCCACGGCGAAGATCGGGACCGACCCGACGATCATGCTGACGGGTCCGGTTCCGGTGACCGAAAAGATCCTGCGCGAAGCCGGAATGGAGATCGGCGATATCGACCTGTTCGAGGTGAACGAGGCCTTTGCGAGCGTGGTGCTGCGCTTCATGCAGCGGTTCGACACCGATCCCGAACGGGTCAACGTCAATGGCGGCGCCATCGCCATGGGCCACCCCCTTGGCGCCACCGGCGCGATGCTGGTCAGCACCCTTCTGGACGAGATGGAGCGCAGCGACCGCGAGACCGGCCTCGCGACCCTGTGCATCGCCAGCGGCATGGGTGCCGCCGCCGTGTTCGAACGGGTCTGACATGGGGCGGGCCGCCACAGCCGCTTTGTGCGGATCGGGAGCGCAGGCTGCTGCACTCGCGCGCTGGATGAACCTTGCGGGTGGAAGCCCGGGTATCGGAGCGCTAGCTTTCCTTTTGGATGCACCAGATGAAGACTCTAGCAACTGGAGGGTGCAGCAAGGCGGTGGCGCCGTTAGGCGAGGCGCAGGAGGAAAGGCGATCCCGCATGGTCGAGATCGAGGAATACTTTCAGAACCAGGCCGACCGCTTCGTCGAAAACCGGATGCGGGCGCTGCTCGCGGGCTTTGCCGACCCGGTGGCGATCTACACCACGTCGCATGTGGCCGTGCTGACGGGCGCCGTGCAGATGCGCGCGGTGATCGAACGGTACCGGGCGCAGATCGCCGCCGCGGGGATCTGCGCCATCCGCACCGAGGTGCTGTCGCAGACGGCGGATGGCGACCGGATATCCGCGCGGGTCGATTGGCGCCACCTGCGGCAGGATCAGGCCCAGATCGGGCTGAGCCGCACCCGCTGCTTCTGCCGGCGCGGCTCCGAGGGGCAGCTGCTGGTCGAGATGATCGAGTATATGGAAGCGGCCTTCCCCCTGGTGCTGGCGCGCATGATGAACCGCAACTTCCCCGAGGCGCTGCGCCTGCGCAACTGACCACAGGTTTCACAGGAGACCCGAGATGACCGATTTCCGCTACGAGGTCGGCGCCGATGGCGTGGCGCTGATCACCTGGGACATGCCCGGGCGCAGCATGAATGTGCTGACGGCCGAGGCGATGGCGCTGGTCGAGGACCACGTGGATCGCGCCCTGGCCGACGATGCCGTCCGCGGGATCGTGATCACCAGCGGCAAGGACGAATTCGCCGGCGGGATGGACCTGAACGTGCTGGCCGGCATCCGCGACCGCGCCGGGGACGACCCCGCCCCCGCCCTCTTCGACTTCACCATGAACGGGCACCGGATCCTGCGAAAGCTGGAACGCGCCGGACTGGATGCGAAGACCAACAAGGGCGGCAAGCCCGTGGCCTGCGCCATCAACGGCACCTGCGCCGGGATCGGCACCGAGATCGCCCTTGCCTGCCACCGCCGTTTCATGACCGACCGGCCGAAGGCGCGGATCGGCCTGCCCGAGATCCTGGTGGGGCTGTTCCCCGGCGCGGGCGGCACCACGCGGTTCTCGCGCATGGTGGGGGCGATGGCCGCCGCGCCCGTCCTGCTGGAAGGGCGGATGTTCGACCCGGCCGGCGCCAGGGGCGTGGGTCTGGTGGATGAGGTTGTGCCGCAGGATGACCTGGTCCAGCGCGCCCGCGACTGGGTTCTCTCGGCCGGCGACGACGACATCGTGAAGCCCTGGGACCGCAAGGGGTGGAAGATGCCGGGCGGCACCCCCTATCACCCGTCGGGGTTCATGACGTTCGTCGGCGCCTCGGCCATGGTGCTGGGCAAGACCAGGGGCGCCTACCCGGCCGCCCGGGCCCTGCTTTCGGCGGTCTATGAGGGCGCGCTCGTGCCCTTCGATGCGGCGCTGAGGATCGAGGCGCGCTGGTTCACCAAGATCCTGCTGGACCCCACCTCTTCGGCGATGATCCGGTCGCTGTTCCTGAACAAGCAGGCGCTCGAGAAAGGGGCCAACCGCCCTGCCCTGCCCGATGAGAGCGTGCGCAGGCTGGGCGTTCTGGGCGCGGGCATGATGGGGGCCGGCATCGCCTACGTCGCCGCGAATGCCGGCATCGACGTGGTTCTGATCGACCGCGATCAGGCGGCGGCCGATCGCGGCCGCGCCCATGCCGCGGGGATCCTCGACAAGGGCGTCCAACGCCGCAAGGTCACGCCCGAGCGCAAGGACGAGGTGCTGGGCCGGATCGCCGCCGGCACGGATTACGCGGCGCTGGCGGATTGCGATCTGGTGGTCGAGGCGGTGTTCGAGGATCCGGGCCTGAAGGCCGAGGTCACTGGCAAGGCCGAGGCCGCCCTGGGCAGCGATGCGATCTTCGCCACCAACACCTCGACCCTGCCGATCACCGATCTGGCCGCCGCCTCGGGCCGGCCGGAACAGTATATCGGCATCCATTTCTTCTCGCCGGTGGACAAGATGCACCTGGTCGAGATCATCCGGGGCAGCCAGACCGGCGACCGCGCCGTCGCCAAGGCGCTGGATTTCGTGCGCCAGATCCGCAAGACGCCGATCGTGGTGAACGACGCGCGCTTCTTCTACGCCAATCGCTGCATCATTCCCTACCTGAACGAGGGGATGCGCATGGTGGCCGAGGGCTGCCCGCCGGCGCTGGTCGAGAATGCCGCGCGCATGGCCGGAATGCCGGTCGGGCCGCTGCAACTGGTCGACGAGACATCGATCGATCTGGGCGTGAAGATCGCCAAGGCCACCCGGGCCGCGATGGGCGACGCCTATCCCGACGCCGAGGTCGATGCCGTGCTGTTCTGGATGGCCGATCAGGGCCGGATGGGACGCAAGTCCGGCGCCGGCTTCTACGATTACGACGACAAGGGCAAGCGCGCGGGCCTGTGGCCGGGTCTGGCCGACCGCTATCCGCAGGCCGACCCGATCCCCGAACTGGACCGCGTGCAGCACCGGCTGCTGATGGTTCAGGCGCTGGAAGCGGTGCGGGCGCTGGAAGCGGGCGTTCTGATCGACATCCGCGAAGGCGATGTCGGCGCCATCCTGGGCTGGGGCTTCGCGCCCTGGTCCGGCGGACCCTTCTCGTGGCTCGATATGATGGGCGCCGCGCGGGCGGTCGAGATCTGCGACGGGCTGGCCGCCGCGCATGGGCCGCGGTTCCAGCCGCCGGCGCTTCTGCGCGAGATGGCCGAGACCGGGCAGAGCTTCTATGCCCGCTACGCCCCCGACAGCCGCGCCGCCTGACCGGGCGGCGCGCAGGCGGGCCGGGGTCAGAACACGTAGCCGAAGCGGCGGATATCCTCGGCCTTGATGCGGCCGATCAACTCGGCCGACCGGGGGGTATAGCAGTCGCGGTACGGGGGATGGGTGCCGGCATTGGCGTGGGGCACCTCCAGCCGGAAGCCCAGATGCGCCTCGAACGGCCGCAGATCGGCGGTCAGATGTTCGAGCCGCACGAACAGCGCCGGATGCTCCCGCCCGTCCGATCCGGCGACATAGCTGCCATATGTCTCGGCGCCGAAGCTCGCGAGCGTCTGCGGGTGGGACAGGAAATCGGCGAAATCCAGGTCGCGGGCTAACCCGACAGCCGGGTGATCGAAGCGCTGCGAGCGCAGCCAGTGATAGTAGCTCACGGCGCGGGCCCAGGGGTCGCGGACCAGCGTCACCACGAGATCGCGCGCCGGATCGTCGGGGGCAACCGCCCCCTCGATATCGGCCAGGGTCGCGTGCTTCCACAGCCGGCCCCGCGCCGGCAGCCCGTGTAGGCGCCCGCGCCGGCGCCGCGCCTTCGGCGTGTCCCCGATCAGGATGTCGTCGGCCATCGCCCGCGCCTCGAGCGCCAGCGCCAGCGACGTGCCCCCGGTCTTGGGCGCATGGACGAAGATATAGCGCCGCCCGCGTGAGATGATCATGCAGGCGATCCTAGCCCGCCATGATCCGCCGCACCAGCCGCACCCCCGCGCCGGTTGTGGCCGCCCCGCGATTGCCCTATCGTGCCCGGAATGGGGACAGTGGGACCGGCGGGGCGCGCATACGGCAGATGACGGCGCTGGCAGAGTATGCACGGCTGGAAAGCACCGGGATCTGGCGGCCCTCGCCCGAGGCGCAGCGTCAGGACGTCATCGTCTCAATCGGTCAGTCCAGTCTGGTCATCGCGGATATGGCCGACACGGCGCTGGCGCATTGGTCGCTTCCCGCCGTGATCCGGCGCAATCCCGGCCAGCGCCCCGCCCTCTTCGCGCCCGGCGAGGATGCGCTGGACGAGCTGGAACTCGACGACGACGCGATGATCGAGGCGATCGAGCGGGTGCGCAGCGCCGTCGAGCGGCGGCGCCCGCGCCAGGGTCGGCTGCGCCTGGGGCTGGTGGCCGGGCTGGCGCTGCTCGCCGCCGGGGCCGCCGCGGCCTTCTGGCTGCCCGACGCGCTGATCCGGCGGGCGGTGTCGGCCGCGCCCTTCGCCATTCGGGCCGATATCGGCGCCGGTGTCCTGGGCCAGATCGAACGTCTGACCGGACCCGCCTGCAATGCGCCCGAGGCACGCGCCGCGCTGACCGCACTGCGCGACCGGGTGCTGGGCGCCGGCGCCGGCCGTCTGGTCGTTCTGCCGAACGGCATCGCCGCCAGCACCCATCTGCCCGGCGGGCTGATCCTGATCGGGCGGGATCTGATCGAGGATTATGACGGGCCCGAACCGGTGGCGGGGTATATCCTCGCCGAAGACGCGCGGCGTCGGGCCGAGGACCCGCTGGAGCGGCTTCTGCGCTTCGGCGGCGCCTATGCGGCGGCCCGGCTTCTGACCACCGGCGAGGTGCCGCCCGACCTGCTGCGCGATTACGCGGCCGACCTGCTGACGGCACCGGCCGCCGCCGTCTCGGCCGGAACCCTGCTGCCCCGTTTCGAGACGGCCGATGTCAGCGCCCGCCCCTTCGCCGAGACCCTGCCGCCGGCCGCGCCCGAACGTCCCGTGCTGATCGCCGGCGATCCCCGGCCGCAGGGAGAGACGGTGCCGATCCTGTCGGATGGCGCCTGGGTGCGGCTACAGGGGATCTGCGGCGAATAAACCTCGCCCCGCGGGGCGGCGGCGCTCAGCGCAGGAACGCGTCGGCCATGCCCGCCCGGCGGAGCGCGGCGAGCGCCTGGCGCGCCGCCGGGCCGTCGGCGAAGGGGCCGGCCATCACCGCCTGCAGACGGCCGTTGCCGACGCTCCGGGTGGCGACCGGCAGCCCCGCCGCCCGAAGCCGGCCGATCATCGCCTCGGCATTGCGCGGCTGCGCGAAGGCCCCGACCTGGACATAGCGCGGCGCCGGTGCCGCCGCGCCGGGATCCGTCAGGGTCGCCGCCGCTCCGGCGGATTTGCTGGACAGGCGCAGCCGCACCTGCCCGTCCGGCCCCACCCGCAGGCGCGAGCGGGGGACGACGATCCGTTCCCCCGAACCGAAGCGGACGACCACATGGGTGCCTGCGCCCAGATCCCGCTTCTGCTTGGCGTAGTCGGTGTAGGGATACAGGATGTAGTTGTATTCGCGGGTGACATCGCGCCCGGTCCGGCGGTCGATCAGACGGCGCGGCACGGTCTGGGTCCAGATCAGCGCGGTCTGGAGCGCGCCCGACAGCGTCTGCTTGCCGCGATCGGGGTTCAGGCGGCCGTCGGACCAGGCGGGGCGATAGCCCTGCGGCACCTGCACCTGCTTCGGGGCGGGCACGGCGATTCTGGACGGCAGTGCCGGCGCCGCCGAACGGGCCTCGGCGCGGCGGCGCTTCGTCTGGCTCAGGGGCGGGTGCCGGTGCGGCGCGGCGCGCGGCACCTCGATCAGGGGCGCGGCGGCGGCCTTGCGCGCCGGGCGGGCGTCCGGCGCCCGCCCGGCGGGGGCGGCCTTGGGTGCCTCGGCCGCGGCGGCGGCCTCGGACGCGGCGGCGGTGCGGGCGGTTTCGGCCGGCTGCGGCGCCGACGGGGCCGGGTCGATCGCGGGGGGGAGCGGGGCGGCCGGCGGAGCGGCGGCATCGCGGGCCTCTGCGGCGGCGCCGAAGGTCGGCGTGGCGCCGCAGACCGGCAGGCGTGCGGCATCCAGGCGCGCGACCCAGGCGACGCTGCCGCCGATCTCGGCGCGCAGGAACACGCAGCCGCGACTGTCGACATATTCGCGGCCCCCGTAGCCGACGGGCGGCCGCTCGGCCGGGCCATCCTGCTGCGCCCCCGCCAGCGAGGGCAGCATGCTCAGCGCCGCCGCGGCCAGGATCGCGCGATACGAAGGTCTCGTGAACAAAACTGCCCCCTGCACATCATGTGGTGGAAGGATGCCGCATCGGCGGAAGACAAGTAAAGGGCGATCCGCTACTTGGTGCCGAACATGCGGTCGCCCGCATCCCCCAGCCCCGGCACGATATACCCCTTCTCGTTCAGCCGCTCGTCCAGGGCGGCGGTGACGATGGGCACGTCCGGATGGGCCGCCCGCATCCGCGCCACCCCTTCGGGCGCCGCCAGAAGGCACAGGAAGCGGATGTCGGTCGCGCCCGCCTGTTTCAGCAGGTCGACCGCCGCGGCCGAGGAATTGCCCGTGGCCAGCATCGGGTCGACGGCGATGACCGGCCGCTCGGACAGCTCGGTCGGCAACTTGCAGTAATACTGCACGGGTTGCAGCGTCTCTTCGTCGCGATACAGCCCGACGAAGCCCACCCGCGCAGAGGGGATGAGTTCGAGAAGGCCGTCCAGCATCCCGTTCCCCGCCCGAAGGATCGAGACAAGCGCCAGCTTGCGCCCGTCGAGGACCGGGGCGTCCATCGACCGGATCGGCGTGTCGATCCGCCGGGTGGTCATCGGCAGGTCGCGCGTGATCTCGTAGGCCAGGAACTGGCTGATCTCGCGCAGAAGCTGCCGGAAGACCGCCGTCGGCGTCTCGCGGTCGCGCATCAGCGTCAGCTTGTGCTGCACCAGCGGGTGATCGACGACGGTCAGGTGATCGGTCATGGGCGCTCCAGTCTCTCGGCCAGTCTTTTCTTGGTGGGGGCGTCGCAGAACGCGGCGGCAAGCGCATCGCGCGCGATGTCGTCAAAGACCCCTTCGTCCCAGTCGAACGAGTCGGCCAGCCGGTCGTATTCCCGGCGCATGGTGGTGTGGAAGAAGGGGGGATCGTCGGTCGAGACGGTCACCTTCACCCCCGCCGCGCGCAGCCGGTCGATCGGGTGCGACCGCCAATCGGGATAGACGCCGAGCGCGACGTTCGAGCCGGGGCAGACCTCCAGCGTGATGCCATCCTCGGCCAGCCGGTCCACAAGGGCCGGGTCCTCGACCGCGCGCACGCCATGGCCCAACCGCGAGACGCCGAGCGCCAGCGCCTCGCGCACGCTGTCGGGGCCGCCCCATTCCCCGGCATGGGCGGTCAGGCCCAGCCCCGCCTCGCGCGCGCAGTCGAAGGCCCAGGCGAAATCGTGCAGGCTGCCCGACTTCTCGTCGCCGCCGATGCCGAACCCGGTCAGGAAATCGTCCGCCGTCTCGGCCGCGGCGCGGGCCGTCTCGCGCGCCTTCTCGGGGCCGAAATGGCGGATGGGCGTGACGATGGCGCGCATCACGATCCCGTCCTGCCGCTCGGCGGCCTCGGCGGCCTCGCGGATTGCGGCGAGGTAGTCGCGCCACGCTTCCACGTCGCGGCCGCCGCAGAAATCGGGCGAGACGAACATCTCGGTATAGATCACGCCCTGCGCCGCGCTCTCCTCAAGCACCGCCCGGGTCAGCCGCCGGTAATCGTCGGGCGTCCGCAGAACCGAGGTCGCCGCCTCGTAGACCTGGAGGAAGTGCCAGAAATCGGTGAAGCGATAGGCGCCCGACGGCTCGAACACGCCCGACAGGTCCACATGCTTCTCGGCCGCGAGGCCGCGGATAAAGGCGGGGGGCGCCGCCCCCTCGATATGCAGGTGCAGTTCCAGCTTCGGCAGGTCTTGAACACTCACAACAGGCTTCTCCCCTCGGGGCCCGGCGGCAGGCCCAGATGCGCCCCGACACTGGCGCCGATATCGGCGAAGGCGCACAGCCCCACCTCGCCCCGCCCCGCCCCGTGCATCAGGACCGGCACGCGTTCGCGGGTATGGTCCGTGCCGCGCCAGGTCGGGTCGTTGCCGTGATCCGCGGTGATCACCAGCAGGTCGCCGTCCCGCAGCCATGCGCGGAACTCCCGCAGCCACGCATCGAACCATTCCAGGTGGCGCGCATAGCCCGACACGTCGCGGCGGTGCCCGTAGACCGAGTCGAACTCGACCAGGTTGGCGAAGGTCAGGCTGCCGTCCGGCGCCGTCTCGGCCGCCGCCAGCAGATCCCGCGCCAGCTTGGCGTCGCTGCCCTTGGTCGCGCTGTCGATCCCGCGCATCGAGAAGATGTCACCGATCTTGCCGATGGCGCGCACCTCGCGCCCCGCCTGATGCGCCCGGTCCAGCAAGGTGGGCGCCGGCGGCGCGATGGCGAAATCCCTGCGATTGGCGGTGCGGGCAAAGCCCGTCTGCGGATCGCCCAGGAAAGGCCGCGCGATCACCCGGCCGACGCGCATCTCGTGCAGGCGCGGGGCGAGGCGGCGGCACATCTCGAGCAGACGGTCCAGCCCGAACGCCTCTTCATGCGCCGCGATCTGGAAGACGCTGTCGACCGAGGTATAGCAGATCGGCCAGCCGCTGCGCAGATGCTCGGCCCCCAGACGGTCGATGATCTCGGTGCCCGAGGCGTGGCAATTGCCCAATATGCCCTCGGTCCCGGCCGCCTCGGCCGCCGCGGCGGCGATCGCCGGCGGAAAGGCCGGCTGCGTGTCGGGAAAGTAATGCCATTCCCACGGCACCGGCACGCCGGCCAGTTCCCAATGCCCCGATGGCGTGTCCTTTCCGCGCGAGATCTCGGTCGCCGCGCCCCACCGGCCCACCGGCACGGCATCCAGCCCCGGCATGTCCGCGCCGGAGGCCAGCCGCACCGCCGCGCCCAGCCCCAGCATGTCGAGGTTCGGCAGCCTGAGCGGCCCGCTGCGCCCGTCCTCGGCCCTCCCGCCGGCGCAGGCCTGGGCGATATGGGCCAGCGTGTTCGCGCCCGCATCGCCGAACTCGGCCGCGTCGGGGGCGCCGCCGCAGCCGACGGAATCCAGCACGATCAGAAAGGCGCGGGTCACGGATGCAGCTCCTGCCGGATCGTCGCGGGCAGCGGCGGCGCGGTGTCGGACAGGAGGATGGCCGCGCGGATCTCGGCCTCGGCCCGGTCGGCGGCCCCCGCATCGGCCGCGTGGATGACGGCCAGCACGCTGTCGGGACCGCAATCGAGGCCGAGCGGCGCCACCTCGGACAGGCCCACAGCCGGATCGATCCTGTCCCCGCCGACCATCCGGCCGCCGCCCAGGCGGACCACCGTCATGCCGAGCGCCATTCCGTCGATTGCCGCCACCTTTCCCGCCTGTCCCGCGCGCACGGTCCTGCGCACCGGCGCCCGCGGCAGGTGCCGCCGCCAGTTCTCGACCAGATCCGCCGGCCCGCCCTGAGCCGCCACCATCCGCGCGAAGGCCTCGGCCGCCGCGCCCGAGGACAGCAGGCCGGCCAGACGGTCGGCGCCCTCGTCACGGCTGGCGGCGTGTCCCGCCAGAACCAGCAGCGCCCCGCCCAGGGCCAGCGTGACCTCGGCCAGCCGTCCGCCGCCCTGCCCGCCATCCTCGCCGGTCAGCACCCGCAGCGACGCCTCGACCTCCAGGGCGTTCCCAAGGGCCGGCGCCAGCGGCTGGCTCATATCCGTCAGCAGCGCGCCGCAGCGGCAGCCCGCCCCGTTGGCGGTATCCACCAGCGCCCGCGCCAGTTCGGCGGCCGCGGCCTCGTCCTTCATGAAGGCGCCCGATCCGGTCTTGACGTCGAGGATCAGCGCCTCGGCCCCTTCCGCCAGCTTCTTGGACAGGATCGAGGCGGTGATCAGGTCGACCGACTCGACCGTTCCCGTCACGTCGCGGATCGCATAGAGCCGCCGGTCGGCCGGCGCGAGGTTGGCACTGGCCGCGACGATGGCGCAGCCGGTCTCGGCCACGACCGAACGGAACCGGTCCTCCGGCAGTTCGACATCCAGGCCCGGGATCGCCTCGAGCTTGTCCAGCGTCCCGCCCGTATGGCCCAGGCCGCGGCCCGAGATCATCGGCACGTAGCAGCCCGCCGCCGCCAGGGCCGGCGCCAGGATCAGCGACACGCAATCGCCCACGCCGCCGGTCGAATGCTTGTCCACCACCGGGCCGGGCAGATCCCAGTGCAGAACGTCGCCGCTGTCGCGCATGGCCCGGGTCAGCGCCACCCGCCCATCGGCACCCAGCCCGTTCAGGCAGGCGGCCATGGCGAAGGCGCCCGCCTGCGCGTCGCTGACGCTGCCATCGGCCAGGCCGCGCGCGAACCAGTCCAGCGCCGCCGCGTCCGGTCGGCGCCCGTCGCGCAGCCCCGCGATGATCGTCCGCGCCTCCATCAATCCATGTGCCGGGACGAAAAGGCGCCGGGCAGCAGATCGGCGACGCTCAGCACCAGCGTCTGCCCCGAAGTCGTGGCCAGCGTCACCGCCACATCCGGCTTGGCGAATTCCGCCAGCTTCTGGCGGCAGCCGCCGCAGGGCGGCACCGGATCGGGGCTGTCGGCGATGACCGCGACCTCGGCGATTTCGGTATCGCCGCCGGCGATCATGGCGGCGATGGCACCCGCCTCGGCGCAGGTTCCCTCGGGATAGGCCACGTTCTCGACATTGCATCCCGAATAGACCCGCCCCGAGGCCGCGCGCAGGGCCGCGCCCACCTTGAACTCCGAATACGGGGCATAGGCCCTGTCTCGAACGGCGCGGGCGGCATCGGTCAGATCGGTCACGGGCGGGTCTCCTCTCCGGGTGCCGGCATGGTGGGGCCTGGGCTGCACGAGGGCAAGGGGGCCGACCCCGCGTCAGGAACCCCGCCGCCCCCCGCGCATTTTCCTGACAGGAGGTGCCCCATGCCCGACGAACATCCCAAAGCCGCAGGAACCGGACCGGCCTCGGCCTTTCCCGCCGCCGATCATCCGCAGAACGACGAGCCCATGACCTCGGACCAGGCCGATGAACTGGCGGCCCTGGCCCAGAAGCACGGCATCGCCTTCGACCAGACCCTGTCGCGCGAGGCGGCGCAGAGCCGCATCAACGAGTTGCGCGAAAAGGGAGGGTTGTAGATGCCCCGCAGCACCGATCCCATGGCGGGCGCCGCCACCCCGGAGGCCGGAACCTTCGGGCTGGGCGGCGACGCCTCGCAGATGGATCAGGTCCAGCGCGCCCGCCTGCGGGAATTGTGCGAGAAGACAGGCGAGCCGTTCGACGCCACCCTGACCCATCGTCAGGCCAACGACCGGATCCGGTATCTGGAATCGCTTCTGAAGTGATCGGCAGGAACGCGGGCCCGCCAGGAACGTTCAGAGAACGAAACCGTTCTGGAGCGACCCGATGACCGACATGACAGAGCACTCGAAACGCGACGCCCCCGGCAATGCCGACAAACCGGTCGAGGACTGGACGACCGGGGACGAGCCCATGACCGGCGCGCAGGCATCCTACCTGAAGACGCTGTGCCAGGAGGCGGGGGAAGACTTCGATCCCGACCTGACCAAGGCGGATGCGTCGCGCCGGATTGACGAACTTCAGGAAACGACCGGGCGCGGCTGATCCGCCCCTGCCCCGCGCCGCCCCGTCACCTGCGTCTTTTCGCCGCCCGGCCGATCCGCTAAGGCAAGGCCGTTGACGGGGAGGCAGCGATGAGCAGCGACAGACAGGACGCGGCCCGGCAGGCCGCGCTGGACTACCACAAGTTTCCGAAACCGGGAAAGCTGGAGATACGGGCGACCAAGCCGCTGGCCAATGGCCGCGATCTGGCGCGCGCCTATTCGCCGGGCGTGGCCGAGGCCTGCCTGGAGATCAGGGCCGATCCCGATACCGCCCGCGACTACACCGCGCGGGGCAACCTGGTGGGCGTGGTGTCGAACGGCACCGCGGTGCTGGGGCTGGGCAATATCGGCGGGCTCGCCTCGAAACCGGTGATGGAGGGCAAGGCCGTCCTCTTCAAGAAATTCGCCAATATCGACTGTTTCGACGTCGAGTTGGACGAATCCGACCCCGAGCGCCTGGCCGACATCATCTGCGCATTGGAGCCGACGTTCGGCGCCATCAACCTCGAGGACATCAAGGCGCCCGACTGTTTCATCGTCGAGCGGCTGTGCCGCGAGCGGATGAACATCCCGGTCTTTCACGACGACCAGCACGGGACGGCCATCGTGGTGGGCGCGGCGGCCACGAACGCGCTGCGCGTGACGAACAAGAGCTTCGGCGACATCAAGGTCGTGTCGACCGGGGGCGGCGCGGCCGGGATCGCCTGTCTGGACATGCTGCTGAAGCTGGGCGTCCGGCGCGAGAATGTCTGGCTGTGCGATCTGCACGGCCTGGTCCATGAGGCGCGCGAGGCCGACATGACCCCGCAAAAGGCCGCCTATGCGCAGCCCGGCGGTCCGCGCGACCTGGCCGATGTGATCGCGGGCGCGGACCTGTTCCTGGGCCTGTCGGGACCGGGCGTCCTGACCCAGGAGATGGTCGCGCGCATGGCCGCGGATCCGATCATCTTCGCCCTGGCCAATCCCACGCCCGAGATCATGCCCGATCTGGCGCGCGAAGTGGCGCCGGGCGCGCTGATCGCCACGGGCCGGTCGGACTACCCGAACCAGGTCAACAACGTCCTGTGCTTTCCCTTCATCTTCCGCGGCGCGCTGGATGTGGGGGCCACAACGATCAACGACGAGATGAAGCTGGCCTGCATCGAGGGTATCGCCGCCCTTGCCCGCGCCACGACCAGCGCCGAGGCGGCCGCGGCCTATCAGGGCGAGCAGCTGACCTTCGGTGCGGATTACCTGATCCCCAAGCCGTTCGATCCGCGGCTGATGGGGGTGGTCGCCTCGGCCGTCGCACGCGCGGCGATGGAGTCGGGGGTGGCCTCGCGGCCCATCGAGGATCTGGCGGTCTACAAGCGCAAGCTCGACGGATCGGTCTTCAAGTCGGCGCTGCTGATGCGCCCGGTCTTCGAGGCGGCCGCCACCGCCGAGCGGCGCATCGTCTTTGCCGAGGGCGAGGACGAGCGCGTGCTGCGCGCCGCCCAGGCCATGCTGGAGGAGACGACCGACAAGCCCATCCTGATCGGGCGGCCCGAGGTGATCGAGCTGCGCGCCGAGCGGGCGGGCCTGCCGATCCGGCCGGGTCGGGACTTCGAGATCGTGAACCCCGAAAACGACCCGCGCTACCGCGATTACTGGACGACCTATCACCATATCATGGCGCGCCAGGGGATCACCCCCGACCTGGCCCGTGCCATCATGCGCACCAACAGCACCGCCATCGCCGCCGTGATGGTGCACCGCGACGAGGCCGATTCGATGATCTGCGGCACGTTCGGCCAGTATCTCTGGCACCTTCGCTACATCGCCGAGGTGCTGGGCCGCGACGGCCTGCACCCGGTGGGCGCGCTGTCGCTGATGATCCTGGAGGACGGGCCCCTGTTCGTGGCCGATACCCAGGTGCACCCCGAGCCCACGCCCGAGCAGATCGCCGAGACGGTGATCGGCGCCGCGCGCCATGTCCGCCGCTTCGGGATCGAGCCGAAGATCGCCCTGTGTTCACATTCCCAGTTCGGCAACCTGGAATGCGATACCGGGCGGCGGATGCGGGCGGCGCTGGCGATCCTCGACGCCCGACCCCGGGATTTCTGCTACGAGGGCGAGATGCATGCCGATGCCGCGCTCGATCCCGCCTTGCGCGAGCGGATCTTTCCCGGCGGCCGTTTCGAGGGGGCGGCGAATGTTCTGGTCTTCGCCAATACCGATGCCGCCTCGGGCGTGCGGAACGTGCTGAAGATGAAGGCGGCGGGGCTGGAAGTGGGGCCGATCCTGATGGGGATGGGCAACCGCGCGCATATCGTCACGCCGTCGATCACCGCGCGGGGGCTGCTGAACATGTCGGCCATCGCCGGAACGCCGGTCGCGTTCTACGGCTGATGGGCGATGCGCCGCCGCGGACCCGATCCCGCGGCGGCACGCCTGGCACGAAGACCTTACTTGCCGGTGGACTTCTCGCCGGGTTTCGACGGTTTCTTCTTGGGGTCTTTCTTGTCGGGCATGGCCGCGATCCTTGGTGTGCGGGCTGGCGGGATGCCGGCCCCGCAGCCAGAATGAGAACGCGTCTCGTGCCGGGCTCGCCGATTTGCGACGATGGTCGCGTCGCTAAATGACATCGGCGAAACGGCGCATTTCCGCGATGCATAAGGGCCGGCCGGACGGGCCGCCCCTTGTCCGATCCAGGCTCACCTTCTCGGCGCGGTCAGGCCGCCTGGCGGCGCCGGAACATCGCCAGCCCGCCCAGCCCGCCGGCCAGCAGCGGCAGCGTCGCCGGCCGCGGAACCGCGGGTATGTCGCCCAAGGTGCTGACCGTCAGGTTGTCGATCCCCCGGCTTTCGTCGAACCCGCCCTGAAAACCGGCGCCGGCCGCGAATTCCAGAATGAGATCCGATCCGGTATGGTCGAAATCGCCGCACCCGCGACAAAACCAGCCGTGCAGGATAGCGCGGCCGCACTGGAACAACGCCCCGGGGCGGTTCCTCCCGAACCGGCGGCAAAACCCTCCGCCCGAGCCATGACGCAATCGTGACCGCGCAAACCTTACGATCACTGGAAGATACGGGCTCCGCAAATAGAACTTCGCCTTCAATCGGCAGGGCCTCAACGTGCCCCGCTACGACATGGCAGCTTGCCCCCTGCTCGCCGGACACCCTAGTCTCGCCACCGGCGAGGGAGGAGTGCCGATGAGCTATGCTGACGTCTATGGGCGGTGGATGACCGATCCGGAAGGTTTCTGGATGGAGGCGGCCCGGGCGATCGACTGGTATCGCCGCCCGAGCCGCGCCCTCTCGTCCGACAAGGGGCCGTTCTACGAATGGTTCGCCGACGGCATGGTCAATACCTGCTGGAACGCGGTGGACCGCCATGTCGAGGCGGGGCACGGAGACCGGGTCGCCATCATCCATGACAGCCCGGTGACGGACAGTGTGAGCCGCATGACCTATGCCGAGCTGCGCGACCGGACGGCCCGGCTGGCCGGTGCCCTCGCCGCGCGGGGGGTCGCCAAGGGCGACCGCGTCATCATCTACATGCCGATGGTCCCCGAGGCGCTGGTCGCCATGCTGGCCTGCGGGCGGATCGGCGCGGTCCATTCCGTCGTCTTCGGCGGGTTCGCGGCGCAGGAACTGGCGACCCGGATCGACGATGCCCGACCCAAGGCGGTGATCGCCGGGTCCTGTGGGATCGAGCCCGGCCGCATCGTCGCCTACAAGCCGCTGCTCGACGGGGCCATCGAACTGGCCACGCACAAGCCGGATTTCTGCGTGATCTATCAGCGCGAGGCGCTCCGGGCGGATCTGATCGACGGGCGCGATCACGACTGGCACGACTTTCAGCGCGACGCCGCGCCTGCCGATTGCGTTCCGGTCGAGGGCATGCACCCGTCCTACATCCTCTATACATCCGGCACGACGGGCCAGCCCAAGGGTGTGGTCCGCCCGACCGGCGGACACCTCGTTGCGCTGAACTGGACGATGAAGAACGTCTACAACGTCGAACCGGGCGAGGTCTTCTGGGCCGCTTCGGATGTGGGCTGGGTCGTGGGCCACAGCTATATCTGTTACGCGCCGCTGATCCACGGAAACACGACCGTCGTGTTCGAGGGCAAACCGGTCGGCACGCCCGATCCGGGCACGTTCTGGCGGGTCATCGCCGATCACAAGGTGCGCAGCTTCTTCACCGCTCCCACCGCGTTCCGCGCCATCAAGCGCGAGGATCCGAAGGGCGAATACCTGCGCAAGCACGATGTCTCGTGCCTGCGGATCCTCTACCTCGCCGGCGAACGGGCCGATCCCGACACCGTCGACTGGGCGGCCGACCTGCTGAAGGTGCCGGTGATCGATCATTGGTGGCAGACCGAGACCGGGTATCCCATGGCGGCCAATCCGATCGGGATCGAACACCTGCCGGTGAAGGTGGGATCGCCGACGGTGCCGATGCCCGGCTACCGGATCGAGATTCTGGACGATGCGGGCCAGCCGCTGGCGCCCGGGGCGCTTGGGTCCGTGGCCGTCCGCCTGCCCCTGCCCCCCGGCACCTTCTCGACCCTCTGGAACGCGCCTGAACGGTACCGCAAGGCGTATATGGACCGCTTCCCCGGCTATTACGACACGGGCGATGCGGGGATCCTCGACGATGACGGCTATCTGTGGATCATGGCGCGAACCGACGACGTGATCAATGTGGCCGGTCACCGCCTGTCTACCGGCGCGATGGAAGAGGTTCTGGCCGCGCATCCCGATGTCGCCGAATGCGCGGTGGTCGGCATTGCCGATGCGCTGAAGGGGCAGGTGCCGCTCGGCCTGGTCTGTCTGACCAAAGGGGTGAGCCGTCCGCTGGACGAGATCGAGCGAGAATGCGTGGCACTCATGCGCGACAGGATGGGCCCGGTGGCGGCCTTCAAGCTGTGCCGGACGGTGGAACGGCTGCCCAAGACCCGGTCCGGCAAGATCCTGCGGGCGACCATCGCCGCGCTGGCCGACGGGCGCGAGGTGCGTGTGCCGCCGACCATCGACGATCCCGCCATCGTCGACGAGATACGGGACAGGCTGGCCGCGCTGGACCTGCCGCCGCAGCGCCGCGCCTGAACCGCGCGCCGCTCACGTCTGGGCGAGGTCGCGCCGATACGCGGCGGCGGACGGAACCCGGGGCTGCCGGGACCGATTGTTTCTTCAACTGGATCAATCGCGAGGACCCCCCATGTTTCTTCCCCTTCTGCTATCGCGGGGCCCGTGGCGCGACCTGGCCCATTCCTGTCGGGCCGCGCTCGGGTTGCGGATGCACGACGTGCGGCGGGATGAGCTGTCCCTGCCGATTCGCGTCAGCGACCGCGCCGGCCGCCGCTAGACCCCTCGGCCGCGGCCCCGCCCCATTCAGGGGACGGGGCCGTGGGCACTTTCCGGCGCGCCCCCGCCGGGGTTCGTCCTGCAGGAGTTCTCATGACCGATTCCGAAAAGTTGAAGCACAAGCTGTGGACCGAGATGCAGTCGCAGATGACGGTCATGCTGCAACTGGCCGGTTCCGACGCGGTCGATCCACGTCCAATGACGGCGATTTCCGATGAGAAGGGCGAAGAGCACGGCCCGCTGTGGTTCTTCACCGCAACCGACACATCCCTGTCCCGGGCATTGTCGGGGCCGATGCCGGCGGTCGCGACATTCACCGCCAAGGGGCAGGATCTGTTCGCCACGATCCGCGGCACCCTGACCCGCAGCGACGACAGGCAGGTGATCGACCGCCTGTGGAACCCCTTCGTCGCCGCCTGGTATCCCGAGGGGCGCGAGGACCCGACGCTGACGCTTCTGCGGATGGATCTGCACGCGGCGGAGATCTGGGAAACCGGGTCGAGCATCGTGACCGGCGTCAAGGCACTGATGGGTGCCGATCTGCGCCGCGACATGCAGGACAAGGCGGCCGAGGTCCGCCTCTAGCAAAAAACGTGAACGGCGCCCCCCTTCGGCGGGGCCGGTCTTTGTGCTATATAACCAGATAAGGCCGGCGCCATTGGGCAACGGCCGCGCCGGTGGGAGGAGCCACGGCGCGATCATCGGGCCAGTCCTTGGACGTGTCCCGAAACAGGGCCGCTTATGAACGGTCCGACGCCATCGTCCGAGGTGCAACCCCGGACGATGGCATTTCCGAATGAGGGACTGAATTCTGCGTGATCTGCTGCACCTGGCGGCGGATGGATCGTGTCTATAGAAAATGAATTCCCAAAAGCGTCGGAAAAAGGAAACGGAGAAATCGCTGCCGGCCATTCCCCGGAATGAGCGGCGCGATATCTCCAATGGCGAACGACTGCACGGAACGGTATTGCATATTACAATCCGCACCCTTTCGCATTATCGCGATAATGCGCATCCATCCCGATCCGCCGTCCGTGGAGCCGGTCGCAAAACCCATCGCCCCACGATCAAGCAGGGACCGGAGACGATAATGGTCGGGCCTGGAAACCGGCAGGCGAAACCCGCCGCGGAGTGCGGCGAGTTCCAGTGCTGCAAGCTATGGCTGCCCTGTCATGTCCGACGCTGACCCGCCCCGGACCAGTTGACGGGGCGTCGCGCGTCAGCGTCCGTGGTGATGCCCGCCGCCGCCGTTATGTCCGCCGCCGCCGTTATGCCCGTCATTACCGCCAGAATGCCCCTCGCTGGGCGATTCGTGCTGGTTGTGGCTATGGGCAAAGCCGGGGCTGGCCAGGGAGGCGGCGAGAATCGCCGCAGCGGTAAGGAAAATGGTCTTCTTCATCGATAATGCTCCTTCTTAAAATGAAGTAAGGAAATGGTAGCACGTCCGAACCCTGCCGCAAGCTGATACGTTAACGATTTGTTAACGATTTAATTCGCTTCAAGAAACACCCGGACGCTCGCCTCGAATTCCCGCGGCTTCTGCGCATGCAGCCAGTGCCCCGCCCCCGGTATTCGCGCGAATCGGGCTTTCGGAAACAGCTCGCGAATATGCTCGCGATGCTCCGGCTTCACGTAATCGCTTTCGGCGCCGGTCAGGAACAAGGTCGGGCCTTCGAACCGGCCGTCGTGCCCCGGCCAGCCCGTCACGATATCCATTTCCCGATCCAGCAGGTCCAGGTTCAGCCGCCAGCACCGACCCTTGATGTCCAGCGATTGCAGCAGAAAGGCGCGGGTCGTCGCGTCGGGAACCAGCGGCGCAAGGCGATCGTCGGCCTCGCTCCGCGACGCGATGCCCTTCAGGTCCAGCGCCCGCATCGCGGCGATCAGATGCGACTGGCTATGGCCATAGGCGGCGGGCGCGATGTCGGCCACGATCAGCCGGCGCACCTTGCCGGGCCGCGTCAGCGCCAGCATCATCGCCGCCTTGCCGCCCATCGAATGGCCCAGAACGTCCCATCCCGGTCCGGCGATGGCGGCCAGGTCCTCGGCCAGGTCGGCATAGCCGTGGCTGTCGGCCCAGGGAGAGTTGCCGTGGTTGCGCATGTCGACGGCGGTGACCGGCCCGCGATCGGACAGGCGCCGCGCGATCACGCCCCAGTTCCGCGCCGAGCCGAACAGCCCGTGGGCGATCAGCAGCGGCGGCGCATCGCCGCCGCTGTCGTGTTCGGTCCGGGCGAGCGCGACACTCACAGGCCGGGATAGATCGGGAAACGGGCGCAGAGGTCGGCGACCTCCCGCTTCACCTTCTCCTCGACGGCCGCATTGCCGTCGGGGCCGTTGGCGGCCAGCCCGTCGACGACCTCGACGATCCAGTCGCCGATCTGCCGGAACTCGCCCTCGCCGAAGCCGCGGGTGGTGCCGGCGGGGCTGCCCAGACGCACGCCGCTTGTCACGGTCGGCTTCTCGTCGTCGAAGGGGATGCCGTTCTTGTTGCAGGTGATATGCGCGCGCCCCAGGGCATCTTCGGTGGCATTGCCCTTCACGCCCTTGGGCCGCAGGTCGACAAGCATCAGATGCGTGTCGGTGCCGCCCGTGACGATGTCCAGCCCGCCCTTCTGCAACTGGTCGGCCAGGGCCTGGGCGTTGCGGATGACCTGCGCCTGGTAGCTCGTGAATTCGGGGCGCAGCGCCTCGGCGAAGGCCACCGCCTTGCCGGCGATGACATGCATCAGGGGCCCGCCCTGGATGCCGGGGAAGATGGCGGAGTTGACCTTCTTCGCGATCGCCTCGTCATCGGTCAGGATCATGCCGCCCCGCGGCCCCCGCAGCGTCTTGTGGGTGGTCGTGGTGGCGACATGGGCGTGCGGGAACGGCGACGGGTAATGACCCGACGCGACCAGCCCCGCGAAATGGGCCATATCGACCAGAAGATAGGCGCCGACGCTGTCCGCGATCTCGCGCATCTTCGCAAAGTCGATGATCCGCGGGATGGCCGAACCGCCGGCGATGATCATCTTCGGCTTGTGCTCGGCCGTCAGCGCCGCGATCTGATCGTAGTCGATCTGGCTGTCCTGCCGGCGCACCCCGTACTGCACCGCGTTGAACCACTTGCCCGACTGGTTCGGCCTTGCGCCGTGGGTCAGGTGGCCGCCGGCATCCAGGCTCATGCCCAGGATCGTGTCGCCGGGCTGCAGCAGCGCGGTGAACACCCCCTGGTTGGCCTGGCTGCCCGAATGCGGCTGCACGTTGGCATAGGCGCAGCCGAAAAGCTGCCTGGCCCGCTCGATGGCCAGGGTCTCGGCCACGTCGACGAACTGACAGCCGCCGTAATACCGCCGCCCGGGATAGCCCTCGGCATACTTGTTGGTCAGGACGGACCCCTGCGCCTCCATCACGGCGGCGGACACGATGTTCTCAGACGCGATCAGTTCGATCTCGTTCTGCTGGCGGCCCAGCTCGTCGCGGATCGCGCCGAACAGATCGGGGTCGCGGGTGGCGAGGGATTCCGAAAAGAAGCCGGTATCGCGATGCGGGGCGTTCATGGGCCAGTGTCCTTGATCGAGGGTCCGGAGTTGCGGCGCTGTTTATCCCAAGGGACGCGGCGGAAAAAGCCTTGAATCCGGGCCGCCCGCGCCGGACCCGGCGCTTGTCATCGGGCGCCGCGCTTGCCATGGCTGGGCTGGAGGCAAGCAGGGGGGCCGCACGTGAGCCGGAAGATCGCCATCGTCGCCAGCCAGACCGAGGTGGCCCAGACCGCCGCCCGCCGTCTGAACCGGCGCCATGCGACCGTGCCGCCGCAGGAGGCGGATGTGATCGTCGCCCTCGGCGGCGACGGCTTCATGCTGCAGACGCTGCACGCGACCACCGATCTGGACGTGCCGGTCTATGGCATGAATTGCGGCACGATCGGCTTTCTGATGAACGAATATGCCGAGGACGACCTGATGGCGCGGCTGGAAACGGCCGAGCTGGAGGTGATAAATCCGCTGGCGATGGAGGCCGAGGGCGAGGACGGGCGCCTGCACCGCGCGCTGGCGATCAACGAGGTGTCGCTGCTGCGCGCCGGCCCGCAGGCGGCGAAGCTGCGCATCAGCGTGGACGGCAAGCTGCGGATGGAGGAACTCGTCTGCGACGGCGCGCTGGTGGCCACGCCGGCCGGATCGACGGCCTACAACTACTCGGCCCACGGCCCGATCCTGCCCATAGGGGCCGAGGTGCTGGCATTGACCGCGATGGCCGCGTTCCGCCCGCGGCGCTGGCGCGGGGCGCTTCTGCCCAAGACGGCGCGGGTCCGCTTCGAGGTGCTGGAGCATGTGAAGCGGCCGGTCATGGCCGATGCCGACAGCCGCTCGGCCGGGCCGGTCCGATGGGTCGAGGTGCGCAGCGACCCCGATATCCGCCACAGGCTGCTCTTCGATCCCGGTCACGGGCTGGAAGAGCGGCTGACCCGCGAGCAGTTCGTCTAGAACCCGACGAGAACCCGGCCGCCGGTCAGATCTTGAAGCCGCGCCGCGACAGGCGGCGGGAATTCGCCCGTGTCCTGCGCGAAATCGGCTTCAGCCAGGCGGCGGCCACCTCGTCGGGCCGCCGGCCCGAGATCGCGGCCGAGAAGGCGGCCAGATTCGCCTCGGAGAAGGCGGGCATCTTCTCGCTCATCATGCGGGCCGTCTCGGTCGGGGTGACGGACCACAGACCCGCGACACCCATCATCCGCATTCCGATGACCATCTGCGCCTCGGCCAGCATCTGCGTGGCGTCGAGGACGGTGCGAAAGGCGTTCAGCCCGTGATGCCGGCTCAATTCATTCGCCCCCGTCTTGGGGACGGCGCGCCGACGAAATGGTCAAATGTCACTTGTGAATCTCCGGGAAGACGGACGGTGGAAGGACAAACCGGCATCTGCCTTCCGGTTCCCGGGATCCTGCCGATCCCCCGGTCGCGGGATGATCAGCGCCGATGCCGGGGGTCGACCGGCACGGGGATGGGCACGACATCGGGTTCCGGCCGCGGAAACATGGCCCCGAGCCAGCGGCCGATCACGTCAAGCACTTCGCGCACCTCGATCTCCTTATCCCGTCGGGCGACCATAGCAGTTCCCGTACCCAATGTCGTCATCCGCATGCGGCGACACCAGAGGGGCGGCGGGATGACGCAGCGGCGCCGCGCCGCGCGCGGCGGGAACGTGCCGCCGGATCTGGCCAGCCGCCGCGCAAGCGTGTAGCGCAGGGGCGATGACACAGAGCCTGACCCTCCGCCGCCCCGATGACTGGCACCTGCATCTGCGCGACGGCGCGATGCTGCGCGCCGTCCTGCCGGAAAGCGCCCGGCATTTCGCGCGGGCCATCGTCATGCCGAATCTGGTGCCGCCGGTGGTCAGCGCGTCGGATGCCGCCGCCTATCGCGACCGCATCCTTGCGGCACTGCCGGCCGGGGCGCGGTTCCGGCCGCTGATGACGCTGTATCTGACCGAACGGACCGATCCCGCCGATCTGCGCGCCGCCGCCGAAAGCGGCCTGATCTCGGCGGTAAAACTGTATCCCGCGGGGGCCACCACCAATTCGCAATCGGGCGTGCGCGATTTCGACCGTGTGCGGCCGGTGCTCGAGACCATGGCCGAAATCGGCCTGCCGCTCTGCGTCCATGGCGAGGTGACGGATCCCGGGATCGACATCTTCGACCGCGAGGCCGCGTTCATCGACCGGGTGCTGGATCCGATCCGCCGCGCCACGCCCGGGCTGCGGGTGGTGATGGAGCATATCACCACCCGTGACGGGGCCGACTACGTGCGGTCGGGCGGCGACGACATCGCGGCGACGATCACGACCCATCACCTGGTCATCAACCGCAACCATATCCTGGCGGGCGGCATCCGGCCGCACTATTATTGCCTGCCGGTGGCCAAGCGCGAGGAACACCGCCTGGCCCTGCGCGCGGCGGCGGTCTCGGGCGATGCGTCGTTCTTTCTGGGGACCGACAGCGCCCCCCATACCGACCCCGCCAAGCTCAGCGCCTGCGGCTGCGCGGGCTGCTTCACCGCCACGAACACGCTGTCGATCCTCGCCCATGTGTTCGAGGAGGAGGGCGCGCTGGACCGGCTCGAAGGGTTCGTGTCGCTGCATGGCCCGTCCTTCTACGGGATGCCGCCGAACGACGCGCGCATCACGTTGGAACGGGGCGATGCCGTCGCCTATCCCGACCGGATCGATACCGATGACGGGCCGGTGACCGTGTTCGATCCGGGCTTTCCCCTTCACTGGCGCGTGCTCGAATGACAGCGGGCGCCGCAACCGCGCGCCCCGGCGCCGCGCCCTCAGTTCCGCGACCGGACAGCCGAAGAGGCCCTGCAAGATGATACCTTCCTCTTTCCCCTCCCAGGACGAGATCGCGCGCCTGACGGCAGGGATGCTGCTCGAGATCGGGGCGGTGCATTTCAACGCCGAGACGCCGTTCACCCTGGCATCCGGCCTGCCCTCGCCCACCTATATCGACTGCCGCAAGCTGATCTCGCATCCCCGCATCCGGTCGACGCTGATGGATTTCCTGACCGTCACGGTCATGCGCGGCGCCGGGTTCGAAGCCTTCGATAACATCGCCGGCGGCGAGACGGCGGGCATCCCCTTCGCCGCCCTGGTGGCCGAGCGGCTGGCCCTGCCGATGACATATGTGCGCAAGAAGCCCAAGGGATACGGCCGCAACGCGCGGATCGAGGGCGAGATGCGCGAGGGCCAGCGCGTGCTGCTGGTCGAGGATCTGACCACGGATGGCGGATCGAAGCTGTCCTTCGTCGACGCGATCCGCGAAACGGGCGCCGATTGCGGCCATACCGCAGTGATCTTCTATTACGGCATCTTCCCCGAAACCGTGGGGCGGCTGGCCGATCACGGCGTGACGCTGCACCACCTGTGCACCTGGCACGACGTGCTGGCCGAGGCGCGGCGGCGGCAGGCCTTCGACGACGCGACCCTCGCCGAGGTCGAAGCGTTCCTCAACGCGCCCCGCGACTGGCAGGAATCGCGCCGGACGACGTAGCCGCCGGTTCGTCCACAGGCGATCCCCAGAATTATACAATTTGCGGGGATGGGGGCCGCGGATCTAGAGATTGGAATTCGAGCAGCATGACGGGGGCGTGGATGAACGAGATCGCAAAGGTCCGGTCGAACATACCGGCCGCCACCGCCGGACAGGCCGGCGAACAGGGGGGCGGCGAGCCGCTGCCCCACAATGTCGAGGCCGAGCAGCAATTGCTTGGCGCGATCCTGACAAACAACGACGTGTACGACCGCGTCGCCAGCGTCATCAATGCCGGCCATTTCTTCGATCCCGTCCATGCGCGCATCTACGAGATCGCCTCGGCCCGGATCGCCAAGAACGCGCTGGCCTCGCCGGTCACGCTCAAGGCGTTCCTCGAAGATGACGAAGGGCTCAAGGAGCTGGGAGGCCCGCAATACCTCGTGCGGCTGGCCGGGGCGGCGATCTCGTCCTTCGCCGCCCGCGACTATGCCCAGATGATTCACGATCTGGCGGTGCGGCGCGAACTGATCCAGCTTGGGCGCGACATCGCCGCCAAGGCCGGCAAGGTGGATGTGGCGAGCGAGCCCAAGGAACAGATCGTCGAGGCCGAGCAGCGGCTCTACAAGCTGGGCGAGCAGGGCCAGGCCAGCCAGGGCTTCCAGTCCTTCCTGCGGGCGGTGACCGATGCGGTCAACGTCGCCAATGCCGCCTATCAGCGCGACGGCGGTCTGGCCGGCGTCTCGACCGGACTGGTCGACCTGGACAAGAAGCTGGGCGGCCTGCACCGGTCGGACCTTCTGATCCTTGCCGGGCGCCCCTCGATGGGCAAGACGTCGCTGGCCACCAACATCGCCTTCAACATCGCCAAGGCCTACAAGCGGGGCCGCCTGCCCGACGGCAGCGAAGGGTCGGTGGACGGCGGCATCGTCGGTTTCTACAGCCTCGAGATGTCGGCCGAACAGCTTGCCGCGCGGATCCTGTCGGAAGCATCCGAAGTGCCGTCCGAGCAGATCCGCCGCGGCGACATGAACGAGAAGGAGTTCCGGCGCTTCGTCGAGGCGGCCAAGGCGCTGGAGGCCTGCCCGCTCTATATCGACGACACCCCTGCCCTTCCCATCAGCCAGCTTGCGGCGCGGGCCCGGCGCCTGAAGCGCGAACACGGGCTGGACGCGCTGTTCGTCGACTACCTTCAGCTGGTGCGCCCCGCCTCGGCCAAGGACAGCCGCGTGAACGAGGTGTCCGAGATCACCCAGGGCCTGAAGGCCATCGCCAAGGAGCTGGACATTCCCGTGGTCGCGCTGTCGCAGCTCAGCCGTCAGGTGGAAAGCCGCGAGGACAAGCGCCCGCAGCTTTCCGACCTGCGGGAATCGGGCTCGATCGAACAGGACGCCGATGTGGTGATGTTCGTGTTCCGCGAGGAATACTATGCCGAGCGCGAGAAACCTGGCGACGACCAGATGGAGAAGATGGCCGAGTGGCAGACGCGCATGGAACGGCTGCACGGCAAGGCCGAGGTCATCATCGGCAAGCAGCGGCACGGCCCGATCGGCACGGTCGATCTGAGCTTCGAGGGCCGCTTCACCCGGTTCGGCAACCTGGTCAAGCCGTGGCAGCAGGGCGAGGGCGACGGCGGATTCTGACCCCGACCGTTGCATCCCGGCCAGCCCCCGCCAACCACCGGACAGGCGGCGGCGCGGCGTCTTGACCTCCGGGCGTCGCATGGCAAAAGGCGGGCCATGGGAACAGCGACACTTACCATCGATCTCGACGCGCTCGTCGCCAACTGGCGCGCGCTTGACGGCCTCAGCGGCCCCGGCGTGACGACCGCCGCCGTGGTCAAGGCCGAGGGCTACGGTCTGGGCGCCGGCCGCGTGGCGCGGGCGCTGATGCAGGCCGGGGTGCGGAGCTTCTTCGTCGCCCATGCCGAAGAGGGGGCCCGGCTGCGCCAAGAGATCGGCCCCGATCCGCAGATCCTGGTCTTCGGCGGGCACATGGCCGGCGATACCGACATGATCGGCGACCTGATGCTGGCGCCGATGCTGAACTCGATCGAGCAGCTGACCCGCCATTTCGAGGCGCTGCCGGGCCATCCCTTCGGCGTGCAGCTCGATACCGGGATGAACCGCCTGGGCCTGGAACCGGCCGAGTGGGAGGCCGCCAAGCCCATCGTCCTGGGCCAGTCCCCCGCCCTGGTGATGAGCCATCTGGCCTGCGCCGACGAGCCGGACAACCCGATGAACGGCCAGCAGCTCGCCGCCTTCCGCGACATGACCGACGGATTGGACGTGCCGCGCTCGCTCGCCGCGACCGGGGGCATCCTGCTCGGGCCCGACTATCATTTCGACCTCACCCGGCCGGGGATCGGCCTCTATGGCGGCCTGCCCTTCGCCGATGCCCGACCCGTCGTCCGGCTGACCGCCCCCGTGATCCAGGTGCGCGATCTCGACCCGGGCGAGACGGTGGGCTACGGCAATAGCTGGACGGCCGAGGACCCCGTGCGCATCGCCACCCTGGCGGCCGGCTATGCCGACGGCCTGATCCGTGCCATGGGCGGCACCGCCGTCGCCTTTGCGGGCGACGTGCCCTGCCCGCTGGCCGGCCGCGTCTCGATGGACCTGCTGACCGTCGACATCACCCATCTGGACGAGACGCCCGCCGCGCTGGACCTTCTGTGCGAGGCGCAGAATGTCGACGACCTGGCCAGCGCGGCCGAGACCATCGGCTACGAGATCCTCACCTCGTTCGGCCCCCGCTACCAGCGACGGTATATCGGCGGATGAACCCCCTGGCCGCCATCGGCCGGCCGGTACTGGCGGTCCTGGCGGGGCTCGGCCGCATCGCCATCTTCACCTTCGCGACGCTCAGCCACCTGTTCCGGCCGCCCTATTACCCGCGCGAATTCGCGCTGGCACTGCTCAATGTCGGATACAATTCCCTGCCGGTGGTGGGGCTGACGGCGCTGTTCACCGGAGGGGCGCTGGCCTTGCAGATCTATGCGGGCGGCGCGCGCTTCTCGGCCGAGGCGGTCGTTCCGCAGATCGTCGCCATCGGCATGGTGCGCGAATTGGGGCCGGTGCTGGTCGGGCTGATGATCGCCGCGCGCGTCACCTCGTCCATCGCGGCCGAGATCGCGACGATGAACGTGACCGAGCAGATCGACGCCCTCGTGACGCTGTCGACCGACCCGGCGAAATATCTGACCCTGCCCCGCGTTCTGGCCGGCCTGGTGGCGGTGCCGGCGCTGGTGGGCGTGGGCGACGTGATCGGCATCCTCGGCGGATTTCTGGTGGGCACGGCCGAACTGGGCTTCAACCGGGCGACCTATCTGCGCAACACCGCGGAATTCCTCCAGACGGCGGACATCCTGTCGAGCCTGGCCAAGGGCGCGGTCTTCGGCCTTATCGCCACGCTGATGGGCTGCTATTTCGGCATGACCTCGGGGCGCGGGGCGCAGGGCGTCGGCCGCGCCACCAAATCCTCGGTCGAGGCGGCGGCGGTGCTGATCCTGGCGGCGAATTTCCTTCTGACCGCGCTGTTCTTTTCGACATGATCGAGATCGCGGGCCTTGCCAAGTCGTTCGGGCCGAAGCACGTCCTGCGGGGCGTCGACCTGCGGGTGGAGCGTGGCCAAAGCATGGTGGTGATCGGCGGGTCCGGCACCGGCAAGTCGGTTCTGCTGAAATGTGTGCTGGGGCTGGTGCGGCCCGATGCCGGCCGCATCGCCGTGGCGGGCCGCGCTGTGGGCGAAGGCGACCGCGACGCCTTTCTCGCCAGGTTCGGGATGCTGTTCCAGGGCGGGGCGCTGTTCGATTCGCTGCCCGTCTGGCAGAATGTCGCCTTCCGGCTGCTGCGCGGGCGGCTGAAGCGCCCGCCCGATCAGGCGCGTGCCATCGCCCTGGACAAGCTGCGCCGGGTGGGCCTGGGCCCCGACGTGGCCGACCTGTATCCGGCCGAATTGTCGGGCGGCATGCAAAAGCGCGTGGGCCTGGCGCGGGCCATCGCCGCCGAGCCCGAGATCATCTTTTTCGACGAACCCACCACCGGGCTGGACCCGATCATGGCCGGCGTCATCAACGACCTGATCCGCGAGATCGTGACCGAGATGGGCGCAACGGCGATCACCATCACCCACGACATGACCAGCGTCCGCGCCATCGCCGACCGCGTGGCGATGCTGCACGAGGGCAAGATGCGCTGGACGGGTCCGGTCTCGGATCTCGACAATAGCGGCAATCCCTATCTGGACCAGTTCGTGCATGGCCGCGCCGAGGGTCCGATTGCCGCCATCCGCTAGGATCCGGCGGCACATTCGAGCGCGCGGCAGGTCCCCCGCGCCGGTCCCGACCCGGTCCTCGGCCCTCGCTGCGGGAACCGGAACCGTTCCAGCACATTTCCTCGATAGGTGATTTCTTGCCGATGCCAGTGCGGCGGGAGGGGGAGGAATGGCGCGTTCACACGATTTCGCGCGGGTTGGCGCGGCACAATTGCAGACCCTTGCAAGCGCGGGCCTTGCCCTGGCGGCGGCCTCGGCGGTGGCCGTCACGCTCGCCGCGGCGGCCGGCTGGCTGCCCTGGCTGACCCTGCCGCTGCGCTTCGGCGATACTGTCTACGCCAATGCCGGGATGGCGGTGCAAACGGGTCTGGCCGCGCTGCTGACGCTGGTGGCGCTATGTCTGCCCGGGGGGTTGCGTGTGCTTCGGCTGGAACGCAGCCATCGCGACTTCACCATCTGCATGGGCGACGTGGCCGAAGCCTATCGCATCTGCCACGCCGCCGACCGCGCGGGCGCCTTCACGCTGAGTTCGGAATTCGACGCGGTGCGCGAACGGATCCGATTCCTGCGCGATCACCCGGACCTTGGCGCGCTGGAGCCGGGGGTGCTGGAAGCCGCCGCGCAGATGAGCACGGTCAGCGCCGAACTGGCCGAAACCTATAGCGACGAAAAGATCGAGCGCGCCCGCGGCTTCCTGCGGCAGCGTCAGGAAGAGATCGAGGAATTCCGCGACCGCATCGTCACCGCCACCCGCCAATGCCACGACCTGCGGCGCTGGCTGGATCAGGTCGACCTTGAGGAAAGCATCATGGAAAGCCAGCTCTCGCAACTGGAAGAACAGCTTGGCGAAACGCTGGAACGGCTCGGCTCTATCCGCGGGCACGGCCGGGTCGTGTCGATGAAGACGGCGGCCGAGTAGCGCCCCCGTCGACCCCACCGCGGGCGGCCCCACCACGGGCGGCGCAGAGCCGGCGGGCTCCGTTTCCACGTGGCCCGAAGATGTCCGTCGCCCGCTCTGTGTCCCTGCCTGCATTTGGTTTTGCGGCTCGATCGAAACCACCGCCCCCACAAACCGGCCCAACTTCTGGCGCGGGTTACCCGGTCCCACATGAACGCAGGCGCAGGCGCAGGCGATATCATCTACGTCGACGGCCGGTTTCTCCTCTACGATTTCAACGCTCTCCCGGTATTCGGCACGGGATTCCAGTGCGCGACAACCGTTTCCGGATTTCCCCTCAATTTCGGCGAAGCCAGGTGGGGCGGTGTCGTCCGCTCGCGTCTCCTCCTCGACCAAGGGTATCGGAGCGGCCAGGAGATCGGCTATTCGACGACCTTTGCCGACGTCACCTTCGACAGCCTCGGCATCACGGCAAGCTATCGACCAGCACGAATGACAACCTGTCAACCCGATCTTCGCGACGCGAGACAGCGACAGGGCGCGCCGGGCCGACCGCGCGCGGCCTTGCGCTCCAGGTGCCGATCGCCACGGCTTGCGCCCCGTCCGCGCTTGGGCCAATCAGGGCACCATGGCCAAACCTCTTGCCTATACCTGTACCGCCTGTGGCGGCGCGCATTCCAAATGGTCCGGCCGCTGCGATGCCTGCGGGGCCTGGAACACCATCGTCGAGGAAGCGCCCCTGTCGGCGGGGCCTGCGGCGCGCAGCCTGGGCGCGCGCCGCGGCAGCGCGGTGGCCCTGACCGACCTGTCGGCCAAGGAAACCCCGCCGCCGCGCACCACCAGCGGCCTTGGGGAACTGGACCGGGTGCTGGGTGGCGGTCTGGTGCCCGGATCGGCCATCCTCGTGGGCGGCGATCCCGGCATCGGCAAGTCCACCCTGCTGCTTCAGGCCGCGGCCAGCTTCGGCAGCGCCGGGCTGAACGCCGTCTACGTCTCGGGCGAGGAGGCATCGGCCCAGGTGCGGATGCGGGCGCAGCGGCTCGGGCTCGGGCAGGCCCCGGTGCGACTGGCGGCCGAGACCAACCTGCGCGACATCCTGACGATGCTGGATGCCGAGCGGCCGGACCTGGCGATCATCGATTCCGTGCAGACCATGTGGGCCGACAACGTGGACAGCGCGCCCGGATCGGTCAGCCAGGTCCGCGCATCGGCGCATGAGTTGACGAGCTTTGCCAAGAAGCGCGGGACCAGCGTGATCCTGGTCGGCCATGTCACGAAAGAGGGCCAGATCGCCGGGCCCCGCGTGGTGGAGCACATGGTCGACACGGTGCTGTATTTCGAGGGCGAGCGCGGCCACCAGTTCCGCATCCTGCGCGCGGTCAAGAACCGGTTCGGACCCGCCGACGAGATCGGCGTGTTCGAGATGACCGGCGCCGGCCTGTCCGAGGTGGCCAACCCCTCGGCCCTGTTCCTGTCGGATCGCGAGGATCCGGCGCCCGGATCGGTGGTCTTCGCGGGGATCGAGGGCACGCGCCCGGTCCTGTGCGAATTCCAGGCGCTGGTCGCGCCCACGCCGCACAGCCAGCCGCGCCGGTCCACCGTCGGCTGGGACGGGGGCCGCCTGGCGATGATCCTGGCGGTGCTCGAGGCGCGCTGCGGCATCCCCTTCGCCGGGCTCGACGTCTATCTGAACGTTGCGGGCGGCCTGCGCATCGCCGAGCCCGCCGCCGATCTTGCCGTCGCGGCCGCGCTTCTGTCCGCGCGCGAGGATACGGCCCTGCCGCCACAATCGGTGATCTTCGGCGAGATTTCACTCTCCGGCGCGCTGCGCCCGGTGGGCCAGACGGAAAACAGGTTGAAAGAGGCGCAGAAACTTGGTTTCTCGGCGGCGATCGCACCGGCGCGCAGCAAGACGGGCGCCGAGACCGGGCTGGACATCCGCGCCTATCCCGACCTCGCCAGTGTGGTGGGCGATCTTTTCGGGGCGGGCTGAAGAAGGCAGAACCCTATGGAAGGCTTTACCGTCATCGACGGCGTCGTGGCGGCGGTGATCGTGATTTCCGCCATCCTGGCCTATTCCCGCGGCTTCGTGCGCGAGGCGCTGGCGATCGCCGGCTGGATCGCGGCCGCGATCCTGGCCTTCATCTTCGCGCCCCCGGTCGCGCCGCTGGTCCGCGAATTGCCGGTCGTCGGCGATTTCCTGGCCGATAGCTGCGAATTGTCGATGATTGCGGCCTTCGCGGCGGTCTTCGTGCTGGCGCTGGTCGTGGTGTCGATCTTCACGCCCCTGTTCTCGTCCGCGGTGCAGAACTCGGTTCTGGGCGGGCTCGATCAGGTGCTGGGCTTTCTGTACGGCGTGGCGCGCGGGGTCCTTCTGGTTCTGGTGGCCTTCGTGGTCTACGAACGGGTGATGGTCAACGACTCGATCCCCGTGGTCGACGACAGCCGCACCGCGCGGATCTTCGCCCGGACCGAGGCCAATATCGACGAACAGATCCCGACCGACGCCCCCGGCTGGATCGTCGCCCGCTACGAACAGCTTGTCGGGTCCTGCGGCGGCGCCTGATCTAGAAACCACTCGGCCGCGTCCAGCATCTCGCTCCAGGCCGGTTCGCTCGGCAGGGGGATGTGGCTCCGGGCATCGAATTCCCGGAAGACCGCATCGCGAAGGGCCGCGGCCAGCCGGCGCCCCTCTTCCACCGGCTGCACCGCATCCCCCCGCGCATGCAGGACGAGCGTGGGCGCATGCACCCGGTCCCGCAGGCCCGAGATGTCGATCCCGGCCACGAATTCGCGGATCCGGGCGGCCATGTCCGGATGGGCCGATGCAAGCTGCATCTCGACGAAGCTGGCGATCTCGGCCGGGCCGGCCGCGGGCATGTAGAGGGTCGAGAAGGCCTGCATGAACGGGCTGGCAGGATCGCCCCAACCGCTGCGGATGAGCTGCACCATCGCCGCCGTCTCTCCGCCCGCGCCCCGGGCGGCGCTTCCCCGGACGAACCCGCCCATAAGGATCAGCCGCTCCACCCGGTCGGGATGCCGCGCGGCGAAGACGACCGCCACGGCGACGCTTTGCGAGACCGCGAAGATCGGGAACCGGTGCAGACCGGCCGCGTCGGCCACAGCCTCCAGGTCGTCGGCCAGGCGGTCCAGCGTGATCTCGGCGCAGTCGCGCTGCGACAGGCCGGTACCGCGCGGATCGTAGCGGATCAGCCGGCCGCGCTCCGATAGCCGGTCCAGCAGCGGCCGCCAGACGGGGCTGTCCCAGTCGCGTTCCAGATGCGACAGCCAATGCCCCGCCCGCAGCAGCGGCGCCCCCTCGCCCGACTCGGCCCAGGCGATCCGCGTCCCGTCGCGGGACCTGGCGAACCGGATCACCTGCCGTTGATGCGGCCTGCCGGGGCGGCCCGGCACCTGCCCCGCCGCGGCGCCGCCGGCGGCGTCCATCACGCGCTCGACGGGGACGGCCATCTGCACCCCCCGACGGTTCACCGTGCGGATGACCGATTGTCGGCGCCCGTCATCGTTCACCGCCCGGCGCGCCGATGCGATCCGTCCGGCAAGCGTCGCATCCGAGACGATCCGCCCGCCCCAGACGCGTTCGATCAGCAGGTCGTAACCGACCAGCGCCTCGCCATGTTCGCTCAGCACCAGCAACAGATCGAAGACCTGCGGCTCCACATGGACCGGCCGGCCGCCGCATCGCAGGGAATGCGCAACCGGATCAAGCTCACATCCGGCGAAGCGATACATCATGGCGAAGTGTCGCCCGCGGCCGGTTGTCTGGCAAGCGAGGAAAACCGGGCATTCCTGCAGGACATCTGCGGCGCGTCTTCAAGCGCGGCCGCCGCCCGCATGCTCGAATGACCTTCACAGAAATGGAGGTTGCCATGGAACAGATACCGCATGAAGACCTCGACAGGCCCCTGCGCCTGCGGCCTGACGGGTCGATCGACACGACGTGGTACATGGCCCGGGGACGGCTTGCGCGGGGGCGCCAGGCGCGCCGGCTGACCGTCGGGGCCGGCAGCGCCCTGGGCCGGTCCGCCCCGGGGGTGCTGGCCGCGCTGGCCGCCGCGGTCCTGTGGCCCTGGACCCAGTGACCTTGCGTTCGCGCGGCGGGCAGCCCAGATGGGCGGGGAGGGCCGCGGCATGATCGTTTGATGACACTCCAGGGGTTTGTCTTTAAGGAATGCCGCGACTGGCCCATAGCGATTCGGAGCTTCCGGCGATGCGTGCCCCACTCCCCGCGACCGCAGAATCCGCCACCGATCCCGAAGATCGCCATCCGCGGCATCCCTTCGACGACGACAAGCTGAAGGAGGAATGCGGCGTCTTCGGCGTTACCGGCGTGGCCGAGGCGGCGAATTTCGTGGCGCTCGGCCTGCATGCGCTTCAGCATCGCGGGCAAGAGGCGGGGGGCATCGTCTCGCACGACCCGGCCGAGGGGTTCAACGCCGTCCGCCGGTTCGGCTATGTGCGCGACAACTTCACCAAGGCATCATTGATGGAGACCCTGCCCGGCGCATTGTCGATCGGGCATGTCCGCTATTCCACGTCCGGATCGAAGGGCAACACCCAGCTTCGCGACGTGCAGCCCTTCTTCGGCGAATTCTCGGCCGGTGGCGCGGCCATCGCCCATAACGGCAACATCACCAATGCCGTGGCGCTGCGCCGCGAGCTGATCGAACGCGGCTCGATCTTCCAGTCGGCGTCGGACAGCGAATGCATCATCCACCTGATGGCCCGGTCGCTGCAGCGCACCGTGCCCGAGCGGATGAAGGACGCCCTGCGCCGGGTCGAGGGGGCGTTCTCGATCGTCGCCATGACCCGGACGAAACTGATCGGCGTCCGCGACCCCCTCGGGGTCCGTCCCCTCGTCCTGGGCCGCCTGGGCGAGGAAGGCTGGGCGCTGTCGTCGGAAACCTGCGGGCTCGACATCATCGGCGCCGATTTCGTGCGCGAGATCGAACCCGGCGAGATGGTGGTGATCGAGAACGGCCAGATCACCAGCCACATGCCCTTTGCCCGGGCGCGGTCGCGGTTCTGCATCTTCGAGCACGTGTATTTCTCGCGCCCCGATTCGACGCTCGGCGGGCAGTCGGTCTACGAGACGCGGCGCCAGATCGGCGTGGAACTGGCCCGCGAGGCCCCGGTCGAGGCCGATCTGGTCTGTCCCGTGCCCGACAGCGGCACACCCGCCGCCATC
>Ga0189283_10164_pt1 | contig 74142 bp, 72 predicted proteins | sample N26C4minimetaG_FD_130320 | JGI IMG/M metagenome (GOLD analysis project Ga0189283, IMG submission 130320) | Marine microbial communities from the Costa Rica Dome - N26 C4 mini metaG | ecosystem: Environmental > Aquatic > Marine > Oceanic > Photic zone | place: Costa Rica: the Eastern Pacific...
GTCCAGCAGCGCCTCGGCCGCAGCGGTCAGCCGCGCCTCGGTGTACCGGCTGGCGGCGGGGTTGTCGCCGTCGACATTGCCGAAATTCCCCTGCCCGTCCACCAGCGGGTAGCGCACGTTGAAATCCTGGGCCAGCCGCGCCATCGCGTCATAGATCGCGGCATCCCCGTGCGGGTGGTAATTGCCCATCACGTCGCCCGAGATCTTGGCCGATTTCCGGTATCCCCCGCTGGAACCCAGACGCAGCTCGCGCATTGCATAGAGGATGCGGCGGTGCACCGGTTTCAGACCGTCCCGCGCATCAGGCAGGGCACGGTTCATGATCGTGCTCAGCGCGTAAGTCAGGTAACGGTCGCCGATCGCGCGGCGAAGCGGCTCGGACAGGGCGGCGGGCAAACCGCCGGATGCTTCGGTGTCGGTCATTGCGATGATTTAGCGGCCGGTTCGAATGGGGTAAAGTGGGGGTTCGCCAGCCCCGGCCGGAAGTTGCTCCGGCCGGACAGGGCGCGGCTTGTCCTCCGCAGTGTGAGTAGGAGCGAGGGCAGACAGATGATGATCCGTCTCTCAATTGGTTTGATCCTGGTGATCGGCGCGACGATGACCGTCGCCGGGCGGGATCTGGACGATCCCGCCGCCCCGTCGCCCGAGGTGACGCGACTGGATACTGGCGGGGCGAACGGCCTTCTGGGTAGCATGGTTTCGGCGGCCGACGCGGCCGAGGCGCTGCCGCTGACCGCCAACGACAAGGCCATCGAGATCGCGCTGGCCCGCACCGCCGAGAAGGAGAGAACCCGCCCGGCGCCCGCCGCGCTGACGCTTGCTTCGGCGACCCGGGCCGAGCCTGCCGCGGCCCCTGCGAGAGCGGAAGCCGCGCCGGCACCCGCAGCACAGACGGAACCGGACGATCTGTGGTATGTCACCGGCAATGTCGTGAACCTGCGCAGCGGCCCCTCCACCTCGAACCCGGTGATCGGCCAGGTCTCGCGCGGGGATACCGCCGAACGCCTTGGCGCCGACGGGGGATGGGTCGAGATCCGGGTTTCGGAGACCGGCGAGACGGGATACATCTTCGGCAAGTTCCTGGACGACCGCGCGCCGTCCTAATTCGCGGGGCCTCATGCCGCAGCCGACAGGTCCGACCCGCTCGGTCCTCATCACCGGATGTTCCAGCGGCATCGGCCGCGACGCCGCGGACGCCTTGCGCGCCCGCGGCTGGCACGTATTCGCCACGTGCCGGCAAGAGGCCGATTGCGCCCGGCTGCGCGACGAAGGCCATGAAAGTCTGCGTCTCGACTACGAGGACCCCGCCTCGATCGCCGCGGCATGGGACGAGATCGCATCGCGCACCGGCGGCCGGCTGGACGCCCTGTTCAACAACGGCGCCTATGCCATCCCGGGGGCGGTCGAGGACGTGCCGCCGGACGCGCTGCGCGCCATCTTCGAGGCGAACCTGTTCGGCTGGCACGACCTGACCCGCCGCGCCGTCGTCCAGATGCGGCGGCAGGGGCAGGGACGGATCGTGCAATGCTCGTCGGTGCTGGGGCGGGTCGCCGCGCCGTGGCGGGGCGCCTACGTGGCCACCAAGTTCGCGCTCGAAGGGCTGACCGATACCCTGCGGCTGGAACTGCGCGGGTCGGGGATCCGCGTGGTGCTGATCGAGCCGGGTCCGATCGGAACCCGTTTTCGGCAGAACGCGGCCCGGCAGTTCGAGCGTTGGATCGACTGGGAAGCCTCGGCGCTGGCCGAACGCTATCGCTCGGGCCTGCTGCAACGGCTGTATGGCGCGGGCAAGCCCGACCGGTTCGAATTGCCGGCCTCCGCCGTCACCGCACGCCTGATCCGGGCGCTGGAAGATCCCTCTCCCCGCGCGCGCTACCGCGTCACCCTGCCCACCGCAGCCGCCGAGGCGATGCGCCGGACGCTGCCGACCTCGGCCCTGGACAGGGTGCTGGGCGGCCGCTGACACGGTCGCCGCCGCGCGACGAGAATCTGCTTCGCCTCGGCGCCCCGCGCGGCTATTTGGGCGGTGTCAGGCACCGAACGAAAGGACAGAGATGCTACAGGACCCGCTTTTCATCGTGGTCGCGGTCGCCGTGCTGGTCGTGCTCGCCATCCTGATGTTCGGTATCGGCACCTTCGCCAAGGGCGGCGATTTCAACAAGAAGTATGCCAACAAGATCATGCGCTGGCGGGTGCTGGCCCAGTTCATCGCGGTTCTGCTGATCCTCGCCTTCGTGTTCTTCCGGCGGACCGGGGGCTGAGATGGTCGTCCTGAACCGCATCTACACCCGGACGGGCGATGCCGGCGAAACCGCCCTGGGCGACGGCACGCGCGTGGCCAAGGATTCGCTTCGCGTTCAGGCCTACGGAACCGTCGACGAGGTGAATGCCGGCGTCGGTGTGGCGCGGCTGTCCGCGACCGGCGAGGCGGATGCCCGTCTTGCCGCGATCCAGAACGACCTGTTCGATCTGGGCGCCGATCTGTGCCGGCCGCCGCGCCCCGACGAGGGCTCGGCCGATCATCCGCCCCTGCGGGTGACGGCCGCCCAGGTGGCGCGGCTGGAAGCCGAGATCGATGCCATGAATGCCGCGCTCGCCCCGCTCCGGTCCTTCGTGCTGCCGGGCGGCACCGCTCTTGCGGCGCAGCTCCATGTCTGCCGCACCGTTAGCCGCAGGGCCGAGCGGCTGACCGTGTCCCTGGCCGGCGCCGAGGCGGTGAACCCCGAGGCCGTCCGCTATCTGAACCGTCTGTCGGACTGGTTCTTCGTCGCCGCCCGCATCGCCAATGACGACGGCCGGTCCGATGTGCTGTGGGTGCCGGGCGCGCATCGCTGAGCGCCCCGACGCGGCGTCGCGCGACAGACGCCGGCGCTTTTGCCCTGTTGTCCCTGGGGCAGGCGGTCTAAACCGGGGACGATCCGTTCAGGCGCCGCGCGTCGGCGCGCAACACTGGGGAGAGAGACGCGGGATGAAGGTGCTGGTGCCTGTCAAGCGCGTGATCGACTACAACGTGAAGGTCCGGGTGAAGTCGGACGGCACGGGGGTCGATCTGGCGAATGTGAAGATGTCCATGAACCCGTTCGACGAGATCGCCGTGGAAGAGGCGATCCGGCTGAAGGAAAAGGGCGCCGCCACCGAGGTGGTCGCCGTTTCCATCGGCGTGCGTCAGGCGCAGGAGACGCTGCGCACCGCGCTGGCGATGGGTGCCGACCGGGCGATCCTGATCGTGGCGGCCGAGGACGTGCATCAGGATATCGAGCCGCTGGCAGTGGCGAAGATCCTCAAGGCCGTCGCCGACGAGGAGCAGCCGGGCCTGATCCTGTGCGGCAAGCAGGCGATCGACAACGACATGAACGCGACGGGCCAGATGCTCGCCGCCCTTCTGGGCTGGGGACAGGCGACGTTCGCCAGCAAGCTCGAGATCGAGGACGGACAGGCCCTGGTCACGCGCGAGGTCGATGGCGGCCTTCAGACCGTGCGGGTGAAGATGCCCGCCATCGTGACAGCCGACCTGCGCCTGAACGAGCCGCGCTATGCCTCGCTGCCCAACATCATGAAGGCCAAGAAGAAGCCGCTGGATGAAAAGACCCCGGCCGATTACGGCGTCGATGCCTCGCCGCGCCTGACCGTGGTCGAGACATCGGAACCCGAGGCACGCAAGGCGGGCGAGATCCTGGGGTCGGTCGACGATCTTGTGGCGAAGCTCAAAGACATGGGGGCGGTCTGATGGCGGTTCTTCTTCTTGCCGAGGTGACGGACGGCGCCCTGTCTCGTGACGCGACGGCCAAGGCGGTTTCGGCCGTGCGCGATCTGGGCGAGGTCACCGTCCTCTGCACGGGCGCAAGCTGCGCCGCCGCGGCCCAGGACGCGGCGAAGATCGACGGCGTGTCCCGCGTGCTATGTGCCGAGGCCGCGCTCTACGGGCACCGCCTGGCCGAGCCGGTCGCCGCACTGCTCGTCTCGCTGGCGGGCGATTACAGCCACGTCGCGGCGCCGGCCACGACGGATGCCAAGAACATCATGCCGCGCGTCGCGGCCCTGCTCGATGTGATGATCATCCCCGATGTCTCGGCCATCGACGACGCCGAGACGTTCCAGCGGCCCGTCTATGCCGGCAATGCCGTGCAGACGGTGCGGTCGGCGGACGCGGTGAAGGTGCTCACGATACGGACCGCGTCCTTCGAGGCGGCGGGCGATGGCGGGTCCGCGCCGGTCGAGACGGTCGGCGCCGCCGCCGACCCGGCCCTGTCCGAATGGGTCGAGGACAAGGTGGCCGCCAGCGACCGGCCGGAACTCACCTCGGCCGGGATCGTGGTCTCGGGCGGGCGCGGCATCGGGTCCGAAGAGAACTTCGCCCTGATCGAGAAGCTGGCCGACAAGCTGGGTGCCGCCGTCGGCGCCTCGCGCGCCGCGGTCGATTCGGGCTACGCGCCCAACGACTGGCAGGTCGGCCAGACCGGCAAGGTCGTGGCGCCCGACCTGTATATCGCCGTCGGAATTTCGGGGGCGATCCAGCACCTGGCCGGGATGAAGGACAGTCGCGTCATCGTGGCGATCAACAAGGACGAAGAGGCACCGATCTTTCAGGTCGCCGATTACGGCCTTGTCGGCGACCTGTTCCAGATCGTCCCGGAACTGACCGAGAAGCTTTGAGCGAATGTGCCGCCCGGGTCGCCGGGCGGCACCGATCACGGCTTCGGATCGGCCAGATAGCGCGCCAGCGCCTGGGCCGCGTCGCGGTGGACCGACAGCCCCGGAAGCGACAGGGCGATCTGCCGTTCGGCTTCGGCGAAGATCTTGCCCTCCAGGCTGGGCGGCGCGCCGATCCCGACCTCGACCAGGCCCACGCCCCTGCCCTGCAACGCCGTCAGCATTCCGCGCATCACGAAGGCGGGATCGCCGTCTTCCAGCCTGTCGCCGCCCGCCTGGGGCGCCCGCGGCGCCATCCAGAGCAGAACCACCGGCCGCCCGATCGCGGCGACCAGCGCCTCCATCCGCCGCAACCAGGCCAGCCGCAATTCGTCCCGCAGCACCCCGAACCGGTCCGGCGCCAGTTCCGCGGCGCGGGACAGCATGTGCCGGGTGAAGTGGAAATCGGTGAAATCCAGCTCGGGAAAGACCAGCCGCATCGCCGCGCTTGCCTCCACGAACCGGTCGTTCCGGCGCGGATGCACCCGGTAGAACCGGTTCGACAGGGCATGCGCCCCCATGACCTGGACCACGACCGTCCGCGCCGCCCGACACATGTCGAGAACCGCGCCGTCATGCAGGAACACGTCCGGCCCGGCATTGCGCTGCCCGAGATTGATGACGCGCCGGCCCGTCAGCCGTTCCAGCAGGTCGGGATAGGGTTCGGGAACATAGCGCCCGAAGGTACTGCCCCCGCCCAGCACGGCGATATGCCCGCCGCAGGCTCGCTTCCGGGGGCCCCGGAATGTCAGGCGCGACCCCGCATAGCGGCAGGTCGGAAAATCCGGTCCCGCCGTCAGTGCCTCATGATAGCTCATCCCCTGTCTCACATGCCTCAACTCACCCGCGGCCCTTGTCGCAGATCGGCTTTACGATTGGCCTAACCGGCCCGCATCGCCGGCGGGGTTTCGCCTTGCCCCGGTCCGCGGGCGGCGCATATGGTCGCGCCGATGACGATTTTCGGGGGCAGGCGCGCATGAACATCCAATCCGTCGGCGTGATCGGCGCAGGCCAGATGGGCAACGGCATCGCCCATGTCTTTGCGCTGGCCGGTTACGACGTGCTGATGAACGACATCTCGCGCGACAGCCTGGACCGGGCGCGGCAGATCATCGAAGGCAACCTGTCGCGCCAGGTCGCGCGCGAGAAGATCACGCAGGACCAGGCCGACGACGCCCTGGCCCGCATCCGCACCACGCTGGACCTGCCCGATATCGGCGCCACGGACCTGGTGATCGAGGCCGCCACCGAACGCGAGACGGTCAAGACCGCGATCTTCGAGGATCTGGTGCCGCATCTCCAGCCGCACACGATCCTGACCTCGAACACCTCGTCCATCTCGATCACGCGTCTGGCCAGCCGCACCGACCGTCCGGAAAAGTTCATGGGCTTCCACTTCATGAACCCGGTCCCGGTGATGCAGCTTGTCGAGCTCATCCGCGGCATCGCCACCGATCACGCGACGTTCGAGGCCTGCCTGGCCGTGGTCGAGCGCCTGGGCAAGACCGCCGCGACGGCCGAGGATTTTCCCGCCTTCATCGTCAACCGTATCCTGATGCCGATGATCAACGAGGCGGTCTATACCCTGTACGAAGGGGTCGGCAACGTCGCCTCGATCGACAGCGCGATGAAGCTGGGCACCAACCACCCGATGGGTCCGCTGGAGCTGGCGGACTTCATCGGTCTGGATACCTGCCTTGCGATCATGAACGTGCTGCATGACGGGCTGGCCGACACGAAGTACCGGCCCTGCCCGCTTCTGACGAAGTACGTCGAAGCCGGCTGGCTGGGCCGGAAGACCAAGCGCGGCTTCTACGATTACCGGGGCGAAAAGCCGGTTCCGACACGCTGACCGGCACGGCAGCGGGCACATCGTATAACGGGGCTCCCGCCGGATGAGCAGCGCGCAAAAATCATAAAGACCTGACTGCATTAAATTTTATTTTCTTGTCACGAAGGGGTGATTCGAAGAACGATGTCTCCAGGGTTCAACTGCGAACCCTGCAAACAAGAGCAAGTCGGCTCTCCGATGGTAGCAACCACTGCTACTGCGGAGGGCCTTTTTTTATGCCGAAAAATCGGCCGCTCGATACAACAGGAGAGGTTTTCAACATGAAAAGAAGGACGTTCCTCGGCAGCGCCGGGTCGCTTGGCGCCCTGGGTGTCGCAGGCGGCCTGTCCGCCCCTGCCCTGCTATCCTCGACCCGCGCGGCGCATGCGCTCGAAGACGACATCCCCGTCGGAATCCTGTTTTCGCTGACGGGCGCGGTCGCGGTGGTCGAAAGCACGCTGCATGACGCGGCGCTGATGGCGATCGACGAGATCAACGCCGCCGGCGGCATACACGGGCGGAAACTGCGCGCGATCATCGAGGACCCGGCATCGGATCCGGCCACCTATGCCGACCGCGCGCGCCGGCTGATGATCCGCGACAAATGCGTCAGCGTCTTCGGGTCCTACACCTCGGCCAGCCGCCAGGCTGTGCTGCCGGTAACCGAGCAGCGCGACAATCTCTACTGGTATCCGACGCTCTACGAGGGCCGGGAATGTTCGCGCAACGTCATGTATGGCGGCGCGGTGCCGAACCAGCAGCAGGACGAACTGATCCCCTGGGCAATCGAGAATTTCGGCCCCCGCTTCTACATGATCGGCAACAACTACGTGTATCCGAAGGAAGAGAACAACTACTGCAAGACCCTGCTGGAAAAGCTGGGCGGCGAGGTGGTTCACGAGGAATACGTGCCGCTCGGCCATTCGGATTTCAGCTCGGCCATCAACCGCATCAGGTCGGGGCAGCCCGACGTGATCTTCGCCACGGTGGTCGGAGATTCTGACGTCGCATTCGCCCGGCAATACCATGCCGCGGAACTGGACCCGGCGCAGATGCCCGTGGTCAGCCTGACGCGCTCCGAAGTCGAGGTGAAGGCGATCGGCGGCGAGGCGGCAGCCGGGCACTTCTCGTCGGCGCCCTATTTCATGGGCCACGACACGCCCGAGAACCAGAAGTTCGTGGAAGCCTACAAGGCGCGCTACGGCGCCGACGCGGTCACGCATTTCGTCAACGAGGCGGCATACTTCCAGCTCTATCAGTTCAAGGCCGCGCTCGAGAAGCTGGACCCCTCCAACGTCACGCCCACCGCGATCCGCGACGCGGCTGTCGGTCTGACGACCCAGGCGCCCCAGGGCGAGATCCTGATCGACGAGAACCTGCACACCCATCTGTGGCCGAAGATCGGGCAGTGGCAGACCGACGGACAGGCGGAAGTGCTGGTCCAGTCGAGCGAACGCGTCGCGCCGCGGCCCTTCGCGGCGTATCCCGGCCAGTCCTGCACGGGCAAAGGGCTGGTGCGCAGCTAGCGCCGGCACATCCTCCACCCTTCGTTTCGCAACCTGCGCGCGGCTCGGAATGTCGAGTCCGCCAACGGGAGAGGTCTGTCCATGGACGTGCTCTTCAACCAGCTCTTCTCGGGCCTCAGCTTCGCGTCGATCCTGCTGATCATCGCGCTCGGACTGGCCATCATCTACGGCACGATGGGGGTCATCAACCTGGCGCACGGCGAATTCGTCATGCTTGGCGCCTATGCGACCTGGGCCCTGCAAACCTATGCAGGGCTCGGGCTGCTGCCGGCCTTGCCGCTCGTCTTCGCCGCGGTGGCGGCGGCCGGCTGGCTGATCGAAAAGGCGGTGGTCCAGCGGCTGTACTCGCGGCCGCTGGACACGATCCTGGCCACCTGGGGCATCGGGATCGTGCTGCAACAGACGGTGCGGCTGCTCGTCGGCGCCGAGTCGCGCTTCGTCAAGGGACCCCAGATCCTGTCGGGCAATATCGAGATCGGCAGCGTGGTCCTGTCGAATTACCGCCTGTTCGTCATCGTGTTCTCGGCGGCCGTCCTGGCCGCGACATGGCTGCTGATGACGCGCACCGAATTCGGGATGAAGCTGCGCGCCGTCATCCAGAACCGCCGCATCTCGGAGTGCTACGGGATCGAGGCGAAACGCGTCTACGCGCTGACATTCGCCTACGGCGCGGGGCTGGCGGGCATCGCCGGTGCGCTGATCACGCCGCTGTTCAGCACCATCCCCACGATGGGGACCAGCCTGGTGGTCGATGCGTTCCTCGTGGTGATCGTCGGCGGCCTCGGCAGCCTGATCGGCGCGGCGACCGCCGCGATGCTGATCGGCGAGACGACCGCCCTGCTGTCGATAGTGATGAACGACACGCTCGGCCGCATCGTCGTGCTGGCGGGCATCATTCTTCTGATCCGCTTCCGCCCCCGCGGCCTGTTCCCCACCGATATCCGGCGCTGAGGAGCCATCGATGAACGCCCGACTCACCTACGACCTGGCGGCCCTCGCGATCTTCGTCATCGTGATCGCCTTCGCCATTCCGGCGGCGATGAACTACGACGCCTTCGAACTCAACACCGTCGCGCGCTATCTCAGCCTGGCCCTCGTCTCGATGGCGCTGGCCCTGTCCTGGGGCGGCGCGGGGCTGCTGAACCTGGGTCAGGCGGCCACCTTCGGGATGGGCGCCTATGCGATGGCCATGCACCTGAAGCTGAAGGCCAGCACCGGGCTTCCCGATTTCATGGCCTGGAACAATGTCGAGACGCTGCCCTGGCTGTGGGTGCCGTTCCGGTCGCTGGCCTTCACCCTTGCGGCGGGCCTGCTGATCCCGGCCGCGGTGGGCGGGCTGATCGCGGTTTTCATGTTCCGCGCGCGGATCGCCGGGGTATTCGTCGCGGTCATCACGCTGGCCTTTCTGGTGGCGTTCCAGCTTCTGGTGATCGAACAGCAGGGGCTGACCGGCGGTCAGAACGGGCTGACCGGGCTTGCGCCGCTGACCCTGTTCGGCTGGACGGTCGATACCTACAGCCTTGCCTTCTACTACCTTGTCGCGGGCTGCCTGACGGCGGGGCTGCTGACCGCGCTCTATCTGTCGCACAGCAAGTTCGGCCTGATCCTGCGCGCCATCCGCGAAGACGCGGACCGTACCCGGTTCTTCGGCTACAACGTCGCCACCTATCAAACGGTCATCTTCTGTATCTCGGCGGCCTTGGCGGGCTGGGCGGGAATGCTCTACACGCTGGTGCTGGAATTCGCCTCGCCCACCTATATGGGCGTCGCCTTCAGCCTGGCCATCGTGATCTGGTGCGCGGTCGGCGGGCGCGAATCCGCCATTGCCGCGGCCGCGGGCGCAATCATCGTCAACATGCTGGAAGGGCGCCTGTCCGACGTCTTCGTCGAAGGCTGGAACCTGATGCTGGGCATCGCCTTCGTGCTGGTCGTGATGTTCATGCCGCGGGGCCTGTACGGGGTGGTCGTCCAGGGCGGTCGCGCGCTTCGCCGGCACGGCCGGAGGCCGGCCGGACCGTCCGGCGCCTCGGCCAGCCACAGCACCTCCATCGCCGGAAGGGCCGAGTCATGAGCCTGCTGTCAGTTCGAAACCTCCACGTGGAATTCGGCGGCCTGCGCGCCGTGGACGGGCTGGACCTCGATGTCGAGCAGGGGGAAATCCTGTGCCTTCTCGGGCCGAACGGCGCCGGAAAATCCACCACGCTCGACCTGATCTGCGGCAAGACCCAGGCGACCGGCGGGTCGATCCTGCTGGACGACGCCGAGATTTCGCAGCTTCTGGAATTCCGTCGCGCCCGGTTGGGCATCGGCCGAAAGTTTCAGGTCCCCTCGGTCTACAAGGATCTGACCGTGGCCGAGAACCTGTCGGTGGCGCGGTCGCTGCGCCCCGGCGTGCTGACGGCGCTGCTGCGCCGGGCCTTGCATCTGTGCCCGCGGCAGAAGGAAATCCTGCACATGGTCGGGCTGGACCAGAAGACCGGCGAACTGGCCGGCAACCTGTCCCACGGCGAGACGCAATGGCTGGAGATCGCCATGCTGCTTGCCCAGGACAGCCGGCTGATCCTGATGGACGAGCCGACCGCCGGCATGACCATCCAGGAGACGCAGCGCACCGCCGAAATCTTCCGGTCGCTCGGCCGGGACCACACGCTGATCGTCGTCGAACACGACATGTCCTTCGTCCGCAACGTCGCGGACCGGATCATAGTCATGAACCGCGGAAGCAAGCTTGCCGAGGGCTCGATCGCCGAGATCGAGGCGAACGAGGCCGTCAAGACCGCCTATCTGGGACATTGAACATGCAGTCGCTGCACGCATCGAACCTATATTCGTTCTACGGGAAAAGCCCGGTCCTGCAGGGCGTGTCATTCGACCTTGGGGCGGGCGAATTTCTCGCGGTCCTGGGACGCAACGGTGTGGGAAAGACCACGCTGCTCAAGTCGATCATGGGCCTGACCGACCGCTGCGGGGGCGGGCTGCGCCTGGGCGACGGCGACATCATCGGCCTGCCGACGACCCACCGCGCCCGGCGGGGCATCGCCTATATCCCCCAGGGGCGCGAGATCATCCCACGCTTTACAGTGCGCGAGAATATCCAGATGGGGACCTTCGCGCGGGCCGACGGCCGGCGCGACATTCCGGATTACCTGTTCGAGCTGTTCCCTATCCTGCGCGAATTCCTGAACCGGCGGGGCGGCGATCTGTCGGGCGGCCAGCAGCAGCAGCTTGCCATCGCCCGCGCGCTGGCCTCCGACCCGAAGGTCCTGATCCTCGACGAGCCGACCGAAGGCATCCAGCCGAACATCGTGAAGCAGATCGAAGAGGCGATCATCCGGCTGAACCGCGAACGCGGGCTCAGCGTGATCCTGGTCGAACAGAACATCCCCTTCGCCCGCGCCGCCTCGGACCGGTTCCTCGTGCTCGACAAGGGGCGCGTGGTTCTGGCCGGGCGGACAGACGAACTCACCGACGCAGTCGTGGAGGAACACCTGACCTTCTGAGGCCAGGAAACGCATCACTTCAACAGGAGAGGAAGACCCATGAGACATGGTGACATTTCAAGCAGCGACAAGACGGTCGGCGTGGCCGTGGTCAACTACAAGATGCCGCGGCTGCATACCAAGGCCGAGGTGCTGGAGAACGCGCAGAAGATCGCGGACATGGTCGTGGGGATGAAGCAGGGCCTGCCCGGGATGGACCTGGTGATCTTCCCCGAATACAGCACCCAGGGGATCATGTACGACCCCAACGAGATGATGGAAACCGCCGCCTCCATCCCTGGCGACGAGACCGAGATCTTCGCCCGCGCCTGCCGCAAGGCCAATACCTGGGGCGTGTTCTCGATCACGGGCGAGCGTCACGAGGAACATCCGCGCAAGAACCCCTACAACACCCTCATCCTTATGAACAACAAGGGCGAGATCGTTCAGAAGTACCGCAAGATCCTGCCATGGTGCCCGATCGAGGGCTGGTGCCCTGGTGGCGAGACCTTCGTCGCCGAGGGGCCGAAGGGGCTGAAGGTCAGCCTGATCATCTGCGACGACGGCAACTATCCCGAGATCTGGCGCGACTGCGCGATGAAGGGCGCCGAACTGGTGGTGCGCTGTCAGGGCTACATGTATCCGGCCAAGGACCAGCAGGTGATAATGGCCAAGGCGATGGCCTGGGCGAACAACTGCTATGTCGCGGTCGCCAACGCGGCCGGGTTCGACGGCGTCTACAGCTATTTCGGGCATTCGGCCATCATCGGCTTCGACGGCCGCACCCTGGGCGAATGCGGCGAAGAGGAGATGGGCATCCAGTATGCGCAGCTCTCGATCCCCGAAATCCGCGACGCCCGCGCCAACGACCAGAGCCAGAACCACCTCTTCAAGCTGCTGCATCGCGGCTATACCGGGGTTCACGCCTCGGGCGACGGCGACAAGGGCGTGGCGGACTGCCCGTTCGAGTTCTACCGCAACTGGGTGAACGACGCCGAGAAGACGCGCGAGCAGGTCGAGGCGATCACCCGCTCGACGGTCGGCGTTGCCGAATGCCCGGTGGGCAACCTGCCAACCGGCGCGCGCGAGAAGGAAGCCGTCTGACCCCGCGGCCGGGCGGCACCCTTGCCGCCCGGCCCGTTTTTCGCCCCCCTCCCCGAGGATTTCATGCCCTTTCTGACCGACCGCCTGCAGGAGACGGAGCGTGCCGACAGGCTGGCCCGTGCACTGGCCGACGAAAACGTCACGACCGTTCCACGCCCGACCGCGGCGGCAGGGAATTCGCGCTTCACCTTCGATCTTTCCCATATCGAGAGCGAATTGCGCGGCGCCATCGTCGGACAGGACGACACGATCGACGAGATCCTGGAGCTGCTGACGGTGGTGCGCGCCGATATCGGCGATCCGCGCCGCCCGCTCGTCTCGGTCCTGCTGGCCGGGCCGACCGGCGTGGGCAAGACCGAGACGGTTCGCACCGTCGCCCGGGCGCTCTATGGCGATGCCGACGCCGTGTGCCGGATCGACATGAACACCCTTGCGCAAGAGCATTACGCCGCCTCGTTCACCGGGGCGCCGCCCGGCTATGTCGGGTCCAAGGAAGGGACGACGATCTTGGACCAGGACAAGATCGAGGGCAGCCGCGCCCTTCCCGGTATCGTGCTGTTCGACGAACTGGAAAAGGCCAGCACCGAGGTCGCGCTGGCGCTTCTGAACGTGCTGGATAACGGCATCCTCACCGTGGCATCGGGCGAGCGGACATATTCGTTCCGCAACGCGCTGATCTTCATGACGACGAATCTGGGCGCCCGAGAACTGATGGCGCTGTCCCGCCCCCGGCGCCTGCCGCGGCTTCGTGGTGGGTCCGACAGCGACCGCGCGCGCGACCTGGTCCTGAACCGGCTTCTGGCCCGCTTTCCCCCGGAATTCGTGAACCGGATCGATCACGTCGCGACGCTGAACCCGATCCGGCCCCAGACCATGCCCCTTCTGGTGGATGTGGAGCTGGATCGCGTCAACCGGCGCCTGCGCAAACACAACGTCAAGATTGTGCTGGAGGATGCCGTGCGCGCGTTCCTCTCGCACAGCGGGTATGATAGCCTGTTCGGCGCGCGCGGTCTGCGACGGGCGATCCGACGGCATCTCGAATTCCCCCTGGCGGCATATCTGCTGAGCGACAAGGGCACATCCCGCGCCGACGGCGCCGTGCTGCGCGCGGTGATGCAGGGTTCGGACATCGCGTTCGTAGAAGCTGAAAAAGGAACGGAAGCGCGTGACAAAGGGTGAAAGCTGGAAGGTCGGTATGCTCTTCTCGCAGACGGGCGTGACCTCGATCATCGAGCAGTCGCAGCTGAACGGCGCCCTTCTGGCGATCCACGAGATCAACGCGGCCGGCGGCGTCCGCGGCCGCCCGATCGAGGCGATCAGCCGCGATCCGGGATCGGTGGTGCCGCGCTACGGCGAACTGGCCGAACAGCTCATCGTATCGGACCGGGCCAGCGTCATCTTCGGCTGCTACATGTCGTCCAGCCGCAAGGAAGTGCTTCCTGTCGTCGAACGGCGCAACGCCCTGTTCTTCTATCCCACGCTTTACGAGGGCTTCGAGTTCTCGCCCAATGTCATCTATGGCGGGGCGACACCGAACCAGAACAGTGTCCCCCTGGCCAATTACCTGATGGGCGCCTTCGGCAAGCGCATCGTCTTCGTCGGCTCGGACTACATCTATCCCCGCGAATCGAACCGCGTCATGCGAAGCGTCCTGCGTCAGGGCGGTGCCGAGGTTCTCGACGAACGCTATTTCGCGCTGGACGCGGCCGAGGCGGATTTTTCCGACGTGGTCGCGCAGATCATGGAGGCCAGACCCGACGCCATCTTCTCGACAGTGGTGGGACAGGCCTGCATCAACTTCTATCGCGCCTACCACGCCGCAGGCGGCGACGGCCGCGAATGCCCCATCGCCAGCCTGACCACGAACGAGGCCGAGATCGCCGCGATCGGGGCCGAGGCGTCGGTGGGCCACATCACCGCGGCGCCGTATTTCAGATCGATCAACACGCTGGCGAACCGGCGTTTCCTGCAGGCATACTCGCACATGTTCGGGTCCACCCGAGATGTCACAAGTTGCTGCGAGGCCGCGTATTGCCAGGTTCATCTTTTCGCACGTGCACTTCAGGAAGTGGGCGAGATGGACACTGACGGCCTGCGCGAGGCGTTGCTGGGCGCCACGTTCGAGGCCCCGCAGGGCCAGATCAAGATCGATCCCGACAACAACCACACCTACCTTCAGTCGCGGATCGCGCGCGTGGATGCGCGGGGCGAATTCGTGATCGAGCACAAGGTCCGGCGCGCGCTGAAACCCGACCCGTACCTCGTCTACCCGACGATCCACGACTGGAGCTTCCGCACCCAGAAGGTTGCGGTGCCTCAGGGCCGGCATGAGTGACTACATCCGGGATTTCCGGGATCTGCATGCGCTGGTCGTTCACCGGCGCGATCGCAGCGCCGACGAATTGCTGCAACAGATGCACCGGATCGGCTGCAACTTCGACAATCAATGGCCGATGCCCGATGCGCTGGCGGACAAGTTCAGCCTGGTCTTTCTGGACGTGACCGACCAGGATGCCACCCGGCTGAAAGGCTTTCTGAACACGGCCGCGGATCCGCCTGCCGTCATCGCCATCATCGGCTACGAAAATCCGTCCCTGCTCGACCTCGTGCTCGAAATCGGCGCCCATGCGGTACTGATCAAGCCTATCCGGGCCGCAGGCGTGCTCAGCAGCATGCTGATGGCGCGGCGATTCTGGGGCGAGCAGCGGCGGTTCCAGAAGGACATGACAAAGCTGCGGGACCGGCTGGACGGCGTTCAGAAGGTCAACGACGCCAAGTTCATCCTCATGCGCCACCACGACATCAACGAGCGCGAGGCCTATGACGTGATCCGCAAACAGGCGATGGCAAAGCGCACGACGACGACCGAAATCGCCCAGTCGATCATCAACGCGGAAAGCATTTTGAGGAATTTCGGCCAGAACTAGGGCTGCGGGCCCGTCCGTGCTACATCTCTTCGCCGAAACGGTCGGCGACCAGCGCCTCCAGCGCATCGGCCAGCTTCTCGGCTTCCGGTCCCGAGGTTTGCAGGTCGATGACCGTGCCCTTGGACGCGGCCAGCATCAGCAGCCCCATGATGCTGTCGCCCGATGCCGACAATCCGTCGCGGCTGACCTCGGCGCGGGCGTCGTGATCCTCGACCACCTCGACCAGTTTGGCCGAGGCGCGGGCATGCAGCCCCTTCTCGTTCACGATCTTCAACTGGCGGTGAACGGTCATCGCCGCCCCCCCGCGAAGGGTCCGTCGAAGGCATCGATGTATTTCCGCCCCGCCGCCAGCGCCGAGCGCACGGCGTCGGGCACGCTCATGTGCCGCGACTTGGCCAGCTTGATCAGCATGGGCAAGTTCGCGCCATAGACGATCTGCCGGTTGGCCGGATTGCAGGCGAGCATCGACAGGTTCGACGGCGAGCCGCCGAACATGTCGGTCGCCACGACAACGCCGTCGCCGCTATCGACGCTGTCGGCCGCGGCGCAGATCTCGGATTGCTTGTTGGCCCGGTCGTGGTCAGGCTCGATCGCGATAGCCCGAATGCCCGATTGCTTGCCGACAACATGTTCCACCGCCGCCAGGAATTCGGCCGCCAGGCCGCCATGCGCGACGATCACGATACCGATCACGTCTTGGTCCCCGTTCGCGGCGCATCGGACAGATCCAGCCGCCGCTCCATTTCCCGGTGCCGAGTTGACACCTGCCATCCGGCCTCTGCAAGCGCCTTCGCCAGCTTTTCCGCAACGGCAACGGATCTGTGTTGTCCGCCGGTGCAGCCGAACCCGATCGCCAGATGCGTCTTGCCCTCGGCGGCATAGGCCGGAAGCAGCATTTCCACCAGATCCCGCAGCCTGTCGAAGAAATCGCCGAAGCGTGGATCGGCCGCGACGTAGTCCGCCACGGCGGGCGCCGTCCCGTTCAGCGGGCGCAGGGCCGCGTCCCAATACGGGTTCTGCAGGAAGCGGACGTCGAACACCATGTCGACCCCGCGCGGCAGGCCGCGTTTGTACGAAAAGGAATGGACCGACACTGCCAGCCCGCCCCCGGCCGAGGTCTCGAACCAGCGCGCAAGTTCGGCCCGCAGGTCGTGCGGCGTCATCTCGGACGTGTCGATCAGGATGTCGGCCCGGTCCCGGACCGGCCCCAGAAGATCCAGTTCGCGCTCGATCCCGCTTTCGGGTGTCTCGGCAGGGGCCAGGGGGTGCCGCCGCCGCGTTTCCGAGTAGCGCCGCAGCAGCACCTCGCTGCGCGCGTCCAGAAACAGCACGTCCGAGGTCAGCGCCGGGTGCCGCGACACGCCGTCGATCGCGTCGAGCAGCCCGGCGGTCGAGAAGTCGCGGTTGCGCACGTCGATCCCCAGGGCCAGCGGCCGCAGGGGCGGAGGCCCCTCCAGCAGCCGAGGCAGCAGGGAGAGCGGCAGGTTGTCGATCGCCTCGAAGCCCAGATCCTCAAGCACGTTGATCGCCGTGGACCGGCCCGCGCCCGACGGCCCGGTTACCAGGACGACCCGCCCGGCGGCGGTCAACGGGGTCCGTCGGGCTGCGGCGGCTGCGGTCATGTCTCGCCAGTGGGATGTCGGCAATCCTGCCTGAGTAGCAAGAACAGGGTTGCAGGAAAATGGGGCGCCGGCACATTCCGGTACAGCGGCAGCGGAACGTCCATTATGTCGCAGCTTCGGGGGGGCGGCAGGCGCTCCGCCTCGCAGGCGTCCATGTCGACCACGAAGGCCACGTGCGCCGCGACCGGCGGCAGGCGCAGCAGCCCGATGCCCCGCGCCTCGATCAAACCGCGGATCGCGGCGGGCGCCGAGGCGTGGACTTGTCCCGCCGCGCGGCGCAGGAGGGTGCGGTCATCGGCTACGAGAGACGCGCCCATCGCGATCAGGCGCAGCGCCAGGCCCGACTTGCCGCTGCCCGACCGCCCGCGGATCAGCGCCGCCCTTTCGCCGAAGGCGACGCAGGAGGCGTGGCAGATCGCCCCATCCTCGGCGCCGCCCGGTTCGCCGGTCAAACCGGCAGGCCCACCACGAAGCGCGCGCCGAGCGGATCGGATGTCAGGTCGGCATCGGTCGGGCGGATGTTCTCGGCCCAGATCACCCCGCCATGCGCCTCGACGATCTGTTTCGAGATCGCCAGCCCCAGCCCGGAATTGTTGCCGAACTGGCCTTCGGGCCGCTCGGAGTAGAAGCGGTTGAAGATCTTCGACAGCGCCTGTTCGGGAATCCCGGGGCCCGTATCCTCGACCACGACCAGAACGCGGTTCTCGCGGCGGCGCGCCCAGACCCGGATGGCATCGCCGTCCTCGCAGAACGAGATGGCATTGGTGATCAGGTTGACGAAGACCTGGGCCAGCCGGCTTTCCAGCCCGACGATTTCGATCGGTTCGGGCGGCAGATCGGTGATGAACTCGATCCCCTTCGCCTTGGCCTCTTCGCCCAGGTAATCGCTCAGCCCCGCCAGCATCTTCAGCAGGTCGAAGCCTTCTTCCTCTTCCTTGACCAGCTCGCTGTCCAAGCGCGAGGCGTTCGAGATGTCGCTGACCAGCCGGTCGAGGCGGCGGACGTCATGGTCGATCACGTCCAGAAGCTTTTCACGTTGCTCCTCCTTCTTGACGAAGCGCAGGGATCCCACGGCCGAACGCAGCGAGGCGAGCGGGTTCTTGATCTCGTGCGCCACATCGGCGGCGAATTGCTCGTTCGCGTCGATCCGGTCATACAAGGCCGCGACCATGCCGCGCAGGGCCCCCGACAGGCGGCCGATCTCGTCCGGGCGCCCCGTCAGATCGGGAATGCGCACGCGGCTCGGCTTCACGCGACTGGAATTGCGGTCGCGGCCGATCTCGGCCGCCGCCGCCAGGTCGGACAGCGGATTGGCGATGGTCGAGGCAAGCACCAGACTCAGCCCCACCGATACCAGGATCGCGATCACGAACATCTGCAGCACCTGCTCGCGCTCGGTGCGCACCAGCCGGTCCAGCTCGCCCGCCGCGCTGGTCAGGGCCACCGCCCCCACGACACGGCCGCCGGAATAGACCGGCGTCGCCACCAGGAACACGGTTCCGCCATCGGGGATCACGCTGGTTTCGACCTCGGTGCGGCCGGCCAGGGTGCGGGCCACGAGGTCCCGCGCCGTCCGCTCGATCTGCTCGGATCCCGTGGCGGTGGGCGCGGAGGAGAAGATCGCCGCCATCGCGTTCCAGATGCCGTTCAGGAAATCGGTGATGACCGTGCGCCGCTCCTCGCGCTCCAGCCCCACCACCGGGCCCGGCCCCGCACGATCCTGACCCAGACTGCTGGCCAGAAGCATCCGCGAGGCGTCGAAGACGAAGACCTCGGTTTCGGGCGCCGTCGACAGGCCCGACAGGGTCTGGCCCAGATCCAGGCCGGCCTGGGAAAGGCCGCTGACCGCGCCGCTGCCCTCCAGCCGCGCCTCGATCACATCGGCGATCAGCGCGGCTTCGGTGACAAGCGCCGCCTCGCGCTGGAAGACCAGGCTGTCGCGAAACGGGTTGAGGTACAGAACGCCCGCCACCAGCACCAGGATGGCCAGCAGGTTGAAGGTGATGATCTTCCGGGCCAGCGGCGAACGGTTGATCGACATCAGGCCGCGCCGCTCCCGCTGAGCGCGCATCTCGCGCTCGACGGTGCCGTCGGTCCCGACCCAGTCCTCGCCCAGCACGACGTCCGGCTTGGCGGCCGGACGGGCGGACTTGAGATCTATCCGCGAGGCCAGGCTCATGCCCTATTCTTCGTTGTATCGGTAGCCGATGCCGTAAAGCGTCTCGATCGCCGAAAACTCGTCGTCCACCGTGCGCATCTTCTTGCGCAGGCGCTTGATATGGCTGTCGATGGTGCGGTCGTCCACATAGACCTGATCGTCATAGGCCACGTCCATCAGTTGATCGCGGCTTTTCACGAAACCGGGCCGTTGCGCCAGCGCCTGAAGCAGCAGGAATTCGGTCACGGTCAGCGAGACGTCCTTGCCCTTCCAGCTTACCGCGTGGCGGAGCGGGTCCATCTTCAGCTCGCCGCGCACCATGATCTGCCCGGCCTCGGCCTCGGTGACCTCGTCACCCGACAGCACCTCCTGCCGGCGCAGCAGGGCGCGGATCCGTTCCACCAGAAGCCGCTGGCTGAACGGTTTCTTCACGTAGTCGTCGGCGCCCATGCGCAGGCCGAGAACCTCGTCGATCTCGTCGTCCTTCGATGTCAGGAAGATGATCGGCATCGAGGTCTTCTGACGCACCCGCTGCAACAAATCCATCCCGTCCATCCGGGGCATCTTGATGTCGAACACGGCCATGTCCGGCAACCGCTTGCTGAACGCGTCCAGCGCCGCCTGACCGTCATTGTAGGTCTCGACCTCGAATCCCTCGGCCTCCAGCGTCATGGAGACGGAGGTCAGGATGTTCCGGTCGTCATCGACCAATGCTATTCGCGACATGGACGATTTCCTTGCTGCTCGGACTTTGTCTCTTTACAGGTCATAATCCTGCGTGACCGTGCGGGAATCAATCACTAACTTCGCCAAAGGGCCGCGCCGGTGCCGCAATTGGCCCTCAAATACGTTAATAATGGCTAAATTGCCTCACCTCGGCGGGCATGACAGCCACGCCCCTCGGCGCCGCGCAAGATGATTGCGCTAAACCCGCCGGTGATTGCGCTAACCGTGTCGCGGCGCCTGTTCCCCAACAAAATCATAGTGCTATATGAAACCGCAACGCCCGGTCGGTCCGGGTTCGAGGTAGCGCGGCGAATGGCTTCTCCGCGCCCTGGTGTAATTTCAGTGTCAACGACTGCCATGTCGGGAGAGGAGACCGCATCATGACCACCGGAAGAGTGAACCCCGCCTGCCGGCTGGAGGACCAGGGCATCGAGGGCCTTGGCCAGGTCTATTACAACCTCATCGAGCCCGCGCTGGTCGAGCAGTCGCTGGCCCGCGACGAGGGCGAGCTTGGCGTTGGCGGCGCCCTGCTGGTCGCCACCGGCAAGCATACGGGCCGGTCGCCCAAGGACAAGTTCTTCGTCACCACGCCGTCGGCCGAGGGGTCGATCTGGTGGGACAATAACGGGCGGATGGCGCCGGCGGCGTTCGACGTGCTCAAGGCCGACCTGCTCGAGCACATGAAGGGGCGCGACTTCTTCGTGCAGGATCTGTTCGGAGGCGCCGATCCCGCGCACCGCATGGATGTGCGCGTGATCACCGAACTTGCCTGGCACGGCCTGTTCATCCGCCACCTTCTGCGCCGCCCCGACAGAAACGAGCTCGACGGCTTCACCCCCGACTTCACCATCGTCAACTGCCCCAGCTTCAAGGCCGATCCCGCGCGCCACGGCTGCCGGAGCGAGACGGTCATCGCGATCAACCTCGATGCCAAGATGATCCTGATCTGCGGCACCGAATATGCCGGCGAGAACAAGAAATCGGTCTTTTCGCTGCTGAACTACTTCCTGCCCGAGAAGGGCGTGATGCCGATGCATTGTTCGGCCAACCACGCGCCCGGCAATCCCGTCGACACGGCCGTGTTCTTCGGGCTGTCGGGTACGGGCAAGACCACCCTGTCCGCCGACCCGAACCGCGTGCTGATCGGCGACGACGAACACGGCTGGTCCGAACGCGGCACCTTCAACTTCGAAGGGGGCTGCTATGCCAAGACGATCTCGCTCAGCCCCGATGCCGAGCCCGAGATCTTCGCCACCACCACCAAGTTCGCGACCGTGATCGAGAACATGGTCTACGACCCCGAGACCAAGGAACTGGATTTCGAGGACGATTCGCTGACCGCGAACATGCGCTGCGCCTATCCGCTCGATTACATCTCGAACGCCTCGGCGACGGCGCTCGGCGGGCATCCGAAGAACGTCATCATGCTGACCTGCGATGCCTTCGGCGTGCTGCCCCCGATCGCGCGGCTGACGCCCGCCCAGGCCATGTATCATTTCCTGTCCGGGTTCACGTCCAAGGTCGCGGGCACCGAGCGCGGCGTGACCGAGCCGGAGCCGACCTTCTCGACCTGTTTCGGCGCACCGTTCATGCCGCGCCGGCCCGAGGTCTACGGCGAGTTGCTCAAGCAGAAGATCGCCAAGCACGGCGCGACCTGCTGGCTGGTGAATACCGGCTGGACCGGCGGGGCCTACGGCACCGGCAGCCGCATGCCGATCAAGGCGACCCGGGCGCTGCTGTCGGCGGCGCTGGACGGAAGCCTCGCGCAGGCGCCGTTCCGCAAGGACAGGAATTTCGGGTTCGAGGTGCCGACGACGGTCAAGGGCGTGGCCGATATCCTGCTGGATCCGCGCCGCACCTGGGACGATGCCGCCGCCTATGACCGGCAGGCGGAAAAGCTGGTGCAGATGTTCGCGCGGAACTTCGAACAATACGAGGCGCATATCGACGACGATGTCCGCGCCGCCGCCCTGGGCTGAGGCCGGCAGAGGCGGCCAAACCGTTACCGACCGAGTGCGCCCCGCCCCGAAAAGGCGGGGCGCAGTCATTTTACCCGCCGTTTTCCCGGCAACATTGGTGCGCACACACATGTTCATGTGAAATCTTCTTGCGCTGCGCCTGCACAATGACTATGCCAGGACCAGCGCGATCAGGAGGGCTCCATGCCGGCAGATGGCCACAATCCCGCTTCCCCGCCCGATATCCAGACGGATGCCCGGCACGCCCTGGCGGCGGTCGACCGGCTGCTGGAGACGGCGACGGACCGGCTGCGCGCCCGGCTCGACCAGGCGGGCATTCCGCAGGCCGAGGCAATCGATCTGCACCAGAGCGCGGCGCATGCGCTGGCCTGGCTCGCGACCTATGCCACCGCCCTGCACCGGATGCAGGACTGGGCCGACGGGCTTGCCGCCTCGGGGCGCCTGGGCGCGGTGGAAACCTGCCTTCACCGCATCGCCATGGGCGAATACCTGGCGCAGATCCGCGGCGGCATTCCCATGGGACAGGGCGAGATCGCGCGCCTGTCGGATCTCGGGGTCGCCCCCGACGAGCTGGACGCGATGGACGATGCGGGCGCGCTTGCCCGGCTGGCCCGGACCGGCAACGATCAGGCGACCCGCGGCAGGCTTGCCGCCCTGATGGCGGATGGCAGCGGCGCCGAGACGATCGGCGCGACCGGGCTCGACGCCGAATACGAGATGATCCGCGACCAGTTCAGCCGTTTCGCGCGGGACCGGATCGAACCGCATGCCCAGGACTGGCATCTGTCGGACAGCCTGATCCCGGCCGAGATCATCGCCGAGATGGCCGGGCTGGGGGTGTTCGGCCTGACCATCCCCGAAGAGCATGGCGGCTTCGGGATGACCAAGACCGCGATGTGCGTCGTGAGCGAGGAATTGTCGCGCGGCTATATCGGCGCAGGATCGCTCGGCACCCGGTCCGAGATCGCCGCCGAGCTGATCCTTGGCGGGGGAACCGACGCGCAAAAGGCGCGCTGGCTGCCGCGGATCGCCAGCGGCGAGGTCCTGCCGACGGCCGTCTTCACCGAGCCGGATACCGGGTCCGATCTGGGCGCCCTGCGGACCCGGGCGGCGCCCGAGGGCGAGGATTGGAGGATCACCGGCACCAAGACCTGGATCACCCATGCCGCCCGCGCGCAGCTCATGACCGTCCTCGCCCGCACCGATCCGGACAGTGCCGATCATCGCGGGCTCAGCATGTTCCTGGCCGAGAAGAGCGGCGCGCGCGAGGACGCCGACTTTCCCGATCCCGGCCTGACGGGCGACGAAATCCCCGTTCTGGGCTATCGCGGAATGAAGGAATACGTCCTGTCCTTCGACAATTTCCGCGTGGCCGGCGACGGGTTGCTGGGCGGTGCGCCCGGACAGGGATTCCGCCAGCTCATGCAGACCTTCGAAAGCGCGCGCATCCAGACCGCCGCCCGCGCCGTCGGTGTCGCGCAATCCGCGCTGGACGCGGCCCTGCGTTACGCGCAGGAGCGGCGCCAGTTCGGCCGGCCTCTGATCGCGTTTCCGCGGGTGGCGGGAAAGCTGGCGATGATGGCGACCGAGATCATGATCGCCCGGCAACTGACCTATCACGCGGCTGCCGCAAAGGATTCGGGGCGGCGGTGCGACCTCGAGGCCGGGATGGCCAAGCTTCACGCGGCCCGCGTCGCGTGGAGCGCCGCCGATGGCGGCCTGCAGATCCATGGCGGCAACGGCTTTGCGCTGGAATATCCGATCAGCCGCATCCTGTGCGATGCACGCGTGCTGAACATATTCGAAGGCGCGGCCGAGATACAGGCGCAGGTCATCGCCCGCAGACTGCTGGCGGCCTGACCGCCGCCCGCGCCGCGGCCCTCACGTCCGGCGGGCGAGCGTATCGACCAGCCGTTGCCGCGCCCGGGGCAGCGGGCGGTCGCCCAAGGCCGGCGCGACCCGGTTCTCCAGGAAATGCCCGGTCACGCGAAGCCCGTCGAGAAGATCGGCAAGGCTGGCGCCCCCCTGCCCCAGAAGGCAAAGCGGCAGGGGCAGCAGCCGGTCGGCCCATTCCCCCGCCGCGCCGCGCGCCACCGCCCGCCCGGTCCGGGGCGAGACAAAGGCCAGATCGTCGCGCGTGCCCGTGACGGCGCAGCGGCCCAGATCCAGGCCGAATCCCAGCTCGTCCAGCAGCGCCAGTTCCCAGTGAAGGTAGTGCAGCGGCCAGTCCGGATCGGTGCCGAGCGTGTCGAAGACGGCGACGCTATGGGCATAGAGCGCCGGATGCGGCTCGCGCTCCGGCAGGGCGAAGGACAGAAGCGCCACCAGAGCGCCCAGCCCGGCCAGCGCCTCGCCATCGCCCATGACGGCGGCGGTCCTGCCGCGGCGCAGTTCGACCGTGTAGGTGCCCAGATGATCCTCAAGCCGCGCCCGCCAACGCAGGTCGAGCTGCGCGCCCGGTTGCAGGACCGGCGCCAGCCGCCGGCCCGCGCCGCCATGCACGACCCCGCCATGCCGGCCATGCTCGGCGGTGAGGACATCGGCGATCGCGGCGCCCTCGCCCAAGGGACGGACCGACAGCAGCACGCCTTCGTCCCGCCACTCCACCCCGGGCTACTCGGCCAGGCCCGGCGCATCCAGCAGATGCCGGCCCGCCCGGTCCTCGACCTCGACCACCCACAGATCCGGGTCGTGCTGCCGTTGCCGCGACAGGGCCGCGTCGATCTCGGCCTCGTCGCCCTCGGCCAGCACGATCCAGCGCCGCGCCCCGGACAGCAGATCGAAACTGCGCTGAAAGGCCCGCGCCCGCCCGTCCAGCGTGTTGAGCTTGACCAGCACGGCACCGGCCGTGTCGTCGCCATGGGCAACGACGAAGGCGGGAATATTCTCGACCCGCAGCCGCGCCAGATAGGCCGCGACCCAGATATGGGCGGTCAGCCGGGCCATGCAGCCAGCCGCGGCCCAACGGGCGGCACGTGCGGTTCAGCCATCGCCGAAATCGAGGCCCATCTCGCGGTAGCGTTCGGCCTCGTCCAACCAGTTGGGTCGCACCTTCACCTGAAGGAACAGATGCACCTTGCGCCCCAGAAACTCCTCGAGCTCGGCGCGCGCCGCCTGCCCGACGGCCTTGGCCGTCTCGCCCTTGCGGCCCAGCACGATCCCCTTGTGCCCGTCGCGCGCGACATAGACGATCTGGTCGATGCGCGCCGATCCGTCCTCGCGCTCCTGCCAATGCTCGGTCTCGACCGTCAGTTGATAGGGCAATTCCTGGTGCAGGCGCAGGGTCAGCTTCTCGCGGGTGATCTCGGCGGCGATCATGCGCATCGGCAGATCGGCAAGCTGATCCTCGGGATAGAGCCACGGCCCCTCGGGCAATTCCCGCGCCAGCCAGCGCCGCAGGTCGTCGACGCCGTATCCCTTTTCGGCCGAGATCATGAAGGTCTCGGCAAAGGGGAACCGGTCGTTCAGCGCCGCGGCCAGCCCCAGAAGCGCCGGCCGCTCGACCCGGTCGATCTTGTTGATGGCCAGCGCCACGGGCCGCCCGCCAAGCTGTTCCCGAAGGGCGTCCAGGATCGCCTCGACCCCGGGGCTGATCCCGCGATGCGCCTCGACCATCAGCACCACGATATCGGCATCGGCCGCGCCGCCCCAGGCCGCGGCCACCATCGACCGGTCCAGGCGCCGGCGGGGGCGGAAGATGCCCGGCGTGTCGACGAAGACGATCTGCGCCGGCCCCTCCATCGCCACGCCGCGGATACGGGTGCGGGTGGTCTGGACCTTGTGCGTGACGATGGACACTTTCGCGCCGACCATCCGGTTCAGCAGCGTGGACTTGCCGGCATTCGGCTCGCCGATCAGGGCGACGAAGCCCGCGCGCGTGGGATCTTCGGTCATGGCTGTCCCTCCAGCTCGGCCAGCAGCGCCCGCGCCGCCGCCTGTTCCGCCAGCCGCTTAGATCGCGCTTCGGCCCGCGCCTCCTGCCCCGAGGAAAGCTGTGCCGCGATCTCGAAGACGGGCGCGTGATCGGGCCCCTCGCGCCGCAGCACCACGTAATCGGGGGGCGGCATACCCCGGGCCTGGGCCCATTCCTGAAGCGCGGTCTTCGGATCGCGCGCCGTCTCTTCGGCCCGGTCGATCCGGTCGCCCCAGAGGCGCAGGACGACGGTGCGCGCGGCCTCGAGCCCGGCATCGAGATAGACCGCGGCGATCACGGCCTCCATGGCATCGCCGAGCAGCGTCTCCTTGCGCCGGCCGCCGGTCGCGCTTTCGCCCCGGCCCAGACGCAGCACCGATCCCAGATCGATCTGCCGCGCCACATCGGCGCAGGTCTCCTTGCGGACCAGCACGTTGTAGCGCGGCGCAAGCTGCCCCTCATCGGCCAGCGTGTCCGCCTTGAACAGCGCCTCGGCCAGGATCAGGTTCAGCACCCGGTCGCCCAGGAATTCCAGCCGCTGGTTCGACGGGCGCTGCGGGCCGGCCTTGGACGGATGAGTCACCGCGCGCAGCAGAAGGTCCGGTCGTGCGAAGCCGTGTCCCAGCCGCCTGCTGAAGGCGGCGAGTTCCGCCGACAGCTTCACTCGATCGCCTTGAAGAACCGGTCGGGCCGCCAGGTCCAGAAATACAGCATCGACCGGCCCGCCGACGAGAAGATGACCCGGTCGGCCCGGCCGATCAGGTTCTCGGCCGGCACGAAGCCGACCCCCATCGCGTTCGGGCTGACCCGGCTGTCGGTCGAATTGTCGCGGTTGTCGCCCATGAAGAAGTAATGCCCCTCGGGCACCGTATAGACCGGCGTGTTGTCGAGCTGCGAGTTGCGGATGTTCAGCACGTCATGCTCGACCCCGTTCGGCAGCGTCTCGCGGAAACGCTCCTTCACGCAATCCCCGCCGAGGGCGACGCCCGCATTGGCGCATTGCGGCAGGTTGCCGACCGGCCCCTGCTTGTCGAAGGTCTCGACGAACTGGCCCGCGGGCACCTGCGGCGCCTCTTGCCCGTTGATGAACAGCACCCCGTCGCGCACCTGGATCGTGTCGCCCGGCAGGCCGACCAGGCGCTTGATGAAGTCCGTCCCCGCAACCGGGTGCCGGAACACCACGACATCCCCGCGTTCGGGTTCCGAGCCCAGGATCCGGCCCGAGAACGGGCACAGCGAGAACGGACAGGAATACTGGGAATAGCCATAGGCCATCTTGTTGACGAACAGGAAATCGCCGACCAGCAGCGTGTCCTTCATGCTGCCTGTGGGGATCCAGAACGGCTGGAAGAACAGGGTCCGGAAGACGCCCGCGATCAACAGGGCGTAGACGATGGTCTTCACCGTCTCCAGGATCCCGTCCTTCTTTTCGGCCTTCTCAGCCATAGCGCGCCCTTTCCCGCTGCCCGCGCGCTTCATGGGCGGCGGGCGGGGGGGAGTCAAGTTCGCCGCCGGTCAAGGTCTCGTGGCCTTACTCCTGCCCGTCGGCATAGAGGTCCAGCACCCGATGTTCGCAGACGCCGCCACGGGCGGCGAAGCCTTCGGAAGCGGCCCGTTCGAAGTCGGGCAGGCGCAGGCCGGGAAACACGAAATACTTCGCCGCGACATTGTCCTGCCGGGCCGCGAAGAGCAGGCGCCCGATCCCGGCAAAGCGCATCGCGGCCAGGCACATCTCGCACGGCTGCAGCGACGAAACCAGCGTCGCGCCGGTGAGATCCGGCCGCTTGACCGAGTGGCAGGCCCGGCTGATGGCGACAATCTCGGCATGGCGGGTCGGGTCGTTGTCGAGATGCACCTGGTTCTCGCCATAGGCCAGGATGCCGTCGTCCAGGACCACCGCGGCGGCGATGCCGGCAAACCCCGTCTCCTCGGCCGCCAGCCGCGCCCGGCGCAGCACCTCGTCCAGGGTCTTCAGCTCGATCTCGCTCGGCTCCATCCCGCACGCCCCCCGGCCCGTTGCGACAGAAGAACCAACCCCCCGCCCGGCGCCCCGGTTCCGCGTCCGTTCAGGGCCCCGGGTCGCGTCCGGCGGGAAAGCCCGCCTCGCGCATCAGCCGGTCCGACGCGGTCTCGACCTCATCGTGCAGTCGGGACATGAACGCGTTCTGGTCGAGCCCCGGCGGGATCGGCGGCAGGAACTCTACGACCGCCAGGCCCGGGCGCCGCAGGATGCCGTGGCGGGGCCAGAAGACGCCGACATTCGTCGCCGCCGGCACGCAGGTCTGTCCCGTCTGGCTGTAGAGCGCATAGGTCCCCACCTTGTAGGGCAGCACCACGCCGGGCGCCACGCGGGTGCCCTGGGGATAGATGATAAGCTGCCCCGGCTCGGCCCGGCCCTTGCGCACGTCTTCCAGCATCGTGGCGATGGCGCGGCCCCGCTTGCCGCGATCGACGGGCACGCAGCCGATCCGCAGCGCGAACCACCCGACGATGGGCGCCCGGCGCAGCGAGCTTTTCATGATGAATTTCGGCCGGGGCGTCACCGAGACGATCATGATGATGTCCAGAAAGGACTGGTGCTTGGCCGCGATGAGCACCTCGTCCGTCGGCGGCGTGCCCCGTATCTCGGTCCGCAGGCCGACCATGCGGGCGGCGCTCCATCGCACCCAACGGCAATAGGTATGCACGGCCCGGAACGCCCCGTCGCGCGAGCGGAGTGCCGGGATCAGGTAGAACACCCCCAGGACCGCCATCGCCAGATACATCTGGACGATGAAGGCGACCGATCGGAGCCACTGCCATGCCATAGCCATCACGTCGTCTCCCTCAACGCCCGCATCGCCGCGCCCCGGGTCGCCCAGAACGCAACCAGGGCGGCCAGCGGCGGGATCGCCAGCGGCACCAGCCACCCGGTCCCGGCAAGGCCCAGCCCCGTCAGAAAGCCCCCCGCCGCTCCGGGTTCCGGCAACAGGGCAAGGACCAGCATTCCAGCCACCGTGCCGGCCGCCGCTCCGGCCAGGCTGCGCATGGTGAAACGCCGCACGAAGGCCCGGGCGATGTAGACGTCCCGCGCCCCCACCAGACGCAGAACGTCGATCACCTGCGCATTCGCCGCCAATGCCGCCCGCGCGGCCAGGGTGATCATCGCCGCCATGGCGGCCGCGATCAGAAGGGCGGAAGTCGCGCCCAACACCCGCAGCCATTCGGCCGCGCGCACCAGCGGCCGGCGCCATCTGGTGTGGTCGTCCAGCACGGCGCCCGGCACCTCGGCCTGCAGCCGGAGACGCAGCCCCTGCGCATCGTAGCCGCGGGGCGTCTCGACGATCTCGATCAATTGCGGGATCGGCAGGCTGTCGACCGGCAGGTCGGGCCCGAACCAGGGTTCCAGCAGCGCGCGCTGCTCCTCGGCGCCGAGCGCCCGGGCAGCGGCGATCCCCGGCGTGCCGTCGAGGATCGCCAGCGCCGCGGCGGTCTGCTGCGCCACCTGCTCGGGCGGGGCCGAGATCCGCAGGGTCGCGGTTCCGGCCAGTTCGGCGCTCCAGCTATCCGCCAGCCGCCCCGCCGCCAGGGAGAAGGCCAGGGCGAAAACCGCCAGAAAGCTCATCGCGCCCGCGGTGAACACGGTCAGCCAGGCGGTGAACCCCGCGGGGGGAACGACCCGGTCCGCCCGCGCATCCCCGGCCAGAAGCGACGCGGCGCGGCCCAGCCACCGCATGAAGGCCGAGAGCGGGGCGCCGCCACGCCGGCCGGCGGTATCGCGCGCGGGCGCCCTCACAGCTCGGCGCCCGCCGCTTGCAGGCGACGGTCGCGTATCCGAAGAACGCGCGCGGCGACCTGGCTCTTCGCCTGCCGGATCAGGGTCATGTCATGGGTCGCGACCAGCACCGTCTTGCCCATCCGGTTCAACTCGATCAGCAGCGTCAGCAGACGCAGCGACATCTCCCAGTCCAGGTTTCCGGTGGGCTCGTCTGCAAGGATGACGTCGGGCGACAGGATCACCGCCCGGGCCAATGCCGCCCGCTGCCGTTCTCCGCCCGACAATTCCGGCGGCAGCGCCCCCCGGCGCCGCGACAGGCCGACCCAGGCCAGCAGTTCGTCCAGTTCCTGGCGCCGCGTCCCCACGGGCTGCCCCGCCACGTCAAGCGGCAGCGCGATGTTCTCGATGACTGTCAGATGGTCGAGAAAGCGACAATCCTGATGGACGATCCCGATCCGCCGCCGCAGGCCAGCCACGCCGTCGCGCCCGATCTGCGATGCGGGCCGGCCGAAGAACACGACCTCGCCCCGGCTGGCGCGCAGTTCCAGGTAACACAGCTTCAGAAGCGTCGTCTTGCCCGATCCCGACGGCCCGGTCAGGAAGTGGAACGAGCCGGGCTGAAGCTCCAGCGCGACGTCCGACAGCAGGGCCTCGCCGCCATAGCTGTAGCTGACCTCGCAAAGTTCGATCACCCGTTCCCGCCCCCTGCGCCCGGCGCTGCCGCGTCGCGGCGATGCGCGACCCTTTTGCCTCAGCCATGGGGCCGATTCAATCCGCCGGACAGCGGATCGCTTTGACTGCGGCCAAATGATTGTTAATGCTGCGGTTACGGCAAGCGCGCACTTGCCGCGCGAGGGATAGCAGGGAGCGCCATGAGGCTCGTTTGCCCGAACTGTGCCGCCCAATACGAGGTCGACCCGGCGCTGATCCCCGAGGGCGGGCGCGACGTGCAGTGCTCGTCCTGCGGCGAGACATGGTTCACCACGCGTGACGGCGCCGCGGCAGAGCCGCCCGCGCCGACCCGGGCCCAACCCGTGCCGCCAGCCGCCCCGGACCACATGCCCCCGACCGGGCAAGAGGACGGGTCCGATGACGCGCCCGAACCGGCGGCGCCGCCGCCCCGGCGCCGCATCGACGAGGCGGCGCTGGCAATCCTGCGCGAAGAGGCCGAGCGCGAGGCCGCCGAACGGCGGCGCGAGGCCGAAGGCGCGTTCGAAAGCCAGGGCGATCTGGGACTGGAAGAGGACGTGCAGGCGCGGCGGCGGACGGCCGACGCGCCGCCGACCGACGCGTCTCTGCCAGCAAGCGGTCCTGCCGATATGCCGGCCGACCGCGCCGGGCCGTCTGCGCCCGAACCGGCGCCCGAAACCCCGCCCGAATCCCAACCCGACCCCGCATCCGGGGTGCATGCGGACCCGCCGATGCCGCCGGCGGAAGACGACCGACCAGACGCGCCACCGCCGGCCGCGCCCGATGAGCGCCCGGCACACAGGGACAGGGCGGCGGCCGGCTCGCGGCGCGACCTGCTGCCCGATATCGAGGAGATCAACTCGACCCTCACCGCCACATCCGCCCGCGTCCCCGGCCCCGGGGACCCGGTGGCGCAGGCCGAGTCGGAGGACCGCCAGCGCCACGGTTTCCGGCTCGCATTTTCGCTGGTGATGGCCGTTACCGCCGTTCTGCTTCTGCTCTACGCCTTCGCACCGCAGGTCGTGCGGGCCGTGCCCGCCAGCGAGGACGCAATGATCGGCTATGTGCGTTGGGCGAACGGCGTCTGGGACGGGCTCGACCGGCTGCTGGCCGGGGCGGGGGCCGCGCTGACGGATCTGACGAAATAGCGGGCGCGCGCGGCCGCCGCGAACCGGAATCCGCAGACTAGAACAGGTCCAGCAACCGGCGCAGGTAGTCGCGCTCTTCCTCAGGGCGGGTCTGATCGCCCGAGCGGCGGCGAATCTCGTCGAGGAGCTCCTGCGCCCGGCGATAGACGTCTTCGCCCTGAAGGAACCGCTCATCCGTGCCGAACCGCCCCTCGGCGCCCGCCGACCGGCCCAGGGGATCCTGCTGCCGGCCCTGGGGGTCGCCCTGCGCGGTGGCGTCGCCCTGCCCGCCCTGCTGGTTCTGCTGCTGCGCCATGGCCTCGCCCAGATTGCGGATACCCTCGCGCAGCGCCTCCATCGCCTCGGCCTGACGGTCCAGCGCACGGGAATTGTCGCCGTCGCGCAGCGCATCCTCGGCGCCGTCCATCGCCTCGCCCGCACGGCCGAGCGCATCGCGCGCCGCGTCGCCCTCGGGGGTGCCCGCGCCCGGAAGATTGCCGCGCTGCCGGTCCAGTTCGTCGCGCAGGGCCTGCTGCCGGTCGGCGAGGCTGGGGCCCTGCCCCGGCTGGCCCTGGCCCGGCTGCTGGCCGAAGGGATCGCCCTGCTGCCCCGGCTGCCCCTGCTGCCCCGGCTGACCGCCGGGATTGAACTGTTCCTGCAGATCGCGAAAGGCGTCGTCGCTCAGCCCCTGCTGATCGCGAAGCGTGTTCTGCAGGTCGCGCATCGCCTGCTGGCCCTCGCCCGGCTGGCCCTGCCCCTGCTGGCCGCGCGCAACTTGCATGTTCTCCATCATGCGGCGCAGCTGGTCGAGAAGCTGCTGCGCCTCGGCCATGCGGCCCTGTTCCATCAACTGCTGAAGCCGGTCCAGCATCTGCTGCAACTGCTGGCCGGTGATCTCTTGCCGGTTCTGGTTGTCGGCCTGCTGCTGGTCCTGCTCGGGCGCGTTCTGCGCAAGCTGGCGCATGTAGTCCTGCATCGCCTCGCGCAGTTCCTGCATCAGATCCGCGACCTCCTGATCGCTGGCGCCGTTGCGCATCGCCTCGGACAGGCGGTCCTGGGCGCGTTGCAGCCGGGCCAGCGCATCCTCCAGATCGCCGAACTCGATCTCGCGCGCGATGTCCCACAGCGCCTGGGCCACCTCCTCTTGCCGCTCGACCGAGAGGTCCGAGAAGCGGAACCCGGATTCCAGCCGCCGCACCGCCACCCGCAGCCGCAGATACAGGGTCTCGGACCGGAACAGCCCCTCGGGCCGGTAGGTCACCGCGCGCAGCACCTGGGCCACGCGCGGGGCGTTCTGACGCGCCCAGAGCAGATCGCGCCGCTGTTCGGCGATGGCGCGCGCCAGCGGGTCGAAGAACCGCAGGCCGGCCAGTTCGGCGGTCAGCGGCGCGCTGCGCCCGGTCTGCCCGGTCGCATCGGTCACTTCGAATACCATCCGCACCGGCAGGTTCGCCCAGGGATGTTCCGACAGGTTCTCGACCAGCGTCTCGCGGAAGTCGGTCCGGTCGCCGGTGATCGGCATCGGCAGATCGACGACAAGCGGCTCACGCGGGTCGGGCGCGGGCGCCAGCCCGTAGCGGCGGTCGACGGCGTCGAGGTCGAGCGAGATCACCGCGCGCCCCGCCGCGACGCCGTAATCGTCGCTGGCCGTGAAGGGCTGCCGGAATTCGCCATCGGGACCCCGCTCGGCGCCGGACAGGATCTCGACCTGCGGGGGCTGGTCGGGCTCCAGCGAGACGGTCCATTCACGGCCGCCCGGGCCGTCGATACGCAGATCGCCGCTCTGCCGCACCTCGAAGCTTTGCGAGGGTTCGGCCGCGCTGCCGGCATCGCCCGTCCGCCCGGACACCGTCTCGGCCACGGTCAGGTCGCCGAGCTGGCCGTAAAGGCGCAGGGTCACGCGGCTGCCCTCGGGCACCCTCAGCATCCGGTCGCCGACATCCGCGAGATAGATCGACGGCTTGCCGGTATAGGCCGGGGGTTCCACCCACCCTTCCCAGGACGGCCCGGCCGCCATGGCGCGGCCCATGCCCGGCGCGATCTGCCCGACCGACGAGACCTGCCAGACCGATCCGAAGATCAGGGCCATGACAAAGGCCAGCAACGCCACGTAGCGCAAGGCGTAGGGATCGCGGGATGCCATGCGCAGGTCCGGCCGGACCGCGCGTGCGCGCCCCGCCCGTTCGGCCATCCGCAGCAGATGGGCCTGCCACACCGCCTCGGACGCCGCATCGCCAGCGCCGATCGCCTGGTGATCCGAAATTGCGCTGAGGGGACGGCCCGGCAGGGTGCGGTCCAGCCGGTCCAGCGCCTCGGCCTCGGTCGGCCAGCGGAACCGGCGCAGCCCGTACCACAGCGCCCAGCCCATCCCCAGAATCAGAAAGAATCCCGCCGCCCAGACCGCTTCGAGAGGGCCGCGTTCCTGCAGCCCCAGCATCAGCGCGGCGAGCGCCAGCAACAACAGGCTCCAGGCCGGCCAGAAGGAACGGGCCAGACGTTCGGCCACCAGCCCCGCCCGCGTCAGGACGAGGGGCCGTCTGAGGCGGCGCCGGGCCGCATCGGGGAGGATCGTTCGCCTGCTCATGCACCCGTTACTGGCCTCCGGCCGCAACGAGCCGGATCAAAGCCATGCGGGTACGGTATCGCGGGCAATCATTTCGTCCAAGCTCGGTCTCGGACGAATGACGGCGAATTGATCCCGCTGGACCAGAACTTCGGGAACAAGCGGGCGACTGTTGTATTCCGACGCCATCACCGCGCTGTATGCCCCGGCCGAGCGGAAGGCGACCAGATCGCCCGCCGCCAGCGGCGGCAATTCCCGCGCCTTCGCAAACGTGTCGCCGGTTTCGCAGACCGGGCCGACCACGTCATACGGCGCGGTTTCGATACCTCCCGCCGGTTCGGTCACCGGGACGATGTCGTGCCACGCCCCGTACATCGCCGGACGCAGAAGATCGTTCATCGCGCTGTCGAGGATCAGAAAGCTCCGGTCCTCGCCCGATTTGACCCAGATCACCCGGCTGACAAGGATCCCGGCATTGCCCGAGATCAGGCGTCCCGGCTCGATCTGGATCTCGCAGCCCAGATCGCCGACGGTGCGGCGGATCACCTCGCCGTATTCCAGCGGCAGCGGCGGCGCCAGATTCGACCGCTCGTAGGGGATCCCCAGCCCGCCCCCCAGATCGAGCCTGCGGATCCGGTGCCCCTGCGCCCGCAGGCGCCGTGCCAGATCGCCGACCAGGGTATAGGCGGCCTCGAACGGGGCTAGGTCCGTCAGCTGGCTGCCGATATGAACATCGATCCCCACCACCTCGACCCCCGGCAGCGCGGCGGCCCGGTCGTAGACCTGCGGCGCCCGGTCGATCGGGATGCCGAACTTGTTCTCCTTGCGCCCGGTGGCGATCTTCTCGTGCGTCTTGGCGTCGACATCTGGATTGACCCGGATCGCCACCGGCGCCCGGGTCCCGAGCGCGGCCGCGACCTCGCTCAGCGCCTCCAGCTCCGGCTCGGATTCGACGTTGAACTGCCGGATCCCGCCCTCGAGCGCGGCGCGCATCTCCTCGCGCGTCTTGCCGACCCCGGAAAAGACGATGCGGTCGCCCGGAACGCCGGCGGCGCGTGCCCGTCGGTATTCGCCGATCGACACCACATCCATGCCCGCGCCCAGATCGCCCAGGACCTTCAGCACCGCGACGTTCGAGTTCGACTTGACCGCGAAGCAGATCAGATGGTCGAGCCCGTTCAGCGCCTCCTGGAACAGCGCGTAATGCCGGGCAAGCGTGGCGGACGAGTAGCAGTAGAACGGGGTTCCGACGACTGCGGCCATGTCCTCGACCGAGACATCCTCGGCATGCAGGATGCCGCGCCTATAGAGAAAGTGATCCAAGCCCGCCCCCTGCGCCGTGACGCCGGCGTCATAGCAGAACGGCAACCCGGCGCAATCGCGCGGGCCGTCACAGGCTGCCGGTGACGCCGATGCGGCCGTCGGGCGGCGCGACGGGCGCGACCGGTTCGGGCGCTCCGGCAGCGCCGCAGGCGGCAAGGAACGCGGTCAGGGCCAGTGCGGCGGACAGGCGGGCCATGGGGCAAAGCTCCGGTCGTGGGGTCGGGGGCGAACCTAGCACATGCCGTCCGGGCCGACACCCGTCTCTGACGCAGCGTGCGGGATGACAGGGCGGACCGGCGCTGACATTCTGCCCCCTGACCAGGAAGGCGGCGCAATGACAACCTATCCCCATCTTCTGGCGCCGCTGGATCTGGGCCACACGGTTCTGCCGAACCGTGTGCTGATGGGGTCGATGCATACCGGGCTGGAAGAGCTGCGCGACTGGAACCGGGTCGCCGCCTTCTATGCCGCCCGCGCCCGGGGCGGGGCCGGGCTGATGGTCACCGGCGGCATGGCGCCCAACCGCGAGGGCGGCGTCTTTCCCGGCGCGGCCGGGCTGATCACGCCGGACGACATGGCCGGCCACCGGATCGTCACCAGCCGCGTCGCCGACGAGGGCGGCCGGATCGCCATGCAGATCCTCCATGCCGGCCGCTATGCCTATGGGCCCGACTGCGTGGCGCCCTCGGCGATCAAGTCGCCCATCTCGCCCTTCGTGCCCCGGGCGCTGGACGAAGCCGGGATCGAGAAACAGATCGCCGACATCGCGACCGCCGCCGCCCGTGCGCGGGAGGCGGGGTATCACGGGGTCGAGGTGATGGGGTCCGAGGGGTATTTCCTGAACCAGTTCCTCGTCACCCGCACCAATCGCCGCGACGACCGGTGGGGCGGCAGCTACGAAAACCGGATGCGCCTGCCCGTCGAGACCGTTCGCCGGGTGCGGCAGGCGGTGGGCCCCGATTTCCTGGTGATCTATCGCATCTCCCTGATCGATCTGGTGCCCGAAGGGTCGCGATGGGACGAGATCGCGGAGCTGGCCCGCGCGGTCGAGGCGGCGGGCGCATCGATCCTCAATACCGGGATCGGCTGGCACGAGGCACGGGTGCCGACCATCGCGACCTCGGTGCCCCGCGCCGCCTTTGCCCATCTGACCCGCCGCCTGCGGGCCGAGGTCGGCCTGCCGGTCATCGCGTCGAACCGGATCAACACGCCCGAGACCGCCGAGGCGGTGCTGGCCCAGGGCGATGCCGACATGATCTCGATGGCGCGTCCGTTCCTGGCCGATCCCGACTTCGTGCGGAAGGCCGCGACCGGGCGGCGGAGCACGATCGCGCCCTGCATCGCCTGCAACCAGGCCTGCCTGGACCATACCTTCTCGGGCAAGGTGGCGACCTGCCTGGTCAATCCGCAGGCGGCCCACGAGACGACGCTGATCTATGCCCCCGCGCCCCGGCGCAGGCGCATCGCCGTCGTCGGCGCCGGGCCCGCCGGCCTGTCGGCGGCGCTGGTGGCGGCGGAACGGGGCCACGAAGTCGTTCTGTTCGAGCGGACGGACCGGATCGGCGGTCAGCTCGACCTGGCCCGCCGCATCCCCGGCAAGGAGGAATTCGCCGGCCTGATCGACTGGTACCGCGCCATGATCGCCGATCGCGGCGTGGCGCTGCGGCTGAACGCGGCGCCGGACCCCGGCGACCTGGCCCCGTTCGACGAAGTCGTCGTCGCCACCGGCGTGCAGCCGCGGAACCCCGGCATTTCCGGTCAGGACGCGCCGCATGTTCTGGATTATGCACAGGTGCTGACCGGGGCGCCGGTGGGGCCGCGCGTCGCGATCCTGGGCGCGGGCGGCATCGGCTTCGACGTGGCGGAATATCTGGTGCAGGGCGACGAGCGCCCGGCGCTGGACCCGCAATCGTGGCGCCGCGAATGGGGGGTCGGCGACCCGGCCGAAACGCCCGGCGGCCTCGCCCCGGACGGCCCGCGCCCTAGCCCGCCGGCGCGCGAGGTGGTGATGATGCAGCGCAAGCCGGGCAAGCCGGGGCGCAGTCTGGGGCGCACGACCGGATGGATCCATCGCGCCACGCTGAAGATGAAGGGCGTGCGACTGCTGCCGCATCTGCGCTATGAGCGGATTTCGGACCGGGGCGTGCATGTCACGGATCAGGGGGGCGCCGGCGCGGCGATGGTGATTCCCTGCGAAACGGTGGTCCTGTGCACCGGCCAGGTCAGCCGCACCGGACTGGCCGAAGGTCTGCGGGCGGCGAACCGGCCGTTCCACCTGATCGGCGGCGCCGATGTCGCGGCCGAACTGGACGCGCAACGGGCGATCGACCAGGGCGCGCGGCTGGCGGCGGCTCTGTAATCCGCGGCGCCCGGGCGTTTCCCTGTGGACAACGATGCCCGGTCTTACCCTCAGATTGTCCGGCCCGTTCCGCAATCTCGCCCGAATGTCCCACCATACCGTGATGGCCGGGGGGCGCTGGACGACGGGAACGGGACATGGACAGATTGACGGAAATGGAAGCCTTCGCGACGGTCGTGGACCAAGGCGGTTTCACGGACGCGGCGAAGAAGATGGGGATTTCCAAATCCGCCGTCTCGAAGCATGTCAGTTCCCTCGAGGCCCGGCTCGGGGCGCGGCTGCTGAACCGCACCACGCGCAGGGTCTCGCCGACCGAGATCGGCCTGGCCTATTACGACCGGGCGCGCCGTGTCCTGAACGATGCCGGCGAGGCCGATTCGCTGGTCACGTCGATGCAATCGGCTCCGTCCGGGCTGTTGCGCATCTCGGTCGCTACCGATTTCGGCGTGAACCATCTGTCGCCGATCATCGGCGACTTCCTGGGCGAGTTTCCCGACATCACCGTCAACATGGTGCTCAACAACCGCTACGTCGAACTGATCTCGGAAGGGTTCGACATGGCGGTGCGGATCGGCGAGCTTGAGGATTCCACCCTGCGCGCCCGCAAGCTGACCGAGACCACCAAGCGCATGATCGGCGCCCCGTCCTATTTCCAGAAATACGGCCGCCCGCTGAAGATCGACGATCTGAACGAGCACAAGCTGCTGCACTATTCCAGTCAGTCGACCGGCGCGGTGTGGAAGCTGACGGCGCCGTCGGGTGAAAAGCGGCAGGTGCGCACCGCCGGGTGGCTCAGCGTCAATGACGGGCAATCCCTGCTGAACGCCGCGATTTCGGGCCTCGGCATCGCGCATCTGCCCAGTTTCCTGTTCGCCGACGCGCTGGAAAAGGGGCTGGTGGAAGAGGCCATTCCCGACCTGCCGGTCGAGACGCAGGGCATCTATGCCGTCTATCCGCCGGGACGCTTCACGCAGCCCAAGGTGCGCGCCTTCATCGACTTCCTGGTGCACGCCTTCGCCGAAAAGGGCCCCGAACGGTGGTAGCGGCGCCGGCCGCGGCCGGCCGCGCCTAACCTTCGCGCGACAGAAACGCCTCGAACGCCGCAAGCGTGGCGGTCGAGACATGGTGTTCGATCCCTTCGGCATCGGCTTCGGCCGTTTCCGGCTCGACCCCGAGCGCCACCAGCAGATCCACCACGACCCGGTGCCGCGCCCGGACCCGGCAGGCCATCTCGCGTCCCGCCTCCGTCAGGAACACGCCGCGATAGGGCCGCGCGACGGCCAGCCCCTCGCGCTTCAGCCGCGCCACCGCCTTGGTGGCCGTGGGATGGGTCACGCCCATGCGTTCGGCAATGTCGGTGATGCGCGCCTCGCCGAAGGCCTTCGCCAGATCGTCGATCAGTTCGGTGTAATCCTCCAGCAGGGCCTGGGCCTGTGCCGTGCGGGCGCGGGCGAACCGTTCGGCGGTGGGCGCCGGCATCGGCGGGTCCGGCTGATCCATGCACCCTCTCCCCGTAGAAGGCGACCAAAGTATAGCCGTGTCATCACTTTGTAAATCCCGAGCTTCGCGCCCGGTCAATCCTGCCCATTGACAGAAGTGTAGCCGTGGCTACATTTCCGGCGTCAGGAGCGGCAGGCAAGACGGGAACGGCGGATCATGTCGATAACAGAGCGCACGCGCCGAGGCGTGGACGAGGTGCTGGCGGGCCGCCGCCGGGGGCCGGGTTCGGCCCTGCTGTTCGCCGGACCGGCGATCATCGCGTCGATCGCCTATATGGACCCCGGCAATTACGCGACCAACATCCAGGCCGGCGCCGGCTACGGCTATACGCTGCTTTGGGTGGTGCTCATGGCCAACCTGATCGCGATGCTGTTCCAGGCGCTGTCGGCGAGACTGGGCATTGTGACCGGGCGCAACCTCGCCGAGATGTGCCGCGACAGCTTTCCCCGCCCCATCGTCTGGGTGATGTGGGCGGTCAGCGAGATCGCGGCCATGGCCACCGATCTGGCCGAATTCCTGGGCGGGGCGATCGGTCTGTCGCTGCTGTTCGGCATCCCGCTGATCTGGGGCATGGCCGTGACGGCAATCGTCACCTACGGCATCCTGCTGATCGAGCATCGCGGCTTTCGTCCGATGGAACTGGTGATCGGCGGCTTCGTCGCCATCATCGGGCTCTGCTATCTGGTCGAACTGTTCATCGCGCCGGTGGATTGGGGCGGGGCTGCAACGGGCCTGCTGGTGCCGGGGATGCCCGATGCGGCCGCGCTGACCATCTCGGTCGGGATCATCGGCGCGACGGTGATGCCCCACGCGATCTACCTGCATTCCGGCCTGACCCAGAACCGGGTCACGGTCCGGGACGAGGGCCAGCGCCGCAGGCTGCTGCGATACTCGAACCTCGAGGTCGTGATCGCCCTGGCCGCGGCCGGTCTGGTGAACATGGCCATGGTGATGATGGCGGCCAGCGCGTTTCACGCCGGCCAGCAGGAGGTGGCCGAGATCGAGACCGCCTATTACCTGCTGACGCCGCTTCTGGGCGGCGCGGCGGCGGCGGTCTTCCTGATCTCGCTGATCTCGTCGGGCATATCCAGTTCGGTCGTGGGCACCATGGCCGGGCAGGTGATCATGCAGGGCTTCCTGCGCCGGCGCATTCCCTTGTGGCTGCGGCGCCTGGTGACGATGGCGCCGGCCTTCGTGGTGGTCGGAATGGGCGTGAACGCGACGCAGGCGCTGGTCGTCAGCCAGGTCATCCTGTCGATCGCCCTGCCGGTGCCGATGATCGCGCTGGTCCTGTTCACCAGCAACAGCCGGGTGATGGGACCCTATGTGAACACGCCCGTCGTGCGCTGGCTCGCCATCCTCGGCGCCGTGATCGTGCTGTCGCTGAACATCGTGCTGCTGGCGCAGACATTCGGGATGCCACTGCCCTTCCTGGACGGGCCGCTCATCTAGGCTTGCGCGGCCACGCGCAGGTTTATATCCGAATGACATCACAATGTAGAAATTTTGTTGCGAGGTCACCGTGAGCTTTCGGATCCAGCCCGCTCCGCCCGCCCGTCCGAACCGCTGTCAGCTATTCGGTCCCGGGTCGCGCCCCGCGATCTTCGCGAAGATGGCGGCCAGCGACGCAGACGTCGTCAATCTCGACCTCGAGGATTCGGTCGCGCCGGCGGACAAGGGCTCGGCCCGGGACAATGTGATCCGGGCCATCGGCGAGGTCGATTGGGGGCGCAAGCGGCTGAGCGTCAGGATCAACGCGCTCGACACGCCCTACTGGTATCGGGACGTCATCGATCTGGTGGAACGGGCCGGCGACCGCCTGGACCAGATCATGATCCCCAAGGTCGGCTGCGCCGCCGATATCTATGCCGTCGATGCGCTCGTCACGGCCGCGGAAACCGCGGCGGGGCGTGCCCGGCGGCTGGCATTCGAGGTGATCATCGAGACGGCCGCCGGCATCGCCCATGTCGAAGAGATCGCCGCCGCCTCTCCCCGGCTCGAGGCGATGAGCCTGGGCGCCGCCGACTTCGCCGCATCGATGGGGATGCAGACCACCGGCATCGGCGGGACGCAGGAAAACTACTACATGCATCGGGACGGACACCGATACTGGGCCGATCCCTGGCACTGGGCGCAGGCCGCCATCGTCGCCGCCTGCCGCACCCATGGCGTGCTGCCCGTCGACGGCCCCTTCGGGGACTTTTCCGATGATGAGGGCTTCCGCGCCCAGGCCCGCCGCTCGGCCACGCTCGGCATGGTGGGCAAATGGGCGATCCATCCGAAACAGGTCGCCCTGGCAAACGAGGTCTTCACCCCGTCGGATGCGGTGGTGGCCGAGGCTCGCGCCATCCTTCAGGCGATGGAGGATGCCAAGCGAAGCGGACAGGGCGCGGCCGTCTATCAGGGACGTCTGGTGGATCTGGCCAGTATCCGTCAGGCCGAGGTGATCGTGCGGCAGGCCGAGATCATCGCATCCTGACCCGCGGCACGGGCGGCGATTGCATTGCCCGGTGCGCATCTTCATATACGGGCGCACGAAGCGGCCCGGGGAAGCGGATGACCAATTATCTGGAATTCGAGAAGCAGCTAGCCGAGATCGAGGGCAAGGCCGAGGAACTGCGCGCCATGGCGCGCAAGTCCGAAGGCATGGATATCGAGAAGGAAGCCGCGGCGCTGGACCGCAAGGCCGCGTCGATGCTCAAGGATCTGTACAAGGATCTGAGCCCCTGGCGGAAATGCCAGGTCGCCCGGCATCCCGACCGGCCGCATTGCCGCGACTACATCGCCACCCTGTTCACCGATTACACGCCGCTGGCCGGCGACCGGAACTTTGCCGACGATCACGCGGTGATGGGCGGGCTGGCACGGCTGAACGACCGGCCGGTGATGGTGATCGGGCACGAGAAGGGGCACGACACCTCGACCCGGATCGCGCATAATTTCGGCATGGCCCGGCCCGAAGGGTATCGCAAGGCGATCCGCCTGATGGAGATGGCCGGGCGCTTCGGCCTCCCGGTCGTGACGCTGGTGGACACGCCGGGCGCCTATCCCGGCAAGGGCGCCGAGGAGCGTGGGCAGTCCGAGGCGATCGCCCGATCGACCCAGACCTGCCTGCGCCTGCCGGTGCCGCTGGTCAGCGTCATCATCGGCGAGGGCGGATCGGGCGGCGCCGTGGCCTTCGCGACCGCCAACCGCGTGGCGATGCTGGAACATTCGATCTATTCCGTTATCTCGCCCGAGGGCTGCGCATCGATCCTGTGGAAGGACGCCGAGAAGATGCGCGAGGCCGCCGAGGCGCTGCGGCTGACGGCGCAGGACCTGCGCAAGCTGGGCGTCATCGATCGGATCGTGGCCGAGCCGACGGGCGGCGCGCAGCGCGACGGCGCGGCGGCCATCCGCGCGGTCGGTGCGGCCATCGCCGAGATGCTCGACGAACTGACGCCGATGAAGGGCGCCGATCTGGTGGCCGACCGGCGCGACAAATACCTGAAGATGGGGTCGAAGGGCCTCGCCGCGTGACGGGGGCCGTGTAACGCGGCCGCCCGTCAGGGGTGTGGGGAGGCTCGGTTCCGCGCCCGCTCCGTCCCGTCGTCGGCAGGCAGGGGACGTGCCTCGATCACCACCACGGCCTGCGCCCAGGGGTGATCGTCGGTCAGGCTGACATGGATCACCGCGCGATGGCCGGGCGGGGTCATCGCGTCCAGCCGGTCGCGCGCCCAGCCCGTCACCTCCATCACCGGCTGGCCGGTGCGCAGGTTCACGACGGACATGTCCTTCCACGCGATCCCCATCCGCAGCCCCGTTCCCAGGGCCTTGGAACAGGCCTCCTTCGCGGCCCACCGTTTCGCATAGGTGCCGGCCACATCCGCGCGGCGCTCGGACCGGCGCTGCTCGGTCTCGGTGAAGACCCGATTGCGAAAGCGGTCGCCGAAACGCTCCAGCGTCGCGGCGATCCGGTCGATATTCGCCAGATCGGTGCCGATGCCCAGGATCATGCGGCACCCCCCGCGCCTGTGGACACGCTCAGCACCGGTTGGCCTCCATCAGCCGGCGCATCTCGGCTATCGCGTTATCCAGCCCGCGAAAGATGGCCTCGCCGATCAGGAAATGGCCGATATTCAGTTCGCGCAGCTCGGGAAAGGCGGCGACGGGGCCGACCGTGTCGTAGGTCAGGCCGTGGCCGGCATGGACCTCGAGCCCCAGGGACGCCGCAAGGGCCGACATGTCGCGCAGACGCGCCAGTTCGGCGTCACGGCGGGATAGATGCGCCTGCGCGTCCGGCCCGCCCGCCTCGTAGTCGAGATGCGCGTCGCAATAGGCGCCGGTATGCAGCTCCACCACCTCCGCGCCGATCCGATGGGCGGCCTCGATCTGGGCCGCGTCGGCCGCGACGAAGATCGACACCCGGCATCCCGCCTCGCGCAGCGGGGCGATGAAATGCACCAGGCGGTTCTCGTCGCGCGACACTTCCAGCCCGCCCTCGGTGGTCCGTTCCTCGCGTTTCTCGGGCACCAGGCAGACGGCATGGGGACGGTGGCGCAGCGCGATGCGCTGCATCTCGTCGGTGGCCGCCATTTCGAGGTTCAGAGGCACGGACAGAACCTCCATCAGCCCCTCGATATCGGCGTCCGAGATATGGCGCCGATCCTCGCGCAGATGGGCGGTGATGCCGTCCGCCCCGGCCGTTTCCGCCAGCTTTGCCGCCCGGAGCGGATCGGGATAGCGGCCGCCGCGGGCGTTCCGCACCGTCGCCACATGGTCGATGTTCACACCCAGCCTCAGGCGCTGTGCCTCTTGCGTCATCACGGTCCTCTCCCCGGCTCCTGCGGCCGGCGTCACTCTGCTTTCATCGCGGCCTCGGCCTTGTCCGCGCGGGCCCGCCTCCGCGCGAAACCCCGCTTCATCCGACCGATCCGCGCCTTCTGATAGGCCGAGATCAGCGGCCGGCTAAGGGCATAGGCCGCCGCGCCGGCGATCAGACCCGGGATCAGCCCGCCCACCAGATAGGGCAGGAACAGATGCCAGAAGAAGTTTTCCAGCCGGCCCCAATGCGCGACCTCGTCGGTGAAGATGGCGCTCAGATTGTGCCAGAGTTCGGCCGAGGCATTGCTGAAGGCGCCGAAGATCCGCCCGAGCGGAATGGCATTCTCGTCGCCCAGGATCGTGGTGCCCAATTCGACCGAAACGGTGGCGATCAGCGGAAAGGTCAGCGGATTGCCCACGAAGGTGGACAACAGCGCGGCGATCATGTTGCCGCGAATGGCCCAGGCCACGACGGCCGCGATCAGGAAATGCAGCCCGAAGAACGGGGTGAAGCTGGTGAACACCCCGGCCGCGATGCCGCGGCTGATCTTGTGCGCGGGATCAGGAAGCCGCCGCAGCCTGTGCACGACATACAGGACCGCACGCCACCATCCGCCGCGCGGATAGACCGTCCGGGCCAGGATGTGGAGGTATGAACGCGGGGCGCGTCTCTTGAACACCGCCTGGGGCCTCTGCCTTCCTTCGCTTCAGGGTCTGCGCTCGAGGTCGCGGAACCGGGTGATCGTCGCCACATCGCTGTCCGCCTCGAGCGCGAGCATCACCGTATGCATATGTTCCACATCGCTCAATTCAACATCCACGACCAGGCGAAAGAAGTCGGGCTTGCGGTCGATAAAGCGCAGGTCCGAGATATTGGCCTTCTGCTCGCCGATCAGGGTGCAGATGCGGCCCAGCACGCCCGCGTCGTTCGCGATGGTCATGTCGAAACTGACCGTGTGGACCGGCGGATGCTTGCCCGAATGCCAATGCAGATCCACCCACCGGTTCATCTGGTCCTCGAACTCGACCAGTGCGGGGCAGTCGATCGCGTGGATCATCACACCCCGGCCGCGATAGGCGATGCCGACGATGCGCTCGCCCGGCAGGGGCTGACAGCATTGTGCCGGCTGGAACGACTGATCGGCCTCCAGCCCCACCACCGCGCTCTGGCCGTCGATCTCGTCGCCCTGTCGCGACGCCAGATCGGGGTACAGCGTCTCGACCACCCGCCGCGCCGTCAGCTCGGCCGAGCCCAACCGGGCCAGCAGTTCGTCCGCATCGGGCAGGCCGAGCTGCCGGGCCGCAGTGGTCAGCGCCTTCTCGGTGACCCGCTTGCCCACATGGTCGAACGCCACCCGCGCCAGTTCGCGGCCCAGCTTGATGAATCTTTCCCGATCCTCTTCGCGCAGGCTGCGCCGGATCGCCGATTTCGCCCGCCCGGTCGCAACGATGTCGATCCAGGTGGCCTGTGGGCGCTGGCCCTCGGCGGTCATGATCTCGACCGACTGCCCGTTCTTCAGCCGCGTCCACAGGGGCACGCGGATCGTGTCGACCTTTGCGCCGACGCAGCTATCGCCGATCCGGGTGTGGATCGCATAGGCGAAATCCAGCGGCGTCGCTCCTTTCGGCAGCTTGACCACGTCCCCCTTCGGCGTGAAGCAGAAGACCTGATCCTGATACATCTCGAGCTTCACCGCCTCGAGGAACTCGTCGTGATCCTCGGCCGCGTCGAACCGCTCGGTCAGCGAGGACAGCCAGTGCTTGGGATCGACGGCAAAGCGGTTCTCGGCCGGAACCCCGTCACGATAGGACCAGTGGGCGGCAACCCCGGTCTCGGCGACCTCGTGCATCTCGCGGGTGCGGATCTGCACCTCGACGCGCTTGCCGTCGCGGCCCGAGACGGTGGTGTGGATACTGCGGTAACCGTTCGACTTGGGCTGGCTGATGTAATCCTTGAACCGCCCCGGCACTGCGCGCCAACGCTGGTGGATGACCCCGAGCGTGCCGTAGCAATCGGCCTCGTTGGCGCAGATGATGCGAAAGCCGTAGATGTCGGAGAGGCGCGAAAAGCCCATCTCCTTTTCCTGCATCTTCCGCCAGATCGAGAACGGCTTCTTGGCGCGGCCGAAGACCTGCGCCTCGATACCCGCGCGGTCGAGCTCCAGCCGGATATCGCCGGTGATCTTGTCGATGACGTCGCCGGTTTCGCGCTGAAGCGTGATGAAGCGCCGCATGATCGAATGGCGCGCATCCGGGTTGATCACCTGGAAGGCCAGATCCTCCAGCTCCTCGCGCATCCACTGCATGCCCATGCGGCCGGCCAGCGGCGCGAAGATGTCCATCGTCTCGCGCGCCTTCTGCATCTGCTTGGCGGGGCGCATGGACTTGATCGTGCGCATGTTGTGCAGACGGTCGGCCAGCTTGACCAGGATGACCCGCAGGTCCTTGGACATGGCCATGAACAGCTTGCGGAAGTTCTCGGCCTGCTTCGTCTCCGAGGAATTGAGTTGCAGATTGGTCAGCTTGGTGACGCCGTCCACCAACTCGGCCACCCCGACACCGAAGCGGCGGGCGATCTCGGAATAGGTGGATTTCGTGTCCTCGATCGTGTCGTGCAGCAGCGCGGTCACGATCGTTGAATCGTCCAGCCGCATCTCGGTCAGGATCGCGGCGACGGCGACCGGATGGGTGAAATACGGCTCGCCGGAATGCCGGAACTGGCCCTCGTGCATCTGCGCGCCATAATCGTAGGCGGCCCGCAGCAGAGCCTCGTTCGTTCGGGGATTGTAGTTGCGGACCAGTGCGATCAGGTCGTCGGCGTCGATCATTCCGGTCCGCCTAGCCGGGCCCCGGGGCCCTTATTGCTGTCCCTGCGCGGCCATGAGAGCACGCAGAAGCTGTTCTTCCGACGGGTCCTCGTCCGGCCGGTCGGGCTTTTCCGCGCCGCCGCCCATCAGCAGCGCCATCGCGTCTTCCTCGGGCTCGTCCACCTCGATCTGCGTCTGGTGGCTTTCGATCATCCGCTCGCGCAGACCGTCGGCCTGCTGCGTCTCGTCCGCGATCTCGCGCAGGGCGACGACAGGGTTCTTGTCGTTGTCGCGATCCACCGTCAGCGGCGCGCCGGCCGTGATCTCGCGGGCGCGATGCGCGGCAAGCAGGACCAGCTCGAACCGGTTCGGGACCTTGTCAACGCAATCTTCGACCGTCACGCGGGCCATGATGTTTCTCCAGTCGATTGGGAGCGGGAACACCTGTCATATGCGCTCGGCCGGCGCTTGACAACCGATTCCCGATTCAGGTCAGGCGCAAGGCAATACACGATCATGCGACGCGTTCAATCCCTGACGTGGCCTCGGCGGGCAGCGCGGCGCACATCTGCGCCACCGTCCGCCCCAGGACCGGATGCCGCCAGTCCGGCGCCACCTCGGCCAGCGGGATCAGGACGAAGCCTCGTTCGTGCAGGCGCGGATGCGGCAGGATCAGCCGGTCGGGCGCTTCGGTGCCCCGGCGCGCCGGCGGCATGTCGGCCCAGGCGCGAAAGGTGTCGCGGTCCGGCAGAACGCGGTCGCCCATGGCGAGAAGATCCAGATCCAGCGTCCGGGCCGCCCATCGCACATGCCGTTCGCGGCCGAGGGCCGCCTCGATCCGGTGAAGCCGTTCGAGAACCTGATCGGGGGGCAGGTCGGTCACGATCCGCGCCGCCGCATTCAAGAAATCGGGACCCGCCCCCGGCGGATAGGCCGGCGTGCGGTAAAGACCCGACCGCGCGACCGGGTCCAGCCCCGCATCGGCCAGGGAAGCGAACGCGAAATCAAGGGACTCGCGCAGGGAACGACCGCCCAGAGTCTGATTCGCGCCAAGGGCGACAAGGCATTCCGCAGCGGGAGGTTCGGACGGAGAGAGTTGCCTCTTCACCCGCAAATCCTTAGATAGAGCGCACCTTGCCGTGTATTTCCAGCCACACACTCACGGATTGTCGGCGGCGGTGGGGAGCTTAGAAGGACGCATTTCATGTTCTACCGTGACGAACGGCTCGCGCTGTTCATCGATGGCTCGAATCTCTACGCAGCCGCCAAGGCCCTGAGCTTCGACATCGATTACAAGCTTCTAAGACAGGAATTCATGCGACGGGGCAAGCTCGTCCGCGCATTCTATTACACCGCGCTGCTTGAGAACGAGGAATATTCGCCCATCCGCCCGCTGGTGGACTGGCTGCATTACAACGGCTTCTCGATGGTGACGAAGCCGGCGAAGGAATACACCGACAGTCAGGGGCGCCGCAAGGTAAAGGGCAACATGGACATCGAACTCACCGTCGATGCCATGGAACTGGCGCCGCGGATCGACCACGTGGTCCTGTTCTCGGGCGACGGCGATTTCCGCCCGCTGGTGGAGAGCCTGCAGCGGCAGGGCGTGCGGGTGTCGATCGTCTCGACGATCCGCAGCCAGCCGCCGATGATCGCCGACGAGCTGCGCCGCCAGGCCGACAACTTCATCGAACTGGACGAGTTGAAGGAAGTGATCGGCCGCCCCCCGCGCGAAGGGCGCGAGCCGCGCGACAACGACGACCGCCCCCTGCGCGAAAGCGTCGGGAACTGATCGCGGCGGCGCCCGGAACCGGGGCGCCGGGGCGCAGGTTCCGACGGTGTCATGACAGGAGCCTTCGCCCTTTTCACCATGTTCGCGGCCGCTTTCGGCGCCGCGACCATCCTTCCCTTCCAGTCCGAGATCGTTTTCGCGGCGCTACAGGTGCGGGGCGAACTTTCGCTGCCGCTGTTGATCCTGGTCGCGAGCGTCGGCAACACCTTGGGATCGGTCGTCAACTACCTTCTGGGCCTGATGGTCGAACGGTTCCGCGACCGTCGCTGGTTTCCCGTGTCGCAGGCACAGCTTGACCGGGCGCAGCGGTGGTACGCGAAATGGGGCGTCTGGTCGCTGCTTCTGTCATGGGCGCCGCTCGGCGATGCGCTGACCGTCGCGGCCGGGGTGATGCGCACAAATATCTGGCTGTTCGTCGCGCTTGTGGCGCTGGCCAAGACCGGGCGCTATGTCATACTGGCGGCGCTGACTGCGCAGGTCTGGGGCTAGGGGTGGATCTGGCGCGCCAGCCGGCTTAGATCCGCAGCCGACGCCAGCCGGAGCCTGTCATGCCGAAGTCGCCCCTGTCCCTCTACCTCGCCGCGCCGCGCGGCTTCTGCGCCGGTGTCGACCGGGCCATCCGCATCGTCGAGATGGCGCTCGAGAAATGGGGCGCGCCGGTCTATGTCCGCCACGAGATCGTGCATAACCGCTTCGTGGTCGACGGGCTGCGCGCCAAGGGCGCGGTCTTCGTCGAGGAGTTGGACGACTGCCCCGGCGACCGCCCGGTGATCTTCTCGGCGCACGGCGTGCCCAAGGCCGTCCCGGCCGAGGCGGCAAGGCGCGAGATGATCCAGGTCGATGCGACCTGCCCGCTTGTCACCAAGGTGCATATGGAGGCCGCGCGCCATCACGCTCAGGGCCGGCAACTGGTGATGATCGGCCATGCCGGGCACCCCGAGACCGTCGGCACGATGGGACAGCTTCCCGAAGGCGAGGTGCTGCTGGTCGAAACGCCGGGCGATGTGGCCGGCCTGCGCGTGCGCGACCCAGAAAGGCTGGCCTTCATCACCCAGACCACCCTGTCGGTCGACGACACGGCCGCGGTCGTCGCGGCGCTGCGCGCCCGCTTTCCGGCGATCACCGGTCCGGCGCGCGAGGATATCTGCTATGCCACGACGAACCGGCAAGAGGCGGTCAAGGCGATGGCGCCGAAGATCGATGCCCTGCTGGTGATCGGGGCGCCGAATTCGTCGAACTCGAAACGGCTGGTCGAGGTGGGCCGCGCCGCGGGCTGCGGCTATGCGCAGCTCGTCCAGCGCGCGGGCGATATCGACTGGCGCGCGTTGGACGGGATCGGCGCCCTGGGCGTCACCGCCGGCGCCTCGGCTCCCGAAGTGCTGATCGACGAGGTGATCGATGCCTTCCGCGGGCGCTACGACGTGACCGTGACCCCTGTCGAAACCGCCACCGAGAACGTGGAATTCAAGGTGCCGCGGATCCTGCGCGAACCTGCCTGATCCGGGCCGCGCCGGCAGCGTCCGCCACCCGAATTTTCCATCCCTGCCCCAACCCGGAGGCCCGATGACCGATCTTTTCGCCTATACCGACGGCGCCTGTTCCGGCAATCCCGGCCCCGGTGGCTGGGGCGCGCTGCTGATCGCCCGCGACGGCGACCGGGTCGTGAAGGAACGGGAATTGTCGGGGGGCGAGCCCGCCACCACCAACAACCGGATGGAGCTTCTGGCCGCCATCGCGGCGCTGGAAAGCCTGGCCCGTCCCTCGGCGATCACGGTCGTCACCGACAGCGCCTATGTGAAGAACGGCGTGAGCCAGTGGATCCACGGCTGGAAGCGCAATGGCTGGAAGACATCGACCCGCAAGCCCGTGAAGAACGAGGATCTGTGGCGCCGCCTGGACGAGGCTCGGGCGCGGCACGACGTGACATGGGAATGGATCAAGGGCCATGCCGGCCACCCCGAGAACGAGCGGGCCGATGCCCTGGCCCGCGCCGGGATGGCCCCGTTCAAGCCCGCCCGGCGCGAGGGCTGATCAGCGGCAATAGCTGCCGCCGCGATAGCGCGCCGTGTCGAAGTGGAAGTGGTCCTGGTGCTCGGCGTCGGCGCCGGGGCCCAGCACGGTGCCGAAGGGTCCGCAGGCCGCGCGGTGCATGGCGCGCAGCACCTTGCCCCGCCGTCGGTCGGTCCAGTCCGCCTGCACCCGCAGCAGGCTGCCGTCGCGCAGGCCGATCGCGGCGATGTCGATCGCCCGGCCCTTGCCGTGTTCCGAGATCTTGGCGCCCTTGCGGTTGTTGCGCGGACGGCAGGCATAGGCGCCCGCCACCTCCAGCCGCGCGATACCGCCGCCCATCCGGCCCACCGCGGGGACCGCGCCGCGCTGTAGCCATGTCTTGAGGGCCTGCGCGGTGGGGCAGTCCATGGTCGAGGGCATCGACAGCGCCACGCCGGCTATCGCCGTCACGCGCACCGGCGCCGCGACCCCGCACCCGTCCAGGCGCCCCTCGATGGCCGGAATGGCGACACCGACGATGGCCGGGTCGCCGCAGACGGCGCCGCCCAGCCCGGTCGCGGCCGGCGGCTGCGGCTGGCGCGGGATCGGAACGGCCGCCGCCATGGCCGACGCGCCCCGCCCCGGGCGCGGGACCGGCCGGGGCGAGCGCAGCAGCGTTCCGCTGACTGCCGACACAACGCCGGCACCGGCGATCGCATCGGCGCGGCGGGCCGGGTCGCCCGGCGCGGGCGCCTGTGCGGCTTCCGCGCGCGCCTCGGGGCGCGGGGATATCTCGGGCGGGGTGGCCCAGGCGCCTTGCCAGAGGCCGAGGGTGGCGACCAGGGCCGCCGCCAGCCGCCGCGTCACGTCCCGGCCCGCCCGCCGCGCCCGAAATCCGGCGCGGCCGTGTCCTGCCCCGCCTCGATGATCCCGCGGCGGATGGCGCGGGTCCGGGTGAAGTAATCGAACAGATGCTCGCCGTCGCCGGTGCGGATCGCCCGCTGCAACGCGAACAGCTCTTCGGTGAAGCGGCCGAGAATTTCCAGCGTCGCCTCCTTGTTCGTCAGGAACACGTCGCGCCACATGGTGGGATCGCTGGCCGCGATGCGCGTGAAGTCGCGGAACCCCGCTGCCGAATACTTGATGACCTCGCTATCGGTCACGCGCCGCAGATCGTCGGCCACGCCGACCATCGTGTAGGCGATCAGATGCGGCGCATGGCTGGTGACCGCCAGGACCAGGTCGTGATGCTCGGCATCCATCGTCTCGACATGGGCGCCCATCCCCTCCCACAGGCGCCGCAGACGGTCCAGCGCGGCCGGGTCCGTCCCCTCGGCGGGGACCAGAAGGCACCAGCGGTTCTCGAACAACTCCGCAAAGCCCGAGCGCGGGCCGGAATGTTCCGTCCCCGCCAGCGGATGGCCGGCGATGAAATGCACGCCTTCGGGGATATGCGGCCCCACCGCCTCGATCACCGCCTTCTTGACCGAACCCACATCGGTCACGGTGGCGCCGGGGGCGAGATGCGGCGCGATCTCTTGCGCGACCGCCTCCATGGCGCCGACCGGCACGGCCAGGACCACGAGGTCGGCGCCCTGCACCGCCTCGGCCGCGGTCTCGACCACGCGGTCGCACAGGCCGATCTCGGCCGCCACGGCGCGGGTTTCGGCCGACCGGGCGGTGCCGACGATCTCGTCGGCCAGTCCGCCGCGGCGGATGGCATGGGCCATGGATCCCGCGATCAGGCCCAGCCCGATCAGGGCGACGCGGCGGTAGGTCGCGCTCATCCCCGGTCTTCCTTGAAGGACGCGATGGCATGCACGACGCGGCGGCACGACGCCTCGTCCCCCACCGTGATCCGCAGGCAGTTCGGCAGCTTGTACCCGGCCACCCGCCGCACCAGCAGCCCCTGGCGGCGCAGCCAGTCGTCGCAGGCCTCGGCCTCGTCCCGGTCGGCGAAGCGGGCCAGGATGAAATTGGCGCAGGACGTGTCGGACGGCACGCCGATCTCGGCCAGCGCCTTGGCCAGCCAGGCCCGCATCCGCGCATTCTCGGCCCGGCAGCGATCGGCGTAATCCCGGTCGCGCACGGCGGCCTCGGCCGCGGCCAGTTGCGCCTCGGACAGATTGAACGGGCCCCGCACGCGGTTGAGCACGTCGATCACGTGGCGCGGGCCGTAGCCCCAACCGATCCGCAATCCGCCCAGCCCGTAGAGCTTCGAGAAGGTGCGCGTCATGACGACGTTCTCGCGCCGGTCGACCAGCGCCGCGCCGCCGTCGAACCCTTCGACGAACTCGGCATAGGCCCCGTCGAGCACCAGCAGGACATGGGGCGGCAGCGCATCGGCCAGCCGCGCCACCTCGTTGCCGCCGATCATCGTGCCGGTCGGGTTCGCGGGATTGGCGATGAAGATCAGCTTGGTGCGGAAGCATACCGCGTCGAGGATGGCATCCACGTCCACCCGCCGTTCGCGCTCGGGCACCTCGACCGGATGCGCACCGGCCGCCAGCGCCGAGATGCGGTACATGGCGAAGCCGTGTTCGGTATAGATCACCTCGTCCGACGGACCGGCATAGGCCTGACAGAGGAACGAGATGATCTCGTCCGATCCGGCGCCGCAGATGATGCGGTCGACATCCAGCCCGTGCACCTCGGCAATGGCCTGCCGCAGGGCAAGGTGATCGGTCGGCGGGTAGCGGTGCATCCGGTGCACCGTCTTCAGCACTGCCGCCTTGGCGCTGTCGGGCGGCCCGAACGGGTTCTCGTTCGAGCTGAGCTTGACCACGTCGCTGACGCCGGGCGCATGGCTGGCGCCGCCCTGATAAAGGTCGATGTCCAAGATGCCGGGCTGCGGCTGAATTCGGTGATCCACGGCGGCACTGTCCCCTTCGGTCGGCCCCCTCTTACAGACCGTCCCGCGGCGTTTCCAGCCCGCTTCGCCCGCCGGTCAGACGATGGCGGCGCGGATCGCATAGGCGACCGCGGCCAGGACCAGCACCCCCGCAACCCAATAGATAACGAACCAGCCGATGCGGCGCATCAGTGATACCCGGCTTCGGCATCGATCTTGCCGCGGAAGACCCAATAGGCATAGGCGGTATAGCCCAGGATCAGCGGGATCAGGATCGCGGCGCCGACCAGGGTGAAGGCCAGGCTCGAATCCGGTGCGGCCGCGTCCCAGATCGTCAGCGATGGCGGGACGATATGCGGATAGAAGCTGATGCCGACGCCGATATAGCACAGAACGAACATGCTCTGCGCCGCGAGGAACGGCCAGCGATCCCGGTCGCGCGCCAGGCCGGTGAACAGGGCCCAGGCCGCGACGGCCAGCAGGGCCGGCACGATCAGCGTGAAGGCCAGCGTCGGACGCCAGGCGAACCAGCGCGACAGATAGACGGGGTCGAGAAACGGTGTGATCAGACTGACGACCCCGATCAGCGCCAGCATGGCCACTGCCGTGAACCACGCGACGCGATGGGCGAAATCGCGCACCGGCCCCTCGGTCTTCATCACCAGCCAGGTCGCGCCGAGCAGCGCGTAGCCCACCACCAGCGCCGCGCCGGTCAGCAGCGAGAACGGCGTCAGCCAGTCCAGCCGCCCCCCGGCATAGGCGCGCCCGGCCACGTCGATCCCCTGCACCAGAGCGCCGAGCGCGATCCCCTGGGCGAAGGCGGCGCCGACCGAGCCCGCAAAGAACGCCCAGTCCCAGACGGGTTTCCAGCGGGTGGTGCGCCACCGGTATTCGAAGGCCACGCCGCGAAAGATCAGCCCCGCCAGCATGGCGATGATCGGGGCGTAGAGCGCCGGCATCACCACCGCATAGGCCAGGGGAAAGACCGCGAACAGGCCCCCTCCCCCGAGGATCAGCCAGGTCTCGTTCCCGTCCCAGACCGGGGCCACGGTATTCATCGCCAGATCGCGCTGGTCGCCGCGCCGGAGGAACGGGAACAGGATCCCGATCCCCAGATCGAACCCGTCCAGCACGACATAGGCCAGAACCGCAAAGGCGATGAGGCCGGCCCAGATGAAGGCGAGGTCGAAGGGCATGGTCATTCTCCCGATACGCTCGAAGTATGGTCGATACCGGCCGCCGGCGTGATCCCGGCGCTGCGGATCGGCCCCTCCTTGATCTGGCCCTTGGCCGTTTCCGGGCGACGTTTCATCAGCCGCAGGATATAGAAGGTCCCGGCGCCGAAGACCGCGAAGTAGATGACGATGAAGGCCAGGAGCGACGCGCCAACGGCCGACGCCTCGATGGGCGACACGCTCTGCGTCGTGCGCAGCAGGCCGTAGACCGTATAGGGTTGGCGCCCCACCTCGGTGGTGACCCAGCCGGCGACCACGGCCACGAAGCCCATCGGCCCCATGACGAGCGAGGTGCGGTGCAGCCAGCGCGACGCATAGAGCCGGCCGCGCCAGCGCTGCACCGCCCCCCACAGCCCCAGCCCCAGCATCGCAAAGCCCAGCCCGACCATCACCCGGAACGACCAGAAGACGATCTCGACCGGCGGTTCCTCGTCATCCGGGATCGTGTCCAGCCCGGCCAGGGGCGCGTTCAGGTCGCGCTTCAGGATCAGGCTCGAAAGCTTGGGAATCTCGATGGCGTAATCGATCCGCTTCTCGTCCGGGTTCGGGATGCCGAACAGGATCAGCGGCGCGCCGTCCGGATGGCTTTCGTAATGCCCCTCCAGCGCCATGATCTTCTGCGGCTGGTATTCCAGCGTGTTCAGCCCGTGTTCGTCCCCCGCCAGTATCTGAAGAGGCGCCGTGACGAGAAGCATCCACATGGCCATCGAGAACATCAGCCGCGCCGCGGCGTCGTCATGCCCGCGCAGCAGGTGCCAGCCGCCGGTTCCGGCCACGACCAGCGCGGTCGTCAGATAGGCCGCCAGCACCATGTGGATCAGCCGGTAGGGAAAGGACGGATTGAAGACGATCTGCCACCAATCCTCGGGGACGAACTGGCCGACATCGTTCATCCCGTAGCCGGCCGGTGTCTGCATCCAGCTGTTCACGCTCAGGATCCAGGTGGCCGACATCAGCGTGCCAAGTGCGACCATGACCGTGGCGAAGAAGTGCAGCCCGGGCCCGACCTTGTCGCGGCCGAACAGCATCACGCCCAGGAAGCCGGCCTCGAGGAAGAAGGCCGACAGCACCTCGTAGGCCATCAGCGGCCCCAGGACCGGCCCCGTCTTGTCCGAGAAGACGGACCAGTTGGTCCCGAACTGGTAGGACATGACGATGCCCGACACCACGCCCATGCCGAAGGCCACGGCGAAGATCTTCTTCCAGTAGTTGAAGACCCGCAGATACAGGTCGTCCTTCGTGATCAGGTGCATGCCGTTGAGCACGGCCAGATAGCTTGCCAATCCGATCGAGAAGGCGGGGAAGATGATGTGGAACGCGACGGTGAATGCGAACTGGAACCGCGCCAGATCGATGGCCTCGATACCGAACATTGGCAGCCTCCGTCGTTCCCCGCTTGCGCTCTAGGTAGAGGCGTGGCGCGGCGGGGCAAACCCCGCGCCGCGCCGCAGAATGACGCAGCCGCGCTGGAACCCTCGCCGAAACCGGGCATGGAAGGGCGTTGACTCTGCCATCCGCCTGTCTATAAGCGCCGCTCGTCCCCGGGTCCGCCCGCGGATGCCTGTTGGTGTTGGTGGCCCCCGCAAGGGGATGCCTGTCGGGACGGGGGCCTGCGCCCCGTGCCAGAGGACAACGCCCTTCACAGCCGCCGCCGCGCGGCGCTATCGAAGGAGATCAGACGGTGACCAAACGCACCTCTGCCAAGTACAAGATCGACCGCCGCATGGGCGAAAACATCTGGGGCCGGCCGAAGAGCCCGGTCAACCGCCGCGAATACGGCCCCGGCCAGCACGGCCAGCGCCGCAAGGGCAAGATGTCGGATTTCGGCCTCCAGCTTCGCGCCAAGCAGAAGCTCAAGGGCTATTACGGCGACCTGACCGAAAAGCAGTTCCGCCGCATCTTCGCCGAGGCCGAGCGGGTCCGGGGCGATACGGGCGAGCTTCTGATCGGGCTGCTGGAACGGCGCCTGGACGCGGTCGTGTATCGTGCGAAATTCGTGCCGACGATCTTTGCCGCACGGCAATTCGTGAACCACGGCCACGTGCTGGTGAACGGCAACCGCGTGAACATCCCGTCCTACCGGGTCAAGGAAGGCGATGTGATCGAGGTGCGCCAGAAGTCGAAGCAGCTCGCCACCGTGCTCGAAGCCGCGCAACTGCCGGAACGGGACGTGCCCGACTATCTTGAGGTCGATCACTCCAAGATGGCCGCGACCTTCGTGCGCACCCCCGGCCTGTCGGACGTGCCCTACGCGGTGCAGATGGAGCCGAACCTGGTCATCGAATACTACGCGCAGAACTGATCCCTGCGCGCTGAGGAAATCGAAGGGCCGGAGCGATGCTCCGGCCCTTGCCATATGGGACGTACGGGCGAGCTAAGGGCGCTGTGCGTCCAGCGGCTCGAGGCAAACGTCGGACGTCCGCTTGGTGGACGAAGCGGGCATTGCCACCAGACCAGGAATTGACAGCGAGGTCGTCAGACCGCGTCCTTCTTGAATGGCAGAGTTTGATCTAACCTTGTGCCGATGGAACGAACGGCAACATGTAGATGCGGACAACTCACTGCGACCTGCAGAGGTGAGCCGGTTCGCATAGCGGTTTGCCACTGCTTGGAATGCCAAAACGCTCTGGTAGTGCTTTTGCAACCCGGCAAGGGGCTTCGGGCGACGCTCCGGCCCGTTTCCGTTGCGCGGCTCCCATAGGGTTTTTTCCTGCTATCTGGACAGATCGCCGTGGCCGGCGCGCGTTGCGAATGCCTGGCGGCAGGCGATCGCGCGGGTAGCCTCCTCTGACGGCGCCGACGCCGGCCTCCGGCGCGGTGACACGGCCGCCTAGGCCCGCAGGCGCACCTCGCCTCCCTCAAGCCGGGGGTCCAGCGCCGAGTGCCGCCGCGCCCAGTTCTCCACATCCTCGAGGGTTACCGTGTCTCCGGGCCCGCTGCAGCCGATATGTGGCAGATCGGACATCAGCAGCAGCGCCCGCTTCTCGACCTCGCCGCCTTCGCGGCGGGCACGGACGGCAAGCCGCAGCACCGCCACCCCGAGGTCGCGCCGTTCGTGATGATGGCAATAATAGGCGGCGAAGGGCGCGTTGTTCAGCGCCGCCACCACATCCGCCAGGCGTGGCAGCAGATCCGAGACGGATCTGTCAGCCGGCATCGTCCGCACCAGCGAGGCCAGCGCCCGCCCTGACTGCACGGTCTGCGTCGTGCTCAGGATAAAGCTGAACGACAAGGTCAACAGGATCATCCCGTTGGTTCCCACGGCCGCACCGACCAGGTTCCAGTCGGTCCCGTTCGGCGCGGTCAGCGTCGCCCCGAGGGTCGAGAGCAGATGCCCCACATGGGCGTGATAGTCCCAGAAGCCCGGCGAACTGCCCGGCGCGGTCGAGTTCAGCTTGATCGAGTCGGTGTCGGACAGGAAGACCAGCGTCCAGCCCCAGGCCGTGCCGAAGATCCAGAACGTCGCGACGCCCACCATCACCAGCACCCCCACGATCGGCGACAGCCAGCGGAACCCCTTGATCCGACATAGCCAGACGAGAGGGCGATACAGAAGGCGCACGAGCTGATCCGAGATCACGAAGCGGGGCGATGCGCCGAGTGTCGCAAGCAGGAAGTCCCCGAGGACGACGACCAGAACGACGATACCGGCATAGAAGACGAAGATGCTGTTCATAGGCCGTCCAATGCGCCCGGGGGCATTTGGCTCCCGATCCCGTGAAAATTTTTCAGGTGTCGCCTTCGGTATCGATGTTCAGGGTGGTGCCGCAATGCTTGCAATGGACGGCATCGTGTTCATGCCGCAGCAAGCCGCAGGTGGGGCAGCGGTGATGCACCTTGCTGGGTCGGAACAGAATCTGCGCAAGGCGCAGGAACAGCGTCACGCCGAAGATCATGATGACCACCGCGATCAGCCGCCCCCCGGTGCCGGGCAGCGTGATATCCCCGAACCCGGTCGTCGTCAGGGCCGTGACGGTGAAATACAGCGCGTCGGCGTAATTGCCGATCTCGGAATTCACCCGGTGCTGCGTGGCATAGACCAGTCCCGTCATCACGAACAGGAACACGGCGAGGTTCACCGCCGCGGCGATCTCATCCTCGTACCGGCGGAAGAAGCGGAAATCGCGCCGCAGCCGGCGCACCAGCTGATAGGTGTGCAGCAATCGCAGGGTCCGAAGCACGCGCAGGAACCCCAGCCCGTCGACCACGATGGTGATGAGAAACGAAATCCCCGCGATGAGATCCGCCAGCGTGGTGGGGTAGACCCAGAACCGAAATTTCCGGGGCGAGATCGCCAGCCGCGCGGCCAGATCGGCGAGGATCACGATGCCGAACAGCATGCCGATCACGTCGAGGAACCGCAGATGTTCCGCGAAGGACGCGCCGATCACCAGCAGCACCGACACGATATCGAAGACCACCAGCCCGTAGCGGAAGGCCTGCGCCCGGTCGCTGTCGCCCTCGTACAATTCGCGCAGTTCCGCAAGCATCGCACCCTCCCCCTTGTGGAGGGCTCAACCGCCGAAAGGTGCGGCAGGTTCAATCCGGGCCTGTCGCGCGTTCCGGTTCACTTCCGCCCGCCGGTCCCCTAGAAGGGCCGCGCCAGAGCGGAAGGGGACGAGAATGGCCAAGCAGTATCCTGTGTATGGGCGCATCGACGGACCCATCGTCATCATCGGCTTCGGGTCGATCGGCCGCGGCACGCTGCCGCTGATCGAACGGCATTTCGACTACGACGCCAAGAAGCTGACCGTGATCGAACCCGACGGCGCCGCCGCCACGTTCCTGCATCAGCACGGGATAGGGCATGTGCAGGTGGCGCTGACCCCCGACAATTACCGCGAGGTTCTGGGCGAGCTGTTCGCCGAGGGGCGCGGCTTCTGCGTGAACCTGTCGGTCGACACCTCGTCGCTGGACATCATGCGCCTGTGCCGCGAGCTGGGCGTGCTCTACATCGACACGGTGGTCGAGCCGTGGAAGGGCTTCTATTTCGAGACCCAGGACAACGCCGCCCGCACCAATTACGCGCTGCGTCAGGCGGTGCGCGACGAGAAGGCCGCCAATCCCGGGGGGACGACCGCCGTGTCCTGCTGCGGCGCCAATCCGGGGATGGTGTCGTGGTTCGTGAAAGAGGCGCTGATGACGCTGGCGCGCGACACCGGCCGCGACAGCGCGATGCCGGCCGACCGGGCCGGATGGGGCGGCCTGATGCGCGATCTCGGCGTCAAGGGCGTGCATATCGCCGAACGCGACACCCAGGCCCGCCGCGAACCGCGCCCGCGCGGTGTCTTCGTCAACACCTGGTCGGTCGAGGGCTTCATCGCCGAAGGGTTCCAGCCGGCCGAGCTGGGCTGGGGCACGCACGAGACCTGGTTTCCCGAAAACGGCCACCGCCACGAGACGGGATGCCGGTCGGCCATCTGGATCGAAAGGCCGGGCGCGATCACCCGGGTGCATACCTGGTGCCCGACGCCCGGGCCGCAATTCGGATTTCTCGTGACCCATAACGAGGCGATCTCGATCGCCGACTACTACACATTGGGCGATCCCGGCGCGCCCGAATACCGGCCGACCTGCCATTACGCCTATCACCCCTGCGACGACGCGGTCCTGTCCCTGCACGAGATGTTCGGCTCGGGCCGCCAGCAGGAGCGGCACCACATCCTTGAGGAGCACGAAATCGTCGAGGGGATCGACGAGTTGGGCGTGCTGCTCTACGGCCACGAGCGCAACGCGCTCTGGTTCGGCTCGCGCCTGTCGAACGACGAGACGCGGGATCTGGCCCCCTACCAGAACGCCACCGGTCTTCAGGTGACCTCGGCGGTGCTGGCGGGAATGGTCTGGGCGCTGGAAAACCCGCAGGCCGGCATCGTCGAGACGGACGAGATGGATCACGCCCGCTGCCTCGAGGTTCAGCGGCCCTATCTGGGCCCGGTCGAGGCGCATTACACCGACTGGACCCCCCTGACCGACCGGTGGGAGCATTTCGCCGAGGATATCGACGAAAGCGACCCCTGGCAGTTCCGGAACGTGCTGGCGAGCTGATCCGGGCGCCCCTGTCGCCCCTCGGGGGCCGGCACCCCCTTGATCCCGGGGCGCCGGTGGGGCCAGTGTCATGGCGATGGATGGCGACGGCCCGGTGCCCCGCCCTCCGCCGCGGGCGGCACCGGCCGCCGCGCCCCCGACAGATCGGAGCATCGCGCATGACCGTGCCTTTCCAAGTCAACGACCCCCGCCAGGTGATCGAGGCCGACCGCGCCCATGTCTGGCACCATCTGATCCAGCACAAGCCTTTCGAGACCGCCGACCCCCGCATCATCGTCGAGGGGAAGGGGATGCGCGTCTGGGACATCACCGGCAAGGAGCATCTCGACGCGGTGTCGGGGGGCGTCTGGACCGTCAATGTCGGCTATGGCCGCGAACGCATCGCCGATGCGGTGCGGGACCAGCTGGTCAAGCTGAACTATTTCGCGGGCGCGGCGGGTTCGATCCCCGGGGCGCGCTTTGCCGAACGCCTGATCGAGAAGATGCCGGGGATGAGCCGGGTCTATTACGCGAATTCGGGCAGCGAGGCGAACGAGAAGGCGTTCAAGATGGTGCGCCAGATCGCGCACAAGCGCCATCGCGGACGCAAGCACAAGATCCTGTATCGCGAGCGCGACTATCACGGCACCACGATCGGCTGCCTGTCGGCGGGCGGGCAGGAGGAACGGAACGCCCAGTACGGCCCCTTCGCCCCCGGTTTCGTGCCGGTGCCGCATTGCCTGGAATACCGGGCGCAGTGGGATCTGCAGGGCGCGGCCTATGGCGAACGCGCGGCCGATGCCATCGAAGAGGTGATCCTTCGCGAAGGCGCCGATACCGTTGGGGCGCTGTGCCTGGAACCGGTGACCGCCGGCGGCGGCGTCATCCCGGCCCCGCCGGCCTATTGGCAGCGCGTGCAGGAGATCTGCCGCAAGCACGACATCCTGCTGATCGTGGACGAGGTCGTCTGCGGCATGGGCCGGACCGGCGAATGGTTCGGCTACCGGAATTACGGCGTCGAGCCGGACATCGTGACCATGGCCAAGGGTGTCGCCTCGGGCTACGCGGCGATCTCGTGCTGCGTCACGACCGAGGCGGTGTTCGAGATGTTCAAGGACGACGCCGAGGATCCGCTGAACTACTTCCGCGACATCTCGACCTTCGGCGGCTGCACCGCCGGCCCGGCCGCGGCGCTGGAGAACATGGCGATCATCGAGGACGAGGACCTGCTGGCCAATACCCGGGCCATGAGCGCGCGCCTCATGGACAATCTGCGGGCCCTGGCGGACCGGCATCCGGTCATCGGCGACGTGCGCGGGCTGGGCCTGTTCTGCGGGGCGGAACTGGTGGCCGACCGCGACAGCCGCGAGCCGCTGGACGAAAGGAAGGTCCAGTCCGTGGTCGCCGATTGCATGAAGCAGGGGGTCATCATCGGGGCGACGAACCGCTCGGTGCCGGGCTTCAACAACACGCTGTGCCTGGCCCCGGCGCTGATCGCCACGCCGGACGACATCGACCGGATCACCGACGCGATCGACGGCGCCCTGGGCCGGATCTGACGGTGAAAAGGGGGTCGGCCACTGCGAGCAGCGCCAGGCCGACCCCAGAGTCCACCGGCCGGGGGCAGGCCTCGGCCCGCTCCCGTGGCAGCGCCGGCGGTGGTGTTTCGCGGCGCGGACAGTATCTGGCGAATGTTGCGCCTAGCCGGTAAGGCCCGGCACAGACAGAGAAATACGAGAGCCGCGGGGGCGGTGGCAACGCACCCCGGCGCCGTTTTCAGGGATCGCGCGGAAGTGAGGTGACTGGGCAACGGTCCGCCGATGCGACCCCCATTGTCGACGCAACGGCACCCTCCGCCAGCGCGGCGGCCCCGGGGCTGCGGGCACCGCCGCGCGGGCGCGGCGGGCGCCGCGATCCCCCGGCGCCCAAGCCCGCGCCACCCGGTCCAGCGAAGGCGAATTGCGCGACCATGGCCATGGCGGCATCGGTGCGGTCCGAATGCCGCCGCTTCCACAGGGCGGCCTCGAACAGCCGCGACGACACCGCCCGTCCGCGCCAGATCAGGCCGTCGCCGCCGCCTTGGTGCGCCAGCTATCGGCGTAGTTGGTGCGCGCCTCGGCGGAATAGGGCGTGGGCGAGACACGGACGCGGATATCCGCCATCTTGTGCGCCTCGGCCGAGGTCTTGCCGGTCCTTTCGGGCTCGCCCCATTTCAGCGTCAGCACGTCGCCCACCTCCACGTCCCGATCGACCACGCCCAGGGACAACATGCAGCGTTCGTTGTACGAGAACCCGTTGAACATCGACATGCCGACCATGCGGTCGCCCCGCATGACCATGTCGGCCGAGGTCGAGGCATAGTTCGGCTGCGGGAAGTCGATCCACTTGTAGTGATCCTCGCCGGGCTGGAAGGCGCTGGCGATCACCTTCACCACATCCTCGGCGTTCCATTCGAAGGTCACCTTCTTGCGGTTGCGCGCGCCCTTCATCCGGGTCAGCGCATCCTTGCCGACGAAGTCGTCCTTCTTCCAGCCGATGTAGAAGTCGTAGCCCAGCTCGAACGGGTTGACGTAGTAATCCTCGATGTCGTCGGAGACGAAAGACCCGCCGATGGCGCCGGTCGCCTCGTAGCTGTCGGCGCCCAGCCACTTGCGATATTCCTCCAGCATGCCGCCGCCGGTATAGATCCCCGGCAGGGGCGACGGAATCCATCCCGATTCCAGCGTGTTGGTCGAATAGGCCCGGCTGCCGCAGCGCACCAGATCGACGCCGGCATCGCGCGCGGCCTCAAGGATCGTCGACAGGACGTAGTGCTTGTCGTCATAGGGGCCCCAGATCTCCAGCCCCGGCGCGCCCGACATGCCGTGGCGCAGCGCCTGAACCTTCTTCGACCCGACATTGATCCAGTCGACATGGAAGAACCTGATATCCGGGATCGGGCCGCCGTTCATCTTCTCGAAGACCCTGTTCGCCTCGGGGCCCTGGATCTGATAGCGGTAATGGGTACGCAGCACCCGTTCGCCCTCGGGGCGCGAGGGCGAACGCGGGTCGTATCTCAACCGCACGTTCCAGTTGCCATAGGCTGCCGCGAACATCAGCCAGTTCGAGGTGGGTGCCCGGCCGACCAGCACGAACTTGTCCTCTCGCTCGCGAAAGATGATGTGGTCGCCGATGACGTGGCCGTTGGGCGTGACCGGCACGAAGTGCTTTGCGCGGTTGAGGCTGAAATTGCCGAAGGCGTTGATCCCGTGATGGGCCAGGAATGCCTCGGCCTGCGGGCCTTCGACGATCAGTTCGTCCATGTGATGCGACTGATCGAACAGCACCGCCGATTCTCGCCAGGCGCGCTGCTCGTCCCGCCAGTTGGCGAATTCCGGCGCCACCACCGGGTATACATACATGCCGATCTTCGAGTTGCGCAGCATGTGCACGGGGTCGCCCCGCTCTGCGATAAGCGCTTCCAGACTGGTCGCTACCATTTCACCCCCCTCCCGCGTGACTGGCCTAATGTATACATTAGGCCGTGTCGGCAGGAGCGATGCAAGCGGTTTCCGATGCCGTCGGTTGCCGGTTTCAGTCGACGACCAGCGCCAGGCCGGGCACCCGCCCCACAAGACTGCGGTCGCCGTCCATCACGTATTCCAGGTTGCTTCGGGCGATGCGCGCATGTTCGCGGGCGATCGCCTCGGCACGCGTCCCCTCGCCCGCCGCGATGGCCGCGACCAGTTCGCGGTGCTGGTCCTGCGCCGTCGTCAGCGACCGCTTGAACGCGCCGATCCCGGCCCGGTCCGGCATGAAGGCCGAGGGCGAGGCAAAGGGCAGCCGCATCGCCCGTTCGATTTCCAGCCGCACCATCCGGCTGCCGGCCAATCCCGCCAGCAGACGGTGGAATTCGGCATTCAGATCGGAATAAGCCTCGAAATCAACCTCTCCCCGTGTCTCGCCGAAGCATCCGTCCAGCCGGTCGACGACTGCGCCGATGGCCGTCAGCCGCTCGGGCGGGACCCCGCGTTCCGCCGCCAGCCGCGCCGCCGTCCCTTCGAGCACGCCGCGAAGCTCGATCGCGTCGATGACGTCGTCGAAGCCGAAGCTGCGCACCAGAAAGCCGCCGTTGCGCGCGCGCTCCAGCAGCCCCTCCTCGGCCAGCCGGGACATGGCTTCGCGCACGGGCGTCCGCGAGACCTGCAGCTCCTCGGCCAACGGCACCTCGAACAGACGCGTGCCGCCCGCGATCTCGCCGTTCAGGATCTTCTGCCTGAGCTCGATCAGCGCCCGCATCGCATGCGTGCGGGCGGTTGTCTGGACGCCTGACATCCGTCTCACTCCAACTGGACTGCGGGGGATGTATACATGTGCCGGTTCGCGCTGTCACCCGCCCCTCCCGCCCGAAGGGGCGGAAGGGGCCCGGGGTCAGGCGCGGGCGCGCAGCACCGTCACGCTCTGCCAGTCGAGTTCGAGCGTCTGATCGACCGCCTTGTCGCAGGTGACCGGATCCTTTGCGGTGTCGATGACCTGCCGCCAAGGCCCTTCGGGAAGGGTGACGTTCAACGCATCGCCGCCGTTCAGCCAGATCAGCACCCGCTCGCCGGTGCGAAGATGCATTTCCATGCCGACACAGCCCGGATCGCCGCCGGCCCAGTCGTCATCCTCCATCTCGCGCCCATCGGGATGGTGCCAATGCACATGGGGCGCATAGGGGTTGTCGTCCGGTCCCGCGAAACGCGAGGCCTGCCAGCCGCGGATTTCCTGCCGCAGCGCCGAGAGATCCGCCGTCGCCTGCAGCAGATCCTCGCGGATGTCGCCCCAATCGACCCACGAGATCTCGTTATCCTGCGCATAGGCATTGTTGTTGCCGTTCTGGCTGCGTCCGAACTCGTCGCCCCCCAACAGCATCGGCACGCCCTGCGACAGAAGCAGCGTCGCCAGCATCGCCTTCACCCGGCGGGCGCGGCTGGCATTGACCTCTTCGTCCTCGGTCAGCCCCTCGATACCCATGTTGTCGGACAGGTTGTTGTCGTGCCCGTCGCGATTGTCCTCGCCGTTCGCCTCGTTGTGCTTGTCGTTGAACGACACCGTGTCCCACAGGGTAAATCCGTCATGGGCGGCGACGAAGTTGATCGACGACGTGGCCGGCCGGTGGGAATGACTGAACTGAGTCGGGCTGCCCAGGAGCCGCTGCGCCATCCGGCCCAGCTTGTCGGGGTCGCGACGCCAGAAGGAGCGGGTATCGTCGCGGAACTTGTCGTTCCATTCCCGGAAGGGCCAGGGAAAGCCGCCGACCTGATACCCGCCTTCGCCGATGTCCCAGGGTTCGGCGATCAACTTGACCCCGGCCAGCACCGGGTCCTGACGGATCGCGGCGAAGAAACTGCCCTCGCGCTCGAAGCCCATCGCCTCGCGCCCCAGGGTCGAGGCGAGATCGAAGCGGAACCCGTCGATATGCATGACCTGCACCCAGTAGCGCAGGGAATCGAGAACCATCCGCAGCACCATCGGATGCGCGACGTTCAGGGTGTTGCCCGTTCCGGTCGTGTCGAAGCTGTGGCGCGGCTCGTCGGGCGACAGAAGGTAGTAGGACGCGTTGTCGATCCCCTTGAACGACAGGGTGGGTCCCAATTCGTTTCCTTCGGCGGTGTGGTTGTAGACCACATCCAGGATCACCTCGATCCCCGCTTCGTGGAACCGCTTCACCGCCTGCTTCACCTCGCGGATGCCGCCGGATTTCAGGTATTCCCGGTGGGGCGCGAAGAAGTTCAGCGTGTTGTAGCCCCAGTAATTGCGCAGACCCTTCTCTTGCAGATGCTGATCCTGCACGTAGCCATGCACCGGCAGCAGCTCTACCGCCGTCACCCCGATCTTCTGCAGATGCTCGATGATCTTCGGATGGCTCAGCCCGGCAAAGGTGCCGCGGTCGCTTTCCGGGATGCCGGGATGCAGCTTGGTCAGCCCCTTCACATGGGTCTCGTAGATCAGGCTGTCCTGCCAGCGGGTGCGCAGGGCGGCGTCCGCCTCCCAGTCGAAATCCGGGTCCGCGACCACCGCCTTGGGCATGAACGGCGCGCTGTCCCGCTCGTCGAACTCCCGGTCGTCGCCGCCGACGGGATAGCCGAACAAGGCGTCGTTCCAGTCCAGGCGCCCGATCAGTTCGCGGGCATACGGATCCAGCAGAAGCTTGTTCGGATTGAACCGATGGCCCTCTTCCGGCGCAAAGGCTCCGTGCACCCTGTAGCCGTAGGCCTGGCCGGGCCCGACGCCCGGCAGGTAGCCGTGCCAGATCCCGCCTTCCATCAGCGGCAGGTCCAGCCGGGCGATCTCGTCCTTGCCCGTCTTGTCGAACAGGCACAACTCCACCCGGGTGGCATTGTCCGAGAACAGCGCGAAATTCGTTCCCTCGCCATCGTATATGGCGCCGAGCGCGTCCGAGCGCGCCGCGGCGATGTCCAGCTCGAAGCCGGCAGCATCCAGATCTTTCATGACGTCTCCTGTCATACCGCGGCGCGCATCGCCGCCGCGGATCTAATGGGCGAACGCACCGCCTCGCGGTGCGCCAGCATCCGTTTCGTAATCAGAACCGTTCCTCCGGCCGTGACGCGGAACCACCGGGCGTCTTCGGCCGGGTCCTCTCCTGCCACCAGACCGCGAGGCACCTGCGCCCCCGGCCCGACGATCGTCGCGTTCAGGCGCGCGCCTTCGGCCACCGTCGCGCCGGGAAGGACCACGCTTGCGGCGATGACCGCACCGGGCGCCACCCAGCCGCCACGCCGCCGGGCACGGCCGAGCATGGCGTTTTCGACACCCGTGCCGGTATCGGGCAGGTCGCAGGGCGGATGAACGAGGAAATCGAGTTGCGCCAGCCGATACGCATCCAGCGTGCCGACATCGCGCCAGTAGAACGCGGCGCCGCCCGCGTCCTGCGGCCGCCAGACCTGCGCGACCCCTTCGGCCACGGCCATCGGGAGGATCGTATGCCCGAAATCATGCGCCGAATCGGCATCCGCGGCATCGGCCAGAACGCGGTCCCGCAGCCAGTCCCAGTCGAAAACGTAGAAACCGAGGCTGACCAGCGCCCGGCTGGCGTCGCCCGGCATCGTATCGGGCGCGGGCGGCTTCTCGGTGAACCTGCGGATCTGCCCGCCCGCATCGGTCGAGAACACGCCGAATGCGCGCGCCTGGTTCAGATCCACCGCCCCGACGGCAACCGTGACCTTGGCACCGCTCTGCCGATGGGCGCGGATCATGGCGCGGTAATCCGCCGCGCAGACATGGTCCCCCGCCAGAACCAGCACGTCCCGCGGTGCCGCTGCCCCGATCTCGGCGGCGTTCGCCGCCACGGCCGAGGCCGTTCCGGCATAGCCGGCCGATTGCCCCGTGACCGCATTGCCGTCGCGCAGCGACAGACCACCGGGGAACCGGCGCCCCCACCGGGCCGGCAGGTGCCGGTTCAGGGTCTGGGGGCTGAACTGCGTCGCCACCAGCATCCGGTCCAGTCCGGCCCGCACCGCACCGGCCATGGCGAAATCGACGATGCGCCGCTCACCGGCGAAGAACAGCGCGGGTTTCGCCTCGGCCCGGGTCAATTCGTGGAGGCGCGAGCCGCGGCCGCCTGCGAGAAGAACAGGAAAACAGAGGCCGCCGTCGTCGCGGCAGGACGCAGTTGCATCGGTCATTGGTCATCCTTCGGGGTGCGGGGCTATGGCCGTGGCCACGGGGGCAGAACGGCCATCCGCCCCTGCGGTTCCCAAACCGCCGGCGGGCGGGCAACCGCGCCTCGGATCAGCTCCGCACCAGCGTCACACGCATCGGCCAGTCGTCCTGCCCCGACCACAGGACCTCGGCGCCGTCGCCCTCGGCACCGCCCCCGAGGATGACCGTCACCGCATCGCGCCCCCGGCGGCGCGTCAGGCACAATTCGGCAGCCCCGCTGCCCGCCGCCTCCACCTCGCCCTCGGCGAAGAGGTCGGGGCGCTCGCGGCGCAGGCGCAGCAGGGTACGGGTCAGGTCGCGCTTCGCCTCTGCCAGTGACGTGCCGCCCCCTTGGGCCAGGGCCACGGGATCGACCTCGCGCCGGTTGTCGGGATCGCCCAGAAGGAAGGTCGTGCTTTCCGCTCCCTGATAGATGTCGGGAATTCCCGGCATGGTCAGACGCAGCCCGACCTGTGCCAGAACGAAGCGCCCGGCCTGATGCATGATTTCGGCCGCCGCATCCGGCAGGGACTCGCGCCACGTCTCGAGTATATCGGCGGCAAAAGCCTGAACCGCGGCCTCGGCCCCGTCATCCACCCGTGTCCAGAGGGTGATCTGCTTTGCCTGACGCATGGCGATGACCATGTGCTCGGCCAACCTGTCGCCCAGATCCTCGCGCCCGTCTTCCCACATCGACAACAGCGTCTGAACCACATACCAGCGCAGATCCGCGGGCACCTCGGCCGCCGACGGGCGGCTTGCCGCAGCCTCGACCAGCGAGACGAGGCGGTCGGGCAGGTGACTTGCGGCCACCAGGCGCATCCGCGCATCCTCGGCCCGCTTGGTATCGTGCGTCGAGCCGAGCGTCAGCGCCGCGCGCGGATAGGCCTGCATCCACTCGCCGAACTCCGGGACGCTCATCGTGGCGGCGTCCGGCTCGGAACCAACCTCGTTCGCAGCCAGATAGGACGTCCAGCGGAAGCCCGCCGTATCCTCTTGCGCCTTGGCCAGCAGCGCACCGGTGATCTGCTGGAACCGGATGCGGAACAGTCGCGCCGGCGGCGTCGCGGCCTCGGTGATCCAGCCGGCCATCGCGTCCAGCAGCCTGTCGTCGAACAACTGCGGCCGGGCGCGCTCGACCGCCTCTTGCAGCAGCTCCCGGTCCTCGGCCCTGTCGTCGTCCTCGGTGAAATAGGTCCGGTAACGGGGCACTTCCTGCAGCAGGATCAACACCGTCTCGCGCAGAACCTCGTCCCCCGCGACCCGCTCTTCGGCCTCGGCCGCCGCCCGGCCAAGCGCGATGAGCTGGTGCAGTTCCGCCGCCAGATCCTGGCGCATGATCTGGCTTTTCGCCGCCTGCAGGCACTCCTCCCATTCCGGGCCCTCCGCGTCGCGCATCCAGGCATCGCGGATGACCTCCAGCCCGGACGGATCGGTCAGGACCCGCACGAGGGCGCGTGCGGCCTCGTACCCGGTCGTGCCCTCGACCGGCCAGTCCGGCAGGCGTTCGTCATGGGCCAGGATCTTCTCGACCCAGATCGGGCAGTCGGGCCCCACGGCGGCCCGCAGACGCCGGAGATAGCCGGCCGGATCGACCAGCCCGTCCACGTGATCGACCCGCAGCCCCTGCACCACGCCGGATGCGACGAGATCGAGGATCAGCTCATGGGTCGCGTCGAAGATCGGCGGATCCTCGACCCGCATCCCGATCAGGCTGGTCACGTTGAAGAAGCGTCGGTGCGTGACCCCGTCGCGTTCGTGCCGCCAGGGCGTCAGGCGCCAATGCTGCGCCTCGTGCAGGGCCGCCCAGTCCGGCGTCTGCCCCTCGGCCGGCACCGTTTCGGGGTCAAGCGGCACGGCGATGCCGCCGATCTCCAGCACCGGGCCGTCCGCTCCTTCGCCGATGGCGATCTCGCCGCGCTCGACCAGCGCCGGATATTCGTCGGTCAGAAAGGGCAGGACCAGGGGGCCGGCATTCCAGTCGATCTCGAAGGCCGGGGCGTGGCGGCTGTTCCGTCCGTGGCGCAGGACGTCGCGCAGCCACCGGTTTTCGAAGCCGAACGCCGTGTGGTTGGGCACGATGTCGATGATCACGCCCATGCCCCGCGCGGCGGCGGCCCGCGACAGACGTTCCAGCCCCGACCGCCCGCCCAGCACGGGGTCGACCTCGGTCGGGTCGGTGATGTCGTAGCCGTGGCCGGAGCCGTCGCTCGCCGTCTGCACGGGCGACAGATACAGGTGGCTGATCCCGAGATCGTCCAGGGTCGGCAGCCAGGTCTCCACCGTGGCGAAATCCACCCCGTTGCGGAGTTGAATGCGGTAGGTCGCGGTCGGAAGGTTCATTTCACAGGCGCCTCAAGGTCAGGGCAAAAGCATCGTTTCCGAGGGTGCCGATCCGGTAGAGAACCGCGCCCGCGCCCTCGGCGGCGCCCGTGGCATCGCCAAGGCTCAGGTCGATCCCGTATCCGCCCGCGGGAAACCGCCATTCGGCAGCGATGGCACGGGGGCCGGTGCGGCGGGCCTGCCGGCCCGTCCAGACGCCCGAGGCAAGCAGCGGCACCACCACGTCGCGCCGCAATTCCAGCAGCTTGCGCACGAACCCGCGCCATTCCTCCTGCCGCGCCGGATCGCCCTGGAACGGGCGCGAGGCGCGGAACGTCTCGGGCGCGATCGGATCCGGCACATCGTCGCCGGCAAAGGCCTCGGAATGCGCGAATTCCTCGGCGCGTCCCTTCTGGACGGCCTGGCCCAGCTCGCCGCCGAACCCGGCAAAGAACTGGAACGGCGCGGTCTCGCCCACCTCTTCGCCCATGAAGAGCATCGGCACGAAGGGAGACAGGAGCAGCAGCGCCAGCGCCACGCGCACGCCCTCTTCGGGGGCCAATGTCAGCAGCCGGTCGCCCTGGGCACGGTTGCCGACCTGGTCGTGGGTCTGCACCGAATTGACGAAGCCGAGCGGCCCCAGATGCGCCGAGGGCGCGCCCCGTCGCTCCTTGCCCGCCGGACGCGGCTGCCCCTCCTCGATATGCCCCCGTTCAAGCGCCAGCGCCAGATCGCCAACGGGATCCTCGGCAAAGGCGGCGTAATAGCCGAAGGATTCGCCGGTCAGGGCGCAATGGACCGCATGGTGGAAATCGTCGTTCCAGGTCGCGTCATAGCCTGCCTCGCGCAGATCGGGGATGTTGCGCTCGTCCTCGGTGATCAGGTGGATCGGCCGGCCGAAATCGGTGGCGCGGATCTCGGCGGCGATGTCCTCCAGCAGATGCGCCTCGGACTGGTCCATGATCTGGTGCACCGCATCGAGGCGCAGCCCGTCCATCCGGTATTCCGTCAGCCACATGATGACATTGTCGCGGACGAAGGCACGCATGGCCGGATCGGCATAGTTCAACCCGGCGCCCCAGGGCGTATGCCGGTCGGGGTCGAACAGTTCGGGCGCGATGCCCGAGATATACGCCCCTTCCGGCCCGAAATGGTTGTAGACGACATCCATATAGACCAGCAGCCCCTGCCGGTGCGCCTGCGCGACGAAGGCGCGCAGATCGTCGGGGGTGCCATAGGCCGGGTGCGGCGCGTAGGGGAGCACCCCGTCATACCCCCATCCCCGGTCGCCGGCGAATTGCGCCACGGGCATGAGTTCGACCGCCGTGATGCCGAGCGCCGCGAGGTCCGACAGCCGTTCGGCCGCCGCCGCGAAGGTGCCCGCCTCGGTGAAGGTCCCCACATGCAGCTCGTAGATCACCGCCTCGTGCCAGGGCCGGCCCCGCCATCCGTCATCGGACCAGTCGAAGGCGTCCGGATCGACCAGGCGCGACGGGGCATGCACATCGCCCGCCTGCGCCCGCGCGGCGGGGTCGGGCCAGCATTCCGACACGTCGCAGAAGCGGTAGGTGGCACCGGCTTCGGCCTCGATCCTGGCGGAATGGACGCCGCGCGCATCCTTTTCCAGCGCGTGGCGCCGGCCGTCCAGTTCGATCCACAACCTGTCGCGACCGGGTGCGTAAATCGCCGCATGCCAGGCCCCGCGACCGAGGGGGCGCACCCCCCAATACGCGGTGTTGCGGGCGCTTTCCAACTGTTCCACGGCGTCTCCGTCTGCGCTGATGTGGAGGCGCAACGGCGGGCGATTGTTAATAGTTCCGCGCCGTTCGGGCGTATTCCATCCCGCTCGCGCCCTCTTCCCCTCTGGCCGCAACGGTCCTATGTGTCGCCACGCGCCGAAGGGTGCCTTCATGGGCTATGTCGTCTTCATCAACGGGTCGCTTCTGATCTTTGCCTCGGTGCTCGAGGGGTTTGATGCCGTCTTCTTCGGCGCCACGCGGGGGGATTTCGCGGCCGCCGCGCTCGTGACGGCGACCATCGGCGCCTGCCTGTGCATCGCGACCTCCGACCGGCGCGACACCATCGAACGGCGGCACACCTTCATCCTGACGGCGAGCCTGTGGCTGACGGCCGCCGCCGCCGGCGCCCTGCCGCTGATCCTGTGGGGGCTCGACCCCACCGATGCCTTCTTCGAGGCGATGTCGGGGATCACCACCACCGGCTCGACCGTCATGACGGGGTTGGACCGCACGCCGCAGGGGATCCTGATCTGGCGGGCGATCCTGCAATGGATCGGCGGGGTCGGCTTCATCGTCACCGGGATGGCACTGCTGCCGATCCTCAAGGTCGGGGGCATGCAGCTGTTCCGCACCGAAAGTTCGGAACGCGGAGAGAAGGAGCTGGGCTCGGCCGCGCGTTTCGCCGCCGCGACGATCTGGATCTATCTCGCCCTGACCGCGGCCTGCATCCTGGTCTACGAGGCGGGCGGGATGACCGGTTTCGATGCGGTGGCCCATGCCCTGACCACCGTCTCGACCGGGGGCTATTCGACCTACGACGCCTCGTTCGGCCATTTCGACAGCGGGTTCCTGCAATGGGCGGCCACCGGCTTCATGCTGTCGGGCGCCCTGCCCTTTGCCTGGTATATCCGCCTCGCCAGCCGCCGCACGGTCCAGAGCGAACAGGTGCGCGCCCTGCTGACCGGCCTTGCGGCTGCGATCGCGGCCCTGACCCTATGGCGCCTGGCAACTTCGGATATCGGCGTGGAACCGGCGCTGCGCGAGGTGGCGTTCAGCGTGGTCTCGGTCGTCACGACCACCGGGTTCGCCACCGCCGATTACACGAGCTGGGGTCCGGCCGCGGTCGTCGCCTTCTTCCTGCTGACCGCAACGGGCGGCTGCACCGGCTCGACCGCCGGGGGCGTGAAGGCGATGCGCTGGATCGTGTTCGCCAAACGGACCCGGGACCAGATCCGGCGGATCACCCGGCCCCACGGGCTGTTCAAGGCGCGTTACGAGGGGCGCCCCTTGCAGGACGATGTGCTGGACGGCGTGATCGCCTTCTTCACCTTCTACACCCTCACCGTCCTCAGCCTCGGGCTGATCCTGAACTTCCTCGGGCTCGACCTGCTGACCTCGGTCAGCGGCGCCGTCACAGCGCTCGCCAATGTTGGCCCCGGCATCGGCCCGGTCATCGGCCCGGCCGGAAACTTCGCCACGCTGCCCGATCCGGCAAAATGGGTCCTGTCATTCGGGATGTATCTGGGGCGGCTCGAGATGCTGACCGTCTATGTCCTGCTGACCCGGACCTTCTGGGCGGATGCGGCCTGACGGTCCCCCGATGGCTTGACCCTTCCGCCCCGAC
>Ga0189283_10168_pt1 | contig 71497 bp, 70 predicted proteins | sample N26C4minimetaG_FD_130320 | JGI IMG/M metagenome (GOLD analysis project Ga0189283, IMG submission 130320) | Marine microbial communities from the Costa Rica Dome - N26 C4 mini metaG | ecosystem: Environmental > Aquatic > Marine > Oceanic > Photic zone | place: Costa Rica: the Eastern Pacific...
AGATCTCGGGCACGGCGATGCCCAACCGGACGCCGCGCATGCCCAGCATCGGGTTGAATTCCTTGAGCGCCTCGACCCGGGCCGTCACCTTCGACAGCGGCAGATCCAGCGCCTCGGCCAGATCGTGCAGCGCCTCGCGCCCGGCGGGCAGGAATTCGTGCAGCGGCGGATCCAGCAGACGGATGCAGACCGGCAGGCCCTGCATGATGCGGAACAGGTCGGCGAAATCGGCACGCTGCATGGGCAGAAGCTGGTCCAGCGCCGCCGCCCGGTCCTCGGGGCTGTCGGTGAAGATCATCTCGCGCATGACGCTGAGGCGATCCTGGTCGAAGAACATGTGCTCGGTCCGGCACAGGCCGATCCCCTCGGCGGCGAAGCGCCGGGCGACGCGCGCCTCCTCGGCCGTGTCGGCATTGGCCCGCACGCCGATGTCGCGCAATTCGTCGGCCCAGCCCAGAAGCGTCTGGAACGCCTCGTCCAGCGCCGGCTCCATCAGTTGCGCGGCCCCGTCCAGCACCAGCCCGGACGAGCCGTCGAGCGTCACCAGATCGCCCTCGTTCAGGATGCGGCCGTCCCGGCCCGTCAGGCTGCGGGCGCGGCGGTCGATCGCCAGGCCGGTCGCCCCCACCACGCAAGGAAGGCCCAGACCCCGCGCGATGACGGCGGCATGGCTGGTGACGCCGCCCTTCTCGGTCAGAACACCCTTGGCGGCGTGCATCCCGCGCACATCCTCGGGCGTGGTCTCGCGCCGGACCAGGATACAGGGCTCTTCGCGCGCCGCGCTCGCCTGCGCGGCCCGGGACGAAAAGACCAGCCGCCCCGTCGCCGCGCCCGGGCTGGCGCCGATCCCGGCCGCGACCTGCGGGCGCCGGTCGCGCGGATCGACCTGCGGGTGCAGGAGTTCCGACAGCGCGCGCGGCTCGACCCGCAGCACGGCCTCGGCCTCGGGGATGATCCCGTCGGCGGCCAGCGCCACGGCGACGCGCACCCCGGCGCGGGCGCTGCGCGGCACCCGCACGGCATCGAGGATGCGCAATTCGCCCGCCTCGATCGTGAACTCGATCTGCATCTCCTCGCGCAGGCGCGTGCGGATCCGCTCGCCTGCCCGTCTGAGCGCGTCGAACACGTCTGGGCACAGGTCCTGCAGCGACGGTCCGCGGGGATCGCGGGTCAGGAAGATGGCGCCTTCCTCGGCCACCAGCGCCTCGCGCCCCTGGCTCTGGCTCAGATAGCGGCCGGTGATCTGCGGCAGCCCCGTCCGCCCCGAAACGAACTGGATCACGCCCGATCCGCATTCGCCCACCGACGGCGCGCCGACCCCCAGGGCCATGCGCTGCACCACCAGGCCCAGCCCCGCCTCGGCCGGGGCGCCCTTGCCCTGCCGCAGCAGCCGGGCCGACGGCCCCTCCCATGTGCGGGCCATCGAGCGCAGGATGTCGCCGAGCTGCGCGACCGGATCCTGGGGAAAGGGATCCTCCATCTCCTGCTCGTAATCGGCGAGCATCCGGTCGATGGCGGCCCGGTCGGCGCGGTCCGGCAGTTCGAACATGTCGGCGTCCAGCCGCGCCACATGGACGGCATAGGCCTGGATGAAGCGCAGATACAGCGCGTCGGCCGCCGCCTGCCCCAGACGGGCGGCCAGTTCGCAATGCCGCGCGCCGGTCATGCCGATATTCAGGATCGCGCCCGGACCGCCCCAATCGGGGATCTCGCTGGAGGGGCGGACCGAAACCAGCGGCGCGGGCCCGAAATGCGACAGCAGCGCCGTCAGGTCGGGCATGTGACCTGCGGCGATCCCCCGCACCGCCGCGAAGCTGAGCGCGACGGTATCGGGCACCGGCAGCCCCAGGCGGATCAGCCGCTGCAGGCATTTCGCCCGGCCGCCATGGGCGGCCGTGCTGACGGGCGCCGTGGGCGTGATGCGAACGAATTCAGCCATTTCAACGTGTTTCTGCACTGCGGCGCTCCGGCTACTGCCGGCAGGATACGCCTGACCCGACCTTAGGCAAGCGATTTGGCCGTCCGCTCAGCCCTCGATCCGGGTCAGATCGGCCACACCGCCGCAGATGGCGCGGATCCGGTTGAGCAGGTTCAGCCGGTTGCGCCGCACCACCTGATTGTCGGTGTTGATCTGCACCGCCTCGAAGAAGGCGTCGGTCGGCTGCCGCAACGCCGCCATCGCCGCCATGGCGGCCGCGAAATCCTCGGCCTCCATCGCCGGCCGGATCCGCGCCTCGGCCGCGTCGAGCGCCGCGAACAGGGCGCGTTCCTCGTCGGTCTCGGCGAATTTGGGATCGGCGCCGAAGGAATATTCGACCCCGTCCTTCTGCTCGGCCTGGGCCAGGATGTTGTTGGCCCGCCGGAAGCCCAGAAGCAGGTTCTCGCCATCGTCGGTCTGCAGGAACGCCGACAGGGCGCGGGCGCGGGCGACCAGCAGCACCAGATCGTCGCTGCCCGGCATGGCGAGCACCGCGTCGATCACGTCATGCCGGATCCCCTCGTCGCGCAGATGCACCTTCAGCCGGTCGTGGAAGAAGGAGAGGAGGTCGGCGGTATCCGCCGAACCCGCATCCCGCGGCCCGACAAGTTCGGCCGCGCGGTGGAAGGGGCCCGGCCGGTCGTTCAGCCCCACCCGCACGCCGTTCCCCAGCACCAGCCGGATCACGCCCAGGGCGGCGCGGCGCAGGGCATAGGGGTCCTTGGACCCGGTGGGCTTTTCGTCGATGGCCCAGAACCCGGTCAGCGTGTCGAGCTTGTCGGCCAGCGCCACCGCCACCGCGACCGGGTCGGTCGGCACCTCGTCCGAGGGGCCGAGCGGCTTGTAATGCAGCTCGGCCGCCGCCGCCACATCCTGCGGCACGCCCGCGGCCCCGGCATAGTAGCGCCCCATCACGCCCTGAAGCTCGGGGAATTCGTAGACCATTTCCGAGGACAGATCGGCCTTTGCGATCCGCGCCGCCTGTTCCGCCCGGTCGGGATCGGCGCCCACGGCCGGGGCCAGATCGCGGGCCAGCGCCGCGATCCGGTCGATCCGGTCCGCCTGGCTGCCCAGCTTGTCGTGAAAGGTCACGTCCCGCAGCGCGGCCAGCCAGTCGCCCATGCCGGCGCGGGCGATGCGCAGATCGTTCTCCCAGAAGAACTTGGCATCCGACAGGCGGGCCGACAGCACCTTGCCGTTGCCCGCCAGGATGGTGGCGCCGTCATCGGCCGTTTCCCGGTTCGCCACGGTGACGAAGCGGGTGATCCGCCCCGATCCGTCGCGGACCGAGAAGAATTTCTGATGCTCGCGCATCGATGTCTGCAGAACCTCGGGCGGCAGGTCCAGGAACGCCTCGCCGATCTCGCCCATCAGCACGACGGGCCATTCCACCAGGCCCGCCACCTCGGCCAGAAGCGCGCGATCCTCGACCACTTCCAGCCCGGCGGCAAAGGCGCGGTTGGTGGCGTCGTGCCAGATCTGCCCGGCGCGTTCCTCGGCCGACAGGATCACCTTGGCGCGTTTCAGCTTCGCCGCGTAATCGTCGAAGGACGTTACGGAAAATCCATCCGGCGCCATGAAGCGGTGCCCACGGGTCGTGTCGCCCGCGCGCAGGCCCTCGACCTCGAACGGGACGATCTCGGCCCCCTGCTCGTCGCTGAGCACGCACAGGACCGAATGCAGCGGCCGAACCCAGCGCAGCGACCCCGCGCCCCACCGCATGGATTTCGGCCATGGAAAGGTGCGGATCGCCCGGTCCAGAACCTCGGCCACGATCTGCGCCGCCGGGCGGCCGGGCCGTTCGATCACCGCGAACAGAACCTGACCCTTCTTCTCGTCCCGGACCTCCAGCTCGTTGCGGGTCAGGCCGGTGGACCGCAGGAACCCCTCGATCGCCTTTTCGGGCGCGTCGGCGCGCGGGCCCTTCCGCTCCTCCCGCTGGCGGGGGGATTGCGGCGGCAGCCCCTCGACCGACAGGGCCAGACGGCGCGGCGTGGCAAAGGCGCCGGCAGCGGCATAGGTCAACCCGGCCTCGACCAGCCCGTCGGTGACCAGCCGCTTCAGGTCGGCGGCGGCGCGGGCCTGCATCCGGGCCGGGATCTCTTCCGAGAAGAGTTCGATCAGCAGATCGGGCATTATCGTTCCTCTCGCGGCGGGCAGGCCTCGCCCACCGGATTGCCGGCATAGTCCAGCTCGCCGCACTTGTTCAGTTGGTGCCAGGCATAGGCACGGCCGTTGCGGAAGATCGCGATCACCCGGTCGACCCCGTATTCGATATTCTTGCGCGCCAGGAACGCCCGCGCCTCGCCCGTCTCCAGCGCCTCGGTGATCCTGCCCGCGTCGTAGCAGTCGAACCAGCCCGGCCCGGTCAGCGGCTCGGGGCCGCCATAGGGCTCGTATGTCCGGTCGATGGCATCGGGCGTCGCCGTGACCGTAAAGCAGGCGCGATACCGCAGGGGCGAACTGTCGGCGTCGATCGCGCGGTAATCGGCGACCGAGATCTCTTCGGGCTGCCCCGTGGCCCGGAGGACCAGGGTGACATCGCCTGGGTGATAGGCCAGTTCGCGGTAATAGGCGTAGACCTGAAGATAATAGATCGCGCCCCCGACGATCAGCGCCGCGACCAGGGTGAAGATGACGACGAACTTGCCGGTCATGCCGCGTCCGCCTGCCAGCCGCCCGCCGCCGTCTGCACGAAGGCATCCGCGCACAGCTTGGCCAGGGCGCGCACCCGGCCGATATAGGCCTGCCGCTCGGTCACCGAGATGACGCCGCGCGCATCCAGCAGGTTGAACAGGTGGCTGGCCTTGATGCACTGGTCATAGGCCGGGTGAACCATGACGATCCGGCGCCCGGTCTTCGGGTCCTCGGCCGGTTCGGCCAGGATGCGCGCGCATTCCGCCTCGGCGTCCTTGAAATGCCGAAGCAGCATCGCCGTATCGGCCACGTCGAAATTCCAGCGCGAATATTCCTGCTCGGTCTGGCGGAACACGTCGCCATAGCTCAGCGGGATCGGCGCGGCGGGGTCGTTGAAGGGCATGTCCATGACATGGTCGATCCCCAGCACATACATGGCCAGCCGTTCCAGCCCGTATGTCAGCTCGCCCGAGACGGGGCGGCAATCGTGGCCGCCGACCTGCTGGAAATAGGTGAACTGGCTGACCTCCATGCCGTCGCACCACACCTCCCAGCCCAGGCCCCAGGCGCCCAGGGTCGGACTTTCCCAATCGTCCTCGACGAAGCGGATGTCGTGGAAGTCGAAGTCGATCCCGATGGCGGCCAGACTGCCCAGATACAGCGCCTGAAGATCGGGCGGCGACGGTTTGATGATGACCTGATACTGGTAATAGTGCTGCAGGCGGTTGGGGTTCTCGCCGTAGCGGCCATCGGTCGGGCGGCGCGATGGCTGGACATAGGCGGCGGCCCAGGGATTGGGCCCCAGGGCGCGCAGCGTCGTGGCCGGGTGAAAGGTGCCCGCCCCGACCTCCATGTCATAGGGCTGAAGGATCGCGCAGCCCTGCCCGGCCCAATAGGTCTGGAGCCGCAGGATCACCTCCTGAAAGCTCCGGGGTTTGCTGCTGCCCTGCATCGCCGACACCGCCCGTTCTCCGTGTTGCGCCCCCCAATAGGCGCGCGGGCAACAAGGGTCAATTGCGGCAGAACCGCCGGGGGCGGCTGCTTGACCTCCCGCCCGGTTTCGGGCCTGACTGGCGCGGCGCCGAGCGCCCCTTTCCAGCCCCCGAGGTTTGACGCGACCATGCCCCCGATCTTCAGGACCCTCCTTGCCGCCCTGCTTCTGGCTGCCGGTCTGGCCGCCGCCGCGCTCGCACAGGACGGGAGGAGCTGGGTCCAGATCGAGGCGCAGCCCAGCCTTGCCCAGGCGCGCGACCGGGCATCGGCCTATGCGCAGCGGCTGGAGGATGTGGCCGGGTTTCGTCTGGGCACGTCCGACTGGTACGCCATCGCGCTCGGCCCCTACGATGCGGCCTCGGCCCGGCGGACGCGGAGCGATCTGCGCCAGCGCGGGCTGATCCCGGGCGACAGTTTCGTGACCGACGGCGCGTCCTTCGGGCGACGGTTCTGGCCGGCGGGCGCCGATGCCCGGCAGACCCCGCCGGCAGCCGATCCCGCCCCGCAAGCCGCGACAGCCCCCGGCGCGCGCCCACAAGCGCCTGCACAAGCCGCCTCGCCCGCTCCCGTTCCCGCAGACGCGGCACCGGCCGCGGCACCGCAGCCCGCCGAACCGGAGCCGGAGACCCCCGAGGCGGCGCGGCGCGGCGAAGCCGCCCTGACCGGCGACGAACGGCGCGAGTTGCAGCGCGCGCTCAGATGGGCCGGCGTCTATTCCGCGGGGATCGACGGCGATTTCGGCCGCGGCACCCGCGCCGCCATGGCCGCCTGGCAACGCGCGCGAAACGCGCCCGAAACCGGCATCCTGACCTCGGGCCAGCGGGCCGCGCTTCTGGACGAATACCGGCAGGCACTGGCCAAGCTGGGGCTGGACGAGCGGCGCGACGAACGGGCCGGCATCGCCCTGCGCCTGCCGCTCGGGCTCGTGTCCTTCACCGAGTACGAGCCGCCATTCGTCCATTTCGATCCGGTCGAGGACGGCGCGCCCTATCGCGTGCTGCTGATCAGCCAACCGGGGGACGCGCAGACGCTGGCCGGACTCTACGACGTCATGCAGACGCTCGAGATCGTGCCGCCCGAAGGCCCCCGGAGCCGCGGCGCCGACAGTTTCACCCTGACGGGCCAGGACGACCGGATCGTCAGCCAGACCGAGGCCAGCCTGCAGGACGGCGAGATCAAGGGCTTCTCGCTGATCTGGCCCGCGGGCGACGAAGCCCGCCGGCAGCGGGTCCTGACCGCGATGCGCGACAGCTTCACCCGCCTGCCCGGGGTGCTGCCCCGGGATGCCGGCGGCGTGGTCGCGGACCAGCGGATCGACCTGCTGGCCGGGCTGCAGATACGGCGCCCCGACCTGTCCCGCAGCGGCTTCTATGTCGGGCCGGACGGCGCGGTCCTGACCGCGGCGGCCACCGTCGCGGGCTGCGAACGGGTGACGCTGGACGGCGACCGCGACGCCCGCATCGCCGCAAGGGACGCGGCCGCCGGTCTGGCGCTGCTGATGCCCGCCGCGCCGCTGGCGCCGCGGCAGGTGGCGCAGCTTGCGGAAGGCGTGCCCAGGCTCGGCAGTCAGGTGGCGGTGGCGGGCTATCCCTACCAGGGGGTGCTCGGCGCCCCCAGCCTGACCTACGGAACCCTCGCCGATCTGCGCGACCTGACCGGCGATGCCGGGATGCGCCGCCTGGACCTTCAGGCGCAGGACGGCGATGTCGGCGGCCCCGTGTTGGGCTCGGACGGGACGGTTCTGGGCCTGCTGCTGCCGCACGACGCGGATGCGGGCCAGGTCCTGCCGGAGGGGGTGAGCTTTGCCGCCGCGACGGACCGGATCGCCGCGTTCCTGGCCGCCCAGGGCCTGACGCCCCCGACGGCGGCCGGAACGGCACCGCTGAGCCCCGATGCGATGTCGGATCGGGCGGCGGCGCTGACCGTGCTGGTCGGCTGCTGGCAGTAAGAACGCCGCGGATGCGGGTGCCCTGACGGACGACCACCGGGCCCCGGGGCCGCCGCCCGGCCCGGCACGGACGGCGCCATGCCGCCCCCGGCCCGTTACCCGCGACCGACGCTTTCCGGCTTGCGGCAGGGGCGACCAAGGCGGCGGTCTCGGACCCGAGGCGCGGGCATACCGCTACGCGACCGCACCCGCTTTGGCGGCCCGGACGGCACCGGTGCCGCGCAGCCCCGGCACGGAGCCGCGACGCCAGCGCGGCTCCCTCGGCCCTACTGCCTGCCAAACTGCCGAAAGACCGGAGCCGGGGGGTCCCGACCGCCCGCTCCGGTCGGGTGGGCGGTATCAGTAGATGTATCTGATCTGCTCGGTCCAGAACCGCTCCAGCCGGCGCAGCGAGGCATTCACCCGCTGCAGGTCCTCGCCCCCAAGGCCCGGGCGCGTGTCGAGCCCCTGGGCGTGCTGGTCGAACAGGCCCGCGACCATGTCGCGGACGGCCTGCCCCCGCTCGGTCAGCTTGACGCGCACGGCGCGGCGGTCGATCTGGCAGCGCTGGTGGTGCATATACCCCATCTCGACCAGCTTCTTGAGGTTGTACGAGACGTTGGAGCCCTGGTAATAGCCGCGGGTCTTCAATTCTCCCGCGGTGACCTCATGATCGCCGATATTGAACAGGAGCAGCGCCTGAACCGGGTTCACCTCCAGCAGGCCCACCCGCTCGAATTCGTCCTTCAGCACGTCGAGCAGCAGGCGGTGCAGCCGTTCGACCAGTGCCAGCGCATCCACGTATTCGGCCACATACCCGGCCCTGTCGCCGGTCAGCACGCGCTCCTGAACGCTCATCTCCGCCTCCGCTCTGCCTCTTGCGACAGGTAGGGTGCGGGCCAAACGCTAATTTTTCGTCAATTGCCGCGGAATCCCGGAGGACGTTTCAGGCCGGGCGGATGCGGAAGGATCCGCCGGCATGGCGTGCGATGTCAGCGATCAGGCGTTCGAAGCGGGGCGGCGGTTCGGCCTGGCCCGAGACCCAGAGATACAGGTCGTGATCGTTCTCGGACAGCAACTGGTCGTATAGCGCCAGCGTCGCCTCGTCGAGCCGCCGCAGGCAATCGTCGGCATAGATGCCCAGGATCAGATCCATCTCCTTGATGCCGCGCCGCCAGGACCGCATCTTCAGTCGTTTGAGACGGACTTCCAGGGCTTCGCTCATGCACCGCCCCCGCCAAGCACGGTCTTGAGCCGCTTTTCCAGCCGGCCCACCCGCTCCGAGGCCCGCAGAAGGTCGGCACGCATCTGCCGCAGCTCGGTCAGGACCGCCTGCGCATCGGCCGGCAGCGGCTGCGCCTCTTCCGGCGGCGTCAGCCCCTCGCCTTCGCCGGTCAGCAGCCATCGCAGCGACACGTTCAGAAGCCCGGCCATCATCGACAGCCGGTTCGCCCGCGGCTCGGCCAGATCGTGCTCCCAGTTGTCCAGGGTCTTCAGCCGGACGCCCAGGCGCCGGGCCAGATCCTCCTGCGTCATGCCGACCGCCTGTCGCGCATCTGCCAGCCTGTCGCCGAAAGTGGCGTTCTCGTCCGAATACCAGCCCGTGGCCGTCGCCTCATCCGTCATGTCGCCCCCTGCCATGCGCTTGATCGCGGTTCGGGCGGACCCTATGACAGGAACACGCCCAGTCCAACCGGAGTCGCTCCATGTCCTTTTTGTCCGCGGCTTTGGCGCGCGTCAAACCCTCTCCGACGGTGGCGGTCACGCAGCTCGCGGCAGAGTTGCGGGCCGCCGGGCGCGACGTGATCGGCCTGGCCGCCGGCGAGCCCGATTTCGGCACGCCCGCCCATATCGGCGACGCCGCCAAGCGCGCCATCGACCAAGAGCGGACGCGCTATACCGCGGTCGACGGGATCGCCGAGCTGAAACAGGCGATCTGCGCGAAATTCGCGCGCGACAACGGGCTGACCTACGGCGCGCACGAGGTCTCGGTCGCGACCGGCGGCAAGCAGATCCTCTACAATGCGCTGATGGCCACGGTCGATCCGGGCGACGAGGTGGTGATCCCCGCCCCCTATTGGGTGAGCTACCCGGACATGGTGCTGCTGGCCGGCGGCACCCCGGTCGCGGTGCCCTGCGGCATCGACAGCGGGTTCAAGCTGACGCCCGCGGCGCTGGAGGCGGCGATCACCCCGCGCACCAAGTGGCTGATCTTCAACTCGCCCTCGAACCCCACCGGCGCGGCCTATTCCGCCGACGAGATCGCGGCGCTGGCCGCGGTTCTGCTGCGCCATCCACAGGTCTGGGTCCTGGCCGACGACATCTACGAACATCTGGTGTTCGGCGATTTCCGGTTTGCCACCCCGGCCGAGGTCGAGCCGCGCCTGCGCGACCGCACCCTGACCGTCAACGGGGTGTCGAAAGCCTATGCCATGACCGGCTGGCGCATCGGCTATGCCGGCGGCCCCGAGCCGCTGATCACCGCGATGCGCAAGCTGCAGAGCCAGTCGACCACCAATCCCTGCACCATCAGCCAATGGGCCGCGGTCGAGGCGCTGAACGGCCCGCAAGAGGTGCTGGCGGACAACCGCGCGCTGTTCCAGCGGCGGCGCGACCTGGTCGTCGCCGCGCTGAACGATTGCCGCGGGATCGACTGCCCGGTGCCTGACGGGGCCTTCTACGTCTACCCCTCGATCGCCGGCTGCATCGGCCGCACGTCGCGCGGCGGCACCGTGATCGCCGACGACGAAAGCTTCTGCCGCGCCTTGCTCGAAGAGGCCGATGTCGCCGTCGTCTTCGGGGCGGCCTTCGGCCTGTCGCCGCATTTCCGCGTCAGCTATGCCGCCGACGACGACACGCTGCGCCGGGCCTGCGGCCGGATCGCCGAATTCTGCGACGGGCTGCGCTAGGGCCATGGCCGATCTGCCGCGATACTACTTCCGGCTGCGCGAGAACGGCGCGCTGGTCTATCGCGTGACCCCCGACGACCGTCGCGGGCGGTTGGGGCTGGACCAGATCGCCGCGGTCAACCTGCGCAACGGCGAGCTGCGCCCCCACGGCGACCGCCCCCTGACGCCCGAGGACCGGGCCGAGATCGAGGCATGGATCGCCCGCCGGCGCGCCGATATGGCCCGGCGCGAATGGGACGAGATGCAGCGCAGCGTCGAGGTTCTGAACCTGACCGCCCAATGGGCGCAGAGCCGCGCCACCGACGCGCAGCTGGAAGACCTGTCCGACGCGCTGATGCTGGCCATGCACGATCTTCGCACCGTCCTGATCCGCAAGCGTGCCGAACGCCTGGGGCGCGAGGATCAGGCCTAGCGGCACGCCGGGCCGGCGCACGCGACGGATCGACAACCCGGCAGGGTTCACGCTATCGTCGAGTCGGGGAATACCCCGCCGCGGCTTGAGGCAGCCGCATTGCACGGCAACGACCGCGCATCACACAGGCAAGGAGCAGGTCATGGATCTGATCACCGTTATCGACTCGACGATCATCGTCGCCCTCGGGGCGATCGCGCTGCGCGGCGCGGTTCTGACCGTGCGCGCCGACCTGGCACACGGGCGGCGCGGCGCCGAGTGAGCCGCCGCATCCTCCGCCCGGCGTAACAGGTCTTTCGGGCCGGCCTGCCCTTCGGCAGCCCCCCGGGCCGGTGCGGCGCCGGGGGAGCAGGACGATCAGGCCGCGGCCGAGGTCGATCCCGGCTGGATGTCCAGCCCGGTGCAGAATTCGCTCAGCACTTCGGCGTAATCCGGATCCTCGCTGGCCAGCGTCAGGGTCGCCGCCAGCATTCCCTGTTTCGATCCGCAATCGAACCGGCGGCCCGAGAACGAGAACCCGACCAGCCCCACCCGGTCGATTCCGGCGGCGATGGCGTCGGTCAGCTGGATCTCGCCCCCCGCGCCCGGTTCCTGCACCGCCAGATCCTCGAAGATCGAGCCGTCCAGGATGTAGCGGCCGACCACGGCCTTGGTCGAGGGCGCCGCATCGGGCGCGGGCTTTTCCACCATCCCGCGGGCATAGGTGAGCACGCCGTCGGTGCGCTCGGCATCGAGCACGCCATAGGCCGACACCTTGTCGCGGGGCACGTCCATGGTCGCCACCATATGGCCCGCGTCGCTGTCACGATAGGCGGCCGCCATCTCGCTCAGGCAGCCGGTCTCGCCCAGGATCAGGTCGTCGGGCAGGATCACCGCGACGGCACCCGGCAGCACGTGATCGCGCGCGCACAGAACGGCGTGGCCGAGCCCGAGCGGCTTGTCCTGCATGACAAAGACGACCTCGTGCAGATCCTCGTTCAGCGCCGCCTCGCCCAGTTCCTGCGCCAGGCGCGCCTTGCCGCGTTCGCGCAGCGTCTGCTCCAGCTCGCAATCCTGCCGCACATGCCGTTCGATGGCCGATTTCGACGGGTGGCTGACAAAGACGATACGCTCGACCCCGGCATCGCGCGCCTCGTCGATGGCATACTGGATCAGCGGCGTATCGATGACGGGCAAAAGCTCTTTCGGCGTTGCCTTGGTGGCTGGCAGAAACCGCGTGCCCAGACCGGCGACGGGGAAGATAGCGGTTCTGATCGCGGATTTTGTCATCGGTGGCTGCTCCCGGAAATGTGTTGTTTCACGCCTGCCGCCGCGCGACACGGTCGGTGCCGGGCGAGAAGGACGGATTCCTGATGCGGCAACGCGGCGCCGCTTGTGCGGTTCCAAGGTACCCGCAGGACGACGTGGCGTCAAAACGCCCTGTTTCTCCTTGCCTTTATCGCCCGTCCTGGCCCGCATCTTGTGTTCAATCCCTCCACGAGACCCGAATCAGGTGCAGGCCGCGAACGACACGCCCCCGAGGCGGCACCTAACATTGTTGCGCGAGGATTTTCTGCGCCTGCGAGAGCGGGTTGAAACATCGGTCCCGATCCTTAGTATCGAAGCTGCATGTCGCGCCCCGCCCGGGGCGCATCGAACATTCGGGCGGGCCCGGCCATGACGCCGAGCGGCCTGCCCCCGCCGCCGCACCGCCTAGGGCGCGGCCAGAAGCGAGAGGACCAGCGACGATGGGCATCGAAAGCGTCCGGGCCGACGCCGTGTCGAACCATTCGTGCCCCTGTGGCGGCGTCGCCGTGATCGGCGCCGGGTCCCGGGGCACCCTGCCGGCGGCCGTGGCCCGGCGCGCGCGGCCCGTCGTGCCGAGGCCGATCCGCGAGGCGGTCCACGCCCTTCTTCGCCGCGGCGCCGGAATCGCCGCCCCCTTTCGGGATCTCCGGTTGCGGCCCGTCGAAGCCGCGCCCAAGGCACTGGAAATCTCGCTCGATCACCCTTTTTCCAGAACCAAAGCCACCGTTACAGGAGCCCAAGCATGAGCCTCGACGCCGCCGCAGACCTTCCCGCGATGAACCGGCGCCGGTTCGTTCTGGCCACGGATCTGGACGGCACGTTCCTGGGGGGCAGCGACGAGGATCGCCGCCGCCTCTATGACTGGATCGAGCGCAACCGCCCCAGCATCGGCCTGGTCTTCGTGACCGGGCGCGATCCGCGGTTCATCCGGCAGCTTTGCGGGGAAACGGGCGTGCCCTGGCCCGAACTGGTGGTCGGCGATGTCGGCACCACCATCGCCCGCGTGCGCAACGGCGAGATTCACCCGATCCCGGAACTGGAGGAAGACATCGCCAGCCGCTGGAACGACAGCGGCGAGCGGGTCCGCGCCGCGCTGGACGGTGTGGGCGGCCTGACCCTGCAACCCACCGATTTCCGCTACCGCGTCAGCTATGACATGGATCCGGCTGCCTTCGACGACCGCGCCCTGACCATCGTCGAGGATCTGGGCCTGGATCACCTGCGGTCGGACAACCGCTATTTCGACGTGCTGCCCCGGGGCGTGAGCAAGGGCCCGTCGCTGCGCCGCCTGGTGCGCCATCTGGGCGTGGCCGAGGACCGGGTGCTTGCCGCCGGCGACACGCTGAACGACCTGTCCATGCTGCAATGCGGTCTTCCCGCCGTGGCGGTGGGCGGGTCGGAACCCGCCCTGCTGGATCAGGTGGCGCATCTGCCCCATGTGCACGCGGCCCGGGGCGTCGGCGCGGCCGGCATCCTGGAAGCCGTGCGCGTTCTGGATCTGCACGACACCCCCTGAGGAGGAGCCGTTATGCCTAGCGATCTGGTTATCGTCTATCACCGTCAGCCCTACGAAGAGGTCGAGGTCGACGGGAAGATCGAGTTCCGAGAGAACAAGAGCCCGAACGGTATCGTCCCCACGCTCAAGGGCTTCTTCGGCCGTGTCGACAAGGGGTCCTGGGTCGCCTGGAAGCAGGCCGACGACCCGAAGAACCCGGAATTCGAACGGGTGGTCGAGATCGAGGACAGCTACGGCAAGTATTCGGTCTCGCGCCTGCCGCTGACCGCCGGACAGGTCAAGAGCTTCTACCACGTCACCTCGAAAGAGGCGTTCTGGCCGATCCTGCATTCCTTCAAGGAAAAGTATAATTACGACCCGGTGGACTGGCCGACCTTCCGCGAGGTGAACTGGGCCTTCGCCGAGGCGGCGGCGGCCGAGGCGGCCGAGGGCGCCGTGGTCTGGGTCCACGATTACAACCTGTGGCTGGTCCCGGGCTATCTGCGCCAGATTCGCCCCGATGTGCGCATCTCGTTCTTTCACCACACGCCCTTTCCGGCCGCGGACATGTTCAATGTCCTGCCCTGGCGGAAAGAGATCGTGGAAAGCCTGCTGTCCTGCGACGTGGTCGGGTTCCACATCCCGCGATATGCCTCGAATTTCGTGGGCGTCGCCGACAGCCTGTTCGAGATCGACATCCCCCGGCGCGAGCCGGTCAACCCCGATTTCATCATGGAGGGGACGGCCCTGTCGGAACGGCGGGTGGCCCGGTCGGTGACCTACAAGGGCCGCAAGGTGCAGGTCTGCGCCTCGCCCGTGGGCATAGATTTCGACTATGTGGCCGGCCTGGCCGACACGGACGAGACCGCCGAACGCGCCGCCGCCATCCGCAAGGAGCTGGGCCCGGCCAAGATGATCCTGTCGGTGGGCCGCACCGATTACACCAAGGGCGGCGCCGACCAGCTCATGAGCTTCGAGCGGCTGCTGGACGACAACCCCGAATTGCGCGGCAAGGTGCGTCTGATGCATGTCTCGGTATCGGCCAACCGCAACATGACCGTCTATGAAGAGATCCAGAACGAGATCGAACAGGTCGCCGGCCGCATCAACGGGCAGTTCGGCACCTTCGAATGGACGCCGATCACCCTGATCTCTCGCGCGATCCCGTTCAGCGAACTGGTCGCCTATTACCGCGCCGCGGATGTGGCCTGGATCACGCCCCTGGCCGACGGGATGAACCTGGTGGCCAAGGAGTTCGCCGCCTGCCGCAGCGACGGCGACGGGGCGCTGGTCCTGTCGGAATTCGCCGGCGCGGCGGTCGAGATGAGCTCGGCCATCCTGGCCAACCCGTTCTCGCACCGGTCCATGGACAAGGCGATCATGCAGGCGCTGAACATGCCCGAAGAGGAGCGGCGCGAACGGATGGCCCGCATGCGCGAGAAGATCCGCAAATACGATATCAGCGCCTGGGCCGAACAGCAGATGGCCGGTTTCGCGGGCGTCGACGGGCCGTTGGGCTCGATCGACGCGGCCTGACGGCGGCGTGGGGGCCGCCGCCCCGCCCGGTCATTCCGTGGCGAGGGTCGCGGCCCGCACCACCCCGAAGGCCGAGCCCACCAGCGACAGGGCCGTCCTGACCGAGGTGACGGGGCTTTCGGTAGCCAGAACCAGGTCGCCGGGGAAGATCCGGAACTTGCCGGCGCTGAACAGCCCGTCGGCCGATGTCAGGTCGATGGAGAACACCACCCTCGGCTGATCGGGGCCGGCGGTGCCGCGCGACACGGCCGATGCCGGATATTCCCGCAGCACCAGGATCCCGCGCGGATCGGCACGGGCATCCGCCACGCCGCCGATCCGGCTGATCGCCTCGAGCGCGGTCAGCCGGTCGTCGGTGAAATAGAAGACGTCTTCCTTGCCCGCCGCGCCGAGCGACATGAAGAAGCGGCGGTCCTCCTCGACGATGATCTTGTCGCCGCCCAACAGGATCGAGTCGGCGCCGGGATTGTCGTAGAGCCGGTTGGCCGAAATCGCGTAGAGCTTGCCGCCCCGCTGCAGCTTGATCCGCGGGTTGCGCATGCCGGCCGGGATGCCGCCGCCCTGGCTGAGCACGCTGAGGACCGAATAGTTGCGGTCCGGCAGCGGATAGCTGCCCGGCCGGGCGACGCCGCTGACCAGATCCACCGTGTTGCTGCGCCCCGACGCCATCTGAAGCTGCACCTGCGCCGAGGGCGCGATCTCGATCACCTGCTGCTGGATCGCGGCGCGGGCGCTTTCGGGGCTCATGCCCGCGATCCGCACCTCGCCCACATAGGGAACGAAGATGCGGCCGGCCGGCGAGACGGTCATCTTGCCCAGATCGGCCGCCCGCTGCTGCGGCGCGGCCAGCAGCGAGTTGTTCTCGCTGTCCCAGACCGTCACCGCCACGACATCGCCGGGCGCGACGATCAGCCCGCCCGCGCCGGGCGTGGCAGCGGGCCAGCCCGAATGCGCCTGCTCCCCCAGTTCGGGCCAGCCGGCGATGACGGGCATCAAGGCCCGCGTCACGGGGTAGAAGGCGAAGCCCGCCTCCTTCTGCTGCGCGCTGCTCACGATCTCGGATTCCAGGGCCGCGCCGCGCGGAAGGCTGGCGCAGCCGCCCAAGATCGCGACGGCGGCCAGCGCCGCACTCATACCGCGTCGCATCGTCATCCTGTCCCCCGGATTTTTCTGGGGCGCCGATCGGCGCTTTGCGTTGCGCGTCAGGATAATGTCGTGGCAAGCGAAGGCAATGGCAGGTCCGTCGCCGCGGCCGATGCCGGACGAGGTGTGATGCAGAAGTCGGTTCTTCTGGGGGCGTCGGGGCGGGTCGGCGCGTTGATGCTGCCCGCCTGGCCCGATGCCGCGGGCGGCGCCGTTCCGCCGCCGGTGGCGGTGCGCCGCGACGGGCGCGGCGGGCTGAGCTGGGACGCTCTGGACGCGGACCCGCCGCCGCCGCTGCCCGGCCCGCCGCCGGTGGCGGTGCTGGGCTTTGCCGGGGTGACGCCCGGGCCGGCGGCGCCCCTGCATCTGAATGCCGCGCTCGGGCGGGCGGCGGTCAGGGCGGCGGCCGCCTGGGGCGCACGTCATGCCTTTGTCGCATCCTCGGCGGCCGTCTACGGTCGCCCGGGCGCCGACCCGGTGAGCGAGGATGCGGCGGCGCGGCCCGAATCGCCCTATGGCCGGGCGATGCTGGAGCGTGAGGATGCCGTGTCCCGGGCCGCCGCCGCTGCCGGTATAGCGGTCACGCTGCTGCGCATCGGCAATGTGGCGGGGGCGTCCGAACCCTTCGTCAGCGCGGCCGGCCGCGACCCCGTGGTCATGGACGTCTTCGCCGATGGCCGCGGCCCGATGCGCAGCTATGTCGGGCCGGCGGGGCTGGCCCGGGTGCTGGCGGGCCTGATCGCCCTGGCGGCCGAGGGCCGGCCCCTGCCCCGGCTTCTGAACCTGGGCGGCCGGGCGCCGGCCGAGATGAACGCGGTCCTGACCGCGCTCGGGCGCCCCTTCGCCACCCGGCCCGCCCCTCCGGCCGCCCTGCCCCGGATGCATCTGGACACGTCGCGGCTGGAAGGCCTGTGCCCCGGGGCGGCCGGATCGGGCGCGGCTGCGGATCTGGTCGCCGAATTGCGTTCCCTCGCCACGGCCGGACAAGAGGGTGACGCATGACCTGGCGGAAACGGCTGTTCGACCTCGCGCTGGCGGCGATCCTGGGCCTGGTGCTGGCGCCGGTTCTGGCGGTGCTGCTGCTGGCCCTTCTGCTGACCTCCGGCCGGCCGCTATTCTACGCCTCGGAACGGATGCACAGCCCCGACCGGCCCTTCCGCCTGTGGAAGCTGCGCACCATGACCGTCAGCGCGGCCGATAGCGGCGTCTCGGGCGGGGACAAGGCACACCGGATCACGCCGATGGGCGGGTTCCTGCGCCGCAGCCGCCTGGACGAGATCCCGCAGCTCTGGAACGTGCTGCGCGGCGAGATGAGCTTTGTCGGCCCCCGCCCGCCCCTGCGCCAATACGTGGAATTGCGCCCCGAGCTATACCGGCGCGTCCTGGCGGCCCGGCCGGGCATCACCGGGCTGGCGACCCTGCGCTTTCACCGGCGCGAAGAGCGGCTTCTGGCCGCCTGCCGCGACGCGGCCGAAACCGACCGCGTCTATGTCGCGCGCTGCATTCCGCGAAAGGCCGAGCTGGACCTGATCTATCTGCGCCGGCAATCGGTCTGCCTGGACGTGGCGATCCTGTGGGAAACCCTGCGCCGCGCCGCGGGCGCCCGCCCGGCCGGCCGGATCGGGCGCTGACGGATCAGCCGTTGACCTTGTCGATCCCGAAATAACCCAGTTCCGGCCCCGCCCATTGCCGCGAGCGGCGGATCGTGCCGCCGGGCTCGACCCAATAGCTGTTCACGAAGGACAGGCCGCCATCGCCGGCGCAGGTCTCGCGCAGCGCACGGGTGGCATAGGTCCGGCCGGCAACGGCGATCGACTGCCCGCCCAGATCGGATACCGTGCAGTCGAAGCGCAGGGGCCGGGTCCGTTCGTCGCCGCCCAGATAGTAATGGACGCGCCGCAGCCCGCCGCCGCCCGCCCGCACCGCCGGCAGATCGGCCGACATCAGGTCGAAGCCGAAGCCGCTCGTGCCGGCCAGCAGGCCGTCGCGCAGCGTGATCGCCCGCCGGTCGGCGGAATACCAGGTCACATCGTCGCCGTTCCGACCGCCGGCGCCGACCAGCGCCTCGTCGCCCGTCGCCTCGCGGGTGAGCTTGAGAAGCGGTGTGGGAAAGGCGCGCTGCTCGGCTTCGGGCGTGGTCACGCGCGACGGCGCCCGCTGGCCCGCCGCCACATTGGCGGCCGCGGTCGCGAAGGCGCCGGCCAGGCGGTTGCCGTTCGGGCTGTTGCCGCAGCCGGCCAGGGCCAGCACGCCCGCCGCCGATACCAGCAGCGCCGCCCGCCGCACGTTCCTGCCGCTCAGCGCCATACCCGCCCCCATTGATCCTCAAGGTCCTGGCGGTGGTAGCCGCGCACCGATTCATACAGCCGGCCCGGCACCTTCAGCCGGGCGCCGCCATCGCGGCTGACCGGACGGATCGTGGTTGCGGCGCTGGTCCGGCTCGGCGTTCCGGTGAACCATGACAGCGGCACTTCCAGCCGGATCCCCTTGTCGAACGACCCTTCGCCGAAGGCCGCGGCCGAGGCATCGGTGAAGGTCGCGAAGGCGCCCAGCTTCCATCCGTTGCGGAACTCGCGGTCCAGCGTGAAGGTCGCGCCGACATCGCCCGCCAGGTAGCGGCCGACATCCACCTGCCCCAGAAAGCCGTTACCGAATTCGTAATAGGCCGAGACATGGCCGTTCAGCACGTCGTAGTCGCGGAAGCCGAACAGATCGCCATAGGCGCGCTGCCGCACCATGTTGACCTCGGCCCCGAAGGCCAGGCGGCTGTCCACCGGCTTCCACAGCACCTCGGCCGAGACGCCGCCGAACATCCGCTCCAGATAGCCGGCCGTGACGCGGCCATACAGGTTGTCGCCGGGCCGGAAGTAATAGGCGGCGTAGAGGTTCTCGACATCCGGGTCGCCTTCGCGGGCGTAGAGGGCGGCGTTGGACCGCACGGGCGGCAGGGCCGAGGTGTTGAAGCGGCGGCTGCTATCGAGGTTGCCGGCCAGCTTCTTGCGCAGCGCCCCGGCGAAGACCAGGCCCGGGCGCGGCTCGTACCGGGCCGACAGTTCCAGCCCCAGACGCGCGCGCAACGGGCTGTCGGGGTCGAAATAGCTGGTGCTGACATAGGGGCCCAACTGCCAGGTGAAGCTGGGAAACCCGTCCGGCGCCAGCATCGCCGCGGCAGGCACGCGGCCCGCATCGCCGATCTGCGCCCGTTCCAGCAGACGCGCCGCGCCGTCGGGCGCGTGTTCCAGCGCCTCGAGATCGGACCGGCGCAGGGTGACGGCCGAGGCGGCGAGCCCGTCGATACTGGGCACGATGCGGAAGGTCTCGACCGAGGCCGGCAGGATCTGCGTCATCGCCCGTGCCGCCCGGCCGATGGCCTGCGCGGTGGCGTCGTAGCGCCGGTTGCGCAGCCGCAATTCGGCCGTGGTTCCGGTCAGGGTCAGCGATTCCATCGCCAGCCCGTGATCTTTCAGCAGCCCGGCCAGTTGCGCCGTGTAGCTTTCCGCCACGCCGGCGCGGGCGGTCCAGCCCGTGTCATAGGCGCCGCCTCCGCTGCGCGCCGGACGCTCCAGCACCGGCAGGGGCGCGGGCCCGGTGCTGCCGGCGACCGGCGGATCGTAGGGATCGGCCACCAGGCTGAGCGACACGCCAACGGCGGATCCGTACATGTAGTAGCCGCCGATCGTGGCCCGCTTGCCCAGACGATAGCTTGCGCCGAAATTCAGCGGCGATTTCCGGTCCAGGATCGCGCTGGCGCCCGAACCGCCGGTTTCCAGATCATAGGCGTCCGACGAGTATTCGGCGGTCAGGGTCAGGCGGTCGTTGACCAGCCATTCCACCCCGCCGAACGGCGCCGCCGGTCCGCGGAACCACTGACCCGGCGACGGTTTTCCGCCCCGGCCGACATTGGCCGCCGGTCGCGCGCCGAACGGGGCGCCGATATCGCCGTAGCTGCCAAGGCGGCCCCAGCCCAGCCCGGCCGTGACCCGCAGGCTCGGCGTCAGCGTCTTGGTGGCCACCAGATATTCGCCCGAGAACAGGCCCGTGCCGGCGAAATCCTGCAATCCCAGCTTGACCGCCGGCAGCACGCGCCCCTCGTCCAGCAGCCGGAAGGCCAGGTCGAAGCTGCGGTCGTAATAGTCGCGGTAGCCCGAATAGTTCAGGTCGGCCAGGCCGGCATAGCGAAAGCTGCCCTCCAGCCGCGGGGTGATCTGGAAGGTCAGCGTGCCGCGGGTGATTCCGGAAAAGTGCGATGCCGTCGCCGATACCCGCCCGTCGGGCTGCGACAGGGCCGAAGGCATGTCGATCAGCCCCGACACGCCGTAGAGGTTGAGCTGCGGCGCCTCTTGCCCGCGCGCGCCCGCCGTCGGTGCAAGCGCCAGCACGGCGGCCAGGGCGACGGGGGCAGCCCGGTCGCGCAGAACTCGGATCCCGCTGTTCATGGTTGTTGCCGCCCTCCCTCGTCCGGCCCGCTTTCCGCCGCGGCGGCCCGGCCGCGCGCCGTGGGCGTCGCGGGCACCAAAGCACGCGGATCCGCCGCAGGCAATCGCGGGGCGCCGGTCGGAAAGTGTTGTGATCTATTCCACACGCGCGGGCCGGGCACCCGAAACCGCGGTCATGCGCGCCGGCTGCACCGGATGCGGCGCATAGCCGTCAACCCAACGCATCGCCACGGCCCGGGCAGCGATCTCATCGCCCGTCGCGGCGGCCTCGCGCAGCGCGCGGACGGCCGAGGCGACCTCGATCTCGGACAGGCATTCCTCGCGCGCGCAGAAGATCTTCTCGTGCCCCGTGGTCAGCAGCCCGTCGCCGATCAGCAGCTCCTCGTGCAGCTTCTCGCCCTGCCGCAGCCCGGTGATGCGAATCTCGATATCGCCGTCGGGATGATCGTCGTCGCGCACGGTATAGCCGGCATCGACGATGACCTGCCGCGCCAGATCCAGGATCCGCTTGGGCTTGCCCATGTCCAGCACGAACACCTCGCCGCCCTTGGCGAAGGAACCCGCGATCAGCACCAGGCTGACGGCCTCTTCCACCGTCATGAAATAGCGCGTGACATCGGGATGGGTCAGCGTCAGCGGCCCGCCGCGGGCGATCTGTTCCTGAAACAGCGGAATGACCGAGCCCGAAGAGCCGAGGACATTGCCGAAGCGGACCATGGCGAAGATCGTGCCGTCGGACCGGGCGGCGAAATCCTGCACCACCAGTTCCGCCAGACGCTTGGACGCGCCCATGACATTCGTGGGGCGCACGGCCTTGTCCGACGAGATCAGGACGAACCGCTCGATACCCGCCGCACGCGCCTCGCGCGCCAGGGTCCAGGTGCCCAGAACGTTGTTGGCCATGCCCACAAGGGGGTTGGCCTCGACCATGGGCACGTGCTTGTAGGCCGCCGCGTGCAGCACGACCTGCACGTCGTGCATCCGCAGGATCCGGCGCACCAGGCGCGGTTCGGTGACCGAGCCCAGAACGGCCACGATCTCTGTCCCGGTTTCCTGCGCCAGCGGGGTCAGCGCCTTTTCGATCTCGTAGAGGGCGAATTCGCTGATCTCGAAGATCACCAGCTTGACGGGCTTGCAGGCCAGCACCTGACGGCACAGCTCTGACCCGATCGAGCCGCCGCCACCCGAGACGAGCACCGTGCGACCGGCCATATGGGCGCAGCCGACCTCGTCCGACCGGCTGACCGCCTCGCGCCCCAGCAGGCGGGCGGTCGGAACCGGCTTGAGCTTCTCGAGCAACGCCTCTTCGCCGATAAGCTGGGCGAAGGAGGGCAGCGCCTGCACCTCCAGCTCCAGCCCCATCCCTTCGAGCTGGCGGGCGATCTGAACCAGTTTCGGCCGCGACAGCGAGGGCATGGCCAGAAGCACCCGATGCACCAGCCGTCCGGTCACGATCTCGGGGATATCGACGGGCCGCAGCACCGGGAGGCCGGCGACGATCAGCCCCTGAAGCGACGGGTTGTCGTCGACGAAGGCCACGGCATCGATGGATTCGTGCCCCGCCAGCGCGCGCGCAAGCTGCATCCCCGTCGTTCCGGCGCCATAGATCAGGACGCGGCGGCGCGGGGAAATCCGGCGATAGAAGGCGAAGACCAGTTCCAGCATCGCCACCCGGCTGATGGCCGCGAACAGGAAGAAGACGATGCCGAAGACGACATAGGCGCCCGCTCCCAGGGCCACGGCGCCGCCCTGATGCAGGGCCGCGTTGCTGATCGCCACCAGCAGCGCCAGAAGACCGATCCGGCCCATCCCCTTCACGTCATAGGCGTTCAGCCGGATATAGGGGATCCGCAGGAAGGTCGAGAAGGCGGCCGTCAGCACCAGCAGCAGCGGCAGCAGCAGCAACCCGTTCTCCAGCAGGACCGATACCGGGGCGGTGCGCTGCTGCACGGCGAGGGTGAAGACATAGGCCAGCGGGACCAGCGTCAGGTCCACCGCGATCATGATCAGCCGTTTGTGCGGACGCGACAACTTCAGAACCAGGTGGCTCATCACATTCATTACCAGGCGTCCGATGAGAGGAACCTCCGTTGCGGCCGGGGCCGGCGATTGCCGTTTCGGCACGACCTTGGATGACGGGCGGCCGGTGGTGTCGGCTGCCGGATGATGATGCAGCGCGAGAATATCCGGCAGGCTTTCGGCCACAAGGCGTTTTCTATCCGGTATGCAACATATCGCCGACGCCGGTTCCCCGGCGCCACGCCCGGGGGTTGCGGGACGGGCCGCGTCTGCTAAGCGCGAAGGCGGCGGCACGCGAAGAAGGGGACGATCATGGCGGACGCGAAGCGGCCGGTCGCGCTGGTGACGGGCTCGGCCGGGTTCATCGGCTATCACGTGGCACAGCGGCTGCTGGCCGATGGCTGGGATCTCGTCGGTCTGGACAGCCACAGCGATTATTACGACGTCTCGCTGAAACAGGCGCGCGAGGATCGGCTGACCGCCCTGCCCGGCTTTGCCGCGCGGCGCGGCCGGCTGGAGGATCCCGGCCTGATGATGGAGCTGTTCGAGCGGCACGCCCCCGACATCGTCGTCCATCTCGCGGCGCAGGCGGGGGTGCGGCATTCGATCGAGCAGCCGCGCAGCTATGTCGAGGCGAACCTGATCGGCACGTTCGAGCTGCTCGAAGCCGCGCGCCGCCACCCGCCGCGCCACATGCTGCTGGCCTCGACCAGCTCGGTCTACGGGGCGAATACGCGGATGCCCTATGCCGAGACGGCCAAGGCCGACACCCAGATGTCGTTCTATGCCGCGACCAAGAAGGCGAACGAGGCGATGGCGCATTCCTATGCCCATCTCTACGACCTGCCGACGACGATGTTCCGCTTCTTCACCGTCTACGGTCCCTGGGGCCGGCCGGACATGGCGCCGATGAAGTTCATCCGCGCGATCCGCGCCGGCCAGCCGATCGACATCTACAATCACGGCGACATGATGCGCGACTTCACCTATGTCGGCGATCTGGTCGAGGCGATACGGCGGCTGGTCGATGCCGTGCCCGCCCGCGCGCCCGGCGCGGGCGCGCCGGACGCGGCCGACAGCCTGTCGCCGGTGGCGCCCTTCCGGATCGTCAATATCGGCAATGCCGCGCCGGTCCGACTGATGGATTTCGTCGCCGCGCTGGAAGACGCGCTTGGCCGCGAGGCGCAGAAGCGGTTCATGGACATGCAGCCCGGCGACGTGCAGGCGACCTGGGCCGATACCGCGCTGCTGGAGCGGCTGACGGGCTACCGCCCCGCCACCGAGATCCGCGACGGGGTGGCCAAGCTGGCGCAGTGGTACGACGACTACTATCCGGCCGGCTAGGGAACTTTGTTGCGCCTCTTCTTCTTGTCCGCCCCGGTGTCCGCCGGCGCCATTGACACCGCGGGTGGGACGGGTGCTTGTGCAATGACGATTACACGACGGGGATGACACATGCGTATCGCGATGATCGGCACCGGCTATGTCGGCCTGGTTTCCGGGGTCTGCTTTTCTGATTTCGGCCACGAGGTCTGCTGCGTCGACAAGAACCCCAAGAAGATCGAGATGCTCGAGGCCGGTGAGGTGCCGATCTACGAGCCCGGGCTGGACGAGCTGCTGGCGCGCAACGTGGCGGCGGGGCGTCTGACCTTCACCACCGATCTCGCCCAGGCCGTGAAGGGGGCCGAGGCCGTGTTCATCGCCGTGGGCACGCCCACCCGGCGCGGCGACGGCCATGCGGACCTGACCTATGTGATGGCCGCGGCCGAGGAGATCGCCGAGGCGCTGGAAGATTACGCCGTCGTCGTGACCAAATCGACCGTTCCGGTGGGCACCAACCGCCAGGTCCAGGAGACGATCCGCCGGGTCCGGCCCGACGCCGATTTCGACGTGGCGTCCAACCCCGAATTCCTGCGCGAAGGCGCGGCCATCGACGATTTCATGCGGCCCGACCGCGTAGTCGTGGGCGTGCAGACCGAACGCGCCGCCGCGGTCATGGCCGATATCTACCGCCCGCTGTTCCTGCGCGATTTCCCCATCGTCACGACCGATCTGGAATCGGCCGAGATGATCAAATACGCGGCCAACGCCTTTCTCGCGACCAAGATCACCTTCATGAACGAGATCGCGCGCCTGTGCGAACGGGTCGGCGCGGATATCAAGCAGGTCTCGAAGGGGGTCGGGCTGGACGGCCGGATCGGCAACAAGTTCCTGCATGCCGGGCCCGGCTATGGCGGGTCGTGCTTTCCCAAGGACACCCGGGCGCTGGCCCGGATGGGGCAGGATCACGCCGCGCCGATGGAGATCGTCGAGACGGTGATCGCCGTCAATGACGAGGTGAAGCGGCGGATGATCGACAAGGTCGTCGATCTGTGCGGCGGCAGCGTGAACGGCAAGACCGTCGCGGTGCTGGGCGTGACGTTCAAGCCCAATACCGACGACATGCGCGACGCGCCGGCGCTGACCATCGTGCCCGCCCTGGTGGGCAGCGGCGCCAGGGTGCGCGTGGTCGATCCCCAGGGCCGGCGCGAGGGCGAGGAGATGCTGCCCGGCGTGGCGTGGCTCGACGACCCTTACGAGGCCGCGCGCGACGCCGATGCCGTGGTGCTACTGACCGAGTGGAACGAGTTCCGGGCCCTCGACCTGTCGCGGGTGGCGCGGCGCATGGCGGTGCCGCGCATGGCCGATCTGCGCAACATCTATTCGCCCGAGGACGCGCGCGAGGCGGGCTTTGTCGCCTATGCCGCCGTCGGCCGCCGGGATTACGCCGAACCGTCGGCGCCGCAGGCGGAACCGGCGGCCAAGGCCGAGCCGGCCGCCTCGCCGGCCTGATCGGACAGGTCGCGCACCGCGCGCCGCAGCCAGTCGGCAAAGGCCCGCGCCGCCGGCCGCTGCGGACCGGGCCGCGTGACCAGGTGATAGCCGCGCCCGGGCACGACATCCTCGAACAGGACCAGAACCCGGCCTTCGGCGATGTCGGGTTCGACAAAGGCGCGCGCCGTGGCCGACACCCCGTCGCCCCGGCGCACCCCCTCGATCACCAGATTGCCGGGAAGCTGGGTCATGGCGCCGGTGCGCGCGGCGGTCACCCCCTGCGCGGCCAGCCAGTCATTGACCTCGGTCGTGCCGTATTCCTGCAGCCACGGCAGATCCAGCAGGTCCGACGGCTTGTCGATCGTGCGGTCGCCGATCAGGGATCGCGCCGCGACGGTGACGAAACTGGTCTCGAACAGCAGCTCCGACTCGACCCCCGGCCAGTCGCCCGTGCCATAGCGGATCGCCACGTCGATCCCCGCCGCTATCAGATCCACCCGCACCGGCGTCGGGTTCAGCATCAGGTCGATCTGCGGATGCTCCAGCCGGAAGGCCGACAGCCGGTCCATCAGCCAGTTCGCCGCGAATAGCGGCGTGGTCGTCACCTGCAGCGGCCGCCGGGCATCGGCGCCGGTCAGGAAATCGACCTCTTGCGCGATATCGCCGAAGGCGCGGCCCAGCACCTCGGCCAGGCGCTGCCCATCGGCCGTCAATTCCAGCCGGCGGCCCGACCTGTCGACCACCGACAGGCCCAGATGCGATTCGAGCGCGCGCACCTGCTGGCTGATCGCGGCATGGCTGACATTCAGCGCCCGGCCCGCCTGCGCCAGACTGCCGTGCTGGGCCAGGGCCAGGAATCCCCGCATCGCGGCCAGAGGGGGCAGGCTGCGCCAATCGATCATGTAAGCACACCTTTCATGATGGAAATTTCTTCGCTCTGGCGCGGCACGGCGTTCCGCACGATATGGAAGGGTATCGCGAACCCTTCCGGAGAACGACCCCATGATGAACATCTACGCAAAGACTTTCATGATCGCCGCGCGCGCCGACAAGGCCGACGCCCCCCGTCCCCGCCCCGCCCCGACCGCGCGCCCGCCGCGCCGCTGGATCCCGCGCCTGTCGCGGAAATCGCCGCCCCGCGGCTTCTGACGCCGGCCCGACCGGAGGGGGAAACCTGCAGGGGGCGCGGCCATCGGGGCCGCGCCCCTTCTTCGTCCGGGGTTGCGCCGGACGGCAAAGCTTGCCTCAATGCCGGCGGGATGACGGACGAGGCGGACGTGCTCGCAGCCAATGCGCTGGACCTGATCGGCGGCACGCCCCTGGTGGCCCTGGACCGGGCGCATCGGGGGCCCGGCCGCATCGTCGCCAAGGCCGAATTCACCGCACCCGGCGGCAGCGTCAAGGACCGGGCCGCCAAGGCGGTGATCCTGGCCGCCCGCGCCGACGGACGCCTGGCGCCGGGCGCCCCGGTGGTCGAGATGACCAGCGGCAACATGGGCGCGGGCCTGGCCGTCGTCTGCGCGGCGTTGGGCCACCCGCTGATCGTCACGATGTCGGCCGGAAACAGCCCGGCCCGGGCCCGGATGATGGAGGGGCTGGGCGCCGAGGTGATCCTGGTCGCCCAGGTCGACGGCACGCCCGGCCGCGTCACCGGGGCCGATATCGCGGCGGCCGCGCAGCAGGCGCGCGACATCGCGGCGGCCCGCGGGGGGTTCTATGTCGACCAGTTCAACGCCGTCGAGGGGATCGCCGCCCACCGGCAGGGCACGGGGCGCGAGATCCTGTCGCAACTCGGCCGCGCGCCCGATGCCTGGGTCGCCGCCGCCGGGACGGGCAGCACGTTCCAGGGCGTGGCGCAGGCGCTGAAGGACGTCTCGCCCGATGTCCTGTGCGCGGTGGTGGAACCCGCAATGTCGCGCCCGCTGGCGGGGTTGCGGGTGGAACGGGCCGATCACGTGATCCAGGGCACCGGCTACGGCCTCGTGCCGCCCCACTGGGATCCGGCCCTGGCCGACGCGGCCCTTGGGATCACCGACGCCGAGGCCGAGGCATGGCGCCGCCGGCTGGCGGTGACCGAGGGGCTCTATGTCGGATACTCGGCCGCGGCCAATGTCTGCGCGGCCGCCGCGCTGCTTGCCTCGGGCCGGCTGGCCGGCGATGCGGTCGTGGCGACGGTGCTCTGCGATACCGGGCTGAAATACTGAACCTCCGCTGGCGGGCCGGGTTGCGTCCCCGCCCGCCCGGCGCAAGATGCGCGGCGAATGGAGGACCCGATGACCAGCGAGCTTTGCATCTTCACCCTCGGCCACGGCGCGCGGCGCGTGCTTGTCACCGACCGGCTGATCGAGGCGCCGAACTGGACCCCCGACGGCGCGGCGCTTCTGGTCAACGGCGACGGGCGGCTGTGGCGGGTGCCGCTGGCCGACCCGGCGCTGACCGCCGTCGATACCGGGCACCTGTCGCGGTTGAACAACGATCACGGCATCGCGCCCGACGGCAGCCGGATCATGGTGTCGGACAAGACGGATACCGGCGAAAGCTGCATCTACGTCTTGCCGGCCGGGGGCGGCACCCCCCGCCGTGTCACCGAAGCTGTGCCCTCCTACTGGCACGGCTGGTCGCCCGACGGCCGGACCATCGCCTATGTCGGCCGGCGCGACGGGCGCTACGACATCTTCACCCGCGATCTGCCCGACGGGGCCGAACGCCGCCTGACCTCGGGGTTCGAGCATTGCGACGGCCCCGATTATTCCGCCGATGGCGCCTGGATCTGGTTCAACGGGCAACGCGACGGGCGCATGCAGATCTGGCGCATCCCGGCGGGCGGCGGCACGCCCGAGCGCATGACCGACGACGACCGCGTGAACTGGTTTCCCCATCCCTCGCCCGACGGACGCCATGTGCTGTACGTCTCCTACGCCCCCGGCGTCCGGGACCATCCGCGGGATCACGAGGTCGAGCTGCGCCTGCTGCCGGCCTCGGGCGGGGCGCCGCGGAGGCTGCTGGCGATCTTCGGCGGTCAGGGATCGATCAACGTGCCCTGCTGGTCGCCCGATGGCGGCAGTTTCGCTTTCGTGCGATATGCCCGCGACGACGGCACGTTCTGACGCGGAGGCGCGCATGTATCTGGGGCTCGATCTGGGCACTTCGGGGCTGAAGGCGCTGCTGATCGATGGCGATCAGCGGGTCGTGGCCGAGGCGAGCCGGCGCCTGACGGTCAGCCGGCCCCGCGACGGCTGGTCGGAACAGGATCCCGGCGACTGGATCGCCGCCGCCGAGGGCGCGATCGACGCGCTGGCGGCCGGGAACGACCTGTCGGCCCTGCGGGGGATCGGGCTGTCGGGCCATATGCACGGCGCAACGCTGCTCGATGCGGGGGACCGGGTGCTGCGGCCCTGCATCCTGTGGAACGACACGCGCAGCCATGCCGAGGCGGCCGCGCTGGACGCCCGGCCGGATTTCCGCACCACGACCGGAAATATCGTCTTTCCCGGCTTCACCGCCCCCAAGCTGGAATGGGTGCGGCGGCATGAGCCGGAGGTGTTCGACAGGATCGCCTGCATCCTGCTGCCGAAGGACTACCTGCGGCTGTGGCTGACCGGGGAGCGCGTGGCCGAGATGTCGGATGCCGCCGGCACGGCCTGGCTGGATACCGGCGCCCGGGACTGGTCCGACGCACTGCTGACCGCGACGGGGCTGGACCGGTCGCACATGCCCCGGCTGATCGAGGGAAGCGCGGTATCGGGAAGGCTGCGCCCGGCCCTGGCGCGCCGCTGGTCGCTGCCCGACGGGGTCGTCGTCGCCGGCGGCGGCGGCGACAACGCCGCCTCGGCCGTCGGCGCGGGCGTGGTGCGCGAGGGCCGCGCGTTCCTGTCGCTCGGCACATCCGGGGTGCTGTTCGCCGCCAATGACGGCTATCGCCCCGCGCCCGAGACCGCCATCCATACCTTCTGCCACGCCCTGCCCGGCCTGTGGCACCAGATGGGGGTGATCCTGGCCGCTAGCGACGCGCTGGAATGGCTGGGGCGCCTGACGGGGCGCGGCCCGGCCGACCTGACCGCCGGGCTGGGGCCGTTGCAGGCGCCCGGGCGGCCGCTGTTCCTGCCCTATCTGGGGGGCGAGCGCACGCCGCACAACGATGCCGCCCTGCGCGGGGCATTCCTGGGCCTAGAGCAGGCCACGGGACCCGAAGCCGCCACGCGGGCGGTGCTGGAAGGGATCGCCTTCGCCTTTCGCGACTGCCGCGACGCGCTGGCGGCGACGGGCACCCGGATCGACCGGGCCCTGGCCCTGGGGGGCGGCGCGCGTTCGGATTACTGGCTGTCCTGCATCGCCACCGCGCTGGACATGCCGCTGGACGTGCCGCAGGCCGGCGATTTCGGCGCCGCCTTCGGCGCCGCGCGCCTGGGCCTGATGGCCGCGACGGGCGCGGGGGCCGAGGCCGCCGCGCCGCCGCCCGTCGCGCGCAGCGTCGCGCCCGACCGCGGGCTTGCCGCGGCTTTCGAGGACGCGCATGCGCGCTATCGCGCCGCCTATCCGGCGGTGCGGAAATTCTAGGCGGCGCCTATTCCTCGGTGTCGCCGTGCACGGCGAACTGGCCAAGATCGGCGGCCTCGGCCTCGATCATGCGATAGGTCTCGCGCACGCCGGCACCGGTCAGTTCGCGTTGCACCGTCAGCAGGGTGTTCGGCGCGTGATCGTCGCACAGATCGGCCATCTGGGCGATCTCCTCGCGCGCAACACCCAGGGCCGCCTCGACCGACGGGGCGCCGTAGAGATCGACGAAATGCTGGGCCAGCCCCCGGGCCAGCGCCTCGACCTCGGCCTCCTCGACCCGGGTGACGGCGACGAAGGTGACGCGCCCGAAGGTCTCGATCCCCAGCCAGCCATTGGCAAAGGCCTGGCGCGCCTTTCCCTCGAGATCGGCCTCGGTCCAGTCCGAGAACTCGAACCCGCCCGAGATGCACCATTCGCCGGTGCGGGCGGGACTGTGGAAAACGCGCGTGTCGCTTTCATCGAAGTGGATGGCGCGGGCCAGGTTCATGGCGTCTCCAGAAGCTCGGTCAGGGGGACAAGTCGGGTCGTGGCGCCGTCGCGGACGAGCTTGCCGAAACGTTCGTCAAGCCCGATGGCGGCGTCGTCGCGGGGGATGTCCGAGAGCAGCCCCGACCATTCCGCATGGATGGGGCGGTTCCCTTCGGTTTCCCACCGGTGCAGCCAGACGAGGGTATGGCGCAGCCATGCCTCGAGCAGCGGCAGCGGCTCCAGATCGCCGCAGCCCTCTTCGTACAGCGCGGTCGTATCCGGGGTCTCGCCCGGGGCGGCGAGGGGCAGGACGAAATCCAGGTCCAGCCCCACCACCAGCCAGTCGGGACAGGCATCGGCGTTCCGGTCGGGCGCGGCGATGCGCAGCCGCCCGGCCCGCGCGCCGTTCACCAGGACATCGCCCGACCAGCGAAGATGGACCGCCACCTCGGGCGGGGCGAGCGCGCCGAGGGCGTTCTGGACACCGATCCCGCAGACCGGCAGCATCGCCACCGCATCCGCGAGCGGAACCTCGGGGGCCAGGATCAGCGCCGCCGACAGCCGCTCGGGCGCGTTCCGGTAGACCACGAGCCCGGCCTCGCAGCCTTCGCGGGCCAGGGCCTGAGCCTCGGCAAAGGGATCGTCGGTCGCGGCGGCCCGGCCGCTGATCAGCGGCGGGAATGCCGGGGGCGCCGAGTGATCTGCCGCCGGGATCATCGCGTCGCGTCCCCCGCCCTCACGCCTCGCCCCGCTCGATCAGGCCGCGGGCGATGTCGCGGAAGGTGCGCGAGGCCGGGTGCCCCGGCTGCGACACGACCAGCGGCGCGCCCCCGTCCGACGCGGTGCGCACGTCGATATGCAGCGGCACCTCGGCCAGAAGCGGCACGCCCAGCTTGGCGGCCTCGGCCGCGACGCCGCCATGGCCGAAGACGTGCTCCTCGAACCCGCAATTCGAACAGACATGGGTGCTCATGTTCTCGATCATGCCCAGGATCGGCACCTTGAGCTGCTGGAACATGTCGATCCCCTTGCGGGCATCCAGCAGCGCCACGTCCTGCGGGGTCGACACGACGATGGCACCCGTGACCTCGGCCTTTTGCGACAGGGTCATTTGCACGTCGCCCGTCCCCGGCGGCAGGTCGACCAGCAGCACGTCGAGCGCGCCCCACTGGACCTGGTTCAGCATCTGCTGGAGCGCGCCCATCAGCATGGGCCCGCGCCAGACCACGGCCTGCCCCTCATTCGTCATCAGCCCGATCGACATCATCGTGACGCCGTGATTGCGCATCGGCAGGATGGTCTTGCCATCGGGGCTGGCCGGGCGGCCCGAAACCCCCAGCATCCGCGGCTGGCTGGGGCCGTAGACATCGGCATCCAGCAGGCCGACCCGCCGCCCCTCGGCCGCGAGGGCCACGGCCAGGTTGGCCGAGACGGTCGACTTGCCGACGCCGCCCTTGCCGCTGGCGATGGCGACGATGCGGTCGATGCCCGGTATCTTCTGCGGCCCGGCCGGCGCGGCGCGCTTCAGCCCCAGATCGGGCGGCGCCTTGGCGGGCGCGGCCTGGGCCGTCATCACCACGCTGGCCGAGGTGACGCCCGACAGCGCCTTCAGCCGCTGCTCGGCCTCGTCCCGGACCGGTCCCATCTCGGCCGCGCGATCCGCGTCGATGTCCAGCACGAACCGGACGGCGCCGTCATTCACCGACAGCGCGCGCACCAGCCCGGCGGTCACGATGTCGCTGCCCGATACGGGGTCGGTTACGCCCTTCAGCGTGTCCAGCACCTCTTCCCTGGTTGCGGTCACGTCAGCCCTGCCCTTCGATCTTGCCCTCGACGACATGTTCCAGATCCAGCCCGTCGACCGTCAGAACCATGCGCGCGCGAAAGGTCTGCCCGGCGGTATCGCCGCGGGCGCGCATCGCGTCCTCGATCTTTTGCTGCGAGGTCACGCCGACCTGCTTGAGGAACTTCCTCATGCTCATGTTGAACTCGTCGCTCATATCCGTCTCCCTCGTTGACGCGGACCCGGCCGCGCTTCTACCCTGAAGCCTCGTGGATCGAAAGCGGAGGACGCGGCATCCTGCGCAGGCTCATCATTCTGTGCACCCTGGCGGCGGTGCCCATGGCGGCGGCGGCCCAGGACCGCCGCTTCACTCTGTCCGTGCCGCCCGAACTCGAAAGCACCGGCTTTCTCGATTATCTCCTGCCGCGCTTCTCCCTCAAGACCCAAGTGCGGATCGCCCGCGCCCCCGACGGAGACCTGGCCCTCGTGGACCGGCCGCCGGGCAAGCCCGTCTTTACCCGGGGCGAGACGGTGTGGCGGCTGCGGGGCGCGTTGAACGGGGCGGACGAACGGCGCTTCGTCGACTGGATCACCTCGCAGGCGGGGCGCGCCACGATCGAGAGCTATCCGCCCGGCGGCACGCCCCTGTTCTCGGCCGACCTGGCCGCCGAACCCGAAGAGACCGCGCCGGCCCTGACCGGCGACGCGGCACGGGGCGCGGACCTGTCGCTGGATCTCTGCGGCCGGTGCCATGTGGTCGACGCCCGCAACCCCATGGCCGGCCTGGGATCGACCCCGTCCTTCGGCGTGTTGCGCACCCTGGCGGATTGGGAACAGAGATTCCTGACCTTCTACGATCTCAAGCCGCATCCCGCCTTCACCCAGGTCGATGGCGTGACCGAACCGTTCCACGACGCCCGCCCGCCGACCTCCGCGCCCATCGAGATGACGCTGGACGAGGTCGAGGCGATCGCCGCCTTCGCCGCCAGCCTGCCCGCCGCCGATCTGGGGGCGCCGGTGCAGATGCGCTGACGTCTGGCGCGGCCTAGTGATCACGCCGGCCGGAATAATAGTCGTCCGTGGTGCGCGGCAGGGGCCGCTCGCCGCCCGATAGCGGGTTGTTCTGGGAATGCAGTTGCGCCCGCACCCGGCAATCGTCGCACATCTGGATCATCCGCGCCGCCTGCGAGGTGGCGAACATGGCGTGCTTGCCGGCCAGCTTCTCGGTGATGCGGTCGATGGTCGATTTCACCCCGAACAGCTTGCCGCATTCGACGCAGGCAAAGGGTTCCTCCTCGTGCAGCACGCGTTGCGACAGCGCCGCGTCGCTCAGATCGAATTGCGGCTGAAGGGTGATCGCGTCTTCGGGGCAGACATTGGCGCATAGCCCGCATTGCAGGCAGGCATCCTCTTGAAAACGGAGCTGCGGCCGGTCGGGATTGTCCAGCAGCGCCCCCGACGGGCAGAGCGAGACGCAGGACAGGCACAGGGTGCAGGCCCCGGAATCCACCAGCACCGCCCCGTAGGGCGCGCCATCGGGCAGCGGGATGGGCGCCGAACGGTCCGCGGCCACGGCCTTAGCCGCCGTCCGGGCCACCGCCCGGCGGCTGCCGATGGGCAGGATCGGCGCAGCCACCGCGCCGCCCTTTTCCGCGCCATACAGCAGATCCGACAGGGCGTCGGGATCGAAGGGCTCCAGCATGCGCACTGCCCCCTGCCCCGCCACCGCCCGGGCCAGGGCCGTCTCGCGGTCGAGCGCGTCCCGCTCGGTCGTGGGGGCCAGCAGGATGTCGATCCGCGCAAAGCCCGTGGCCAGGGCCGCCAGCATCTCGGCATGGCCGAACCCCGGCAGGGACCGCAGGCCGAAGGGGATCACATCGGCCGGCAGGCCCCGGCCATAGCGGGCGGACAGGCCGATCATCTCGGCCCCATGACCCAGATCGTGGACCAGTAGCACCGGATCGGCGCCGCCGGATTCACGATAGACACGGGCAAGGGTTTCGAGCCGGCGGAAGACATGATCGGCCGGCGGATCGTCGAAGGCGATGGCGCCCGAGGGGCAGACGGCCCCGCAGCCGCCGCAGCCCGCGCAGATCATCGGGTCCACCGCCACATGTTCGCCCGCCGGGGTGATCGCGCCGGTCGGGCATATGTCGAGGCAGCGGGTGCAGGCGGTCTGCTCGGCGCGGGAATGGGCGCAGAGCGGCTCTGTCAGCCGGACATAGAGCGGCTTTTCGAACGTGCCGGTCATCTGCACCGCCTGCAGCAGCACCCGGTTCACCGCTTTCGGATCGCCGGGATCGGCCCGCAGATACCCCTCGCGCTTGTCCGGCGCCGGGACCATCGCCGGCGCGCCCGTCAGGTCGATCAGAACGTCGCAGCGGCTGACCGCCCCGTCCTGCGGCGGGCCGAGAACCAGATCGCCGCGGCCGCCGGGCTGGGTCTGCCGCAGACCGTCGATGCGCAGTTCGAACCCGCCAAAGGCCCCGGCTACATTGCGGATCCGCCCGCCGATCACATCGAAGCGGCGGTCCGGGGGCGGCGTGTCGTCATCGGTCAGCAGCACGGTCACGGCCAGCGCCTCGCACAGCGCCTCGGCCGCGGGAATGGCGGTCTCGGCCGCGCCGACGATCAGGCACAGCCCCTCGGATTCGACGTCCAGCGTCTTGGTCTGGGGGGCGGAGAGCAGCGCCTCGGCCGCCAGCGCCGCCATCTTCGGTCCCGCCTGCGCGCCCTCGTCCGACCAGCCGGCGCGATCGCGGATGTCGACGAATGCAGGTTCGGGGGCGCCCAGTTCCTCGGCCAGTTCCTCGAACCTTGCCCGCTCCTGCTGGCATGCGATCACAGCATCGCCGGCCTCGATGGCGGCCGCGGCGGCGGGAAGTTCGTGTGTGCACAGGTCGCTGTGCACACGTGAACAGGTCAGGCCGGTCGCCTCGCCGATCTTGTCCGCGTCGACGCTCTGCGAGCGCTGACAATTACAGAGAATCAATTGCTTGGGCATGAACTTTTGCCTCCTTCGGCTCGCACGGCGCGTCAGACTCGCCTTCGGCACCATTCGGCCCCGCTTGTGCGATGCGGGAATGTTGTGCACAATTCACAGGGATCGCACGGCGTCGGGGCAGATTAAGAAATCCCTTGTGGTCACAAGCTGTCTCGCGCCATTCTGCGTAGAAGTCGAGAGCGAATGCGCCGCGCATACGCGGCCGTGAGGGAGGATCGGTGACGAAGCAAAGCGCCATGTCCGCGGCGATACCGCTTGGCGTCGTCCTGCGCCGGACGCCGGGGGTCACCCGGTGGGCCAAGTGGGCGTGGAAGGCGACCGACGTCCTGCCCGGTGCCGCCCCTGCCGACTGGGTCGAGCTTCGCCGCCAGGGCGACGCGGTGGAATACCACGCGGCGACCCGGCACCTCGTCCTCTGGCGATCGGACACCGAAGCTTATCTTGCGACGCTACAGGGCAGGATTCCGGGCGTCGCCGTGGTGATGCGTCGCACCGCAGACCTGGCGCGGCCCTTCGATATCCTGACCGTCACCGCCTCGGCCTACGAGGCGCAGGATTACATGGACAACGGCGACGACGTGGTCGAGCTGGTGCCGATGCCGCCGGGCCTGATCGCCTGGATCGCCGATTTCTGTACCCGTCATCACCGGCAGGAGCCCTTCGTGAAACGCAAGCGCGGCCCGCGGGTCGATCGGCCGGACGGCGACGGGCTGGGCGATATCCGCGTGCGCCAGCTAAGCGATGTGTATCGCGCGCCGCGCCCGGGCGGTCCGACATGAGCCGGGGCAGCGATTTCTGGTCCCGCCGCAAGGCGCGGGTCGAGGCCGAGGAGGCCGAGCGCGACGCCGCCCGCGCCGCGGCTGCGCAACGCGCGGCCGAGCAGGAGCGCGCGGCAGAGGAACAGGCCCGCCTGCAGGCGCTGGAAGAGCGGCCCGACGACGAGATACTGCAGGAACTGGGCCTGCCCGACCCCGACACGCTGAACCGCGGCGACGATTTCCGCGCCTTCCTGGCGCGCGAGGTGCCCGAGCGGCTGCGGCGCAGGGCCTTGCGGCGGCTCTGGCGGTCAGACCCGGTGCTGGCCTGCCTGGACGGGCTGAACGATTACGACGAGGATTACACGAACCCCACCAAGGTCGGCGATGCGGTGCGCACCGCCTACAAGGTGGGCGAAGGCTTTGCGCGGCAGATCCTTGAGACGGCACCCGAGACCGAAGGCGACCCGGCGGCGACGGCGCTGACGGCCGAGGGTGAGGCCGCGGATGGCGGGTCCGCCCCCGCCCCGGGCGAGACGGAGACAGGCGAGGCCGGCACAGGCGAGGCCGACCCACGCCAGGCCGACGCGCGCGAGCCCGAGACGGCCGGCGCGACCGTCGACGACGCCCGCGACCGCACCGCCCCGCAACGCCGCCGGATGCGGTTCGATTTCGATAACGGAGCTTGAGATGGCCGAGAGCGCGATGCTTGTGGACATAGCCGAGGAAGACCGCCTGCGGGCGCAGCTCTACGATTTCCTGGCGATCCTGCTGGCGCAGCCGCCCGACGAGGCGCGCCTGAAGCAGACCGCCGGGCTGACCGGCGACGACAGCGATCTGGGCCGGGCGATGCAGGCCCTGTCCCGCGTGGCCAACGTGACCACGCCCGCCGCCGCGAAAAGCGAATTCAACGCGCTGTTCATCGGATTGGGGCGCGGCGAGCTTCTGCCCTATGCGAGCTACTATCTGACCGGCTTCCTGAACGAGAAGCCGCTCGCGCAGCTGCGCGGCGACATGGCGCGCCACGGCATCACGCGGGCGCCGAACGTGTACGAGCCGGAAGACAATATCGCCTCGCTGATGGAGATGATGGCCGGGATGATCCTGGGACGGTTCGGCACGGCCGCCAACCTGGACGAACAAAAGACCTTCTGGTCGCGCCATATCGGCCCCTGGGCCGCGCATTTCTTTTCGGATCTCGAAGCGGCGAAGGGCTCGGTCCTCTATGCGCCGGTCGGCACTGCCGGCCGGGTGTTCATGGAGATCGAGCGCGAGGGCTTCCGGATGATTTCGGGCTGACCGCCCGCCCCACCGACGCGGACCCGGGGATGGGCCGCTTTAGGAAGGAGACGACGATGGACGACAACAAGGAACGCGGAAGCCGCAGGGATTTCCTGAAGATGGCATCGGTCTCGGCGCCGGCAGCCCTCGCCGCCGCCGCACTTCCGGCCGGACAGGCCGAGGCGGCCGACCTGCCGCAATCCGGCGACCGGATGCAGGACACGGCGCATACCCGCGCGTATTACGACAGCGCCCGCTTCTGATTCCCGCCCCAGCCTGACCGCGTCCGGAGCCCCGTTTCGGATCGCGGCGCCAACAGTGGAGACATCCAGGATGCTCAGAAAAAAGACAAATGGTATCGAGCGCCGCGCGTCGCGCACCGGGCTCGTCGCGGCCGTGGCGGATCACAGGGTCGATCGCCGGGCCTTTCTTCGCGGATCGGGCCTGGCCGTGGGCGGGCTTGCCGCGCTCGGCACGTTCGGCGGCACGGTCACGCGCGCCAGTGCGCAGCAGGCGGTGCAAGGCGCCGTCAAGACGGTCAAGTCGGTCTGCACCCATTGTTCGGTCGGCTGCACGGTCATGGCCGAGGTGTCGAACGACGTCTGGATCGGCCAGGAACCGGGCTGGGACAGCCCCTTCAACCTGGGTGCCCACTGCGCCAAGGGCGCCAGCGTGCGCGAACACACCCACGGGGAACGCCGCCTGAAATACCCGATGAAGAAGGTCGGGGGCGAATGGCAGCGCATCTCGTGGGAAGAGGCGATCAACGAGATCGGCGACCAGATGCTGAAGATCCGCGACGAAAGCGGGCCTGACAGCGTGTACTGGCTGGGATCGGCCAAGCATTCGAACGAACAGGCCTACCTGTTCCGCAAGTTCGCCGCCTATTGGGGCACGAACAACGTCGACCACCAGGCGCGGATCTGCCATTCGACCACCGTTGCGGGCGTTGCGAATACATGGGGCTACGGCGCCATGACCAACAGCTATAACGACATCCACAATTCCAAGGCGATCTTCCTGATCGGCGGCAACCCGGCCGAGGCGCATCCCGTATCGCTTCTGCACCTGCTGCGCGCCAAGGAACAGAACAACGCGCCGCTGATCGTCTGCGACCCGCGCTTCACCCGCACGGCGGCCCATGCCGACGAATATGTGCGCTTCCGGCCCGGATCGGACGTGGCGCTGGTCTGGGGCATCCTCTACCACATTTTCGAGAACGGCTGGGAAGACAAAGAGTTCCTGCGAACCCGGGTTTGGGGAATGGATCAGGTTCGCGAAGAGGTCGCGAAGTGGACCCCCGAAGAGGTCGAGCGCGTGAGCGGCGTGCCCGGCAGCCAGCTCAAGCGCGTGGCGCGCACCCTGGCCAACAACCGTCCCGGCACCGTGATCTGGTGCATGGGCGGCACCCAGCACAGCAACGGCAACAACAATACCCGCGCCTACTGCATCCTGCAGCTGGCCCTGGGCAATATGGGCACCGCCGGCGGCGGCACGAACATCTTCCGCGGCCATGACAACGTGCAGGGCGCGACCGATCTGGGCGTGCTGGCCGATACCCTGCCCGGCTATTACGGCCTGTCCTCGGGCGCCTGGGCCCATTGGGCGCGCGTCTGGGAAGAGGACCTGGACTGGCTGAAGGGCCGGTTCGCCGTGATGGAAGGCGCCAGCGAGGACGGCAAGGACCGTCTGATGATGGAGTTCACGGGCATCCCCGTGTCGCGCTGGATCGACGGCGTGCTCGAAGAGCGCGAGAACCTGCAGCAGCCCGACAATACCCGGGCCATGGTGTTCTGGGGCCATGCGCCGAACTCGCAGACCCGCCTGCCCGAGATGAAGACGGCGATGGAGAAGCTGGACCTGCTGGTCGTGGTCGATCCCTACCCCACCGTCTCGGCGGTGCTGCACGACCGGACCGACGGCGTCTATCTGCTGCCGGCCGCGACGCAGTTCGAGACGTCGGGCTCGGTCACGGCATCGAACCGGTCGCTCCAGTGGCGCGAACGCGTCGTCGCCCCGATCTTCGAGAGCCTGCCCGATCACACGATCATGGCCATGTTCGCGAACAAGTTCGGCTTCGCCGACCGGATGTTCCGCAACATCGCCGTCGAGAACGGCGAGCCGTCGGTCGAGGACATCACCCGCGAATTCAACCGCGGCATGTGGACGATCGGCTATACCGGCCAGTCGCCCGAGCGGATGAAGAAGCACATGGAGAACCAGCACACCTTCGACCGCACCAGCCTGCGGGCGAATGGCGGTCCCTGCGATGGCGATTACTACGGCATGCCCTGGCCCGCATGGGGCAACGCCGAAATGAACCATCCCGGTTCGGCCAATCTCTATGACATCTCGCTGCCGGTGGCCGAGGGCGGCATGCCCTTCCGCGCCCGGTTCGGGGTGGAACGCGACGGCCAGAACCTGCTGGCCGAAGGCAGCTATCCGGTGGGGTCGGAAATCCAGGACGGCTATCCCGAATTCACCATGCAGATGCTGATCGATCTGGGCTGGGACAAGGATCTGACGCCCTACGAGCGGAAGATGATCGAATGGGTTTCCGGTTTCTCGGACACCCGGCCCAGCCAGGACGAGGTCGGCGAGACCTCGCAGCAGGGCGAGATCCCGTCGGACTATGCCGAAAAGGTCGGCGGCGTGAACTGGAAGACCGACCTGTCGGGCGGCATCCAGCGCGTCGCGATCAAGCATGGCTGCGCCCCCTACGGCAACGCCAAGGCACGGGCGGTGGTCTGGACCTTCCCCGATCCGGTGCCGCTGCACCGCGAACCGCTCTATTCCAACCGGCGCGATCTGGTGGCGGATTATCCCACCTACGAGGACAAGACCTTCTGGCGGGTGCCGACGCTGTACGCCTCGATCCAGAAGAACGACTTCTCGCAGGATTATCCGATCATCCTGACATCGGGCCGTCTGGTGGAATACGAGGGCGGCGGCGACGAGAGCCGGTCGAACCCCTGGCTGGCCGAGCTTCAGCAGGACATGTTCGTCGAGGTCAATCCGCGCGACGCCAACGATCTGGGCGTGCGCGACGGAAGCCAGGTCTGGGTGGAAGGCCCCGAAGGCGGCAAGGTCAAGGTGATGGCGATGATCACCGACCGCGTCGCCCCCGGGGTCGCCTTCATGCCCTTCCACTTCGGCGGCCATTTTCAGGGCGAGGATCTGAGGGACAAATATCCCAAGGGCGCCGACCCCTACGTACTGGGCGAAAGCTCGAACACCGCGCAGACCTATGGCTACGACTCCGTGACCCAGATGCAGGAGACGAAAGCCACACTCTGCAAGATCACCGCGGCCTGAGGAGGACACCGAAATGGGAAGAGCTAAGTTTCTGGTCGACGCCGAACGCTGCATCGAGTGCAACGCCTGCGTCACAGCGTGCAAGAACGAGCACGAGGTGCCCTGGGGCATCAACCGCCGCCGGGTCGTGACGATCAACGACGGCCGGCCGGGCGAACGGTCGATCTCGGTCGCCTGCATGCACTGTTCCGACGCGCCCTGCATGGCCGTCTGTCCGGTGGATTGCTTCTACGGCACCGAGGAAGGCGTGGTCCTGCATTCGAAGGATCTGTGCATCGGCTGCGGCTATTGCTTCTACGCCTGCCCCTTCGGGGCGCCGCAATACCCGCAGGCGGGGAACTTCGGCAGCCGCGGCAAGATGGACAAGTGCACCTTCTGCAACGGCGGCCCGGAAGAGAACAATTCCACCGCCGAGTTCCAGAAGTACGGGCGCAACAGGATCGCCGAGGGCAAGCTGCCCATCTGCGCCGAGATGTGCTCCACCAAGGCGCTTCTGGCGGGGGACGGCGATGTCGTCTCGGCCATCTACCGCGAACGGGTCGTGGCGCGCGGCTTCGGCTCGGGCGCCTGGGGCTGGGGCACGGCCTACGACCAGAAGGGCGGCTAGGTCCGGCCTGAGACGCCACTCCGGATGTCCCGCTTCCGCGGGGCATCCGACACCACCGCCTGCCGCGCCGATAGGGCCTCAGTACGGCGGTACCCGTTCCGGCCGCTTCCCCGCCGACCCGGCTTGCGATAATCTCGTCATTCAGATCGGCCCGCGGCTTTGTCACGCGCCACCCCCACGGAGGCCCCTATGCGCTTTCTCCGCCAGGCCCTGACCGGCCTTGCCCTTCTCGTCCTCGCCGCCGGACAGGTCGCGGCCCAGGACCCCGCCCCTATCGAAGACCGGACACCCGACGTCGCCGTTCCCGCCGATGGCGGCGCGACCCAGACGCTTGAGGACATCCTGCGCCGCCAGCGCGGCGAGACGGTCAGCAACGCGGCGCGCAAGGCCGCCATCGGCGATCCGGACAGCGCGGCCGCCATGGCCAACCAGCTCGGCACCCTCGGCGGCGCGTCGGACGGCGATGTCTGGCGGCAGATCCGGTTCCGCGAGATGCCGGAAGTGTCGTCGTCGTCGCGCGGACCGGCCGCCGACACGCTGATCCAGGACGGCGGGATGCGCTGGCTGGAATGGCGCTCGGGCCCCATCCTGACCTACGGCAGCTGGCTGCTGGCGGGCGTTCTGGCCCTGCTGGTCCTGTTCTACCTGGTCCGCGGCCGCATCCGCATCCACGGGGCCAAGACGGGCCGCACCATCGTCCGGTTCAACTTCGTCGAACGTTTCGCCCACTGGCTGACGGCCGGGTCCTTCGTTCTGCTTGCGATCACCGGCCTGATCGAGATCTTCGGACGCCCCTATCTGATCCCCGCCTTCGGGCGCGAGATCTATGCCGATCTGGCCGCGCTGTCGAAATGGACCCACAACAGCGTAAGCTGGGCCTTCATGCTGGGGCTCGTGCTGATCTTCGTCTTCTGGGTGCTCGAAAACATCCCCAACCGGCACGACATGCGCTGGATGGCGATGGCGGGCGGCATCTTCGGCGGCAAGAAGCATCCGCCGGCCAAGAAGTTCAATGCCGGGCAGAAGATGATCTTCTGGGCGGTGGTGATCCTGGGGATCTCGATCTCGCTGTCGGGCCTGGCGCTGCTGTTCCCGTTCCGGATGCCGATGTTCGCCGACAGCTTCGGCTTCATCAACGATACCGGCCTGCCCGGGGCGCTCGGCTTCGGCCCGCTGCCGACCGACCTGGCCCCGCATGAAGAGATGCAGTATTCCCAGGCCTGGCACGCCATCGTCGGCTTCATCTTCACCGCCATCATCATCGTGCACATCTATATCGGCACCGTGGGGATGGAGGGGGCCTATGCCGCCATGGGCTCGGGCCGCGTCGAAGAGACCTGGGCGCGCGAGCACCACAATCTGTGGGTCGAGGATATGGAGCGGAAGGGCCGCGTCCCGGCCGATCCAGCCGCCCCGTCCCGCGCCACGCCCGCCGAATGATCCGGGCGCTGGCCGCATTCCTGGCGCTGATGCCTGCGCTGGCCGCGGCGGGCGAGGGTTTCCACATGCTCGAAGGGCATGGCGGCCCCGTGATGGGCATCGCCGTGGCGGCGGACGGAACCGTCGCCACGGCCAGTTTCGACAATTCGGTCGGCCTTTGGCGCGGTGACACGCCGCAATGGCTGGAAGGGCACCGGGCGGCAGTCAACACCGTGATCTTCCTCCCCGACGGGCGGCTGGCCTCGGGCGGCGACGATTTCGACGTCATGCTGTGGGACCGTGACGGCGGCAACCCGCAGCGCCTGGCGGGCCATAGGGGCAAGGTGATGGATCTGGCCGTGTCGCCCGATGGCACGCTGCTGGCCTCGGCAAGCTGGGACGGCACGATCGGCCTGTGGCCGCTGGATGGCGGCGCGCCCCGTTTTCTGGAAGGGCACGAGGCCGGGGTGAATGCGGTCGCGTTCCGCGGCGACGGCCGGCTGCTTTCGGGGTCGAGCGACGGGACGATCCGGACCTGGACCCTGCGCCCGGGCGCCGCGGACGAGCGGGTGCTGGTCAAGACCGGCTTCGGCGTGAACACCCTGCTTCTGGACGAGCGCGCGGACTGGCTGGCCTATGGCACGGTCGACGGCCAGACCCGGGTGATCCGCCCCGACAGCGGTGCCGAGGTGGCGGATTTCTCGCTCGACAGACGGCCGATCCTGGCCATGGCGGCCGATCCGGCCGGACGCCGCCTGGCCGTGGGCGACGGTCAGGGATACATCATGATCGTCGATACCGCGGACTGGACGGTTCTGCGCGATTTCCATGCCACGGTGCGCGGGCCGATCTGGGCGCTGGCCTTCACCCCTGACGGGTCGGGGATCGATGCCGGGGGGCTGGAGCCGGTCGTCTATTCCTGGCCGCTGGACGGGCTGGACAGCGCCGCCGCCATCCCCGACGGCGATCAGAGCTTCCTGCGCCCGCCCGAGGAGATGGAGAACGGCGAGCGGCAATTCGCCCGCAAATGCTCGATCTGCCACTCGCTGACACCCGGCAGCGCCCGGCGCGCCGGCCCCAGCCTGCACGGCCTGTTCGGGCGCCGGGCCGGAAGCGTGGCCGACTATAGCTATTCCGGAACCCTTGCCGGATCGGATATCGTCTGGAACGACGACACCATCGACGCCCTCTTCGACGAGGGCCCCGACCATTACATCCCCGGTAGCAAGATGCCGATGCAGCGTATCACCGGCGCCGACGACCGGGCGGACCTGATCGCCTATCTGCGCCGTGCCACAGACCCGGAGACCCAGCAATGAAAGCCATGCTCACCGCCTTTGCCGCCATCATCGTCATCTCGGTGGCGGCCGGATACGGGCTGAACTATGTCGCGCCCTTCTCGTCCGCCGACGTCCAGAGCAGCGCATCGGTGCGGCTGGACTGAGACCCGCCGCGGAGGCGCCGCCGTCACGCCCGGCGGCGCCCCTCGAACCGGGGCAGCATCGCCGAGAAGTCGCGCCCGCGCCCGTCCTCCTGGTCGACGAAGGCGGCATAGAGCTCGGCCGCCCGCGCGCCCATCGGCGTGTCGGCGCCGGCCGCCTCGGCCGCCTCCTGCGACAGGCGCAGGTCCTTCAGCATCAATTCGGCCGCGAAACCGGGGCGATAGCCGTTATCGGCGGGGCTTTCCGGCCCCACCCCGGGCGCGGGGCAATAGGTGTTCATGCTCCAGGACGATCCCGACGAGGTCGAGACGACATCGAACATCGCCTGACGGTCCAGCCCCAGGCGGTCCGCCAGCGCGAAGGCTTCGCAGGTGGCGATCATCGTCACGCCCAGGATCATGTTGTTGCAGATCTTGGCCGCCTGCCCGCTGCCCGCCCCGCCGCAATGCACGGCGCGGCTGCCCATGACGTCGAACAACGGGCGCACCCGGGCGAAGGCCGCGTCCGATCCCCCGGCCATGAAGGTCAGCGTGCCGGCCGCCGCGCCGCCGATCCCGCCGGAAACCGGCGCATCCACCGCCAGGATGCCGCGCGTCTCGGCGTCGGCCGCGACGGCTCGGGCGGTTTCGACATCGACGGTCGAGCAATCCAGCAGCACCGAGCCTTGACGCATCGCCGGCAGGATCTCGGCGGCGACCCGGCGCAGGATCGGGCCGTCGGGCAGCATGGTGATCGCGACCTCGGCGTCGCTGACGGCGGCCGCCGCCGACTCGGCCGGGGCCACCCCGTCGGGCATGGCTGCCGCCGGGTCGAACCCGGTGACGGCATGGCCCGCCTTGACCAGATTTGCCGCCATGGGCGCGCCCATGTTTCCCAGGCCGATGAATGCGATCTTCATGTCCGCCGCTCCCCCGTCAGGCATCGTTCGGGCGCAGAGTGGCATTCCCCGCCGGCCAATGCCAGAGGCGGTCAGCCCGCCACCCTGTCCAGGATATAGCGGGCGAATTCCCAGTTCGGTCGTTCCAGATGCGACAGGTGCCCCGGCGCCCCGAGGCGCGAGCGCAGCCCGCGATACACGGATTCGGTGCAGCGCCGATCCTCGTCGTTGACGGCATCCAGCAGCGCCTTCAGCGCGGCAAAGTGTTCGCCCGCCCGCGGATCGGACACGAATTCCGGCGCCAGCCCGCCGCCATAGATCACGTCGACCTCGCCCGGCGCGCGGGGCTGAAGCGTCAGATACCAGAAATAGCCCGGCGACAGGGTGATGAAGAGCTGCGGATAGACGGTGACCAGCCAGGTCTTGCGCCGGTCCTCGTCCGTCAGGCGCGTGTTCGTCGGATGGGCCAGCGCCAGTTCCACCGCGTCGTTCTTGACGATCCAGTGATAGTTGTAATCCGGCGTGCCCTCGGGGCAGGTCATCCGCTCCAGCGCCACCGATCCGCCGATCGTGTCGGCATGGCAGGCCGGCAGGTGGTAGCTCTCCATGAAGTTCTCGCCCAAGACCTTCCAGTTGGTGTTCCAGCGAAAGGTCTCGCGGAAGGTCTCGACGTAATCGGCCATGCGATACTGGCCGATCAAGGCGTCCAGCGGGGCCAGACGCGCCGACGGGGGCGCCGCGTCGGGGGCGAGTGTCAGCATGATCCAGCCCTGCCATTCCTCGCACCGGATCTGCGGCAGCCCGTGGGCCTCGCGGCAGAAATCCGCGTTGCGTCCCATGCCCGGCGCGCCCCGAAGCCGCCCGTCCAGCCCGTAGGTCCAGGCATGGTAGGGGCAGACGATGGTGCCGGTATTGCCCTCGCCCTCGAGCAGGATCGACATCCGGTGCCGGCAGACATTCGAAAAGGCGCGCAGCGCGCCCCCCGCATCGCGCAGCACGACGACCGGCTCCTCGGCGATGTCCAGCGTCAGGTAATCGCCCGGCCGGGCCAGCCGCGACGACCGGCCCGCGCATATCCATTCCCGCGCAAAGATGCGTTCGCGCTCCAGCGCCAGGAAACCCGCATCGGTATAGACGCTCTTGGGCATGGCGCGTGCCCGGTCGAAGGGGGCGGCCATGGCGGCGCGCAGCTCGGCCACGGCGCCGGCGCCCATCCTCTCCTGCCCCATCCGCATCCCTCCGCACCCAAGGCCGGAGGAGTTCAACCACGCCCCGCGCGGCTTGTCACGCGGGATGCGGCGCCGCGCCGCCCGGCCCCGTCAGACGGCGACGCGGTGACCGGCGCCGATCTCGGTCAGCGTCAGGCGCCGGGGCGGGTCGTCCGGCCGCCTGACGGGCGATCCCGGTTCCCGGTCCAGCGCCGGGCGCGGCGGGCGCTGGCGGTCCGGGTCGGGCACCGGCACCGCCGCCAGAAGCCGGCGGGTATAGTCATGCGCGGGGTCGTGCAGCACCGCCGCGCGGCTCCCCTCCTCGACGATCTGGCCAAGCCGCATCACCGCGACGCGATCGGCCATCTGTTCGACCACCGCCATGTCGTGGCTGATGAACAGATATGACAGCCCGTCCTGGACCTGAAGTTCCTGCAGCAGTTCCAGCACCTGTGCCTGGACCGAGACGTCCAGCGCCGAGACGCTTTCGTCGGCGACGATGATCTTGGGCGACAGGGCCAGCGCCCGGGCGATACAGACCCGCTGCCGCTGGCCGCCCGAGAATTCGTGCGGGTACCGGTTGATGCTGTCCGCCGAGAGGCCCACGCGGCGGAACAGGTATTCGACGCGGTCCCGCATTTCGGCCCCGCCGGCCAGACGATGCACGCGCATCGGCTCGGCTACCTGATCGCCGACGGTCATCCGCGCATCCAGCGAGGCGCCGGGATCCTGGAACACCATCTGGATGTCGCGGCGCACGGCCTTCATCGCCTGCGGGCCCAGCCCGTGCGTCTGGCGCCCCGCCACCCGGATCGAACCCTCCCACGGGACCAGCCCCAGAAGGGCCTTGCCGATGGTGGACTTGCCGCAGCCGGATTCGCCCACCAGCGCCAGCGTCCGCCCGGCTGGTATCTGGAACGACACGCCCTCGACAGCGAAAACCCGCGCGACCGCCCGGTTCAGCACGCCGCCCTTGACGTCGAAGCGCACGGTCAGGTCCTCGACCTCGAGCACCGGGGCGCCTGCCGGTCCGCCGGGGCGGTCCGGAGCCTGCCCCAGACGCGGGACGGCGGCCAGCAATTCCTGCGCATAGGCGCTCTCGGGTGCCGCGAATAGGCTGCGGACCGGCGCGGCCTCGACCTGCTGGCCGTGGCGCAGGACGATTACCCGGTCCGCCATCTCGGCCACGACGCCCATGTCGTGGGTGATCATCAGGACCGCCGTTCCGTGCTCCGATTGCAGCGCCCGCATCAGATCGAGGATCTCGGCCTGCACGGTCACGTCCAGCGCGGTGGTCGGCTCGTCCGCGATCAGCACTTCGGGGTCGCAGGCCAGGGCGATGGCGATCATCACCCGCTGGCGCATCCCGCCGGACAATTCATGCGGATACTGCTTCAGCCGCCGTTCGGGATCGGTCAGGCGCACGTCGCGCAGAAGCTGCAAGGCCCGCCCCGGCACCTCGGACCGCCGGCACTGGCCATGCTCCAGCAGCACCTCGCGCAGTTGCGCGCCCACCGTCATCAGCGGGTTGAGCGAGGTCATCGGTTCCTGAAAGATCATCGCGATCCGGGCCGAGCGGATCCGGCGGTAGCCGTTCTCGCCCAGTTCGGTCAGTTCGGTCTCGCCCAGGCGGATCGAGCCGCCGGCGATCCGCGCCATGGGCCGGGGCAGAAGCCCCATGATCGCCAGCGCCGTCATCGACTTGCCCGACCCGCTTTCGCCCGCCAGACACAGGGTCTCGCCCGCGAAAAGGTCGAAGGACAGCCCGTCGAGCACCGTCTTGGCCCCGTCGGGGGTGGCGACCTGCACCCGCAGATCGCGCACCGTCAGGACGGGGCGGCTTCCGCCCCGTCCGGTTTCCAGTTCGACCGTCACTCGAACACCGCGCGCGGAAAGTAGAACGAGACGACCCAGTTCGGCATGTCGACGATCTCGGATATCCGCAGGTCGCCGCAGACCGAGCACAGCAGATAGGCATCCTCGGCCGACAGGCCGCGCGTCTTGCCCAGAAGGTCGATCATGCCCGACACGGCGTCGCGCGCGCCCGACATCAGATCGGACCCGATCCCGGTCGTGACCTCATATCCCTTGGCATCCAGGTGCCGCGTCACCGGCCCCGGCGTCGTGAACCGGGGAAAGGCCAGCTTCTCCTGCTTGATGAGGTCGAGCCGCAGCTCGACCTGCATCGGGCTTTCGATGGCGGTGCCGCAGACCTCGCCATCGCCCTGTGCCGCATGGGTATCGCCGATCGAGAACAGCGCGCCCTCGACCTCGACCGGCAGATACAGGGTCGTGCCCGCGGCCAGGTCGCGGATATCGAGGTTGCCGCCCATGCGCCGGGGGGGCACCACCGAATGATGCCCCGGTTCGGCCGGGGCAAGGCCGATGGTGCCGGCAAAGGGCTTCAGCGGCACCTTCGCCAGATCCGAGAACAGCGCCGGCGCCAGCGTGTCGGCATCGTAGCTCCAGACCTTCAGATGCGGGTCCTTGAACTGGTCGGCCAGCAGCCCGAAACCGGGAATGTTGGCCGTCCAGCCGAAGCCCGAAGGCACGAAGGCATCGATCTGCACCTTGAGCACGTCGCCCGGCTCGGCCCCGTCGACGCGGATCGGCCCCGTGACCGGGTTGATCTTGTCGAAGCCAAGGTTCGGCACATCCGCGGTCACGCTATCGGGCGTGAACTGGCCGCCCGAACTGTCGAGACATTCGAACCGGAGCGAGGCCCCCGGCGCCACCGTCTGGACGGGCGGGATCGAACGATCCCACCCGAAATGGTGATGCCTGCCGTGAATCGTATAGTCGCAGTTGGTGCACATGCAGTTATTTCGCTTCCGAGGAATACATGTAGTCGTAGTTCACCGGGATATGCACCGGATCGACGAACAGGCTGTCATCGCCCTTGATCCGCTCCGACCGCATGGTGAACCGCTGTTCGTTGAAGATCGGGATCCAGGGCGCGTCTTCCATGATGTCGACATAGATCTGGCGCCACGCATCCTCGCGCGCCTGCTGCTTGTCGGGGCCGACCATCGCATCGGCCTCGGCCGCGCGCTTGTCCATTTCCTCGTTGCAGTACCAGGCCCAGTTCCAGCCGCCCTGCACCGCGCCGGCGCATCCCAGGATCGGCCCGTAGAAGTTCGACGGGTCGGGGAAGTCGGCGATCCAGGCCATGCCGCCGGACCAGATCATCGGCGCCTGATCCTTTTCGCCGCCCGCGGCGATGACGTTCGCCTGGGCGAGGCTGCGGATCTCGGCCGTCACGCCGATGGCCGCCAGATCCTGCTGGATGGCCTGGGCGATCCGGGGGTTGGGGTCGGTGTTGTAGACATAGAGCTCGGTCGAGAACCCGTCGGGATAGCCGGCATCGGCCAGCATCTGCTTGGCCTTCTCGGGGTCGTAGGCATAGCCCTCGTACTCGGTATCGTAGCCCGGCATCGTCGGCGGCAGCGGCTGATTGGCCGGAACCGCGCGGTTGTTGATGATCCGGACGATCCGGTCCTTGTTGATGGCCATGTTCATGGCCTGGCGAACCTCGACCTTGTCGAAGGGCTCCATCTGCGTGTTCAGCGTCACGTAACCGGTGTGAAGCTGCCCGCCCTCGACCACGTTCTTGGCCTGGTTGGGATCGTTCATCACCTGCAGGAACTGCGCCGGCGGGATCTGGTCACCCGGAATATCGGCCTGTCCCTGCTGGACGCGCAGCAGCGCCACCGTCGGGTCCAGGCCCAGCTCGAACACGACCTGGTCCAGCTTCGGCACGCCGTCGCGGTGATATTCCTCGAACCGCTCGAACACCACGCGCTGGCCCGGGGTCCATTCCGCCAGGCGATAGGCGCCCGAGCCGACGGGGTCGCGGCCGAAATCCTGGCCCTTCTCCTCGACCGCCTCTTTCGGGACGATGGATGCGAAGTTCAGCGCCATCACGTGGCCGAACGTGGCGTCGGGCCGCGACAGGGTGATCTTGACGGTCTTGTCGTCGACCACCTCGATCCCCGACAGGCCGTCGCCCTCGCCGGCATTCCACTGGTCGAAGCCGTCGATCATCCCGAAGAAGCCGGCGCCGGGGCTCTGGGTTTCGGGGTTGGTCACGCGCTCGAGCGAATACTTCACATCCTCCGCCGTGATCTCACGCCCGTTATGGAACTTGATCCCGTCCTTCAGGACGAAGGTATGGGTCAGGCCGTCCTCGCTGATCTCGTGGCTCTCGGCCAGTTCGTTGCGCAGCGTCGTCGTGCCCGGCTCGTAGCCCAGCAACCCGTCGAACAGCGACTTGATCATCGACCAGTTCTGCCAGTCATAGCCGATGGCCGGGTCCAGCGTGGCCACGTCGTCCTTGTAGGTCACGACCATGGTGCCGCCCTGGGGCGCGTTCTCGTCGACCTGGGCCAGGGCCCCCTGCGCCATCAGCGCCAGACCGGCCGCACCGGCAAGCAATAGCTTTTTCATCCGTTCCACTCCTCTGTTGGTTTCGTTTGTCATTTCAGTTTGATCCGGGGGTCGATCAGCGGCGCCATCAGATCGGCCAGCAGGTTGCCGATCACGATGGCCGTGGCCGACACGATGGTGACCCCCATGATCACCGGGATGTCGACGCGCTGGATCGCCTGCCAGGCCAGCTGGCCGATGCCCGGCCAGCCGAACACGCTTTCCACCACCACGATGCCCGACATGAACAGGCCGATATCGATGCCGATCATCGCGATGATGGGCAGGATCGCATTGGGCACCACATGCCGCGCGATGATGCGGCCCCGCGCCAGGCCCTTGGCCCGGGCGGTGCGGACGAAATCCTGTCCCAGCACGTCGATCATCGAGGACCGCATCATCCGGCTGTACCAGCCCGCCCCCAGGAACCCGAGCGTGACCGATGGCAGGACCAGATGCGCGAAGGTCCCGTAACCGCCGATCGGGAACCATCCCAGCTTTACCGCGAAGACGTAGAGAAGCAGGATCCCGATGACGAATTGCGGCGCCGAGATCGACACGAAGCTGAAGATCATCAGCGAATGGTCGGCCATCCGGTTGCGGCGCAGCGCGGCGATCACGCCGATGGTCAGGCCGAAGACCAGCTCGGTCGCGATGGCCGAGACCATCAGAAGCAGGCTGGCCGGAAGCCGCGAGGCGACAAGCTCGGACACCTCGGCGCGTTGCAGGTAGGAGCGCCCCAGATCGCCCTGCAGCAGGTTGCCCAGATACCTGAAGTATTGCACGAAGAACGGGTCGTTAAGCCCTAGTTGGTCACGGATATTCGCCACCGTCTCGGCCGTGGCCGAACGCCCGGCGATCTGCCGCGCGGGATCGGCCGGCACCAGATAGAGCAGCACGAAGGTCACCAGCGTGATGCCCAGAAGGATCAGCGCGCTTTCCAGCAGGCGCCGCAGGATGTAGCCGCCCATCAGTGACGCCCCTTCAGTGTCGGATCCAGGATGTCGCGCAGCGCGTCGCCCACCAGGTTGAACGACAGCGCCAGCAGGATGATGGCGAGGCCGGGAAAGAAGACCAGCCAGGGCGCCGTCGAGAAATACGTCTGGTTCTCGAAGATGATGTTGCCCCAGGACGGGATCGGCGGCTGCACGCCCACCCCCAGATACGACAGCGTCGCCTCGAGCAGCACGGTGGTCGAGATGCCGAGCGTGCCGAAGACCACGATGGACGACAGAAGATGCGGCAGCAGATGCGCGCCCAGGATGCGCAGATGCCCCGAACCGATCGACCGCTGCACCTGCACGAAATCCCGTTCGGTCAGCGACCGCGTCTCGGTATAGATCACCCGCGCCATCTGCACCCAGTTCACCATGGCGATCACCAGGGCCACGATCAGCAGGCTGGGCTGAAAGATCGCGGCAAGGACGATCGCCAGAAGCAGGGCCGGAAAAGCCATCATCAGGTCGGTGAAGCGCATCAGCACCCCGGCGACCCAGCCCCCGAAATACCCCGCGGTGATCCCCACGCCGGCCCCCAGGATCACCGCGATCCCGTTGGCGAGGACCCCGATGATCAGCGAGGTGCGCGTGCCCAGGATCAGGCGCGACGCCAGGTCCCGACCCAGAAGGTCGGTGCCCAGGGGGAACGCGCCGCCCGGCGGCAGCGGCGCGCCTTCCAGCGTCAGCCCGTCGAAGCTCTGCTCGAACGGGTCGTGCGGCATGATCAGCGGCGCGAAGATGGCGGCGCCGACCATGATCGCGATCACCGCAAGCCCGAACGCCGCGCGCGGGCGGCGCAGAAGCTGCCCGAGCACGGTGCCCGACAGGCGTGCGCGCGGCCGCCTGGCGGGCGCTGCGGGTCCCGGCATGTCGGTCATGCCCGGTCCCTCCGCGGCGTGCGCTCGTCCAGAAGCAGCGCCGCCGCATCCTCGACCGCGACACGCTCGACCATGGCAAGGGCGCGCAGGCGCTGCAGCGCCGCGGCCTCGTCGATCTCCTCGTCGCGCATCACCTGCAGAACCGCCCGGATCAGGGTCAGCCGCTGGCCCGCCCGCCGTGCGGTCTCGGCTTCGCGCCGCGCCACCTCGACCCGCCTCTCGAACGTGGCGGTGGCCAGGACCAGCGCCGAATACATGTGGCCGAGCGCGGTCAGCGGCAGAAAGGCGTCCAGCCGCTGCTCGAGCGCCCAGGCCAGGCGGCCGGGGCTTTCCGAGCCCACCAGCGCGACCGAGGGCATCGGCGCATGCCCGGTCGCCCAGGGGAACTGGCCGTCATGCCCCTGATCGACATCGACGATCAGCAGGTCGGCCGAGGCGTCTTCGGGGGCGAGCGCGGGCCAGCGCCCTTCGGCACCGACCCCGAGGATACCCAGCCTGTCGGCGACGCGGCCGCGCACCTCGCCGGAGCGGTGCAGGATCAGGGCGCGGCGGCCGGCGAAAGTGTGGATGGGCGGATGGGTCATCGGCATGGCTTTCGTTCGGGCATTCGGGCGGCGATCGGCGGTGCGGGACGGGTCATTCCACGACCCTCAGCGCCGGGCGCGGCGGCGACGACGCGGTGGCCGCGGCGGGCAATCGGGTCAGATAGGGATCGGCGGCGACAGGCCCGTCCGCCGACCAGATCATGCGGAACATGCCGCTTTCGGCCCGCGCCAGCCGGGGCGTGAGCGCGGCGTGCCGCGTCAGCGGGTCGATGGTCAGCGGCCCCAGGACCGTATCGTGCCGCCGGCCCGCGGCAGCGGCGAAGACGGCGCGGATATCGTCGGTGCCGGCCCGCAGCGCCGCGTCGGCGACCAGCCGGACCGCGGTATAGGATGTGGCGAAGAAGGCCGAGAACCGCTCCCCCGGCTCCCGGGCCGAGGCGTGCCGCAGGAAGTCCTGCGGCCCGGCCTCCTGAAACCAGCTCCCCATCGACAGCATGCCCTCGGCCGCGGATCCGATCTCGGCCAGATCGGCCTCGGTCTGGTTGCAGCTCACCACTGTGACGCGCAGCGACGGGTCGCGCCGGCGCAGCTCGGCCAGCGCCCGCATGAACATCACGTTCGACGGACCGATCAGACTGTTGACGATCACGTCGGGCCGGGTGCGGCCGATCTCCTCGATCAGCAGGGCGCAATCGGTATCGCCCAGGGGCAGGTACCGTTCGGCCGCGATCTCGGCGCCCGCCTGCCCCGCGCGTTCCCGCGCCAGGCGCAGCGTCTCCCACCCCCAGACATAGTTCGACCCCGCCAGATAGACCCGGCGCATCCCGGTCTGGATCATCCGGTCCAGCAGCGGAACCATGTGCTGGTTCGGGCTGGTGCCCAGATAGACCACGTGATCGCTGGATTCGAACCCCTCATAGGGACAGGGATACCACAGCAGGCCGCCGTGACGTTCCAGAACCGGGATCATGTCCTTCCGGCTCCACGAGGTGATGGCGCCGATCATGTGCCGCACCCGCCCCTGCGACAGAAGCTCGGCGCTCATCGCCTCGTACTGCGCCGGCACCCCGGCCGGGTCGCGGATGACGGGGCGCAGATCCAGCCTGCCCTCGTGGCGCACCTCGTCCACCGCCATGCGCGCACCGGCCAGAGCCGCCCGCCCCAGGGCCCCGTAGGGCCCGGTGGTCGAGAATATCAGCCCCAGATCGATCCGCATCTCGCCCCCTTCAGAACGCATAAAGCCCCACTCCCTTGGCGGGAAGCGGGGCGCGATTGCCGTGCCGGCCGCAAGGGCCGCATGTCGTGGTCGGTGCTATCGTGCCCCGTCGGCGCCCGCAACGCAAGGGATGGCTGAAACCCGGGCGGCACCGGAAATTTTCTTGCCGCCGCACATCCCTTGGTCGAAGCCGGCCGCCGCCGGTCGGAAATCGGGCAGATGGCGAACCCGGACGCCGGTCATTCGCGGGTCGCGCTCCGGCCTTCGCCTGCGTCCGCGCCACCGGCCGAGGACCGCGCCTCGTCGCCCCCGGCCATCCCGGCCCCGGCCACCTCGGCCCGGACACGCGGAAGGCTGCCCGGATGCCGGTCCTGAAGCCAGACGATCATCGCCTCGCGCACCTCGCAGCGCAGGTCCCAGGCCAGGGGCGAGTTCCGCGCGCTCATCAGCCCGCGCACCTGGATCGTATCGGGCGTGGCATCGACGACCTGGAGGTTCACCACCTTGCCGTCCCACCGCTCGCTGGCCGATACCAGCTCGGTCAGCTTGTCGCGCATCTCGGCCACCGGGGCGGTGTAGTCCAGGTGCCAGATCACGCTGCCGATGATCGACGGCTCCTCGCGCGTCCAGTTCTGGAACGGCCGCTCGATGAAATACGACAGCGGCACGATCATGCGGCGCAGGTCCCAGATGCGGATCACAACATAGGTCGCGCTGATTTCCTCGACCCAGCCCCATTCGTTCTCGACGATCACGGCGTCGCCGATCCGGATCGGCTGCGTCAGGGCGATCTGGATGCCGGCGATCACGTTCGCCAGAACCGGACGCGCCGCGAAGCCGACGATCAGACCCGCCGCCCCGGCCGAGGCGAACAGGCTGACGCCGTATTGCCGGACGCTCTGGAAGGTCGACAGGACCAGCCCCGCCGTCAGCAGGAAGATCAGGATGCGGCTGGTCTGCTTCAGCACGCGCAGCTGCGTGGCGTGCTTGCGCATTTCCACATCGGGATCGCTGTCGAGCGATACCTTCTCCAGCGACCGGTCGATCAGCAGATCCACCGCCACCATCACCACCCAGCCCGCGATGCCGACGATCGCGGCGATGGCGAATTGCTCCAGCCAGCCGCGCCAGGCGAAGGACAGGTTCAGCAGCGGCACGACGGCGACCAGGGCCAGCACCATGGCCAGCAGCCGCGCCGGGCGGCGCAGCCGGTTGGCCAGGCGCCAGTAACTGCCGCCATCGGCCCGCCGGTGCCGGGCGATCAGACGCCAGATCGCCCCATGGATCAGCACGGCCGCGATCACCGCCGCCAGCAGCAGCGCCCATTGCGCCGGTGTGGATGCCAGGGCGGCGTTCAGCTGGGTCATGCGCTCTCTGCTCCTATCGGTTGCGGCTACAGATGCTGTGGGCCGGATCGCGGATGTCAACGCCGCCCTTCAAAAGGGCCGGCCGGCAGGCTATGTGCCGGCAATGAGTCACAATCCGCCTGATCTTCGCCCCGACCTTGCCCGCGCCCGCATCGCCGAGACGCGGCGCGACGGCCAGCCCACCATCGGCATGGTCTCGCTCGGCTGCCCGAAGGCGCTGGTGGACAGCGAACGCATCCTGACCCGCCTGCGCGCCGAGGGATACGGCATCTCGGCCGATTATTCGGGCGCGGATGCCGTGATCGTCAATACCTGCGGCTTCCTCGATTCCGCCAAGGCCGAGAGCCTGGAGGCGATCGGCGAGGCGCTGGCCGAGAACGGAAAGGTCATCGTCACCGGCTGCCTGGGCGCCGAGCCCGACTACATCACCGGCGCCCATCCCCGGGTCCTGGCGGTGACCGGCCCGCATCAGTACGAACAGGTGCTGGACGCGGTGCATGGCGCCGTGCCGCCCGCCCCCGACCCGTTCGTGGACCTGCTGCCGGCCGCGGGCGTCAGCCTGACACCAAGGCACTACAGCTACCTAAAGATTTCCGAGGGTTGCAACCACAAGTGCAAGTTCTGCATCATCCCGGACATGCGCGGCCGCCTGCAGTCGCGCCCGCACCGGGCGGTGATGCGCGAGGCGGAGAAGCTGGTCGAGGCCGGGGTCCGCGAATTGCTGGTCATCAGTCAGGATACCTCGGCCTACGGCACCGATTGGACGGACCGGCCGTCCAAGGCGCCGATCCTCGACCTGGCGCGGGATCTCGGCGGGCTGGGGGCGTGGATCCGGCTCCACTATGTCTACCCTTACCCCCATGTGCGCGAGTTGGTCCCGCTGATGGCCGATGGCCGGGTGCTGCCCTATCTGGACATCCCGTTCCAGCACGCCCATCCGGATACGCTGCGGCGCATGGCGCGGCCGGCGGCGGCGGCCCGCACCCTGGACGAGATCGCGGCCTGGCGCGGCATCTGCCCGGATCTGACCCTGCGCTCGACCTTCATCGTGGGCTATCCCGGCGAGACGGAAGCCGAGTTCCAGACGCTTCTCGACTGGCTGGACGAGGCGCAGCTGGATCGGGTCGGCTGCTTCAAATACGAGAACGTCGCCGGCGCCCGGTCGAACGCCCTGCCCGATCATGTTCCCGAAGAGGCCAAGCAGGACCGGTGGGAACGTTTCATGGCAAAGGCGCAGGCGATATCCGAGGCGCGGCTGGCGGCGAAGGTCGGGCGCCGGATACAGGTGATCGTCGACGAGGTCGATGCCGAGGCCGCGACCTGCCGCACCATGGGCGATGCGCCCGAGATCGACGGCAACCTGTTCATCGACAGCGGGTTCCAGGACCTGACGCCCGGGGACATCGTGACCGTGGAGGTTGACGAGGCGGGCGAATACGATCTCTGGGGCCGCCGGGGCTAGCCCGGTGTCCCGCGGTTCAAGACAGCAGCACCGTGACAGCTATGGCGAGATAAGCGATCCCGAGGATCGACAGGATCAATACACCTTCTCGGGTCATTTCGATCACCTCTCTCCCACACCGGCGCTGCACCGCCGGCCTCCGAGACAGGTTCTACCCATGGGAGAACGGTTGCCGCAAGCTCTCACTTGGAAACAGAGCATTTCCCGGACCCGCCGGGCGGGTCCGGGAACGGTGCTGCCTAGACCCAGTAGGGCGGAACGCCGTAGTGGCGATAGCTGAGTTCCCGATACTCCCGGTCGCTTTCCCAGTTGCTCGGCCGCTCCGGCGCCCCTTCGATCTGTTCGCGGGTGATGTCCGTCACGAAGCCCCCGCGCGACGTGTCGTATCGCAGCTTCTTCCACGGGATCGGATGATGATCCTCTCCGAGCCCGAGAAGGCCGCCGAAGCCCATGACCGCATAGGCCACATTGCCGCTGACCTTGTCGATCATCAGGTGGTCGATATGGCCCAGATGATCGCCGGTCGGGCTGTAGACGTCGGTGCCGTTCACATCGGCCGACGAGACGAGGCTGTGGTCGCCCTGTGTCATGATCTCCTCCTATCAGCAGGATCGTTCGACAGGTCAATTCACTGCCGGCGCGCCCGTTCCCGCCAGCGCGCCGCGCTGAGCCGATTTCGGCCGGCGCGCCGTGCTCAGCCGCCGCCGCGCAGTCCGGCCGCCGTTTCTCGCACGACCCGCAGACGTTCGGCGTTCGGCGGATGGGTGCCCAGGAACGCGTTGCCGGGATCGGGCGAGCGGTTGAAATACAGCGAGCCCCGCACCGGGTCGTAACCCGCGCGGGCCGCGATCACCGTGCCCAGGCTGTCGGCTTCGAGCTCGAACGACTTCGAATACCTGCGGGCCCCCACATTGGCGCCGATATCCTGGGCGCTGCGGATCACGGCCGCATCCGCCCCGCCGACCCGCGCCAGCACCCCGGCGATCGACGCGCCCAGGATGGCCGAGTTCCGCGACCGCGCCAGATGCCCGGCGATATGGTGCGCGGTCTCGTGCCCGATGATAAAGGCCAGCTCGTCCTGATTGTCGGCCTGGGCGATCAGCGACAGGGTGAACCCGATCACGGGCCGCCCGTTGGGGTCGAGCGTCTGGAAGGCGTTGGGCGGCAGGCCCGGCCGGTCGTCGACCACGATGGCGAAGTCGCAGTTCAGGTCGCGCGTCTCTTCGCGGCAGGTCCGTTCGGCCACCGGCAGCACCCGGTCTACGGCGGCGAAGAAGTTGCCGGCCAGCACCCGCGCACGTTCCGAAGACGGCGCCGTGACAGCGACCGACGGCGACGGCGCGGCAGGGACCGGCGCCTCGGTCCGGCCCGACGGCGCCGGTGCGGGCATCTGCGGCACTGCGCATCCGGCCAGAAGCGCCAGCCCCAACGCCGCCACATGTCTCATCCCCATGTCAGGCTCTCCCTTCGCTGTTTCGCCGGGAATAGCTTAGCGCGGCGGGCGCGGCGCTCCAGTGGGCCTTGCACCCGCGCGCCGCAGGTCTAAGCTTGCCGCATGTTCAGCATCGAGCACGATTTCGACGCCACCGTCATCACCCTGGTCGACGATGTGGCCGCGCACCGGCAAGAGGACGTGACCGTCACCGCCTTCGAGGATTGCGTCACCGTCGAACAACTGGATCCGCGCACCGACCGGGTCGAGAAGGTGACGCTGTCCATGGCGATGCTGCGCGATCTGTCGGCGGCGTTGAACCTGCCCGAAGGGGTGTATCGGCTGCGCCCGGCGGGGAAGACGGGGAAATAGCCGCCCTGCCGGCCAGGCTGACGGTTTGGGGTTCCCCTTCGGGCCGTTCCGCTCTATACGCGCGCGGTCATGGGCGGACACCCTTGGAGGCCGCCCGTCATTTCAAGGAGAGACATCATGGCTGGCGAAATTCCAGACATCCAGGCCACGGTGCGCGCGGGGACAGGCAAGGGGGCCGCCCGTCAGGCACGCCGTGAGGGCAAGGTGCCCGGCATCGTCTATGGCGGCGGCACCGATCCGCAGCCCATCAACCTGCCCTATAACGAGCTGATCAAGCGGCTGCGCGCGGGCCGGTTCCTGTCGACGCTGTTCAACCTCAAGGTCGAGGGTCAGGACGACGTGCGCGTCATCTGCCGCAACGTGCAGCGCGACATCGTCAAGGACCTGCCGACGCATGTGGATTTCATGCGCCTGCGCCGGACCAGCCGCGTCAGCCTGTTCATCCCGGTCGAGATCGTGGACGAGGACAAGGCCCCCGGCCTGCGCCGCGGCGGCGTTCTGACCATGGTCCGCCCCGAGGTCGAGCTGCGCTGCACCGCCGGCGACATCCCGGAAAAGATCGTCGCCTCGGTGGCCGGCATGAGTATCGGCGACACGCTGACGATCTCGACGGTGGACCTGCCCGAGGGCACCCGCCCGACCATCGACCGCGATTTCGTCATCGCCAATATCTCGGCCCCGTCGGGTCTGGCCGCGCAGAGCGACGACGAGGACGCGACGCCGGATGCCGACGACGTTCCCGCGACCGAGGTCAAGGAAGACTGATCCCGGCCCCGCGCCGAACGATCTGGAACGGGGCCCGTCGGGCCCCGTTTTTCTTTGGCGGCACCCCGGGCCGGTTTGCCAATGCCGCCGGGCTGGGGCATCAATGACGCGAAGCAACTACGGGGAGGTGCCAGTGCGGCTATTCGTCGGCCTCGGAAATCCCGGCGGCAAATATGCGCGCAACCGGCACAATGTCGGTTTCATGGCGCTGGACCGCATCGCGCAGGACCACGGTTTCGCCCCCTGGCGCGCCAAGTTCCAGGCCGATGTCGCCGAGGGGAGGCTCGGCCACGACAAGGTCGTGCTGCTGAAGCCGCGCACCTTCATGAACCTGTCCGGCCAGGCCGTGGGCGAGGCGATGCGCTTCTACAAGCTCTCCCCCGCCGATGTGACCGTCTTTCACGACGAGATCGACCTGGCCCCGGGCAAGCTGCGGGTCAAGCAGGGCGGCGGCCATGCCGGGCATAACGGGCTGCGTTCGATCCACGCGCATATCGGCGCGGATTACGGCCGTGTCAGGATCGGCGTCGGGCATCCGGGGCACAAGGACCGGGTCGCCGCCTACGTGCTGAACGACTTCGCCAAGGCGGACGAAGACTGGCTGGACGATCTGCTGCGGGGCATCGGCGACGGGGCGCCGGCCCTGGCCGATGGCGACGCGAGCGGGTTCCAGAACGCGGTGGCGCGGCGCACCGCCCCGGCGCGCCCCGCCACGGGCGCACGCCCGCGCCCTGCCGCCGATCCCGCGCCCGGAGCCGAAGGGAAAGCTGCGCCCGCCGAGGCGGAGACGCCCGCGGCCGAACGGTCGCCGCTGCAACGGCTGGTCGACCGATTCCGCTGAGCTGCCGCGCGGTTGATGGGCTCCGCCCCTGCCCTATCTGCTGACAGCAGGAAGGTGACATCATGCAGAAGGACCCGCCGCTCAACGTGTTCGGCCGCCCGCTGAAAGGCTGCTCCGACCGGCCGCGCACCGGATTCTTCCGGGATGGCCATTGCAATACCTGCGCCGAGGACAGGGGCAGCCATACCGTCTGCGCGGTGATGACCGCCGAATTCCTGGCCTTCTCGGCCTATGTCGGAAACGACCTGTCGACCCCCAGACCTGAATTCGGCTTCCCGGGACTGAAATCGGGCGACCGCTGGTGCCTGTGCGCCAGCCGCTTTCATCAGGCGGCCGAGGAAGGCTGCGGCCCGCAGGTCGTGCTCGAGGCGACGCATGTGCGGGCGCTCGAGATCGTGCCGATGGAGATGTTCCGCAGCCACGCCGTGCCGGCGGAATGACCGCCGCCGGCCGGCAGGAACGCCTGTCGCGCTAGATCGACACGCCCAGATGCCTGGCCACGGCGAAGATGTCCTTGTCGCCCCGGCCGCACAGATTCATGCAGATGATGTGGTCCGCCGGCAGGTCCGGCGCGATCTTCATGACATGGGCCAGGGCGTGGCTGGGTTCGAGCGCCGGGATGATCCCCTCGGTCGCGCAGCAGAGCTGGAACGCCTCCAGCGCCTCGGCATCGGTGATGGCCACGTATTCGGCGCGCCCCGTATCGTGCAGCCAGGCATGTTCCGGCCCGATCCCGGGATAGTCCAGCCCGGCCGAGATGCTGAACCCTTCCAGGATCTGCCCGTCATCGTCCTGCAGAAGATAGGTCCGGTTGCCGTGCAGCACGCCCGGCCGGCCGCCGGTCAGCGACGCGCAATGCTCCATCTTCTCGCTGACGCCCTTGCCCCCGGCCTCGACCCCGATGATCCGCACGCTCTTGTCGTCGAGGAAGGGATAGAACAGGCCCATCGCGTTGGACCCGCCACCGATCGCCGCGATGATCGTATCCGGCAACCGGCCCTCAAGCTCCTGAAGCTGGGCCTTCGCCTCGGTCCCGATGATGGCCTGGAAATCGCGCACCATCGCCGGATAGGGGTGCGGCCCGGCCACGGTGCCGATGCAGTAGAACGTGTCGCGCACATTGGTCACCCAGTCGCGCAGCGCGTCGTTCATCGCATCCTTCAGCGTGCCCCGCCCCGATGTGACGGGCACGACCTCGGCCCCGAGCAGCCGCATGCGGAAGACGTTGGGCTGCTGCCGCTCGACATCATGCGCGCCCATATAGACCACGCATTTCAACCCGAACTTGGCGCAGACGGTGGCGGTGGCGACGCCGTGCTGGCCCGCCCCGGTCTCGGCGATGATCCGCTTCTTGCCCATCCGGCGGGCCAGGATGATCTGGCCCAGCACGTTGTTGATCTTGTGCGCGCCGGTATGGTTCAGCTCGTCCCGCTTGAAATAGACCTTGGCTCCGCCAAGATGCGCGCTCAGCCGCTCGGCGTGGTACATGGGGCTGGGCCGGCCGACGTAATGGGTCCAGAGATGGTTCATCTCGTCCCAGAAGCTCTGGTCGGTCTTGGCTTTTTCGTATTCGGCCTCCAGCTCCAGGATCAGCGGCATCAGCGTCTCCGAGACGAAGCGGCCGCCGAAATCCCCGAACCGGCCGTTCTCGTCCGGCCCCGTCATGAAACTGTTGATGAGGTCCTCGGCCATCTTTTCACCCTTTCCGTGCTGCGCCACCTTCTAGCGGCTCGGCCGGCGGAAGGGAATTGCCGGCGCGCGATCAGCCGCGCAAAGCCGCGCCGAAGGCCCGCATCCGCGCGGCGTCCTTGACCCCCGGCGCGCTTTCCACCCCGGACGAGACATCGACCTGCCGCGCCCCGGTAAGCCGCACGGCCTCGGCCACGTTCTGCGGCGTCAGTCCGCCCGCCAGCATCCACGGCACCGGCCAGCGCCGCCCGGCGATCAGCCGCCAGTCGAAGGGCAGCCCGTTGCCGCCCGGCAATGCCGCGCCCTTCGGCGCCTTGGCATCCACCAGCACCTGGTCGGCGGCCCGCTGATGCGCGTCCAGCGCCGGCAGGTCGCCCTCATCGGCGATACCCACGGCCTTCATCACCGGCAGACCGAAGCGTTCCCGCACCTCGGCCACGCGGTCGGGGGTTTCGCGTCCGTGCAGTTGCAGCATGTCCAGCGGCACGCGGCCCAGGATCGTGTCGATCTCGGCATCGGTGGCGTCGACCGTCAGCGCGACCTTGCAAATCCCCTCGGGCACGCTGGCCGCCATGGCCGCCGCGACCGCCAGGTCGAGATGGCGCGGCGACCGGGGAAAGAACACGAAGCCGACATACCGCCCCCCGGCAAGGATGGCGGCGGGGATGTCGGCCGGATCGGTCAGGCCGCAGATCTTCAGGCGGATGTCGTTTTGCACCGGACCCGGCCTCAGCGCGGGGTCGAGCCGTCTTCGAGCAGCGCCAGCACGTCGTCGCTGCGCCCCGTCGCCGGCGTCTTCAGCCGCGTCACCTCACGCTCCAGCTTGCGCGCCTCGCGCCGCTGGCGGGCGGCCTCGGCCCGGTGCTTGTGCTCGCGCAGCCATTCCCAGACGAAGCCGATCAGCAGCCCCGCGGCGACGCCGCCCAGGATCACCAGGAACAACGGCAGCGTGACCGACCAGGAGAAGCCCAGAAAGCCGCCCATCCCCTCGGGCAGAAGGCGCAAGGTGACCGGCCCGCGATTGGCAAGGGCCACAACCACGAGACACAGGGCGACGAGCCCCCAGAAGGCGAAGCGAATGAACCGGATCATGCCTTGTCCTACTGTCCGTTCAGCCGGTCGCGCAAGAGCTTTCCGGTCTTGAAGAAGGGCACGTGCTTCTGTTCGACCTGCACCGCCTCGCCGGTGCGCGGATTGCGGCCGGTGCGGGCGTCGCGCTTCTTGACCGAAAAGGCGCCGAATCCGCGCAGTTCCACCCGATCCCCGCGGGCCATGGCCGCTATGATCTCTTCGAAAATCGTGTTCACGATCCGCTCGACATCGCGCTGATAGAGATGGGGATTTTCGTCGGCGATCTTCTGGATGAGCTCGGACCGGATCATGCACTCCCCCCACACATGCCTAGACGGCCGACGCCATTGCGCGGCGCCGGTTCCGCAGGGACTATATGGGCAATCGCCGCGCCTTTAAACAAAAACGCGCGCTTCGCAGGCGGAATCTCGGGGCTAGAACCCTGAATTCGGGGGATAATTCCGCCAAACCGGCAACTTTGCGCGCGTCTCGGCGCCGGGACCGTCCTGCGGGATAAGGCGATTCGCGCCCCACATCCCTCGCATCCGCAAGGGATTCCCGGCGTCGGTGCCCCACCGCCGCTCTGCCTGGCCGACCTGCGGACCCGCCACCTGTCGGCAAGACGATCAGGAATCGGCGGTCTGCGACGTGCCACGCGGGTTGAGGCGCGGATGCGTTTCCTTCGACAGCCAGAACAGCAATGCGCCGGAAACGAACATCGAGACCGAGACGAACCAGAAGGCCGCTTCGGCGGCACCCGTCAGCGTCGCGGCCAGCCCGAGGCCGAGCGCGCCGATCGCGTAGCCCAGGTCACGCCAGAAGCGGTAGATGCCGATCGCCGAGCCGCGCCAGGCGGGCGGGGTGATGTCGGCCACCGCCGCCGAGAGGTTGGGATAGAGAAGCGCCATCCCGAAGCCCGCGACCCCGGCCGAGACCGACCACCAGAGCGTACCCGTGCCGAGCACCACCATCGTCACGCCCGCGCCGCAGATCCACATGCCCAGCACGTTGGGCCAGAACCGGCCGACATGGTCCGACAGCCGCCCGGTAAAGAGCTGCGAGCCGCCCCAGACGAAGCCATAGACGCCGATTATCCAGCCGAGCTCGGTCAGGCTGGCGCCCCGGCCCACGAGGAAGACCGGGAACAGCGCCCAGACCAGCGCATCGACGAATTTCTCGACCAGCCCCGCCTGACAGATCGCAAAGAGGCGCCGGTCGCGCCAGCTCATGATCGCGAAGACCTCGCGCGTGGTGGGACGTTCGGGGACGTCCCGCGGATAGCGCGGCGGGTTTATCGGCGGCGCGGCCTTGTGTGCGGCGCTTTCGGCATGGGCCCAGGGAAGCGTCTCTTTCACCCCGATCGCGGTCAGCACCAGCGCCAGGCCGACCACCCCGAGGCCGAAGACCAGAAGACCCGTGCGCGCGCCCAGCCATTCGGCGGCGTAGGCCGTGAGGATACCGGCGAGCGCCACGCCGACATAGCCCGAGAACTCGTTGAGCCCCATCGTCAGACCGCGCTCGTCGGCGCGCGTGATGTCCAGTTTCGCCGTCTGCGTCATGGACCAGCAGAGACCCTGGTTGACGCCCAGAAGCACAGTGGCAGCCACGATCCAGTTCCAGTCCGGGGCATACCAGATCATCACCGGGATCGGCAGCGCCACGACCCAGCCCCAGAACAGCACCCGCTTGCGCCCGACGCGTTCCGACCAGCGGCCGGCGACGAAGTTCATCACCGCCTTCACCGCACCGAAGGCCACGACGAAGGAGGCCAGCAGCAGGAACGAGCCGCGCTCGAGCCCGAACTCGCTCTCGGCCAAGGCCGGAACCACGGTGCGCGTCATGCCGATGGCAAAGCCGACCAGCATCACCTGGATCAGCTGGTGCGCAACCTGGCCCGCATTCTCTCGGATGCCGTGGAGTAGATCGCTTCGAGTCACTCGGCGGGCTCCTTCTTCGCGAACAGGGCGGCTGCCGCCCCCGGCCCACAGACCGGCGGACGGCCACCTATACCCATAAAAACGAACGGCTACCGAGAGTTTTCCCGGTAGCCGACGCATTCACGTCACGTCCGAACCGGCCCAGCCATCGACATGGGGGCCGGCCGAACGCTTTCAGGCGCGGAGGCCGCTCAGCGGTCGCCCTTCAGCGCCGCGCCCAGGATATCCCCGAGCGACGCGCCGGAATCGGACGAGCCGTATTGTTCGACCGCCTCCTTCTCTTCGGCGATCTCGCGGGCCTTGATCGACAGGCCCAGGCGCCGGGTCTTCTGGTCGACATTGGTGACGCGGACATCGATCTTGTCGCCCACCTGGAACCGCTCGGGGCGCTGTTCGGACCGGTCGCGCGACAGGTCGGACCGGCGGATGAAGGATTTCATGCCTTCGTATTCCACCTCGATCCCGCCATCCTCGATCGCCGTCACCGCCACGGTGATGATCGAGCCGCGCTTCACGCCGCCCACGGCTTCCGAGAAGGTATCGTCGAGCGCCTTGATCGACAGCGAGATACGCTCCTTCTCCACGTCCACCTCGGTGACGACCGCCTGGACGACATCGCCCTTGCGGTAATCCTGGATCGCCTCTTCTCCGCGGCGGTCCCACGAGATGTCGGACAGGTGCACCATGCCGTCGATGTCGTTGTCCAGGCCGACGAACAGACCGAATTCGGTGATGTTCTTGACCTCGCCCTCGACCGGGGTGCCCTCGGGATGGGTTTGGGCGAACACCTCCCACGGGTTGCGCATGGTCTGTTTCAGACCCAGGCTGACGCGGCGCTTTGCCGTGTCGATCTCCAGCACCATGACGTCCACTTCCTGGCTGGTCGACACGATCTTGCCGGGATGGACGTTCTTCTTGGTCCAGGACATTTCCGAGACGTGGACCAGCCCCTCGACCCCCGGCTCCAGCTCCACGAAGGCGCCGTAATCGGTGATTTTGGTGACGCGGCCGCGATGCACGGTGCCAAGCGGGAATTTCTGCTCAACCGTGTCCCAGGGATCGGCCTGAAGTTGCTTCATGCCCAGGCTGATGCGGTGCGTGTCCTTGTTGATCTTGATGACCTGGACCTTCACGGTCTCGCCGATCGACAGGATCTCGGACGGATGGTTGACGCGGCGCCAGGCCATGTCGGTGACGTGCAGCAGACCGTCCACACCGCCCAGATCGACGAAGGCGCCGTATTCGGTGATGTTCTTGACCACGCCGTCGACGGCATCGCCTTCGCTCAGCTTGCTGATGACCTCGGCACGCTGCTCGGCGCGGCTTTCTTCCAGGATGGCGCGGCGCGACACGACGATATTGCCGCGGCGGCGATCCATCTTCAGGATCTGGAACGGCTGCTTCATGCCCATCAGCGGGCCGGCGTCGCGCACCGGGCGCACATCGACCTGGCTGCCGGGCAGGAACGCCACGGCGCCGCCCAGATCGACCGTAAAGCCGCCCTTGACGCGCCCGAAAATCGCGCCCTCGACGCGGTTCTCGTCGGCATAGGCCTTTTCCAGACGGTCCCATGCCTCTTCGCGGCGGGCCATTTCGCGGCTGATGACGGCTTCGCCCCGCGCGTTCTCGACCTGGCGGAGATAGACCTCGACCTCGTCGCCGACGCTGATTTCGGGCTGCTCGCCGGGCTGCGAGAATTCCTTGAGATCGACGCGGCCTTCCATCTTGTAGCCGACATCGATGATGGCCTGGCCCGCCTCGACGGCGATGACCTTGCCCTTGACCACCGAACCCTCGTTCGGCGTGTCGATTTCGAAGCTTTCGTTCAGGAGGGCTTCGAATTCCTCCATGGATGCCTTAGCGCACATGTAGTCGTGGTTTCCTTTGTCGCATTTTGCTGGCCGGGCGGTTGTCTCCGCCGGTCTTTCACAGGATTTGGTCTGGTCGTCTGCCGAAGCCGTGAAAACAATCAGGGTCGGCTGCTGCCGACCCTGCTCGAAGTCTCTTCGCATCACGGCTGTGACCGCCGCTTCGACATGGGCGGGTATAGACGGGGCGTGCGGCGAAATCAAGGGCGCGCTCCGACGCGGGGTCAGCCGCCATGCCCCGCCGCTTCGACCGCGCGCAGCGCCCGGTCCACCGCGGCCTCGATGCTCAGCGTCGTCGTGTCCAGGGCCACGGCATCCTCGGCCGCGCGCATGGGGGCCGCGCTGCGTTCGCTGTCGCGCCGGTCGCGGTCACGCAGATCGGCAAGCACCTCGTCCAGGGTGGCGGCATGACCGGCGGCGACGAGTTCGGCCAGGCGCCGCTCGGCCCGGACGCCGTCGGAGGCGGTGACGAACAGCTTCACCTCGGCCTCGGGGCAGATGACCGTGCCGATATCGCGCCCGTCCAGCACCGCGCCGCCGTCCCGCCGGGCAAAGGCGCGCTGGAAATCCAGCAGCGCGGCCCGGACCTCGGGGATCGAGGCGACCTGACTGGCCGCACGGGCCACGGCCGCGCCGCGCAGATCGGGCCGCGCCAGATCCTCGGGGCGCAGGGCGCGCGCCGCCGCGGCCGGCTCGGCCCCGTCCAGCATCAGCGCCCCGACCGCCCGGTAGAGAAGTCCGGTATCCAGATGCGCAAAGCCGAAATGCCGCGCCACCGCCCGCGCGATGGTGCCCTTGCCCGAAGCGGCGGGTCCGTCGATGGCCACAGTGAACGCCATGCCCCGCCCTAACCCGCCGCGATCCCGGCGGCAAGGCAGGCGGGCGTCACGCCCCTGCCCCCGCCAGCGGATGATCGGGCTCGATCACCGCCCCGAGCGCCGTCATCAGCGGCTCGAATACCGGGAAAGACGTGGCGATGGGGCCGGCATCGTCCACCCCGACCGGCGACCGCGCCGCCATGCCGAGGATCAGGAACGACATCGCGATGCGGTGGTCCAGCCGGGCCGCGCAGACAGCGCCGCCCGGCACGCCCCCGGCGCCGAGCCCGTGCACGATCAGCGTGTCCTCGTCCTCCTCCACGGTCACGCCGCACAGTTCCAGCCCGCGCGCCATCGCATCGATCCGGTCGCTTTCCTTGACGCGCAGCTCCCTGACGCCGCGCATGATCGTCCGGCCCTCGGCGCAGGCCGCCACCACCGACAGGATCGGGTATTCGTCGATCATCGACGGCGCGCGTTCCGGCGGCACCTCGATCCCGCGCAGGTCGTCCGAGAAGCGGGCGCGCAGATCGGCCACCGGCTCGCCCCCCTCGTCCCGGGGATTTTCGAAGACCAGATCGGCCCCCATCTCCTGCAGCGTCTGGAACAGGCCCGCGCGGGTCGGGTTCAGGCCGATATTGGGCACCAGCACGTCGGATCCCGGAACGACCAGCGCGGCGCAGACGGGAAACGCCGCCGAGGAGGGATCGCGCGGCACGGCGATGGCCTGCGGGCGCAGTTCGGGCTGCCCTGTCAGGGCGATGACCCGCCCGTCCGGCCCGTCCTCGACCGTCAGGTCCGCGCCGAAACCGGCCAGCATGCGTTCGGTATGGTCGCGGGTCGCCTCGCGCTCGATCACCACCGTCCGGCCCGGCGCGTTCAGCCCCGCCAGCAGGACCGCCGATTTCACCTGTGCCGAGGGGACCGGGACCGTATAGCGCACGGGAACGGGATCGGCGGCGCCCAGGATGGTCATGGGCAGCCGCCCGCCCTGGCGGCCAAAGGCGCGGGTCCCGAACTGCGACAGGGGCTCGGTCACCCGTCCCATCGGACGGCTGCGCAGGCTGGCATCGCCGGTGAAGGTCGCCGCGATGCCGGTCGTCGCCATGGCGCCCATGATCAGCCGCGCGCCGGTGCCGGAATTGCCGCAATCGATCACGTCCTCGGGCTCGGCGAAACCGCCGGTGCCCACGCCATGCACCGACCAGGCGCCGCCGCCCAGATCGCTGACCTCGGCCCCGAAGGCCCGCATCGCCCGGGCCGTATCCAGCACGTCCTGCCCTTCCAGCAGCCCGGTGATCCGCGTCTCGCCCACGGCCAGCGCGCCCAGGATCAGCGCGCGGTGGCTGATCGACTTGTCGCCCGGCACATGCGCCTCGCCCCGGAGGGGTCCTGCGGGACGGGCGGACTTGGGTTGCGGCGCGCCGTGCCCGGACATGGCTGTTCCTTTCGGCCTTTCGGAAATGCCGGCGGATACTAGCGGGCGGGACCCGCCGCGCAAGCGGCAATCGGCCGGCGGTTCACCAGAAGGCGGCGATGGGAAGCACCACGAAAAGGAAAACGAGGAGAGGTGAAAACCGTAGAACTAGCGCCATTTTGGACACCGAACTTCAAGCGTGGGGGCAGCACGGCGCCACATTCGCCGCGACCCCGCCCGCGCGCCATCGGGAGAATGTGCAACACCGCCCCGATCGGCGGGATTCCGCCCCGCCCCGGCGGCCCGCTCAGCGCCGACGGAACGTCAGGTAATGGGGCACCCGACCTTCGCGCAGGGCCTTCTGCTCATAGCGGGTCGGGGTCCAGTCCGGCCAGGGGCGCCGCCAGTCGGCGGGTCGGTCGGCAAGCCAGTCGAATCCGTGCCGCGGCACCTCTTCCAGGGTCTGGCGCACGTAGTCGGGAATGTCGGTGGCCACCCGGAACTCGGCGCCCGGCTGCAGGACGCGCGCCAGAGGCTCCAGATGCTCGGGCGTGACGAAGCGCCGCCGGTGATGGCGTTTTTTCGGCCAGGGATCGGGATAGAGCAGGAAGGCCCGCGCGACGCTGGCGGGCGGCAGGACGTCGAACAGGTCGCGCGCATCGCCCGGATGCACCGCCACGTTATCGATCCCGGCATCGCGTATCCGGCCCAGAAGCATCGCCACGCCGTTGATGAAGGGCTCGCAACCGATGATCGCGACACCGCGATTCGCCGCGGCCTGATGCACCATGTGTTCGCCGCCGCCGAACCCGATCTCAAGCCATAGCGGCCGCTCGCCGAAACGCGCCCGCACGTCCAGTGGCTGCCGCGCGGGGTTCTCGTCCCAGGTCACCGGGCCCGGGGACAGCCGGGCCAGATCCTGGTCGAGATAGGTCCGCTGGCTGTCGCGCAGCGTCTTGCCGTGGCGCCGGCCATAGAAGTTGCGCCACGGGGCGCCCGAGGGGGATCTGCGGTCCGTCATGGCCGGGCTGATGGCAAGCCGCGCGCCGCCGGTCAAGCCGCGCGCCGGGCTTAACCCGACATTAGGCCGATACCCCCTTGATGAAGGAGATCGGAAAACGAAGGGACAGCCGAATGCCGCACATGGTCGACGAATTCGTGTTCGCCGCGCGCCCGACGGCCGAACGGCCGCTTCTGGGGCAGACCGTTCTGGTGGTCGAGGACAGCCGCGTCGCGGGCGAGGCGGTGCGCCTGATGTGCCTGCGCAGCGGCGCCCGCGTGCGCCGCGCCGATTCGCTGCGGGCGGCGGGGCGGCACCTGACCACCTACCGGCCCTCGGTGGCGCTGGTCGATCTGGGGCTGCCCGACGGGTCGGGGCTGGAGCTGATCGGCGAACTGGCGCAGCGGCGCCCGCGCGTGCCGGTCCTGCTGGCCATGTCCGGCGCGCCCGAGGCCGAGGCCGCGGCCATGTCGGCCGGGGCCGACGCCTTTCTGGCCAAGCCGCTGATGCCGCTGCCGCTGTTTCAGCGCACGATCCTGACGCAGCTGCCCGCGGAGCAGCGGCCGCCCCTGCGGCCGGTGGCGGTCGAGGATCAGCCCGCGCCGGACCCGCTGGCGCTGCGCGACGACCTGGCGCTGGCCGCGGATGTGCTCAACGCGCCGTCCGAAGGCCGCAACCTGCGCTATGTCGGCGGCTTCCTGTTGGGGATCGGCCGCTGCGCCGACGACGCGGAACTGGGCGATGCGGCGCTGCGCCTGATCCGGGCCGAGGAAGAATCGGCCGAGGCCCGCCAACGGGCAGAGACCCTCGCGGCGATGGTGCAGGACAGGCTGGCGCAAACCCGGGTCGCCATCTGACCCGCGGGCCGTGCGCCGCCACCGCATTGCACCGCCCGTTTCGCATTTCCGCCAGATTCGGCGGCGATGAAAGGGCCGCTGACACACGACCCGAAGGACCGACCCCGATGCTGCAGACCCTGTTCGACCGGATCCACCTGCCCACGCGCGGCAACGACCTGCCCGACCGGCTGATCCTGGCGCTTGGCACCCTGTCGCTGTCGGTGGCGATATTCGGCACCGTGGCCGCCTGATCGC